>ENA-OWNT01001364-OWNT01001364.1-seawater-metagenome-genome-assembly--contig:-NODE-1364-length-31447-cov-4.810105_pt1 | contig 31447 bp, 37 predicted proteins | sample MGYA00238136_ERZ651165 | MGnify/ENA primary metagenome ERZ651165 (study PRJEB26861, sample SAMN08777766) | seawater metagenome | isolation source: coastal seawater | place: USA: Florida | collected...
CGTTGGTTGGTTGGTGAACGATGTTCGTTCGTTCGTTCGTTCGTTCTTTCGTTTGTTCGGTCGTTCGTTCGTTCGTTCGATCGATGGCTCGTTCGTTTGTTTGTTCGCTCGTTCGTTTGTCCGACCACCGCTTCATTGCTTCACTGCTTCACTGCTTCACCTGCGTGGTCGGTGACCAATGTTGAATTTGAAGAGTGGTTGTATTGTTTGTTTGATTTGTCATGTCAGCCCTGAATGAATGCATGCGCAAGCTTGCCTTCCGTGAGTGCTGAACTGACTCGGCCTTCGTTGTTACTTCACAGACGCAGGCTGAAATCAATGGTGCGATGGCGACAGAGGGACGCACCCAGAGTCAGAATGGCACATTGCTCAGTTGAGGCTTCCGTGTATCTGAGAAAGTCTGCGTTGTTGGAGGCGCTTTCGGCTGCGACAGCGGGATATTTTGCGGTGAAACTTTGTCCCAAATTCTTCGGTCAACGACCACCACGCAGTGACACCCACCAAGAAGAAGAGCCATGAGGCGGCTTTCTGAGCTTCGCGCCGGCAAAGAAGGCTCTTCTGCCTTCACGAGGCAAACACCAAGAGTTTGGATTTGGAGAACCTGCTGATTGTTCGACAATGCATCACGGCACGGCGCCGGGCTCGCCCCCAACTTTTGCAGATTTCGAGCGACAGTGGGCGAATCTGGCAACTGCGTGGCGCGCGCAAAGCCCCACAGAACCAAACCACCACAGGGATTTGACCAGTTTTTGCCATCTCCTCGACGATGCGATCGAGAGAGCCGCTCGTGGCGTCAATGAACAGCCAGTGAGCTTCCCATGCCTTCCGACAGAAGTTTTGGCAGGAATCTTGAGTGCTTTTTCGCACGCCGGGTCTGAGTTGCAAAGACTAGCGGCGTTGCCAAGAAGCGTCGCACCCCCACAAGACGTTGTTGACGACGCACACACTGTCTTTGCTGCAGTTGCCAAAGTTCTCCGTGTCGACTCGCAGAGTCGCATCAAAGCCCTGTCCGATGGACTCGAAAGTATGCTCCGTGGTGTGCGTGACAGCACGGAGACCCTGCTTCGTGTTGTGCTTGCCGTCGAAGATTCTCTCGCTCGGAATCAGTCCCCGATCGAAATTGAAAAGAATGCATCTCCCACCGACAGCGCGCCTCTTCAGTTGTCTCCCCTTCAACGTTCGATGCTTCAAGTGACGGCCGACGTACTCAACCTCCAGACAGTCATTTATGACACGTCATCAAACGCTGACGGGGCGATACTCACGGCGGCCGACTGGAGTTTGGACATTGTGCGGCTATCACGTAGTGCGCGAGCGCACGAGCATCCTCGGACTCCAACGAAGACTTCAGGACGAGCAGAGCGGACTTCTGGCGCAACGCCACGTCCGACACCTTACCACTTGCATTCGCATGCACGGTTCCGTTGTATGTTGCAACCTTCTTTGGTATACTCAGTGGCAACAGAAGCTGCCGCATCAGGAAACGGTGCTCCGCATCGAAATAGCCAGCGGTTGCGGCTGCTCAATGCCCAGCAGGCATCTCAGGCGCTTCGATTCGTGGGCACAACGTTTCGTGCTGTTTCGCTATGGATGCGCACCAACTTAGTTCATACATCCTCGGAACGCCCAACTCACACTGTGAATGCGCGTGCAGTTGCACCGTCCAGCGACGCTAGATCCAGTGGCGCCGGCGACGAGGGCGATGACAGGCGTCGGGCTGTCGAGCGAACACGCGTTCTGGACCAGGTCACTGGCGACTTATCCACGACTGTCTTCGTTGCTCTCACGCACAACCTCGGCACGATGATATCCTTCTGTGCCGTACACGCTGGATCCCGCCACTTGTTGGATGAAATGTTGTTTCCGTTCGAAGGCCAAGGCAACGCCACGTTGCACTCGCCACCGAGCACACTGCACGAGAACCGACCACTTGTGGTGGAAGTATCTGAATTTTGGCATCAGTGCTGCAGAATCGGTGGGGCGTCAAAGCGTCCCCAGTACTGCGGACCAGCCACTGCAGAGCGAATGTTGTTGGTTGGGTGCAGCTTGCTTTGCGCATTACAGCAAAGCGTCCCGGCTTGGATTGTGCGGGCGGTACGCGCCGCACGATCCTCAACTGCATCTGTGGCGTCCACGGCATCTTCCGGAGGCAGTATCCTCCGAGACCATCGCTACAGTTTCGTTAGTGTCTTGTGTCGTATTATAGCGACCATTCCGCTCATGATACATCGTCGCACAGCGCTTACAGTCGGGGCTGGCCGTGGACTTGGTGGAGGTGTGCTGGATGAAAATGCAAACGACCGTGTCACGTTTGCGCTACGTGTTCTACGCCCAAGTGCGTTCAACTGTGCACCGCTGATGACACCAGAACATATTGTCGAGTCTCACAGTTCTGGGGAAGGGTCGTCATACCGCCCTTTGCGTGGTCTGTGGGGTTTTGAGCTTGGGCGCATTCATCGGTCACAGCAACCAGGACACGGAAGCAGTTCCTCGTTGGATTCTGCTGCGACTAGCAGCACTGGCGGTGCAGCCTCCGCAAATGCCGGAGACACACACTTACCAGATCCTGTTGAGATTTCCTTGTGGCATCTCGCATTTGATTGTTTGTTTGCTTTGGTACGAAGTGTTGACGTTGTCCGAATGCGAGGCTGTCCATTCTAACAAGAATCCACACTTTTACTGACTGACGTAGGTGACGTCGTGCACCAGCACCTTACAGGAAGTTGCTGGACAGACTCGTTTGGCGGCAAGTTTTTGAATGTTTCCCCGTTGTCCAGTGTGCATCTCTCATTTACGTAGCTTGCTTGTTTGAACAGACAACGGAGGTCGTATCCAAAGTGTTAGCAGTCATCATTCGTTCGGTGGATGACAAGTACACTTCCGTGCTCCACAATACTGCCATCGAGACACGGAGCAGTTGCGACGCAGGCGCTGAAGATATGTCCGACAAAATTGCTGACTTCCAATTTTTCTACCGAATGCGTGTGTTGAAGTTGTTGCGTCAAGTGGATCTCGCTGGTACGTAGTGGCGTTGCGGTGGTCGCCGTGTGGGCAGTACTTTCAACAAGTCTCCACAGAAGATACCGATGGTCATTTTGTTTTGAACACCGTTTCCTCAGGCTTGCTTCCCGAAGGTTTCTTCAGCAGCATGTTTTCCATGCGCTTTGGGTTTGGCCAAAATGCCCAAGTTTCAAATCATTTGACCAACGGCTATTTCGTTCACGAAGAATCACCCTTGGGTCATCAGCTGATGATTCAAAGTCGAGGCGCGGAGTATAAACGACATATCCACGGCGTCATCGCGCGCTGTGAGTTTTTGTCGCTCGCGATGCCAGCCGGGCAACGCTTCAGTCCTGCTCGCTTCAGGCACGTCTCCGCGTATGCTGTGGGTTGAAATGATAGTCGTTGGTGTGTGACTGTGTCGATATTGCTCTTGCTAGAGCTGTCGCCCAAGCGCTGTACACTTATAGGAAAGACACAGCTGTCACTCTGTCAATTGCTACCTTTTTGGCATGGTCAATAAGTTCATCGGTGTGCCATCATATGCACGCGTACTTGCTGCTACGAGTGAGACTCTCAATCGCTTCTGCGTGTAGGCTTGGCGACAGAAAGTTTTAGAAACTTTGGCTCTTGTGAGCGCTTTGCCCGCCATTGTTCGTGTAGCTCACGGTACGTTCATTTGCACTGTGCTCGGCGATACGCCCTTGTCACCACTGCTTTGTCTTCTCTGCGGCACAGGTCTTGTTGAGCTCGATCTACGCGCAAACGATGCGTCGAGCACATCGTCGATGTCAACGTCAACATCACCGGGCGATTCTCCGTCGTCAGTTCACAGTAGCCGCGATGCTGGTCCTGCGGGCAACACTTCCCGTTTTTCTGGCTCTGTGAGAGCAAAGGTCAGATTTGCTTTGAAAGAAGGCTTGCTAGCAGTCTCCAATCACCGCAACGCTGATTTCGCGTCGACGTCGCTGGGGTCGTCGTCGCGCAAAGCCCACGCCAGACAGATATTGCGGGTTCAAATAATCCCAGACCATTTCAGTTTGCCCGACGAAAATGGACTGAAGCGTTTGTCTCCAATCAACGTGGAGAGTGCATCGTCCGTTCACATGAGAGTGATTACATCAGAAGAAGGCCGAACTCTGAGAGTGACTGTGCCAGCAGACGAAAGTACCACACGTAGACGTCGCTCCAGTGTAGAAATCGGTTTGTTCGCGGACTTGGCGGACGAGCATTCCGGCTGGAATTGGGCGGAGGAAGATAGTAGTGGCACAGAGAGTGAGGGTACTTCGGCCGATAGAAGCCATCGTCATCACCAGGTGACCCGTCGCCGCAGGCCCAAGTCGAAGTCACAGCGGCTAGAAGCCTGGCGGGCGACAACCGCTGTTGCAAAACACCACCGACACAGTTCGAACGTTATTCACCACACTAGGACCGCCTCCGACACTGACAGCGACTGCACAGAAGATGACTCAGACGCATTGCCAAGTCGAAACCCACGACTTCTTCGCAGCTCGAGCGTCAAAGGGATGGCCCGCCCTAGCACCCGTGGGCGCAGTGTCGAGCTGAAACGGAATTTCACTCTTGGCGGGGTTCCCGCGAGCGATGAGGCCACCACGGCATCACGACCCTCTGCGCCTTCTGTCGACAACATGGATCTTCAGCGATTGCAATTCCTTCCTTTGCTCGGGTGAGTCGTGTTCTTGAACGATTTAGGCTCGAAAAGTGGGCCGTGGTGTTGACATCGATAGTATTCCTTGTGCCAGGCCATCTTGCCATGCCACCTTAAAGGTCATGGATGTATTCACCTCGAAATTCCCCTCCACGGTGTTTCACGAAATCTCTGCAGACATTGATGCTGGGACCACGAATAATATCCTTCATCTTGTGTTCTTGGTGCTTCTGGAGCCAGAGTGCGTGCTCGCATGAACGTTGCACGTGTGTTATTTTGTGAAGGCACAAGTGTTTGATCGTGTTTCATTGATGTGTGCAGGTACAAAACATTTGGCTTTCGCGTCCTATTCAGAATGTTATCCATGGCCGATGTTGTTATTCACAGGCCTGACCTGTCAATGAACAACTCCAGCATGTCACTACTCTCGCCGTCCCCGCTGCGTTTTAGCAGCAGTTCGCTACAAAGTCGGTCCCGTGATCACTCTGCGAGCTCAGTCAGTGACTACTTACTGCCCATGTCGGTCAGCAGTTTTGGTGCACTGGAGCCCACCCATAGTCTTCAGCAAACAGAAGCCACGATCGACACGTTGATTCGTCTCTTGATGCAAACGTTGCAAACAGCAATGCAATTTCCACGCAGTGACACTCAGTTGACTGGTGTGCTGGCACTTCTCGAGCAATTGCAAAAATTTGTGGTGGCTTCGTCATCGCTTGAGATGTTGAATCATCGACAGGTCCGTTGTCGCCGCCCACACAACGTATGCGATTGTCACTTGCCTAACCTTGTTCTATCACTGCGCAGATGCTCTTTGTTAAGCAAGACATCTTCACTAAACTCCAAGCATTGCTGGCGATGGAGAATGTAAATGCTTCCAGCCCTACAGATGCCGTTTCCAGTTCGGGTACCTCAGGCGGCGGAACGCTTCGTAATGGCGAGAGCTTTGCCAGCGTTCTTGCGCAGGAGGTTGGTCATGCTTCGTCAGCGGATGCAATTGTTCGTTAGTGACTTCGAGCGCGTGGTGATGTAGGTGATCCGTAGTATAGCTGTGCTAACTGTTGCCAACAGCGCTGCTAACATGGAGCTTGAAAGACAAATCGGACTTGTCAATTTGGAGATGGAAATATTACGAGCTCAGCAAGTTCCGTCGGCGCAGCTTTGCGATATTCTGATTTCAATGTTGGGGCCGAACTTCACTGATTTGGCAGGGAGTCCTTCCAAGGCCGTCATCGGTAGTTTCTGCAATGTAACCTTGATTCCGGTGACTCTGCGCGTAGCAGTGCGGTGCAGTCGGGCACTCCAAGTCAAATTGTTGTCCCACGTGCACGGTCTAGTCAGTGGCCCAGCTGGATTACCATCCTTACTAAGGGCCAAGCAGTTGACGCGGCCAATCATCGATGAGGTACAGTTGTCTCGCGCTTTGTTGTTTAGCTGCTACGTTTGTGTGCATTACGTAAGCACTGCGTGGTGGTGTTGCTCTCAGGTGCTGGATGTCCTCCCAAAGTTGGAGCACGATGCTCGAATCGTCGCCATTAGGATATTCCCCCATGTAATTCACAGTTTTTGCTCAGCCAGATGGTCGAGCGTGGAGCGATGATAATTGCATGTGTGCTTTGTAGGTGGCATTCAATCTTCAAGTCGGTCATGTACGCCAGATCATTGCATTTATGCAACATACTCAACCAAACTGCGAGCGTAGTTTTACAGAAGACTCAGGCAACTCCGGTGCAGAACTGCCAATCTCACGGTTTGGCCCACCAGGCCACATCGCAACACCTTTGAGCACCCAGGAGAGTTCGTCTCAGAGGTGTTGGCGGAGAACTACCCCTGAGTTGTTGTGTGCTCTCAAGGAGATGGTTGCTTCAAAGCAATCGCGCGGGTACGCTTTCTCAAGCCGTACAATGTTGCCATAACCGCACCCACCGCATGCTTAGCCATTGTTTTTTCATCGCAGGCCACGTCACTTTTTCATGTTCAACGGAAACCAAAGCGGACTGTCGTTGTACTCAGCACCAACCAAATCTCAAGCAATACCGCACTCAGACGTGGAAGGCGCCTCCAATAGCATTCCTGGCCAGGTTTGCAGATACCGTCACATGGGTTAGGATTGATGGCGATGCTTACCTCAACATGTTGTGTTCAGGTATTCCATACCAAGACGGGCTTCACGGTGTCGTTCTGGTTTCGGTCAGACCATGTGGCAGTCGGTGCGCCATCAGATTCTTCTTTTGCGTCATCTGCGCGTGGCGCTTTTCGAGATCCACGAACGTCCAGCCCAAACACTGTTGCTTCAGAGGCTGAAATGAATCGGATGCCCCACGTTCTGTACAGCATTGAAGGACGCAGTCATGGCAGCGACCGATCTTCGCCGCCCTTCGCAGCAATTGACGCGTATCTCGATTCGTCCATGTTTTTGCACTTGTTCATCCTCACGGCGGATCGCAAAGGCAAGGCCACGGTATGTCCGACGAAATTCAGCCTTGTCGTATACTTCTTCAACTGATTGTTGCTTCCTGTTCCAGCGAAGTCACAAAAATCGCAATAGCGAAACTCAGTATCACCAAACTGACATCAACACTTCAATTTCGTTCGATGCTGGGCGCTGGTATCATCTTATCGTGTCAACGTCGGCGGACAAAGGTTGGACTCCAACTTGATTCAAAAATGTCTTGTTCGTTTAACACATACACAGCACAGCGCACTGACGTTGCACTTTGTATGGTTGTTATGGTGCAGGTCGCGAAAAACACGACGTGCATGTGTTCGTTGATGGACGGCTTCAATGTACGGAGAAAAACGTACTCCTCCCCTCGACGCCAGAGCAAGCAACGTTTGCTCTAGCGTTCGGCAGGGCGGCCACCCGCGGTCCACTTGCTGTCGTCAAAGAAGATACTCGGACGTCGAACGGCAGGTTTGTTCTGGTCAATGAAGAGCTCTGAGCACCCTGTCTGCGAAGTTTAGCCGTTCGAATTTGTTAGGCTGCCACGGCAACGCTGTCCAAGTCCACTGGTTATGACTTCACCAGAGGAGCACGCTAACTACGTCCAGAACATGGCTGGTAGCATGGCAGATGCACCGTACCATAGACTGCGTCCAGATATGAGAGGGTCCGCTGTCTCCTGTGTTGCACGTGTGAACTTGTTTTGTTCGATCAACCATGATGCTTTGTATACTTGGTAGGCGCATGGGAGGCGTTATGGTTTTTGTTGGCCCCATTGCAAGCGTAGACCAGGCAGCAAAGTTCTACGATCATCAGGTGACGCAAGCTCGTCGTGGTATGGGGGCCCAGTCGTCGCAGCAACAGGCGACAGTGGTGTCGCCGGTCCAACACCCGAGATCTCACTCTAAGCTGGGAGCAGCGGCAGCTGCAACAGCTGCTTTTGCGGCTCAAATTGGACGTCGCCCGTTTGGGCGAAATTCTTCGTCGCCACACGCGCCACACCATGTGGCTGACCTTCCACATTTGCTCGATCGCTCGGCATTGGAGCTTACGCCGCAGTTAGCAAGTGCTGACGGTCAACTGTTCATTTCGACCACATCGGTCGCGGCCCGCCCGCTTCACATTCCATCGAAAGGAAGTCGATATGATTCGAGCAACGCGGCGAAGCATCTTTTGTCACAGGTGATGCTGTTTGCGCGACGGAATCAGGGCACTGTCGCTTCCGTGTTATGGAACGCGTCAGAAATTCTGCAATGCATGGGAGGCGTGCGGATACTGTTCCCATTGTTCGCCCAGTTGAATTTGAGGAACCCCAACATCCCAGCAAGCCAACCGAACGTTGTGGATCCGGACATCCTGCTGCGCACTCTTGACCTCATGGTATGCGGCTCGTCAATTGTGACAAGAGGCTTTTAACTGCAGCATTGCATCATCTCGGTTGTTTGTGTGACTGCTAATTGCAAGGCTGCAATGCTGCTTTGGAATTCTAGCAATCAAAAGTTGATGCTCCAACATGACGGGTTTGGGGCCATGAATTATGTGTTGCGTCGAATATCACCGGATTATCTGACAGGCGGTACGCGCACTTTGTATTGTGGCTGTGTCTCATGTGGTGAGCCAACCGCGCTCCGCTGCTGACATGTGTTTGCCTTGGTTGGTATCAGGTTGCTTTCAAGCTGTACTGAGACTCCTGAGGGCCGTTCAGGGAAACCTGGAGTTGCAAGTAGCGGTGTTCAAAAATCTTTTGTTTGACCTCAGACTCTGGAAATCTGCAAAGTCCCAAGTCCAAATCACTGTGGCCAATTTTCTTGTTCAGTTGCTACAACAAATTGGACCAGAATCCAGCAAAGTTGGCTCACAACGCAAGTCATGGCGCGTGTCCACTCCGCATTCTTCGGGTGTATCAACTGACCAGCCGGGTCGTTCAAAGTCGATTCCGCGTAGTCACCGCAATCAGCAAAACAACTCTTCCCACAGCCAAGCTTGGAAGAATTCGACGTTGGCAGAATTTGAGATTAGCGCAATTGTGGAGAGAATACCTTGCACGACGCTGTCGGATGTTTTGGTTAACGTGTATGCGTACCCCAGCTCCGAGCAACGAGCTGGCGAAAGTGAGCCAGTAGTTGGAGCAAGTAGCGACAGTGAGCTGTCCGAGGACACTCCGGTGCAACCACGGCTGCCGAAGTCAAAGAAAACGGTACGTTGTGGCTCAAATGTTGTCTCAGGCTTCAACACATGACTCTCTTGTCGGGGCAACAGGCACCTGACGTACTTGAAACCCTCACAAACAATTTGAGACCGTTGCTACTGGAAGTACTGTTCGTGATGCTGTGGTCAAAAGTGTCACTGTGGTAAGGAGTTGCAATGTCCCACCTGCTAAATGGTGACCAGGCGTGCATCTCACGCAGAAATTTCATCGCGCAGGCATCGGCATGCTCGGAGTCGCACACTTAGCTCGAGTGCGCTCAATGCATTCGAAGACTGTCAGCGGACTATGTTTCACTTGTTCGATTTCATGCACTCCCATCCCACAGACCAAGCAACAGAAGAGTACCTTTTGTTGCTTGTTCGACTAATCGATTGCGAATATCTACCACCCGCGCTCGTGCGCGGCGGTCCGTTTTGCTTATTCATTGGCCAAGCAACTGCTTCGAGGGGCCTGCAGTTGTTTTTCGAAATGTTACGCTCACCGAATCCCCAGGTGCAGGGGAGGGCCTTGCAGGCAATCGCAAGCACCATTGACGTGAGCATCAAATTGGAAGCAGAGTACAGTCGTCTGAGAGAGGTTTTTTTCGTGATTTCGGGTTTTTGTCTAGTTCATTCTCGTCCATGATTGTTTCTCTTTTTTGTTTCTTTTCTGCTGCCAGCTCATGCAAGTTACTCGTGGGAGCGAGCGCGCAACCATGTCTGATTCGTTGGCAGTCGCATTGCAAAGCCGCGGGGTGCTGGTGGAAGTCACGGGTCTCAGTTCGCATGATTTACGAGCACTGCCGTCTTTCATTCACAACAGTCTCTTGTCGCCAGTAGCCCACGAGGACGCAGAAATCAACCCCGATTCAAACAACTCCAAAGTGTCTGTGTCACAGGTATGCTGGCGTTGGCAGCTACATGTGCTCGATGTCGAACCAACACCTGATTTGCGTGGTTATGCAGGGGATAATGGCGGTCGTGTTTTCGTCGATGTTGGGCGCTTTTACTACAGCGGACCCAGGGATGTTGCTGGAATATTCCTTCACTGGGCGAATGTCACCCTTGACAGCAAGACAAGTGAAGGCACCAAGAAATCGCCACTCCGTACTGCCATCTCCAACTGTGGCATCATCATTATCGCGTTCATTTGGCCTATCGTTCTCAATATCTCGAGATTCCGAGTTTGAAATTTCCCCATTTGCTGTCAGTCAGGTTGACAGGGGCACAAGCCTTGAGGAAGCCCCGCCTACAATAGTGGCCATGTCTCCATTCACGAAATGGAATTGCCGCGATTTGACAACACGCAGCAACAGCGAAAATTCGATACCGCTGCCACAGGCTGACAGCGCCAACAACACCATGGAAGCTTCAGAAGTTGGAGACGTCTCGACTCCAGACAGTAAAACCAGAAACACGACTTTTGTAACCACACCCCTGCAACGGCTCGGACTGGATCTGCATTCATCCCAGTACAAAATTTCAAACTTCGTGATGTTCGAAACATTTTTTGCGCTCGTTGTGCGTTCAAGCTTCAAACAGCAGGTAGCAACATGCGTTCGCGATGTTTCATTGCAAGTTGTTGAGACGGTAACATGGTGTTGCATGTACTGCAGGCGAGGGCGTTACGTGATGTGTATCTCTTGTTGAGTCATCCAGAAAACTGCAAAATTATGATTAAAAACCACTCATGGGAGGTTTACCACTTGTGCGGGATCTTGAGAGAGGCAATGCAACAATTGACGTCAAACGAAGGTGACACTGAAATCCCAAAAGACGTATCTTGCGAAGACACCGACGCTGCTGAAGTGTGTCAAGCTGTGTTGGATATCTTTGCGAAAGTTCACGAGGCCGCTGTCACCCACGCAGACACCGACCAACGCGCGTGCACTTTATTCGAAGTCAGCTTGGTTAAAGCACAATTTTTTGGAGTCGGCGAAGTCGCTGTTGATGCTGTTGCGCTTGGTGCACCGTTGTTCAGGTTGCTGCGCAAGCAGCTTTGTGTTCAGCAAGCGGCCTCGTCATCGACCAGTCCCACTTTTGACACCAGCAACGATGTCGATGACAACGCGGACGGTCACCCAAATGCACTCAACTTTGCTGCCCGTCAAAGTCTGCTTCATATCGCGTTTGTCCTTTCAGATGTCATGCTCGACGATTTTGATAGTGCAAGCAGCGCCGCTGCAGAACGTGTTGGACTGACTTCGAAATCTGTTTCGAATGCTGCGGAGAAAGCGACGCCTTCAACGGCCCAAACTCGAACTGCTGCCCTTCCAATGACGCACGAGAAGTTGCGGCATCTGGGATATTCTTACAGTGCAATGGTCGATGACATTGTCGCAGTACTACGAACAATCGATATGGATGATCAAGACGAGGACGGGACACGTGGAGTTTGCCACGACTACGCCGGATTCTTTTACAGTCCTGAGCTGGTGTCGCTCCGCATTGCCCTTGGCTGTACAGAATATTACGCAATGTCGCTGTTACAATCCCACATTGGAGCAGGCTCTATTTCTGGTTCTGGCGGGGCCCACAGCAACGTTAATATTGATGCGGCTCAATTTGCGTTTGCAAAAGATCTCCCTGCATTGCTCAAACTTACGGCGTCCTCACTCCGTGCATCTGCGCGACAACAGCCAACCGTTTCTCGCAGGCAGAGCAGAGCAAGGGCCCCCAGCAGCGGAGCACAAGATCAATGGACTCTTCAAATCGCGTGGTGGTTTTTGCGCGTGCTGCAAATTGCAGAATCTTTTCATGATCCCCCGAACGCTCGTGCCGATCTTTTTCCGATGACTGACCTTCAAGATCTTGCACGATGGTTCATTGTGTCCACTCGGCACGGGGACGCCCTCTTGGCTTACTTTCAACACATTTATGAGTCACGACTTGAGGACATGGACGTTGTTGAGAGAGCAAATGAGGCTGGTGTCCACCCACGCGTTGCAAAATTCCTGGAGCAGGCTTGTTCAGACCGCGATGCGCTGGGCAAGGTTAGTTTGCGTGCACTTGCATCTTTGCGAGACCCCGTCATAACTTGTCGTCGCTGTGTCGCACAGTCTCGTATTAACTTTCTACAGTGGCGGACGTTGATGACATCGCCTGGCATGTCCATGGAAGATGTTCGCAGTGAACACGCTCTTTATTGGCGTGATCACTACGATGTGTTGTACGAGCAAACTTCAGCGCAGTTGGCGCATGATATCAAGGTTCGTTGTGCATGCGCTCACATTCACTGTATGAGGTCGCGGTTCATCTGATTTGAGTTCGATTGCAATTACACGTTTAGGTACTGGCCCAAAGCAAACGGGACTTTAAGATGCAGCGTGAAAGTCCGTCAAGAGGCGTTCCGTCACTGTTGGCGGGTTGGACAAAGGACGCTCATGACTTTCAGAGATGCTCGGAGTTGGAAGGGTCTGACAAACATAAACGTCAGTGGATTCACATTCTTCGGAGTGTGAACCACGAGCGCGGTGCATGGGGTCGTCACGTGAACATACACGACAGGCAAATGTCAGCGTCCCAACTTCATGAAGAGACGAAATTCTGGAAACTAAGTAAATCAGAGGACTCGATTGGCAGACGATCCAAATTGAAGCGAAATTACGCCGGTGGTGATTACGCTGAAGCAAGTGTTTGGACCACAGGAGCCAGTCACCGTGCGGATGAAGAGGACCCGGACGACAGATTCTTGTCGAATGGTCGACGTCGTGGAACTGCGTCCAGTGATCAAGGAAGCGGCGCCCGTGTGAGTGCCCGCCACGACGAGCTTCTAGATGATTTGGAACGGGCATTAATGAGTGGAACTGACAAACTTGATGATGCCGAGCTTGATGACGCAGCGATAGCTGCACGTTTAGATGCCGAATCTTCGGGACCTTCCAAAGCAATGTATCCCACCGACGGTGATGACGCACCGGTTGTGGCGCTAGTTCGGTCGTCCAATAGTTCTTTGCGGAAGCAGGAATCTAACACGAGTTTGAAATTTGCTGTGGAGGTTGACGACGCGGCGATGAAAATAAAAGCAGGGATGGCTGCCAATTCGCAATCCATGAACACGGCATCGCCTTCTTCGTCGGATGCCCATGATGCTGCACGGACAAAAAAGATGGAGCATGCTGGTGGCAAGGGTGCAGAGATAGCTCGTGTTCCTTGTGAAGTGATAACACCCATGCTCTCCACGCCGGGAACGTTTGTGTTGACGGCGACAGAGTTGCAATTTATTGTAAACACCGAGGAGCTGAAGCGCAGGCTGGATAAAGAGGAATCAAAGCATGCTCCGTCATCAGTGCCCGCAACACCGAAGCGGAAGCGCGGTTTGGACAAGTCTAAACTGCTGCACCATGCGCGATCCAAGACATGGCAAGTGTCGGCTTTGACTTTGGTAGAATTCCGCCGCTACCAGTTGCAAGCAATTGCGCTAGAGTTCTTCTTCGAATCAACGCACGCGACATTCGTCAACTTTGTTCGGCAATCAATCCGTGATCGAATTTACGAAGCAATTCGAACTGTTTGCCGCCCTCCCCGCGTCCGTCACTTTTACTCGCTTCACAGCACGCCCCGATCACGCTTAAAGAAGTCTCGATTAGTGGAAGCCTGGCAGGCCCGAGAAATCACCAATTTTGATTTTCTGATGCGGTTGAACTTCTTCGCCGGCCGCACCTACAACGACCTGGCACAATATCCTATTTTTCCATGGGTTTTGTCTGACTACACCAGCGAAACGCTGGATTTACGTGATTCTCGCGTGTTTCGCAACCTTGAACGGCCTGTGGCGGTTCAGAAGGACTCTCGAATGGAGTACTTCCGCCGCCGATACGAGCAGTCCGAAACGCTGTATGAACAAATGAAATCTGCACCAGTGTCTGCAGATGGCCTCAGTCGTTTCTTCTATCCTGTCCCTCGCCACTACAGCACGCACTACTCCAACCCTCAAATAGTTTTGTGGTACATGCTGCGACTGGACCCTTTCACCGCTGCGCATATTCACTTGCAGGATGGTGTTTTTGACATCGCGGATCGCCAGTTCCACTCCATTGCGGCGGCGTGGAGGGGTAGTAACAGCAACGACCATGATGTCAAAGAACTTATTCCAGAGTTCTTTTATCTGCCAGATTTCTTGAAGAATATCAACAACTTGGATCTTGGAGTCAAGCAGAACACGAAAGAAAAGCTTGACGACGTCGTATTACCTCCTTGGGCGAAAGGAAGTGCCGAAGAATTCATTCGCCAGCACCGCAGGGCTTTGGAGAGCGACTATGTATCGAGGCATCTTCACCAGTGGGTTGATTTAATCTTTGGGCACAAACAACGAGGTCCACACTTACCCGGTGGCAGCGAAGAAGCAGCACGCGCGTGCAACATATTTGCAAATGCGACATACGAAGGCCAAGTCGCTGGTGGGCTAGAACGTTTGAAGCTGGAACGCCCAGAAGAGTTCAAGTTCCGAATCAGGATGATCAATTCTTTCGGTCAAACGCCGCCTGTGCTGTTTTCGCGACCCTGCCCTCCACGTCGTAATCCAGAGGAGTGCCTCCTCGTATTCCCCATATTCTCGCGTCATTGCTACGACGGAGGAATCTGTACTCGAATTGTTGGCTTCGACACGTCTGCTGCTGCGTCTCAACCCATGCTTGCAGACTCACCTGGTGGGGGTCAGGGTGACACGGGTTCTAAGGCAACTGGGCTCGGTGGAGGCGATCTGCAACTGACTCAGGGTGAACGTGCCGCCAGCGACGGCCGCTCGAACTCGACCGACTCTCCACGCGGTAGCCGCTCCGAGAGCTTGTCAGAGGGTCTCGAAACCAACAGCAAAGTTCCTGAGCAGCTGCTGAATTGCACGTTTCTCCGACAACATGGAGCCCAAATCGGTGGCAAAAAGAGCAAATTTTTGTCAGGTCGAAATAACTCCAAGGATGTGCGTCGGTTTGCGAAAGTATCCAACGACCCTATCATCGGCTTTGTGCACAGCGTGGACTATGGGATTCTCGCAACTATCGACGCGGGAAGACAAATGCTGTCCCATCGTTGGATAATCGACGAGAACATCGTGTCTGCTAGAACTTGTTCACTTGAACTGGACAAAGATCACCTCCATCACCCTGCGTTCGTTGGTGTTGCCCTCGTGAAGAATATCCATGAGCATCACAAGCATTGGCCTGTTAACACGTATACTTCTATCAATGCTCTCCGTTCAACGTACTGGCGTCGTGGAGCCCTGGAGGGATTGAAGGGCCGGAAAACAAAGTTGTTATTTAGCGGAGGGCACTGGGACAATAGTCTCACAGTTACGAGCGTCGGGAGTGGGAAAATAGTGGCACAGGCGCATGTTCGTACTTGCATTGTCATCATTGTCCTCCGATTTGGTTTTTGTTGAAAGTTTCTTTCGTTGGTGACGTAGGCGCATCGGGAGGCCATATCCTGTGTATCAGTATCCGCCACTGGGCACGTTGTCGCCACAGGATCACTCGACTCCACTGTCATAATCTGGAGTGTCAAATACGGCACAGAAATTAACCCAGACAATATTGCAGCAGGGATTGATGTGGGCGCAGAGCAGTCGAGTGCTTCTCCACGGAGACGAGACTCGGCACGGCAGCCTTCTCTTCGGCGCCCAGGCTTTGCTGCGGGCCGCACACCCACCGGTCCAGAATCCGACGCTCCATCAACTGGACCTCTACGTATTGAGCCCATTCATTTTCTGTACGGACATGACCTGCCTGTCAGATGCGTGGACGTGTGTGAAGAGTTCGATATTGTCGTGAGCGGATCTGATGACGAAACCATTATCTGCCACGACCTCAAGTCAGGCAGATACGTGCGATCAATCGATTGCCGTGACAACCAAGGCCTCGAACACCGTGGCGCGCGCCGTCGTCCCAGCATGCGAAGCGATAGCGATGAATGTGGAGTGAAGTGGTTAGGGGTAACTGCAACAAGGAAGATTGTCGCTTACACCGCAGCGCTCCAACTTTCAGTGTACAGCATCAACGGCGAGCTTGAGGCCAGAGTGAACACTGAAGAGCGATTGTAAGTGGTGACTTATTCTGTGGCGACTTGACAAGGCGCGGTTCTAATCAACTCTGCCGTTTTTGTGCTGGCACGTATTCAGGTTCGCTCTTGCGCTGTCGAAAGATGGCATGTCGCTGATAACTGGTGGTTCCAGGGGCATGATGCGCCTGCGATCTACTTACAACTTGGATACACTGTGGGAGTGTGGTGACCTGCTCAAGGCGCCGCTGCCACGTTGGCCCGACATGGACCCTAGTTCTCTCGCTGCAGAAAAGGCACACTCGAACCGCAATGGCAACGAGTCCGGTTCCGCAGATTCTCCTCGTCCCCAAACATCCAGTGTTGGCGCTTTTGGAGAACCATTTTTGTTAGATGAAGAACCCCTTCCGTCTGCCAACCGAACTCGACACAAAAGCCAGCGTGGCCAGCGCAAACCCAGTGTGACAGAAGTCAAGTCTTTTGTGGTGGCGCGTCCAGCAGCAATTCGGGCATTGTTGTTCACTGAAGACGAGGTGCGTACCAGGGGGTGATGTGTCAATGTCGTGGCCCAGGCTGCCTTCGTTTGAACGTTGCTTTTGCGAATGTCGTGGCTTGCAGATGTTTTTAGCAGTTGGCCTGGAGGATGGGCGTTTCGCCATGTACACACCGGACAAAGAGTACATTCGTCAACGTCTGCAGCGCAAGCTGCGGGATTTGGGATTTTGACCACATCATTCATGCGCGCCGCGCGCGGTCTCCAAGACAACGCACGACGGTTTAGAAATTTTGTACATGTAAGTAAACACAATAGTGTACCTCACTACCGCGTCGTTGAGGTACATTTTTGTTAATAACGCAGCAAATTTGCACTTGAATAAAGCGGACGTGTGTCGATTGCGGCAATGCGACGATGCATGGGCCGATCTACATCCCATACGCGTCATCCCCCACGCAGTATGGACATGACATGACATGACACAAGGGGTAATAGCTCTAGACTAGAGCTATTACCCCTTGCATGACACATCCACCATTGACCACACAGCGGAGCCTGTGAACTGGGCGACGACAGTCAATGACAGTGAACTGAACCCACGCAGCGTACGACTCACTCACCACCCACCTACACACACACGCACGCACAACGCACACGCACCCGTTAGGGCTTAGTCGGGAGGTAGCACGTAGCACACACACACACACCATGGTGGAGACACGTGAAAACAGCGCGAAAACAACGCGAAAAAATCCACATCCACACGCGACTAGCTCGTTGTCTGCCTCTCGCTCGTTGCTTGCCGTGCATTTGGCTTGTTCGTATTCGTATTTGCTATCACCGACGCTGTCGTGAAACAACCACAACACCCGGAGGCACGGCGAGCGCGCATGCAATGATTGAGGGAGACGTCAACAGTCAGTGCATGCGCGGGCAGCAGACTTGATGCTTGCCGTTGCTGCGCGATATTGTTTCCGCACTCCACCGCGTTCCATCGCGACGTGTGTTGCGTTGAAGTCGGAACTTTGATTGGCAAAAGTGTTTGTGTTTGCGTGATGGTCGCTGTCGTGGCTTTGATGGTCGTTGTCGTTGTGATGAGTAGTGAGTTGGGCATGTGCCCAGATGGTGGAAGAGGAAACTCGCCGGCCGGTTTAGGTTGCGACATGTGCGGCTCACCAACGAGATTATTCATTGCATCCAAAATCAACAAGCAAAACGCGGTGCTTCAATAGCGGCGTTCCGATGTCTTGAGTTGGGGCCGGCGACAACTAGCACCAGCCACGATTTGCAGCATGCCATACGCAATCGTGATGCCTTGCGGCAGTGGTAAAACGCCACTGTCAGAGAAGTATCCAAATTTGTATGATGTCGATAAGTTCAGCGTTCCCGAACACGTGGATGAGATGATTGCTTCGTGTGCCCAGGCCGTGAAAGACGGCAACTGGGATCGGCACGAACGGCTAGAGTATACATTTATTCATCACAAGATAGCTAAATTGCCCGCCCATGCCGTCGTTTTAATGCACTCGTATTCGAAGGCAGCTTTGTACGGCCTGAAAGTTCTTGGCAGTCTGAAGGTCTCCAAACCATTGCTGGAGCGCGAACTCAAGAAGCGTGCCAGAGAGAAAGGGGAGTGGCTAGTGAACGCGACAAAACTGAACTGGGCGCAAATTACAAACGCGAAAATTTGCCACAGCTTTGATGAAATGGAGCGCAGCCTCGTGGCACTGGCGAACAACGCCAAAACCCTGGAAAAAGACAGACAGGAAGGAGAATCCAAAGTGGGAGAACACAGCAAAGCACCAGACAAGCATGATGTGGAGTCCACATCTCGCGTTACAAACTCCTGATTTGCATTTGATGCCTTGGCTTGGTTAGATCAAAATTGGTGTGCTCATTGGATTGATGCGACCCTGGAATTTTCTCGAGAATCGTGCAGTCGGTAGTCTAAAAATTATGCTGTGAGAATGTGATTGCAACACTGCCCACGGCAGTATTTAAACCGCGACGTTGACAGGTTTCGAGGAGGTAGTGATCTCCATTGTGTCGACATCAGCGGGAGCTGCGGGTCCGCGCGCCGAACTCTTGCGATGAAACATGTGGATTTGATGATGGTGTCTCAGGCGGGCAGGTGTTATCGGGGACTACAGTCATAGCTCAAATAAGCTCAACTACCGTGCCAGCACATGCAACTGCAAACGAACCTTGAGGACGGTGTGTAACATGCTCGTCGTTTTTGTTTTCTTGGAAAGCGGGCCGTTCGAAGATGCAGTCCCCGTGCGTTCTTCCGGTGGAAGCACTCGGAAGTGATGATACAAAAAGTCCTCCCCCTTCACACATTGGGCCATGTCGGCACCTTCAAAACAACGTTTCTCAACATTGAGCACGCAATTTGAAGCGGGCGTGCAGAACGCATAAAAGTCTCACCTTCTATTCCGTTCAGACTACCAACAATGGTGGTCTGCAGGTCCTCCTCATCGTCTTCGTCATCAGTGTCCTCATCCGTCTCATCATCAGGATACCCCGCAGTCGACGCACTGCTGCTACGACGCACCAATGATTGCTGGCGACTCGGAATAGGTGCAGCATCCTCGTTTTCGTCTTCTGACGAAATCATACTCTCGTCCCGCAACCGCTTGAGAATTGTGTCCACCTCGAAGTGTGCGTCTTCTTGCTCAGCGCGAATCCTCTCTCCTGTCGTGTTCATGCTGGATGCTCGGTGCGATAATATTGGTTCGTTTTTCGTGATTGTTAGTGTGTCCGGTAATCCAATCGCATTCGCGAAATCTCGAAGTTCTGCTCGAGTAAACAGGCTGTACAGAGTGCCTGGGCAACGATTGAAGAATGAAGGTAGTCGCCACGTCATGTGAATTTGACAACCACAACTAGCACACTGCCACACTTCATGCGCAATAGCAACCAAGTCATCGCACCGTGAACGTAATGCCTCAACCAACGTAGTTGTGGTTGAAGCGTTGCTTGCAGGAGTGGAAGTAGCCGCTCCTTGACAGCTAGCGCACGATTTTTGCCAGCCGAGCACAGGGATAGATTCAAGAGAAGGGCAAGGGAATATTCCTGAGTGAACTCGCTGATCTTGTGCGTGTTCCTGCGAGGGGACAAGCAATGGCCAGTCAGTTAGTCGCACGGCAAAGTGCACATGTTAAATTTTTCGTCGACACGCACGGTGCATGACCAACAGATCGTCTGTTGTGTGGGCCTTTAATGGTGTGTTTGGTAGTCACCAAGTGGTGCTGTTTGTTCTTCAAACCAGGCTTGTGATGAAAATGATGTTGTGTGAGCCGCTCTTTTACATTTGGGAACTCGTGGAGAACGTCACAAATCCACTCTATGCACTGAGCCAGAACAAAATCAAACAAGTGAACTGAACTTCCTGCAAGGTGATTGCGTCTTGATGCATCAATGAGGCATTGACGCCACTTACACCCAGAGCGATCATTTCCTGCTGCGGTTCTGTCCTCAAGCTCATTTTTTGCAGTGCACTTAATGCAGCGCGGCGTGCAGCAGAGTCCGTTGCTTCAGTCTTCAACACTTGAACCTGGTCGGTAGGCATGCACAGAAGCGATAAAGCATCTCGACATACTCAACGCAAACAACATGCTCAGACTAGATAACTGCATACCAGCAGCTGCACGGCGTCAGGGTGATTCAGCAAGTATCGTCGGCCACGCTCATAAGACGTGAGACGGTTGACGAACCGCACAGCTTCGGTGAACATCCGCCTTCTCGAAGTAGCCAGCTGATTGCTGTCGGATTCCTGGGAAGTCGTCGCAGCAGCTTGCGTGGGTGTCTTTGGTGGAATGAAATGGGTTAACAGTTGCGGCAAATAACGGCGCCGAGGTCCGATACACTGAGTGCAGTCAAAAATGTCGGCGCTGATGAATCCATCCAGAGCACGCTTTCTCCCTACGCATGTGCGCAACACAGAACACGAGACATCTAAGAGGATTTCGCTGTACCCGACCCCAATCCAACGGAACTCACCACGACTCGAGTTCATCATTCGCCCAATTCGGTGTCGCAGGGCTCGAAACAACGTTGTGACTGTGTCAGCTGGTTCCGGGCTGCTCTGTTTGCTGTCAACAGCTTTCTTGTGCTGAGTGCGAAGAAAATTCTTCACTTTGTCAACGTCGATCGCGAAGAGGTTCGCGCGGTGTCGTGACGGCGGCATTGACGGGTGTAGATGTTTTGATCGCTCAGCGGTGATACTGAGCTGCAGTTCTTTGAGACCAGACTGCAAAGAGTTGTGAGCCTCTTTGCGATCGAGCGCCAGTCGCCGTCGCGGCGTTAATGTCTGCGCAGCGGCAGATTGTTCTGCTGGTTTCTCCTCAGATGGTTTGTCTTCAGTTTCGGCAACCTGCTTCTGCTCTCGCTCGGATTGCTGCGTCGTATTGGATTCGTGTGAACGGAAAAAATCGGACTCTTTGAACAGGCTGGGTTCAGCAAATTGGTATGACCGGTCGGCAGTGTCACTGCTGCTTGATTCTCGCGTATATGAGGGTGCAGGTCCAGTTGGCTCGGCGCTTCTACCCTTGTCCACGAAGGGTGTCTCCGCTGCTCGGATGACGGAATGGGAAGCAGTGCTGGCGGGGGACCGTTGCCCAACCGACATTGTCGGCGACGGCTCGCTATATGGTATCGCTACGACTTGGGAAACGTAGTCGATCCAGTCACGTAACTTGATAAGGTGCCCCTTTGGCGGAAGGCCATGGACAAGAACCTGGACGAGAACATTTAAGATTCAAACGGGCCCCGCACATGGGTTAGACACATAGTTCAACAGACGGACTGGCAGCCGTTGTTGAAGACACACCTGCATGAAAGACATCGCTTCATTCAATAGGGTCATCAACACTGCACTCGAAGGGCCAACGTTACTCGATGCGCTAGCTGGGGATTCATGTGCTGACGTGGCGGACGTGCGCACAGAGAGAGTTGCGTGAGACGGTGAATGCATTGTTGCTGCGGATGGGTACCGAGACAGGTTCCGGCGGCTTGACGTCTGCATGCACACAAAATGTCAGAGGTGGTACGAATGCGGTCACGAGATGCAAAGATGCGGAACCTTCTCACGCAGCCAGTTCACAAATACAGCTCGAAGGCGTGACGTCCACTTGGGTGCGAGTAGTTCGTGAAAGCTAGCACCGCAAGCACTAATGTCTTCGACGTAGCCAAGGGCACAATACTTAAGGATGTTGGTGTGTGCCTGAAGGTGGTGCATGTTGAGGCGGCAAAAAGTTTGGAAGTTGAGCCGCTCGCGCAAGAGTCTGTGCGAGCCGCAGTCTTTGTCTCTCAGTGCACACATGAGGAAGTGGATACGGATTTGGAACTCTAACAATCGGGGGGAAGGAGCTCCTGCAACAGCAGCCGCTTGCAGTCGATGCATCAACTCCTCTTGATCTTTTTCTGAGGCTTCCGCCAAAGAATGCCGCGACACCGGCCTTGAATCGGCCGCAAAAATGTCCTGTACAGATTCGGGTGATCCGAGTAAAACTTGAAGATGCGCGAAGAACAACTCACGCTGTCCTCTGTCGAAAGCATTTAGCAGCTGTTCCGAGGAGGCAGATTCATTGATAGAGTCGAGCGATCGTGTGGAGCGTGACGTGGAGGCGGTACCTAATCGACTGCCTGCATCACGTGGCGTATGATGAGCGGGCGAAGATCCCTCATGCAGCGCACGAACGGCGTTGACTCCTGATCCACCGCTTGGGCGAGGAGTGGTTGCGGTTGAGTTACTTGCGGTGACGATGCTGTTGGCAACAAGTCTCTCCATTTCTCGCTCCATTGACTGCGACAAGTGCATGACCTGTGCGGCTTCCTTGGACGCAGTCGAGTTGTCAGATGATGTATGGCGTGTCGACTTGGCTGCATCTTTGTTGTCGTGGTCCGTCATCATGGGACGTGGTGCGCCACAGCGCGATTCTCACGACACCACCTCTTGTAGTGTCGTCAACTGTGTGTCGACAACCGAACAGTCGGGACCGAGCATGATGAAACACAAATAAATACGCTCGTGTTAGTATCACCTCATCATCAGCTGCTGCTGGGCCTGCACACGCGGCTGCGTTTTAAAAATTGAAACCCTTTTTCGTGAACCTGTGACAATCAACCACGCAAGTGCAACGTGGCAGTGCCCAAGTAAACAAGCAACAAGGCAATAAAACATCTAACAACCCACAATAGGAACCAGTACTCGCAGACGGGAGAAGCAAGCACGATAAATGCAAAGACAACTCACGCGACGACAACACGAGCGAAGACGATACACTCAAACATAGATCACGCGGACAATACGGAACAAGCCAGCAAGCAAGCGACACAGCCAGAGACAAGCACAACCAGCGACAAGCAAACCAAACGAAGCGAAACGAAACAACAAAGCGACAAGCACAACAATGTGCCCGCGTAGCAAAGCAAAGCAAAGCGAAACGAAGCGAAGTGACACAAAGCGAAGTGACACTTAGCGAAGCGAAACGAGGAACGGAGGGGAGGCACGGAGAACAACGGCAAGACAAACGAGCAACGGCACAACAACGAACGACGAACGACGAACGGCACGGACAGCACAACACGGCACAAGCAGCACGCCGTCACCACTCACCCACCACCGCCGTCCGTCGCCGTCCACCACCACCACCACCACCACCATCCATCTTTGTTGTCATTTTTAGCATTCATGTCAGCGTTGACTAAGTGATAATGTAGCAGGCAATGCGTACTGTATAGTGCATAGTTGTTCATTTTTCATTTTTCATTTTCGGTTTTCGTGTTTTCGTTTTCCCGTTTTTGTTTTCCATTTCGGCATTTTGCGTAAAGTCTCAGAAACAATCATATTCCAACATTTCATACGGCGCTTAGAAGGCATGTTGTAAACACAAACACAGAACTGTACATTAGTAAAGACAATACGGATGCCTGGAGAATGTGAGAATGTGAGAATGTGAGAATGTGAGTGAGTGAGTGAGTGAGTGAGTGCGGCAGTGTGACAGTGCGACAGTGAGTGAGTGAGCGATGTCATCATTGTGAGTGAGCGATGGAAGGAACGGTGAGACGGTGAACGGTGAACGGTGAACGGTGAACGGTGAAGGAAGGAAGGAACGATGACACAATGACGACGATTCGAACGATGACAACGACGACGGATGGCGGATGGCCAACGTTTTCCTTTCGTCCTTCCTTGCTCATCAGTCGTGTTGTTGTTGTCGGTCGTCGTTGTCGTCGTTGTTGTCGTGGCTGGCTGTTGCGGCCGGCTTCTGAAGACGCACACATGTCTGTTGTTGGCGTTGACAGCGATGAATGCAAGGCTGTGGGTGCCGTTGCAGTTCGTCGAAAGGTGGTTGTGCGGTGCGTGCGTGCGTGCGTGCGTGCGTGTGTGCGTGTGTGCGTGCCTGCATGTGTAGCTGCTAGATCTTCACCACTTGTTGGTTGACCACTGTACCGATCCCAATACCGTTTCAAGCTTCGCTTCCTGTGTCTCCCTCGTCTTGTCCATCACCGCGCAGCGTCGTCTAGTATTGAGAACACATGCCCCTTGATGATATCGATGCTTTCACTCGCTCAGGAAAGCTGAAGCTTGGATTCTGACACACCGCGTTTGTTCCTTGCGCAGAGCAGAGTACTGGGATCGCGCTCGCTTTTGGCAAAAAGTCAAGGGCTTGTGATTCGTTGCTTACTTTTTCGCTGTTGTTGCGTGTTTGTTGTGGAACGCGCTTTCTTCAGGTTGCAACTGCCGACGCGCATCGACTGGTCAAACGAACAGGGTCTGAATCAAGCAGGATGTGGCAGCGCGGCCTTGCGCGAGCCGCAAGAGTGTCCGGAAGAGTGACAGGCTCGTTCAAGCACACGCAGTCTCATACGTCACGCTCCTTGCGATACACATCGTCGTCCTCGTCGTCGTCCTCGGTGCGGCACCTCGACAATGCTGCACTGCTGAAGGCTGGAATTGCTGCCGCAGCGGTCGGCACTGTTCTGTACACATGCAATTCTGCCAGTGTTGTTCTGGCGGAGGGACCACGTCCCGATGCCCGAATGCGACGTCGGGTTCGGCGTGAGAATACAGATCGAAGTATCACCACTTCGACATGGCACTACTACGAAGGGTCCACCACGCTCAAAAATTTCGTTCTTTTGACTGGCAATTCGAACCCGTCGTTGTGCAACCAGATCGCCCGATACCTCGGAATCCAGCGCGCCCCAGCGAAGGTGGCGACGTACGCGGACGGTGAGACCGCGGTGGAGATCAAAACAAACACCAGTGGCAAGCATGTTGTTATCGTCCAGTCCATGAGCGCGCCCACCAACGACAACATCATTGAACTGTTGCTCATGGTCAGCGCGGTCCGTCGTGACAATGCAAAGCACGTCACTCTCGTTCTACCTTATTTTGGGTACGGGCGCCAAGACACCCCGCGGCAGCGTAACAACGAATCGTACGAAGACTATGACACCTTCTCTCCGATCAGTGCAGCTGACGTTGCGTTGATGATCTCTCAGAGTGGTGTCGACCGAGTCTTGACACTAGACTTGCACTCGCCACAGGCAAGTTGGCCCGCTCCCGCTCGACTCCACCGTGCGGTGCTGTCATTGACACCTGTATTTCGTGTGTTCTCCAGATCACCGGCTTTTTCCCTCCCACTGTTGCGCACGATAGTCTTCAGTGTGCAGGCATCGGTGCTTACTATCTCGTGGAGGAACACGAGCTTGGTGATTGCACTGTTGTCCGAGCTGGTGAGTTATCCGGGCACACCTGCCGGGTTGCTGCGCGACTGCTTGGTGTACTGCTTGCACGTGTGGTTGCTGGGGAGCGGCGGCGTCGCCATCGCTAGTTTTTGACCATTTCTGTTTTGTGTGCTCTCTCCACCACTCCACCAGATTCGTCACCAGAGACAGATTATGTGATCGCACAGCAGTTCGCTCACATGTTGTCACGGGTCCGTACATTCTCACTCTCACGCCAACGCTGGGTGCGCTCTGTACTCACCAGGCGTGGCTGAATTCATGTGCAGGTTGGGAACATCGACACCCAGATTGCGTTACTGGTGGATAAAAATGCTGGAAGCCGTTACCGTTTTGGCCCTAAAAAGACCGGCGACGACACAAAGCCACCTGTTCATGTAAAGTGGTCCGAGACAAAAGAAGTTGTTGGCGAAGTTGCTGGGAGTGACGTTGTCATCGTGCACAAGGTTCGTTTAGGCTTGTGGGCAATGGTAGTGGCGACGGCACAGTTCGAGTTGCAGCGCAGAATACTCAATCGGCATGAAATCGGTGCGTGCGTGTAGGCAATTACCTCAGGAAAGCGGCTGAGCGAAGCTGCTGAAGCGCTCAAGAAGCTGGGAGCCAAGCGCATCTTTGCGTTTGCAACCCACGGTTTGTTTGGCTGTTGTGGCATTAAAATCGCACTGTTGGCCCGGTGACAAAATGTCGGCGTTCGCAGGTCTATTCTTGGACAGCTCTTTTGACTTGCTGGAGAAGTCACCGCTCACCAAAGTTGTGGTGACGAACTCCGTGCAGCCATCTGGAGAGCATTGCTCCAAGCTGAAGGTTTTGTCCGTTGCTCCATTTTTGGCGGAGGTACGACCACAAATAATGCGTGTTCGGCGAACCGCTTCGTGATCAGTCCACACTCCTCATTCTCATTCTCACATACTTCGTGCGTGGCCACAGGCAATCCGCCGCATCCATGAAAAGAAGAGCTTGGCGAAGCTTCGCATCACCGAATCGTAATCATCGTCCGACGCGACCTCGGCATCGACTCGTCGCTACCATTGTGTCCAAATTCTCCTCATAGTTTACAAACACTTCCTCCTTACAACTCGTGCTTTGCTTTCCCAGCGCGTCAACAGTCGCCAGTCTCCGTCTTCACAGTTGTTCCAACAATCGTCAGTCTCCGTCTTCACTAGTTGTTCCAACAATCGCCAGTCTGTGGCAGCACAGCAGGTGTCATCGCTATCAGGGTCTTGGTTTAGGGTTTCGTTCCCTTTCGTTAGTTAGACCACCGCCTAATTTTTGTCGTCGTTATGCATTCCCAACGCTCGTGCATCACACACCACCGACCGACGGGCAGCGACGAGACAGCGAAATGCCGCCTTCGTGACAACAACAACAACAGCCACTGCACAGCAACGGCGTGTACAATGGCGTACACATGCACCGCTCCCGTCGTACATTGTATGCACGATGAGTAAGAAAGCTGCATGTACACGGTAACGTACATAAAGTGTACGTAATCCGTCTGGACCGACGTCTGGGGAGGTGGAAAGTGTTCGTCCACCGGTGCAGTAAGCACTCAATCAGTCCGCTCGCGCAGCGTCCAGCAGCGTTATACCGACCTCATGTGTAAGATAAAATCCATCGTCAGTCAGCATCCGTAGCGTTACGCAGTTGAGGACAATGGTCACATGAGGGGTTGCTCAATCAGTCAGATAGCTTCACCGTCACGCGCGTTAAAATAGTTTACATACGGTGAGAAAGTGAGGAAGCGGCGAATTTCCGTTGTTCGGACGGCGCGGCGTTTGGTGGAGTTGCTGACTTCGTTGCTGACCGCCCGCCCTCCCTCCCGCGCACGCATCACACCGACCAACACCGACCAACACACCAACGCACCAACACGCACTGGCTCCGCAACGGTTGCGACGCAACGCTGGCGACGAACCACAACAGAGCAATGCAGGGTCCTTGCGCGTACGTGCGAAGCTGCAAAGGAACATACAGCAGCTGTCGCAATCTCAGACAGTGTTGTGGCGAGTAGCAATCCTCACAAAGTCAATGTACGAATCTGTGAGTACTGGGATGGCCCCAGACCACCTCCCAAGTTTGCACCACAACTACAGATGGACAACTGCAGTTGCCGAGGCTGAGAAGGCTGGGTCTTTGGGTACACGCGTCTTGTTCTAAGGGAGTTGTTGCGTATCGTGATGCCGGTGCAATATTCACAAGTGCACACTCGCAAGTGTTTGTTGAGCACTGTGCATGGGTGATCCTCTGCGGTCTGGTGCTTGGGACTTCACCACCCAGCTTTCGTGGACTCACGATGAAACAACGCGATGCAGTCGCGACGTGAGTTCTTACCAAAAGATAAGTGATGAATGCGAAGGGTTAAGCTTGACCGGTAAGCCTGTGTCATCAACGAAAAATGTGCCTGTCGTCACCCTACGATCCTTGTTTTCAGCCTCGAGCAGAAGGTCAACATGCAAACACATAGCAAAAAGCGCAACTCACACGACAACAAAAAGCAGACAAAAAGAAAAGTCAAACTTTTTTTTCAGAAAAGCTATTCCGTTCTTTCACTGCGAGTACTAGTTTCTCTTTGCCAAATGAAAAGCAAAGACGTTGATTGTGGCAGTGCACCCTTGCGCCCGTGCGCCACGCCGCAACCCACAATGGCACGACAGCAGACGTCGGCGGAGATAATTGGCAGAGAGGAAGCAAAGCAGCCGATTTCGCCGCTTCCTGCACCAGAGCATGAAGTCGATGATGACATTGAGTTCATGCCAAAGAAAATCAATCCTTTTGCATCACATGCGAGAGACGGCCGTATCCCTGTAATATCGAGAGAGCATATTTGCCGCCAAGTTACATTGTTGTCCACCCAGTTCGATGAGCGATCTCTGCACAAGCTGGAGTTGTGGAACAAGGGATTCGGTCGGAAGATGGTACGTTTGTGTGTGCTTAGCATAAGCGACCTTGCTGTACCTCACTGTATGCTTTGCAACTTTCATCGCCGACATTCGTCGCTTTTAGCAACAACACTTGTACCCACAATTCTTAAGACATGGCCGTCACTTCTCCATCTTGATCGACGGTTGGCGTATCACGGTCACCGGGATCCTTGGGTCTGGGGCATTCGGTTTTGTATTCAAGGCTCGGATTGATCTCAACGATGCCGACAAACCACTCTTGGTCGCAATCAAATTTCTGTTTCGCACACACGCCATGGGACCTCCTTCGAGTACCGAGTTTCAGAAAGCCAAGCGACTTCCTCAGTCCTTGTTCGAAAGTGGTACGCGTGCTTTCCAACACAAGATGACTGCCGCCGTGAGTGCCAACTATTAAAACGATCTTTGTTTTGTCAGGTCGAATTGTCGAGTACCTTGCTTTGTGCTCGCGGGCCAGGTACCAGAACAGCGAAGCTGAATTAATTATCATGGAGCTCGCCGAAATGGGGGACTTGTTTGATAGTTTAGTGCGGGATGGTGGGCCAATGCTGTATCCAAGATTTCACGCACGCCGACTGATAGTCATGGCAATCGAGGCAATGGCGGACTTACGATGTGCTGGGTTTCTTCACCGAGACTTGAAAGCAGAGAATCTCCTCCTCAATTCAAATGGACAGATGCTGCTAGGGGACATTGGTAACCTCAAAGATCTGGAGGGCAAAAAGCCAGAGCAGGTGCAAACGGTGTTGGGATCGATCGGGACCATGGCGCCAGAATTGGAGTCAAACATGCTGAACAAAACATTCAAGGTTTGTGAGACAGCGGGCTACTCTTGGGAGCAACCACGCGTGTACTTTACACGGCTGCCCCACATAATTGCAGGCTCTTTACGACTGCGAAAAGTCGGACGTGTGGTCGCTAGGTTGCATTTACTTCCAATTGCGAACCGGACTAAGCGTTTTTGACACAACAACCAAAACGTCGATCAACGACTTTTCTGAGCTTGATGACGCGACGGGAACAAGAGCAAATGACAGCTTCTGGCGAAAGTTTGAGGTGCGCAATTGGCGAACGCGCCGTCCGCATGTCCATACTGCTTCTTTTGACATTGCCGCCACATTGACCACTCTAGACTTGGCAACAAAACATTCACCCCGGTGGTGTCTTCTTCAAGCGATCCGATCTCGAATGGACGAGATTGTATCAGACAGAGTCGTTTTGTGAGGTACAGTCAACTGATCCGAATTTTCATCTGAAAATGCTGCTGCTGACAATGGCTCCACTGCTTGCACAGAAAGAGCGTCAGTTTGTGGACACGGTATTGGCTGTGGATCACGAGGCACGGCCCACATTTGCGGAGTTGATGGCTGCAGTGCGAGGCGAAAGCGGAGTGCGTGACAGCTTGCGATGGCTCGGTGCAGTTGGCAGAACCGCAGACGACACGTCAGTCGTAAGTGTTCACACAGCCAACCTGGTCGTTTGCGGATTTACCTTCAACGTTTTGGATTGGAATCACTTGACCTGCAGGCCTTCGACGAAGCGATGCGAAAGCGAATTACTGGATTTGGCCAAGGCAAGAACACTGTCACTTTGGATGTGTGCGGCCGTGCAAGCGACCAACTCGAGCCGGCCAGCCCGGTGGAGGTGCAGGCGTATTTGACTCAATTAGCCGATATCATGAGACGATCAATCAGCAAAGTCTTGACGAAAAAGAAGTGAGTACCCGCCCAATGGCTTGGACATTGACACATGAACACGGGGCTGCGATGCATTAACAAGTGGTACTTGCCTCTTCCACAGATTTGAAAGCGACATTCTCGATCCCAAGCAAACAACGCAGACGTCGAATTATACACTACTGCAATGCAGTATTTCCGTGAGTGCTGGAGCGAACACTTCTGCTGCGGCGATATATCGTCTGAGCTCTGTCTTTGTGTGTTTCGGCAGAGCGCTAAATCAGGCCACGCCGTGCTGCGAATCGGTGTGGAGATATCGAGGCCAACGCCTGATCTGAAATCAAGGATCACTTTCATGAGGCAGCGAGGAGACGCCTCACTTTACATGCAGCTCCTGAAGCGATTTCAAAGAGAACTTCACATTGCCCCGCGCAGTTCTGCAACTCCACCACGCGTACCACACGTATAATCACCAGTGACCAGTCAATCCTATGGCATAACTGTTATTTATTTCGTTCACGGTTCTCAAGGTAACAAAGACTTTGGAGCATACGTGCATGTGTGCTGCTCGAAGTTTAGACCTACCGACGTGAACCATTTTCTGCGCGGCGTCGCTTGCGCTGCTTTTTCTGTGATTTGGCCGTCTTGCATGATTCGGTGGCATGCGTCTTTCCCGACACGATGGCAGCTATTTCATGAATCAAACTGTCCACGTGGTATCGTGGTTGACCAGCTTCTCCATCTGATGTGGCTGCGCGAATCTTTGTGCAAGTGATTCCCAAGGACGACAATTCAGCAACGTCATCAGATCGGACGAGTTCTGTTCCGTGTACGAACAACACGTGAGTCACAATAGTCGGGAGGAACCGCCGTAATCGGCGCATGCGCCTTGCGTGCTCCGTCTTGCATGGTTCATAGAAGGACTGAAATGGTGCGTCATCGGACACATCACCCTCCAAGAACCCCAAGTCCTCCGCGGGGCCGAAAACGGCGTCGACAATTGCTTCTAACTGATCAATTACTCGCATCACACATATTGTGGGTTGTCCGCGATCTTGGGCATGAAAGTTGCGGAAGTTGAGTTCAAACGACTTGCCTTCGAGAATCCAACAGGCAGAAACATGGAAGTGTAAGTACGAACCCGTGGTAACGGGCGGCAGTTATAAACAGAAATGTACCGTAGTCGTGTTGGGCGTAATTGTATCTTGGGCGACTGCTTCTGATGTAACTAGTCTCTCGATCTGCGGATCGAGAGACTAGTTACATCAGAAGCAGTCGCCCAAGATACAATTACGCCCAACACGACTACGGTACATT
>ENA-OWNT01001365-OWNT01001365.1-seawater-metagenome-genome-assembly--contig:-NODE-1365-length-31420-cov-4.205086_pt1 | contig 31420 bp, 23 predicted proteins | sample MGYA00238136_ERZ651165 | MGnify/ENA primary metagenome ERZ651165 (study PRJEB26861, sample SAMN08777766) | seawater metagenome | isolation source: coastal seawater | place: USA: Florida | collected...
CTCCCTTCAATGACAAGACAGCAGTGCTGAGAGGCGCAACGACAACGACAGAAACAACGACGACGCAGTCAGCTGACCATTTAGGCATCTACACTCACAGCCCGACGAACGACGACGACGGACTAACAACAGCGATGGCATACCATGGATAGCATAGCGCCTTACTTACTACAATCAAGGCGGATGGATGGTATCACAATTGCGATTCGTCGGTCTTCGGTGGCCATGGCAAAGGCAGCCAGTATGCTACTCGAGTATACAAAACGTAATGATGGCATACCCCATTATGGTACATGTATGGCATACAGCAACACATGGTCTCAAAATTCGTGCTGTGGCCATAGCAACGCGTGCAAGCGTATGGCATGTTTCGTATGGCATACTGTAATTGAATTGTAATCGCCCGACGCGCTCCCCGTTTTTTATGAACCTCGAATACCGACGTGGTCATCGTGGAAGGTGGACTTTCGATTGTGGGTTTAGACTTGGAAGCTGGCGTATCATACTCGAGTAAAGGACGCGACATGCACTCCTTGCTTATGTCTTCTTTGGCGGCAAAACTAGTGCAGAAGTTACACGTTCTCGTTCGACAAGATTCCTTGTTACAGTTACACTTGCACAACAGGACCACGAATTTTGTCGTGGACCACTAAACTATTGACGTGGAAACACCCCCCGCCTTTAAACTAACTTGTACCGGATAGGCGGCAAGTCGTCATCATCTTCGCCAGTAACCTCCAAGAAAATTACCTGCTTCCCTTCGTCCAAAGGGCTATCGGAGACTTCCGCGATCGCGTCCTCCACTAACATTGCACATCGTGCTTTCTTCTTCTTGGCGCTGAAGAAGTCCGAATACAACATGATGTTGCCGAACGACAGAATGTACACTTTGATGTCGAACTGCTTCTCCATAATCTCGATGAACTCGCCCACGGTCTTGCGCCCTTCGACAGCGATCGTGTCCCACGGCGTGAACTCATGATCACCCACCGTGAGTGTCGTGGTTTTCGTCGGCGTGAACTGTGTGACGAACGGGAGCGCCAGGTTCACATTGGTCTGTTTGTATGCGTCTATTGGTTTGCTTTGCAACACCTTCACGAGCTCCAGGCACACCAATCCAGTGACAAGCGCTGTTGTGGTGGCAATGGCAGGGATGATGTTGCCAGCTGTCATCTTGGTTTTGTGGCGGTCCGCCTCTGGGATATCGTAGTTGCGAGCACGAAGGTTGGAACAGGCGGTCATGAAGTCTACGTGGAAGTTGGTGTCGTCGTCTTTCTCGAATTCTGCGGGTTCAAAATTGGCAGACGCGGCGGTAATACCACGAGCAGCAACGGCAGCGCGGATCTGCTTCTTCAAGAGTGCGACCTCCTGCGCAACTCCCAAAAGCTGCTGTGGTGCAGCGGTCTCCTCCTTCTTGGCGTCTTCGTCGGTCGTGGCGATCTTCACTCCATCAACCGGTGTGAATGGTGGCACATCGACCTTGCTAAGAACTTTGCGGAGCTGCTCCACGTCGGTGTGGCGCTGGGACGCCGGAATTCCATTGGTCGCAGCGTGGAGGTTCGCAGCTGACACTACGAACGACATGTGCAGCGGGTCCGTCGAGTCGAACTGCAATGGGTGCGGGCACCGTTTGGTCCCTGACCAAAACTTCGCACCATTCTCAAGCACTTTATCCGGTGGCAGGTTGTACACCATTTGGGCGATGTGGTTGCTGAAAACCTTCTGGAACTGCAATCGGGCCCACGCAATGCAGTCATCGAAGGTCGCGGCGAATGCCCCGCCCACTTTGTCGTCCGTACTACCGACGGGCGTGAAGCAATCCAACACATCGCGAAGAATTCTAATTTTCTGGATGGGATCCAACGCCTCCACGAACTCGCCATCAGTTTTGAGGAACTGATCGCAGTTGGCGGGGCGTTTCGTGAAGTTTCCATTGAACCAATCTTTCGCCCACTGGATGGTGTGCTCAATACGGTACGGGAAACTCTTTAAGGTGCAAATGGCGATGGAGGCTGGCGCTTGGTCACGCTCAGCACCGTAGTGCAGCGTCATGCGCGGCACGACTACTTGAACATTACCCTTGGAACCGAGGGTCCCAGAGTCTACCATCGGCTTTGAAAACTGCATGGCCCGGTCATCGACATAAAGGCGCGCTTCAACGTTGTCAAGCGCAGTCACAAGGGCGTCCAAAGAATTGATGAAGTCCTCGTTGAAATGACGCTCCGTGGCCTTGCCGACAGCCATGTCATAAGCTCGGATGTTCAGCGAAGGGTTCATTGCTTGGACGGCTTGCGCGGCGGTTGTTGACTTCAGCTTGCCCAAGTGATGCTCGCGAAACAAGAACTGCCGGGACAAGTTTGAACGCTCAATTTGATCCATGTCGGTCACATGGATCATTCCACGGTCTGCGCCAACGCCCATCATCGCCCAGTTCTTCAACATTTCGCAGCCGATGGCGCCCGCGCCAACCAAAAAGTAGCTTTGCCGGCAAATGGCACTCTGCAACTTGTGTCCGAAGACTGCGGCCTGGCCGTCGTAGCGATTGCCACGCGGGGCCACGTCCTCTGCACAAGTGACGGCAAACGGATCCTTCGGGTCGTTTGAAGGGAGCACTTCACAAAAGTCCATGTAGAAAAATTGGTGCAGTGGCGTAAACTTGGCCGAGCATGCCTTCAGAACCTCTTGGCCAACGAAACCGCCGAAGGCAGCGCAGACCGGGTTCAGGCGCCCACGGCACGTACGGCACAACTGCAACAGCACCTTTTTGACTCCGTCGTCGAGAGTCTCCGTCTCGGCTTGTTGCGTGGCCAAATCGAGGAACTCTTTCTCATGGGCCTCGTTGAATGGCTCCGGGAGATCGCCATGGTTCTTGTGAAACTCGTCCAAGACTGCAAAGCCCAGGTGCAAGTTTCCGGGCATGGCCATCTTTGCTTCATCGAAGTCGTAGATCATGAAGTCGCCCGGTTTCGCAAGGCACTCACGCAGCGGCCGGAATGCCATTGTGCGAGGCTGCTTGACCTCCGTGACGATACCGCCCTCGATGTAAGGCCCGAAGCCCTCTCCGGTGCAACCAGACACCTGGAACGAATGGCCATCCACGATCTTGTCGACTTTGCGTGGCGCTGCGTTGTTCAATCCGGTGGTGCCCTTGATTTCTTTGAACACGACGAAGTCACCGGGACTCAAATTATGCCGCTTCTCTGGGTGCACTTTGATGGTAGCAACGCCGTCGCTGTTGACGGTCACGAGTTCTATGACGCACTCGGTCGCAGCCTCGCCATTTTGATCGAGCACAGTGAACGACGGTCCGAAGTCACAAAAGATGCGGCCAAAAACCCCAACCGTGTCCGAGGAAATAAACTTGATGCCGTGAGCATGGCAGTAGTCGTTAATTTTCAGCTGGCGTTCGTAAGAACACTCCGTGGCAACCACGACCGTGAAATTCGACAGGTAAGAATCCGTGATTTCTCCTGTGTAATTGTCGACATTAGTGTACGGATTCAACGAGCGCAGCTGCTCAAGACTCGCGGCAGCCCTAGTGGTCTTGCCAACGTCCTCTTCAGCAATGAAGAATTGCGACGCTAAGTCAGAGAATGTCGCCACGGTCTTGTCATACAAAGTGCAAGACTTTACGCCAGTGAGGATCACATTCTTGGCAATTTCCACGCCAAGCCCTCCGAGACCAATAATCAAAACAGAGGAAGTACTGAGTTTGGCCAATGCGTCGGCGCCGATTACACCACGAAGACGAGAGACACGGTTTGCGTATTCAGACTTTTCGTCCGTCAAATCGGCAACTTTCGCACCGCCTCCTCCAGACATGGTGCTACTCTGGGCAAATACCAGCAATAAAAAAAGAGTGAAGAGCCAGCGTTCAGTTTTAGAGTCTCTTTTTTTTGGGCAGTCACGATTTCGTACTCAAATCTTTCCTGTCAAGCACGAAGCTGGTCTGTCTCTTCGTCAGCATCGGCAACGCCCCTGCCACGGCATCGATCACACCAAGGGGCAGTCGGGCGTACAGTGGCAAGCCACGGCCTTCCTCCGTAACTAATCGCTGTCACCAGACAATGTCTGTGGTTAGTGGCGCAATGGACCTCCGAGGCTCTTGCTCGCAGTGTCCCATTTGCGCGCCGCCCACATCCCGGCCGCGCCACGTCAACGGCACACGCTCCTATTGCACCTTGGTTGCGCACAGCGACCTCCCGCGCTTGTTCAGGAAACAGGGCGCACGCCCCGCATCGGCGTAGGCGCGAGAAGTCGAGATGTGATGGGAGAAGCAGGCAGAGAGACCGACCGACTTCAAGAACCACGTACTGACGGTGAGTTGGTTCGGCGGGCAGACACGTCGGCGAGAAGGCAGGCAACACGCAGTGCCGGCGAACGAACAACCAACAACGAATGCACAAACGACGAAGACACACACGCAGGCACAGTCAGTGACGCGAGAAACGGCAGGCGGCAGGCGTGAGGAGTCTGGCGTCAGGGAACAGCAGACGGCGGGCAAGAATGGCACCAACAAGCACCAACGAGCAACGATGATGACGACAAGAGCTCAGTTAGCTCATTGCTTGGATACCATTGCAGCAGCAACCACAGCAACTACGACCCAGCTAAGAGAAGCGACGACAAGACCACAGCGATGTCGGTCGTGCGTCGATGGATGACCTCCTGCCACGACCACGAGAAACAACCCAACAACAACGCAACAACAACACAACAACAACACAACAACGACGGACGGCGCGACGACGGCGAACGGCGAACGCCGGATGACGGATGACGGATGACGGATGACGGATGACGGATGACGGATGACGGATGACGGCGACAAACTTTACAGTGACGAAGCGGCGAAGTCGCCGACTTTCTTACTTTCTTTCTTTCTGCGGCGACCGACCGACCGACGACCATCGGCGGTCAACAGTCACTCACTCACTCACCCACAGCCTCACAGTCTCACACTCTCTCACAGTCATTCATTCATTCAAACCGACCGATGTAGTGACTGTGAGCTGTGAGTGAGCTGTGAGTGAGTGAGTGAGCTGTGAGTGAGCAGGCCAGCGAATTCGGTGGTCTGCTCGCCCACTCACAGCTCACTCACTCACTCACTCACAACGACCTCCTTCCTTCCTTCCCTACGCTCACTCACTCACTCACCGTCACTCACTCACCGTCACTCACTCACTCAACGTCACTCACTCTGGTTCTGAGTATGTATAAATCCCGGTATTCATAGTACTTGTGATGTTTAGTACTCATGGAATTAGTATAACGTGACATGTTGTCATTGGGTAAAACCTATCGTGTTGTTCCATGTACTAGTACACAATGTGTCGGTATTGATGAATGTGTGCTCTGTCGTCACTTTGCTGACGTCAGACAACAGAGTGTTGCCAGAGATCTTTGCTGGAAGACGACGGACGACGGACGACGGACGATCGGACGATGGCAACCAAAGAAGAAAAGACCAAAGTCGGTCGCACCACGGAAACGAATATGCGAAGGGTTGGAGGTTGTTGGACGGACGGACGGACGAGCGAGCGAAGTTGTGTCGTCGCGAGTGTGCGGTTTTGTGGTGGCTGCGTGACGAAACGCTGCGTCGCATGGGTGGGGTTCGCGATGTGTGGTGTGTACAGTAATGCCACTGCGCGCCGCCTTAGCGTTTTGTGAGGTTTGACGTTGCACAACCTGAGAGCATATACACAGTGCACACTCCAAAGCCGAAGCCGCAGAGCGGATTTCCCGTCGCAATGGTCTTCCAAGGATCCAAAACAGCAGCACGGGCAGCGAATCACGGGTAGTGGAGACCCGAAACTGACGTGATTGGGCAGTGATTTGCTTTATGGCCCATGTGGGTTCGGCTATGAGTGCCCAACTCGGCGGAGTTGTGCTCGCGCCTGCACCGCCGGAACCTTGTCACTTGAGCCGGAAAAAAAAGCCCTGAAACAAGGAACTGCATCGTAAGCCAGTCGCATTTTACCAGCTCGTGCTGTCGAATCAACAGTCATGGCACGCCTTCTCTCTATTTTCTCTGCTCTGTTGGTTGCTGTGAGCGTTCCCGCCGCTGTTGCCGACCCACTCAACATCAACGGTTTTGTCGCCGCAACGTTTAGTCCATTTGATGAGGATCACCGCCTGGACACCGCTGCCATCCCGTCGCATGCGCAATGGCTGCACGACACAGGTGTCACAAGCGTTTTTGTGTGCGGAACCACAGGTTGGGGTGCTGTGCTACAAAGTTGTGTAAGTTTATGTCGAATGCAAAACTGACGCCACCATTGTCGAAACCACAGGGGAAAGCTTGAAGATGAGCGCGGACGAGCGCAAGGAGCAAGCCGTGAGCTGGATTGCAGCGGCGAAGCAACATGACATCTCCGTCATCGTGCACGTGGGAGCCGAAAGTATGCAGGACTCAATTGAGCTTGCAGCTCATGCCCAAGCCCACGGCGCACATGCAATTGGAGCGATGCCGTCTGTGTTTTTCAAGCCACCAACCGTCCAAGCACTTGCGTGAGTAGGCCTGCGCATTGAACCGTCAGTGTTGTGCGCTTTCTGACGGAATCTCCTCCTGTTTTGAATATCAAACAGAACATTCTGCGCAACAGTCGCGAAAGCGGCACCAAACCTCCCGTTTTATTACTACCACATTCCTTCAATGACGGGTGTTACTTTCGCAATGACAGGTAACGTGGTGTGCAACGTGTACCATATGTAGCATGGCATCGCCATTGCGTCGGCGCACTCAAACCCGTTCCCAACGTCTTCGCAGATTTGTACAAAGCAATGTCCGAGCTGCACCCAGAAGTTACCAACTTCGCTGGCATTAAGTACACTGGCTTGTGAGTGCATATTGTGTTTGGAGCATCGGCTCAAGGCGCAATGCTTTCCGTTCAGTCGCTTTTTCACCCTATCTTGCGCTTTGCTCAGGTACAACACTCCAGGATTCATGGATGTGGTGACTTTGTTGGAAGACTATCCAGAGCTCGAAATTCTCGGCGGACGCGATGAACTTTTAGTTCAAATGCTGGCAACTGGGCTTAAAGGCTTCGTTGGTTCACAGTACAACATCATCGCCGACTTATACTCGCAAATTCGCGCGAACGTGGAAGCCGGCAATTTGTCACAGGTTCAATCGTCTTGCGATGGCTTTTTGTGACAAGCGCTAGCGCATTGACTGCAACCCCGTCCTTGGTGTGAAGGCTCGCAAGCTCCAACGACAAGCAATCGAGTTCATCCACATTTGCCTCAACGCAGGTGAGTCCGTGGCTATGAATGCAAACCACCCGTGGCCACAACCCCACAGCCTTTTTTGGCTGGCGGTTCATTTGCCGCACTTTTGTTTTTGCGTGGCGTTCTTCGCTTGCACCGTAGGTCCTGGCGTTTATGGTTTTAAAGCAGCGCTGGACATGGCTGTCACAATCGGGCCGGCTCGCCTCCCGCACATCGCGGCGAGCGATTCACAGCTTCAGGTTCGTCCAAGTTGTAGCAAATGCGCGCGATGCTTCTAGTATGGGAACCTGTTCACAGCACCTGATCACTTTGTGAACACCATGCTGCATGACAGTCTCTGTCTGACAACCTCCATGCGTGGTGCGAGTCGTTGCCATCGGTAGGTTGTGCTCGGGAGTGTTGATGGCTTGTCATCCGATCAACAACTGAATTGAGTTTTGACGCTTCGATGCACTGTGACTTTTTTCTTTTCTTTCTTCAGGTCGGTGTTGCGGACTTGAAGTTTTGCAACGCCATCGCCAGCCGCCGCGCGGAGCTGTAGCTCCTTTGGGCTGTCGGACCTTGTTAGTTCTTTGTTTGCGTCAAGCAAATAATATGCGAGTGTTACAATTGTGTCCCATTTTTATGGTTATAATCACGGACATGGTGTTCTCCGTTGCACACTTCACCACGACGTCGATAGCTGTGACAAAAACTCAGTCGCTCAGTAGAATGGGAATGAATGCTCACTGCCGCGTGGGTCCACTGCCAGTGGCGATAGCGTTGGGGTCGCCAGACAGGTCTTCCGCTCCTGGGCCATCTTCTGGGCCATCATCATCCGGTGGGGGTTCGACGAACGGGCTGTAGTCCTCCTCGGTGTCTGGCACATCGCTGGGTCCGTCAGAACCTCCTTCGTCCTTTCCAATGAAATGGGCATAACACAATTTCGTTACAAAATGTTGTTGGCACAATGATGAAATGACAAAGAATCAACCAGACGCACCACTTCGACGCCATCGTTGGTAGGACTATCCTGCTCATCATCTTCGCCAGAAATTGGTGCGTCGTCGTCATCGTCGTCGTCAGACGGCCCTGAAGGTTCTGGTGCAGCATGGCCGCCGGTGTCATCGTCGTCGTCGACGGGAGCATCCTGTGAATATTAGAGCATCAATAGTCGTCAGCAATGGCATTCAACATGCGTTGACGTGTGTCAAGGCGTGCTTGTCAAGGAACACACCTGCTGCCCATCGGTATCATCCGTCGGGGGCGGGGGAGCGGTGGCTGCCACATCGTCGCCGTCTTCGCCGCCGGTGTCGTCATCACCGGCAACATAGTCGTCGTCTGCTGGTCCAGCGGCGTCAGGAGGCGAATCGGGCAAATCTTCGGGTCCGGTTGGATCGTCACCAGGACCGTCGTCAACGGGACCTTCGTCCGGGTCCTCGGGGCCGACAAGATCACCGGGGCCTACATTGTTGTCCAACGTACATTAACACCGCGAGCACCAGGCATAATTACTTTGTTCAAACAATACACAACGCGTACCAGCTGGCATGGTCGCAGTGGGATCGATTGGCTCAGCTAAATCTTGAAGGCCACGCAAGCTCGGGCTGGCAGCTGCCACTGCCATTAAAGAGGCAGACAAAAGCAGCTTGAACATGTTCATGTTGGAAGATCGATCGCAGTGTAACTTCTTTTCTTTCCACTTCAACTTCTTTGTCTGAATATTCTTCTCTTCCAACTTTGCCCATTGTATCGTTGTTGTATTCCCGTTATGAGGACACGTAGTTGCCGTCGCAAGTTTTTGCCGTCTAGTGGATGTCGGTACTCCTCGCATACACGGAAATACTTATGTCGTGCACCCCCTCTTCCTTGCCCATCACAAGAACACGACAGCAGACGACAGCAGTGAACACAAAGGAGTTGCAGCAGTATCTCTCTCTGCATGGCGACCATTCCGCCATGTACTCCTCGATGTGACACTAGCCCCAGTCACCGCCACCGTCACGCGTGGTCCAAGGAGCAACAACCCAAGGAAACGAACTTTGTTCACCATTTTGACGTCAGTGACTGCATGGACAGTGTGCTGACGAGTTCGTTGACGAGACAACGGCAGAGAGGCTGGTGGGCTGGTGGGCTGGCTAGTGGGAGTCCGCGGATGGTCGGGTAGGTAGGTAGGTGGTCAGGCGGCGGCAGCTGCGCTCTCATCGCGAGCTGAGTGAGCTGGGAGCTGGGAGGGGGAGAGCCGCATCATCACACCAGCAGCAGCTGCTCGTCGACGTCCGCCACGTTTCCGACTTTAGCAATAAAGACACTCGCAGCGGCTTCACTCGACGCCCGGGACGCCCACTGGACCAACCAACATCAGCGAGCGAACGGACGAATGAACGAACGAACGAACGAACGAACGAACGAACGAGTGAACGAACGAGTGAACGCTGATTTCTGATTGTGCTGACTCTTGCAGGTCATGGCGACAAATCGCAGTGCGGATGCCGATCACCCAAGCCATACGTACCGAAAGTCGACATTCCATCGCGTAAGGATGGGGAGGTAAAAGACGGAAAAGACGTCGTGCTTCGCGCGTTTTCCTCGGCCTGGACGCTCACGACGATCGACCATCGACCATCGATGCCTCGTTGCAGGCAGCCGGGAAAGATGAGAGGGAAGTGGGACGTCGCAGCAGCACCATGTATCCACAACTGCCTAATCCTTGTTATTGCGTTATTGCGCTATTCATACGCTTGAAGTGGTCGACTTTGTGATTGAAGGACACAGTACACAAAGTGAAAAGTGCACAAGTGTGATTCCGTAGCGCGGTCATCTAGACTATTTAGCCGCTTAACTTTGAGTATAACCTTGAGTACTTTGAGTGCTAAAAAGATAAAAGATAAAAGACAAAAGACACAAGACGTTTGACATTTTGACATTTCGACATTGTGACATTTGACATTTGACAGTTTGCACTTTTGTACTTTGCCCTTTGCCGCTTTGCCTCTTGCCTTTTGCCTTTTGCTTTCTGCTTTCCACACACACACACACACACACTGAAAAATGAAGAGTGCCGCCAGCCATTACCGCTTTGTGACCCACGATGAGTAACTACGGGTATACTGTTCCAAACTGTAAGTGCCGGAGGCGCATGCCTCGTACTGGTTCCCACTAACTGGACGTCGGAATTCTCGCAAAAAAGAAATCCCAATGAGCTTTTCCTGACTTCCCCACAACAACGCCGCGACGTCGCGACGCCACAACGTCGTCGGTATGGTCGTCGCCTGGATTGATTGATGTTTGATGACAGTATGAATACTGGAAATGCAGCAACTGCTGCACTGACTGCACCCTCGCGTGCTGCGGGTGTTCAACAACCGGCTCCACGCAAAAGCGAAAAGCGAAAAGCGAAAGCGAAAGCGCAAACTGAAAACTGAGAACTGAAAACTGAAAACTGCGTTGTACTGGAACGACTCGTACAACGTAGTGCATGGTGCATAGTGTGCTGGCTTGGGTGCGGTAGTGCAGTGGACGCCCGACCTCGGTGCTGTGGTGTGCAGTGCAGTTCGCAATTCATTCAGGACACAGCAACGCCCAGGTGCAGGGACGCCGTGACGCCGTGATGGACGATGAGTCATTGCTTGTTGTGATGTATTGATGGTGTCGCAGGTCGCAGGTCGCAGGTCGCAGTTGCTGATGCGCCGGAGAACTCTCGTTGCAAGGTCCACATTGCACAGTTTCAAGTCAACCTGGGATGGGTTTCTTTCGAGCAACAACGATGCCTAGCTGTACTCGAGTGTGTATGATATGTGTCACGACGTGCAGTTGAGGACATCTCGAATGCCAAGGGGCGGGTGTACATAGGTCCTGGCATCGGGTCGAGCAGAGCACCATACACCACAACGCACCCAACCGTGCAGCCTCTTGGGTCGGCCGCACTGGTTTGTTTTAAAGTGTGGAATTTGTGTTTCCAGATATTCTGCCCACATTCCGACCGTGTACGAAGTCCGACCAGTGCGGGAACGTCTGCCGCAAAGGTGCAGCACGTTGGTCCTTCTTTGTATGCTCGCAATAGTTCGCGTTGTTGTCCCTGGAAAGCTACGATGAGATGCACATCGATAGTGGCCGGTGCTGTCGCCGTCATGACGCTCAAGACACCATTTTCTGTTGCCATCCCTGACCGAAGACTCCAAGATTTCTCCATCGACGACGTCCAAGAGCTCCTCGGGGACTGGAACCTACAGGATGCGTTCGGCACCTACTTTGCACGTTTGCAGATTGATGGCGACATGTTGCACAACGACTTAAAGCCAGAGCATATTGACCTTGGTGCATGTGCGGATGCCAATGGTGCACATGTGAGCAAGTTGTTCCGCAAGCTGAAGTCGCTGAAGAGTGCAGACGGGGAGCTGTCACTGCAAAAGGATGCTCGAAAGAGTCGGCAGCTCTCAGAGACAAGCGCAGCAAAGAAGAGCGGGTTGCGCATTGCCTCCAATGAAAGTTCGATTGTACTGGGTCAAAACGGTGATGTTGTTCTCTCCCGTACACCCGATGCAGGTCTCCATGTCTCCCCGCATTTGACAGTCGAAGAGTCCGTGGTTGTGCCTTCCATTGACTCGATCAAGGTTGGCCAACAGAACGTTTCGTATTTTTCAGAGACCGTGGACACCCACATTTTTTGCGGTGCAGAACCGATCAAACTCACTCGATCGGTACCTATTACTCAGACGTTCACGACGGCTGCGGAATACGAACTGTCATTTGACATCAACCCATACGGTACAACGGATGTGTGGTCCAGTGTCATTCATTTCACAGCCTCTGGGGAAAACTGCTGCGAGTACGGCGACCGAATCCCTGCAATCTGGTTCTATGCCGACACAACACGATTGCACATCATCGGCGGAACTAACTCCTCCGGAAATGCCAACTTCAACCCGGTGTACGAATTGCCAATGAACCAATGGACGACTATCCGGCTACGAACCGTCGACGATGAGGGTCGAATCTACTACAACGACACATACATGGGGAGCATCTCGACCGACCAGCGACTCCCTCATGATGACGTCCAAGTGTGGATGGCCGACCCATGGCACGAGCCAGCACGGGCGTGGCTGCGCAACGTTAAGTACCAGCGCATTGCCTTCCACCACGCAAATTTCTACAACGATTTCACAAAGCACGATTTGGAGTCCAGTATCGAGGAACGCATCGAAACACTGGAGGAATTCGCGGATTACGTTGAGACCACGTACTGGAACAGGACTCTGCAGGCCATTCCCGACAATGAGCGAAACTGGCACACATTCGTCGGCCCCACGCCGATTACGTTGCACAACGGCGCCATTGTCAGCAAGACCTTCACGACAGGAGCTGAGTACGAGTTGACGTTTGATATCAAACCTTTCGGGACAACCACTGGCTGGAACAACATCCTTCACTTCACATCCACGGGCGAAAATTGCTGCAACTACGGCGATCGTATTCCGTCTATTTGGTTTTACACCGACTCGACTAGGCTTCACATTGTCTCCGCGTCAAACTCGTCGGGGAATGCAGCCTTTAACCCAGTTGAAGAGCTACCGCTAAATGCTTGGACGACAGTGCGCTTACGCTCTGTCGGCAGTGCCGGAGACATTTATTACAATGACACCTACATGGGTACCATTGACACTCAGGAACGGCTCCCGCATGATAATGTCGAGGTGTGGATGAGTGACCCGTGGCACGCACGGCCAAAGGCTTACCTTCGCAACGTCAAATACGAGTTGATTTCCTATCACCACGCAAATTACTACGACAATTTGACGCCACAAGATAAAGAAACATTTTTGGATTCATAAAGTAACGTTTTTCGGGCTTTCCTAGCTTTGTATAAAAACATGACTGTTGCAACTATTGCTCTGTGTCAATGGGAACGGCGTTGAATAGTGTTCTTGAAACCGTTCAAGGAGTCGCTAACTAAAGGTTATGGTTGTGGAACTACGATAATGTGTGACCCACTCCACTGAATTGCTGGTGCTTGTTGGCTGTGGTGACTCCTTTTAGCTTCGATCCGAACTGCAGCGAACGGCGTTTCGCAACAGCGCGCCTCGCGGCATCAAACCGTGCACGATACGCAGCCTTGGCTTCCTCCTGTTCGAGTGGACACAACAATAGAAAGTAAAGGAATTGTAAGCAAGGCGGAACCTTGCATCAGCACCTGGGCGCGCGAGGACATGCCACAGTCCGTACCTCTTTTTTTATCTCTGCTGCCGTCTTCGGCTTTTTCTTCGGCGCGGCATTGGCACTTGCCGGCAGTGGTTTTCCATCGACTCGGTGCCCCCCTGACTTGAAGAACTTCTGTTCTTCAGGTTCTGGTTCAGGCTCAGGTTTTCCTGCAGCCACATGTGCATCCCCCTTGCTACCTGCACTCGAAGCAGCCGCAGCAGCGGACTCCGTGTGCATTTTCTTCGCGGGAGGAAATACCTTCTCAGGTTCCTTGTAGTCAAGCGGTGGGGCAAAGTCCACCTCACAATCAGTTTCAATGATGCATGCTTTTCCGTTTGGTTTCACTTCTAGCACGTCAATGTCGAACGTCTCGTCATTGTATTGCAAGCGTAACGTGTCACCCTCCGTGAGACAACTATAGCTGCGCAAGCGGTGTTCGAGCACCGCTTTAGGGTTGCTGATTTCTGTAAAAGCTGTTTTGTGCGGCTGGATCTTGACGAAAGTAGCTTTCGCCAGGGACACGTTGATGATTCTCAGCACGGCCCCCTCGAACAATCCAAGATGCTCCATCATCCACAGCGGAATGTAGCAACAGCCCTCTTCAGCACTGAACTCCATTACAGAGCAATGCGTTTTCCGTCCACTGGGACTCTCCAGTCGGAAGAGCATAGGATACTCAACACGCCGTACAGTCAAAGCACGCAGAGCTGATTCGGGAAGTAGAATCTTGTCGCCCATCTCAAGTTCAGGCCTGTTTTTGGCTTGTACGGTAAATACGCGGACATCAATTCGAAAAGGATCTTCGCTCCGGCGACGGAAGCCTCTGTGAAGGTACTCCATCGTGCTCGAGGCACACCACCGAGTTTGGAGTCAGGTGACGTCGACAACACAAAGAACCAGGAATGCTCGAAGAGATATTCAAACTAACAACAATTGCCGCGGTGCATTTTACGAATCCTGTCAACACTGAACACTGCGCAAACACATGTTGAGAAACGATGGAAATCGTATTTGAGTTCGAAAGTATTTCCGTCTTCCGTTGAGGGTTGCGACCGCTTGCTTGCTGGCGCCTCTTTCCCCGAGTCGCGAGAGTAGTAGCACCCCGGCAGTCACCCCAAAGTCACATCCTCGGACGCCGTGAAGAGACTGCGGGGTGTGTAGCACGAGCACGGACCTGCACAACACGAGCCTTACAACGAAATGCACTGCACCGCTTTGTTCGTCCACCCTCTCGTCCACAACCCACAACAAAAGCCGCGTGCCCGTCATTCACTCCATTCCTCTCTCCTCTCGCCCGCACTCCGCATTGCTCGCCAACCAACGCCGACCACCTCGCCACAGCCAACCCCGGCAAGCTGCTTCATCTTCCAGCGTTCCACTTCGCAAAAACCAACCGCAGACAAGACAAGCTATCTGTGGCATGAAGGAAGGGTACTAGAGTAAGTACTTTACATCGTTGCCGCGCCGTTCGGTGGGAGAGTTTGTGTCTCACATTTGTCGTGTTGTCGTTGTGTTTGTTTGTTTTGTTTGTGTTGCCAGCGAACTTCTTTCGAAGGTCTTCGAAGTTCGTTCGTTCCTTCGTTCGTTCGTTCGCTGACAAGGGAAGGGAGTGACAACGGAGCACCACCAATGTCGATCGAATCACAGAAAGCTGCAGAAAACAATACCACAAGAAAAGTATTTTCTGAAGTTTTGAGTTCTGAGACTTTTCAAGTAAGTACAGTAAACAAATAAGTTTGTTGTTTGTTTGGTTTGGTTTGATGTACAATACTGTTTTTGAAGTTTAGACATACAGTTATTACGGGAATCTAAAGTAGTAAAAAATCATGTACATCATACCGAAACAATCATGAAATCTGAAATCATGAAATCTGAAATCATGCACAGCTCGCAGTCACTCACTCACTCACAGCCAGCCACTCAACTCACAGCCAGCCACTCAACTCTCAACTCAACTCACAGATCGGTGAATGAGTGAATGAGCGAGTGAGTGAGTGCGTGACGGTGAGCGACCGACCGACCAAAACCTCGTTGGAGGTTCTTCGTTCTGACTTTGTTCGGTCTGACTTCGTTCGTTCTGACTTTTGTTCGTTGTTGTTTGTTGTTGTTCACTGCTGTTTCGTTGTTGTGCGACGATCTTCTGTCATGCTGTGTGTGATGTATAGTATAGCTGGGATGACCGTCGTTGGCAACATGCATTTGATCTTTGACCGCCTACAATGGTACGATTTTGTTGCCGTTGTTGTTGTTGTTGTTGTTGTTGTTGTTGTTGTTGTTGTTGTTGTTGTTGTGCATGAGGAAGCGCTTGCTTTGTTTTGATGCATATTGTTTTGTGCTGAGGGTACTTGGAAGGGAAACGCACTTCCTGGAAGATGTTGTGAGGGTGTTGGTGTTGTTCCATGAAGAGTACATTGGGAAGGAATGTCCAGGTCTTCCACGCTCACAGCTGATTGGGTTCACGTAAAGCACACCGAAGAAACCATCAGTATGGTCACGCAGAAGTTGCATTGTAAGTGTTCATGCTTTCTTGTGTTCGTTTTCTTTTTGCTGCGCTTTTCTTGTCCCAACGTTGCCCCCAGCCCCTGGAATTGCGCCCGCCCCACTGTGTTTGCGGACACTGCGTCGGCAGACTGAGTGTGCGCCGCGCAATTTTGCGCTTCTTGGGTCCGTAGTGCCATAACCATGTCGGATAAAGTGCTGTATTTTGCTGGCAAGGCGCCCTCCAGCACCGTGCCAGATGCCATCCTTGCTGACTTGAAGAAGCTCAAGTCTCTGAAGCCTCCTCAACTGGACATGATTGTGGGGGCAGTGCTTGCTTTCATGAGTTCGCCCGCCTCGTATGACTTCGCTAGTGCGACGTCGGAGATATCTTCGTCACTCAAGGTGTCGGGATCAGTTCTCAAGAACATATTCAAGGCTTTGATTTTGTTTTTCAAAGGAGCCTTGAAGCACGGCGTTAGCACAGCCAATGTGAAGGCTGACCTTATGAATTGTGGGGTAAAAGAGGTACGACAATGCTCTATTTCCTGTTCTTTCGTCCGTGCCCGGTTTCGTTAGCTCCACGTCCCTGCTCTTGTGTCGCCCTCCGTGATCATGCTAGGCCGGAGCAACCCATATTGCCGCAATGTGGGCCAAGGTACTCCCGACTGTTTCGCGGATTGTGTCTCAGGCCCAGCTCGAGGTGAATGAGCTTGAAGATATGCAGTGGAAGTTTGGTGTTACTGCAGCGTCGGACGAATTGCGCCGAGTAGGAAGCACTTTCTTACAGGTAGATACCCATTGCAACGACCTTGTGACGACGCTGTTCCGGGAGCGTAACAACTTTGGCTGTTTTGTGTGTTCAGTTGAAGTTGACCGTCGGAAAGGGCGAATCAAAGCAGAGGGTAAATTTGGAGATGACGCTCCCGCAGTTTTATGACTTTTTGGCGCAGATGGAGAAAGTTCGCTCGACCATGGATTTCGTTAGCCAGCCTTGACCCCGCATACCGTCAATAAATCAGTTCCCATACAATCAATAAATGTTAGCTACTCGGAACGTTCAAAAGACGACCTGTGAACTTGGCAGTGGCCATGCACGTGCCGCAACGCATCGCATCGAAACGAGCTCATGAGTGGCGACACCCCCAATCTTCCCAACACCAGGCCTGGCACCTCCTCTGCATTGCTGGGTGTCCACGTTGACGCCAATCTGCTGAGTTCCTTATCACAGCCTGCCCAAGCCATTGTGGCAGATATTGTCACAATAACCAACTGGGTGTGCCATCGGCGAAGTCACAAAAGCCACCCCACAATCACCATATACAATGACGCCACAGTGACGACGAGGGCAAGAGAGACGTTCGTCGCCACAGCGTGGCAGTTCCGAAGACGCGCTGCGTAATAGTTTGGTCCGCGCCGGGACTCTTAGTGTGTGCGTGAGGGGAGCTTGTAGCCACAAAGCTCGTCACTGGAAAACTTTGAAATCTTGGACGGCGGCTCCACGGATGCGATACCGTGTCGAGCACGAGCGCTATCAAGCCTTTGCAGCCCAGGGTTGGACTGCTCAAGCGACTGCTCCGTCCCTGCTTCCACAACACAAACACAGCACGAACAACTCGAGCAGCACACATGGTGTGCGACTTGAAATATCCTTTTATTTACAACTCCAGAGCAATTCAACGCCAACGCCCACGATGGTGACTGACGTTGACGTCCACCGTCGGCTAATTTAGCGGCGGCCGCGGTTGTGGCGGCGGCCACGGTTGCGCTCGGGGACAACGACGTTGGGGATCTGGGCGCCAAGGGCCTCAATCATCTTGTTGGTGTCAGCGTCGATCTCGATCTCGTCGCGGTCAAGAGCAGAGCGCTCTGGGATGTAGTCCATGCGGCGTTCGCGCTCTTCCTCCTGAAGCTTGAGGGAGATGCCACGAACGTTGTCACCGCGGCCGAGGCGCTTCATAAGCTGAGTCACGTAACCGGCGATCTTGTTGCGCATGCGCTTGGAGGGAGTGACGGCGACGTCATCAACCATCTGTGAAAAAAGACCCAACACAAAACAAAAGCCAACAAAAACGATGCAAACCACACAAACAAGGTCAGATAAATGCTGCTCGCTGTGCTACGCGCGAACTGTTGAGGGAATCAAAAGTGTACGTACGCGCTTGTTGGCGTGGAAGTCCAGAGTGAGGGTCTGGTAGTTGCGCTCGATGATCTTGCGCGCAGTGCGCTTGGTGGTCTTGGTGCGGACGCGGCCCATGTTGAAGGTTGTTGAAAGAAAGGGTCTAAAGTCAAGAAGTAAATAAAAGGTTGTCGGCAAAACAAACGCAAACAAAAGGGCAGGACGCAAAACAAGAGGAGGCTTGTCGCCAACGTTCGAACTGCGTCAATGCGAGAGCTCAATGCACTGCCACTGTAGATCAGGCGCAAGCAAGCACGGCGGTCACGTGACGGTAACCAGTTGCGTCCGTTCGCGAACGTGCGCAGTCACGATCAAAACCGTGAGCAACCAGTGAGACATTGTGCCTTCCTCAGCGTTAGCTAACGCAATAGAGGCGGCGCAGTAGTGGCAACAATAGCAGCAACCAAAGCAGCGGACGTGGGTTGTATTTCTCGTAAAGCATCCGCCCCAATCCCACACAACAACGACGACGACGACCAACAAACAACACAAAGAGTACACGCACAACCACACTGCGAACGACCACGACGACTCAAACGACTCAGATAACAACGACAACGACAAAGAAAACAACCGACCAACGACCACGACGAAGCGGAGGGAGAAGGAGAATACAACGCAGTCACGCCGAAGACAACAAACAAACAAACAAACAAAGAACGAACGAACGAACGAACGAATGAACGAACGAACATCGCCACAACGCCGCCGCCTCAGTCAGTCAGTGAGTGAGTGAGCCTCCGTCAGTGAGTGAGTGAGTGAGTGAGTGAGTGGCTGAGTGAGTGAGTGCAGTGACCGTCAGTGAGTGAGTGACTGACAGTGAGTGAGTGAGTGACTGTGAGCGCAGTGTCGGCCAAGCGAGAGGAAGGAGCGGGAGGCCGTCACTCACAGTCACTCACAGTCAACTCACAGTGAGTGAGTGAGTGGGTGGGTGGGTTGGTGGCTTCAGGACGGACTCAGGACGCACGTAGTGCAAGTGTGCACTAACAGCCAAGGCCTCCCTCCGCTGACTGACTGACTGGGAGTCAGTCAGTGAGTGAGTGAGTGAGTGAGTGAGTGAGTGAGTGACCGGGAGTGAGTGCCGTCAGTCAGTCGTCTTCACTCACAGTCACTCACAGCTGATCGCACCCACCCACCCACTGACTGACTGACTGACTGACTGAGAGGCCACGGCGAGCTGCTGTGTGAGCAGTGAGTGAGCTGTGAGCTGTGAGCGGCGGGCCGTGACGACCATCAGCGTTGTTGCGGTGTTGGTGGGGGCGGGGTGTAATAAACCCCTCAACGCTATCGATTACAAAGTTTTGTACTTTTAGTACGTTGGGTCCGTACTGAGTTCCTTAAAATTGTTATATCCATAGGTACGGATTTTACGGTCAGTCAGCTGACCCTTTTCAAAGTCGACTGATGACTCTTCGGTCGTCCGCTTGTCCGTCAGCTGGCTGGTCGACGACTGTTCAACGGTGCACCAAGGGGTAATACCTTCTGTCAGAAGGTATTACCCCTTGGTCGAAGTGACTCGTTACTGCATCATGGACTCACGGAATCGGCGGCTCTGTCACCCCCAGTCAGAAGGTATTACCCCTTGGGTGCACTGTGCTACTGTGCTTCTCCCGCGCTTTCGTTGTCAGCGGCTTGCGGCTTATGATACTCAACGGCACGCGACGGCCGACGGCGCGGCGCGATCGCGGTGCACACATTCGCTATGGCATGACCGTTCGTCGAGAAGGTCAATGTTGGGCACACACACACACGCACGCACGCACGCATGCACACGTGTTGTTCGTTCGCGAGGTGGTTGTGCGCTTTCGCGACGGACTGATTGATGCCTACGAAACCCCGCGCGTGGCGCCACGAAGAATCGCGGTGGGTGGACAACGGAAGGCGTAGCGCCCAGCAATACCGCGTCTCTCTATTTGTCAACTCGTCGAGGAGGCTGAGAACGCGGGAGTGGCTTCGATGAACGGGTACCGTTCGCAGAGTCCGGTGCAAAAGGAGAGTGTGAACAGTGATAACGCAGTGATGAGTGACCATGGATGAGCATTGCTGTTGTTGCCTGATGCCCTTGTGACCTCAACCATCGTTAGTTTGACCTTTAGCGCGGATTCTTCTTTTGTCTTTGTATGCTCACGTGAAAGGTATCCACAACACGATAGATTCGTGGATTTCATCCGTGATGTTTGTTTGATAGATTGATTGATTCGTTGTTTTTGCGTCCCAATGACCGTCTCGAAAATATTAGCCTGTTACAATTAATGGCGATGATGAGTGGCAAACGTTCCTTCGAGCCACGTTGATGTAGTAAAGGTATCAATAAATTGTAGCTTTGTTATTCATTTTTTTATAAACAATGTAAAAAGACTATTTGCTTGCATGTCAGGCTGTGATGTTTGGCCTTACTCACGCAAGGATTACCTTTGCGCTAATACTCTTGGGCGACAAGCGGGGCGGTCGGCAATCACCGCCACAAACCCTCGTTGTTGAACACTAGCAATCTGTGGTGCTGCTGGCCACCGAATATGCGTCCTCATCAGACGACAATGCGTACGGATCGTCGTGGATGAAGCCAGTGCCCGTGGTTCCTGGCATGTGTGGTGATCCCAACGCGCCGAAACTCGAGTGGGAAAACTCGGCGCTCTTCGATCCGCCAGCTGATGCGCGATGCCGTCCACCGGAAGATCGAAATATGTCGCTGAACGCATCATTGACAACCGCCCGTGCGGCATCGGTGGAGTAGAGCCGCTGATATCGCGTGCGCCGATCGCAGTACAACTTCAACAAGCCACCCATCACTATCAGAACACAAACCCACACGCCGAGATCGATGTAGGATAAAGTCCCGAATGAAATCGCGTCCGCGTCTCGTTCTTCTTCTATTTCCTGCGCAAGGAACGCGTCCCCTTGATTGGCTACATCACCTGTATTTTCAACAGCCTCCGTGATTCGGCCATGGGGCTGAATGACAATAGAGCCGTCCTGTCCAATTGTGCAGGGGATAAAGTATTTGGTGCTGTCGCTATCGGTCGCGTCAAACAACAGCTCAGGGCTATCTGGGCCTTTCTCGAAAGATATTTGCAGTCGGTGGAGCGTGCAAAAGTCATGCATGTGTATCCCCACGCTCCAAACATCACTATTTTTGTTGGAGGCGCTCTCTGAATCACAAAGCGATGCGCCGGTCAACTGCACCGTGGTGGTTTCGTAAAGAGCTAAGTCTACATCTGACCCAGACTTCCACGTTTGGCCTTGCTGCTGGTTCGAGAAGAACAGCGCAACTGACACAGCTCCCTTGGCGTTGCGAACACCAATGTTCTCTAACAACAGCTCTATTGCGTCTGGTTGGCAGGCGCTGCCAGCGGATTTGAGGGTCGGGGGTGTCTTGAGTGACAACAATGGCCCGGCCAGCCGGGCCGCCTGCAAGCTCAGCAACAGCGTCTCTTGTGCCAGTTCAGAGATCTGCTCCTTTTTTGGCCAAAATCCATCGCAATCTCGGATGCGCTTGCAGGAAGCACACTCTGGTCCGACCTCTGGCGCCATGGCAAATATGCCCATTTCGTGGTACATCCAATCACTAGCATCACCGTTTACTGTGTACAAGTAAGAGTCCCACGGATGCCCGTACTCCCACAGCTTGTGCGACGTCCCGGGGGCGTTCGTGGTGCACGATTCCCCAAAACGTTTGAAAAATTCTAAATCTCGAGCCACCGTGGGCGTCAAACTTTGCTGCTTCTTGCACATATATGGTTGATTGATGAATCGACCAAAAGAGTGATAGCTGAGGGCGATGCTGAACTTTTGCCCCGAGACAAAGTCGCGCAGAGCGCGAGCCTCCGGTTCCGAAAATGGCTCTTCTCCTCTATAGTCCTCCTGGCATTTGTTTTTGGAGCTGCCCTTGTCATCAATATCGAAGCACACAGGGAAATTTCGGTTGAGGTCCACGCCCCCCCTGGTTTTCCTCGCAGGGCACGAGTCACGTGTATTCTTTCGCTGGGAACCGCACCGATTCGGGCTGTGCACGAAGTTGTATTCGTAAGCGTCTGGGTTGAGATTTAGCACGAACCACAAGTCGCGGTGACGCAGAAGAGTCATGGCTTCCAGGTCTCCACGAGCTTTTGCCCCGGCAAGATATTCCAGGAAGTACACCAGAGCTGCCATGCTCATGGGTTCACGGCCATGGATCATTGCGTTGTAAAACACTTGTGGCGCCGAGTCGACGCTGTTGGGTGTTCGGGCACAACGGCCTGCGCATACAGCCTTGATATCACGCCCCTCAAGACTCGTCCCGATGCTTACTGGTGCGGCGAAAATATCCGGCTCGCGCGTCGCAAGGGATTCCACGTACTGTGTCAGCTCATCGTTTGAGAAATACCCACTGAAAGATCCGTAAGGCATCGAGACGTCATCGCCGCCGCTGGCCACGGAGACAGAAGCGATGCCCAACAGCATACAGGCACAGAGTGTGCAGCGCGCAGCGTGCGCCATCGCGTCGGGTGGGAGGTCTCAGTTTCACATTGTTGCACTACGAGCTGCTGCGCTCTTTGAGAGCAAAAGGGAGGGGCGGAATCGGCACCTTTAATTGTTTTTGTCTTTTTCTTTTAACGCGACAACACAAACGGAATCGACCCTGACACTCCCACACGCTCTGTCGCGGAAAAGCAACACTGTCAGCCATACCGTCGACGTTTCTGCTTTCTCATTCACTTGTTCACCACACCCAGAATGTACTTCCTGATGAGGCTGTCGATGCTCGATGTCCACCTCCAATCACCTTTTATTGATAGTGTTAGTCCCTTCGTTCCTCGCTACCTTTCTTCAGTGCTACGTTCGTTCGTTTATTGTGTGTTGTCCATCATCCATCGTTCGTGATGCATGCGGTAATAGCTAATCGGTCAGCTGTTGTGGCCATACGCCTGGTATCCATCATCCATCATCCACCATCCATCATCCGTCTTTTGTTGTGAGTTCGTCTGGTGTCCTCCGTCCTCCGTCGCCACAACAACCAACAACGACGAACAAACTTACGAACGAACGAACGAACGAACGAACGAACGAACGAACGAACGAACAAAACGAACGAACGAACGAACAACGAACGAACGATAAAACACGCAGTCAGCCAACTGAGAGTGGCTGACTTGAGTGAGTGAGTGAGTGAGTGAGTGTGTGAGTGAGTGAGTTGGCCTCTTTCCTCACTAACTAACTCACTCACCCACCCACTCACAGTCAAGTCATTCACTCTCCCAGCTGTGGTAGAACTACTGTGGTACTGTACAGTACCACACGACAACGCAAAGCCCTCCCAATTCACTCACTCACTCTCTCAAATCACTCACACTCCATGTCATTGTATCTACATTTAGCGCTTTTGCATATTTAACGCACATACTACTATTTTGAACCACAGAATCTTAGTTATAGATACTTTTAGCCAAACACTTCGACGGATACTATGTCACATTAGCCTGTATACGTTGATTGAATCCTGGCGTGTTGTGAGAGAGCTCGTCTATGCTGGATACCATAGTACTGTGTTGTGAGTACGGAGTGTATTACAATATGGTGTTTGAGTGATGATTGATCAATGGTACTATGGGTGTGATCAGTACTTATAAAGCGAGGATAAACTGTGATGAGGCGTTGTCGCAAAGTTGTGGCTTGTTGTCGAGTTGTCGAGAAATTGGGCAAGTAAGTGTACAGTATCTGTATTTAGTTACCTAGTCAGTGTCTAGTAGTTGATGTAATAATGAAGATTGAAATCGTACTTGTGCACGTTTCTCCTTTCTCCTTTTCTTTTCTTTTCCTAGTTTTGCAGTTTTCTGTGTTCTGCCAGTTTGCCGTGAATGTGTGAATGTGTTTCGTTGTAAGTTACACTACAGTCCTGACATTCACTTTTCGCTTTCACTATTCCAGACTGACACGCCAACGACAATGTCCCAATTTATAAATCATAATAACTCAAGTTGAATGACTTGTTTTCATTGTGAATGAGCGCCTAGCACTTTGGCTGATTGAGTAACTGACTGATTGACTGACTGCATGAAGGCTGGAGCTTCCAACTGATTGAAGCACTATTCCGCCCAAATGAGCGTTGTTTACACCCGGTGACTGTGGAGCTTATTGATTGACTGATTTAGTCATTGAGTGAACGTCGGAATCAGTGGATTATTGGGAGAGATAGTGAATGATTGAATGAACGAGTGACGAAGTCAACAAACAGACGTTCGTGCGTTTGAATGAAACTGCTGACTGCTGACTGCCTTCGTTGTTCGTTCGTCCGTTCGTTCGTTTGTTCGTTCGTTCGTTCGTTCGTTTGTTCGTTCGTTCGTTCGTTCGTTTGTTTGTTCGTTCGTTCGTTCGTTCGTTCGTTCGTTCGTTCGTTCGTTCGTTCGTCCCTTCGTTTGTTCCTTCGTTCCGTCGTTTTGTTCCTTCCTTCAATGCCTTCGACTCCTTCGATTCCTTCGATTCCTTCGTGCATTCCTGCATTCCTGCATTCCTGCATTCGTTCTTTATCATAGTTAGTTCTTTATGTATGCGTTGGTTGTTGTGGGCCGTTGCTTCCTTCCTTCTTTCCTTTGTGCGTTGTTGGTTGTTGTCGGTCGTCTTTTGGGTCGGGACGACGAGCAACTGATTCTCAACGCCGTCGGTGTCGTCGTTGACGGTGGTGGAGGAGTTGATTTTCTGGCTGGTGGTGGTGACTATGGTGGTGTGGAGTGTGGTGGTCTTGACTGTGGTGATTGAGATGGTGACGGTGAAGATGATGAAAATATTGGTGCGTTGACGACTGTGGAGAACGGCACTTACATTCTCACTTGCACCGTGCTTACTTACGCGTCGTCCAAATTGTGGCAATTTTTTGTCCATTTTTTCAACAACGATTGAACGAGGCAGCGCGAGTACAGCGCTTGCTGCCCTCGTGCCCTTCCGGGCACCGAGTGCATATCCTCCGGCTTCATCCGCCATGGGAACTCGATCACCATTGGCGCACTGTCTCACCAGCAGCACATGCTGAAAATGTGAGCAAAAAGTCATGGCGTGAGTTGAGTGAGGAGCAAGATGTTGCCGCGAGTGAGACGAAGTCCCACTGCGCAGGCAAGCGCCACCTCCCCCGCGACAACGTCTACAGCGGTCGCAGCACGACGATTCGCCACCGCAGATTATGATGATGACGGCACGGAATCTGCATCAACGCATACACTCGACCACCACACTATGGGAGACACTGTTTTCCTCCGAACTCGGTCACCGCAGAGGCACAGCACACCTGGACAGGCAGCTGGAAGCGGTGTAGCGGACGGTGCTGGTTTCCTGAGCTCCAAAACCAAGAGAAAAAGAGGACGGCACTGTCCGCGTTGTCAACGCGCCTTTACCTCAATTGCAGAGCTCAGCGCACATGCTTCACACTGCACCGGCCTCACCAAGCTGTCAATTGTGGTTCAATCTCCGCAAAGCACGCCTGCTCGTGGTGAAGAAGTTCTCAACAAAGTCTCTGTTTTGACCAGAAAATTAGGAGCTCTCAATGATGTTAGAAATACCGCGCTTAGTTCGCCAGCTACCGCGCGTGGTCAAAGCAAGATGCCAGATCCTCGCAAAGCTCATTTGGCACGCCTCCACATCTCCCCATCGTCGTCGCCTGAATCAACCACCACGAGCGCAGAAGCGGCTGCTCTGCGCCGCAAGAAGTTGGAGGCAAGCCTCAATTTAGATAGAAACAAGAAGGCAGCACGCTTCACATTTGATGGCGTCGAGCCACAGTCGGAGGGATCTGACGCCAGCGGTTCGAATGCAAACGCTGTGCATATGCCGATAGTCGGCTCTCGCTTGCCCTTCTCGCCACATCCCGAAGCTCAACGCAAGAGCCCTCACAATGGCTCGTCACAACGCGACCCACGAGGTAAATCCTCAGCAGACGCTCACGGTGACCACTACACACTCTATCCCGGCAACCAGCACGAGACATCTCCTCGCAGAGATGGTGATGCGGAAGCAGCTAAAGCAGCCACCACACATGTGACACCTGCCAAGAAATCGTCCGTGCCTGGACCGTTACAGATTGTGGCCGCTGAAGTGGTGGCAGCTGCCGCTCAAAGGGCACGGCGCATTGCGGACGACTCCTCAAGCAACTCAGAGCATTTGGTACCGAAAACGAGAGCGGGTCCCAGCCCACGCGCCATCGAAAGAATGCAACGCCGAGCCGCAAATCAGTCCAAAAAGCGTCACGGAAGCCGCTCGCCGAGCAACAAAACGTCTCCCAACGCCAGCACCTCCGACGGGCTGGAAGCCATGGCCATTGGTAGTTGGCATCGGGAGGCTGCAGCTGTCACGGCAACTCCAAATGGTCACGAAGATCAATGGGGTTCACAAAGTGATGAGAGTCCCAACGCCCACGCGAGTGGCGATAATGCACCGCCCTCGACAGTCGGTGGACGGAGGCACAAGGGCAAGAGCGAATCAAAGCGAGCCGTGAGTGCTTCGCGCCGCGAAGGCAAGCGGCGTGTCAGAGGCAGCGGCGACAGCCATCGCGAGTCCAAGGTCTCCATCAGAGATAGAAGACGCAACCCTCGACTCAAGCTGAATGGCACGGACGATTCACATTCGCGCACGGACCAAGGTTGGAGTTCCGACCACGACGCGACCTGGAACAAGCACGCGCGTGACAGCGCACACTCCGAAACTGAACCTTCCACGAGTGAGACGGCCACCGTAGCGACAGACACAGACTCGCACGTCGGGGGACAAGATGTCTCGGACGATGTGGTTGTGTATGAACAGCCAGCGAGCCCGGAGGACGTCGTCATTGGCGAGTACCTACAATCCAATGCAGGCGCCGGCCAGCATTGGTACGTCAATGCGGAACCACTCCACTTGGCTTTTGCTGCGATCGTTTGCGTCGCTACGTCCACCTGCTTTCGTACGTGTTTTAATGGTGTGGTTTGCTCCGAATTCGTGCAGGTATGAAGTGGAGGTAGTTGACAAAACTGTCGTTGATCGTTCAGCCGCCGGTGACGGCAGCCAACTCGATACCCGATTTGTTTGTCGACTGTGCAACTACGACATGACGTGGCCGCGTGTCAGATTCGATCAGATGCGCCGCCAAAAATTCGTGAGCTCACCAAGTCAGTCCACAGCAGAAAGGGCATCTTCAGCCAGTCTCCAAAATGACGTCCAGGGAACGGAATCGTCTCAACACACACCCACGTATGATACCCATAGCGAACCGATGACTGACCCGTCAATTGAGTCAACGGCGAACGTAACGAGTCAGTACCCATGCCATGAATGCCATTCCATGGAGGATATTCCCGCAGCATCGGTGGCGTGCATGCTCGGTCATGAGCATTGTCTTCGCGCATTGTTGGAGGCAGCAGCCCATCAATACTGCAACGATGTTGTCGACGACGCAGATTCATATGTTGGAGCTAGCATCCATGGTCTAACACCGCAGATATTATCGCAGCTAGGATGGGAAGACGACCTCGGCCGTTCGCCGTTGCACTTCGCTGCGTCCAATGACGACGCTTTGAATTGTTTAGAACTACTTTTGGGCGTGGGGTACGATCCCCGAGTGTTAGACGACGACCAAAGGTGCCCACTGCATTACGCATGTGGCAACAACGCTTTTTGTTGCGTCGCCCGCCTTGTTGAGGTGTGCCCGGATGCAACGAGCCTCTGTGACTGCAACGGCGACTTTCCTTTACATGCGGCAGTCGCGACTGGAAGCATTGAATGCGCTCAGCTTCTGCTGCAGACAGGCGCTGAACCAGACGCTCGAAATCACACTGGACACACAGCTGCGTACTATGCGTCGACTGCACCAATGCTGAATGCCCTGTTTGAAGGTGGCTGCAATTTGTTCTGTGTTGACTTCGACAATCGTACGTTGCTAGCTGTGGCGGCTGCGCAAAACTACGTGGACAGTACTTCGTATCTCTGTGAAATCGATGATGACCAAGTACTGTTGAACTATTGCGACACTGTACAAAATACCCCACTACACATCGCAGCTGAGATGGGCAATGCAGACATCGTCGCCGTTTTACTCAACAGCGCTGCCAACCCACTGCTGCAAAATAGTGATGGGTGGCGCCCAAGTCACCTTGCACAAGCAGCAGGCTTTCCCGAAATGTATTCTGATTTGAAGAGATATGAAAGTTTTCATGAAGACGCCAAGCCCGATCTTCGTCCGAAAACGGACCTCGCGGCTCTATCTGGTGTAGATTTGACCAGTTTGTCGGCTTCCAACAAAACACTTCACTCCACTACTGTTTCACCCAGTGCTGACTTGACCGACTACAACATTCCAGTGCGCAAAGTCGCCTTTGGTGGGATCACAGAACCTAGCTTCACAGCTGACAGCAGTACCAGTGACGTCAGCACACTCAACGGAGAGTCAGGCATGGACGATACTGCCGACTTTGGCAGTGATCCTGTCAGCGCTTCGAGTGACGCGGTGCCGGCCACGGCGACTTCCCACAACTCGTCCCCTGGTCCCACCAGCACTGCTGCTGGCGGATACAATTCGACGGCACCGACATCCTCCGGCGATGATGCCTCCATGTCCACGAAACCCGCAGACAGCGTAAACCAACCACCACGGAGCACTGAAGTTGCTTGGATGAGATCTTTCGACGAAAAGTCCGGCCACTACTATTACTACAACTCCGTCACCGAGCACACTACTTGGCGGCAGCCCGAAGATTTCGTCGAGGAGCACCACGAAGATGGCTATTATGGCACAAACAACGACTATGCTGATGAATGGGCAAACTATCATGACGAATGGGCGAATTACTACGAAGAGTATGACGAAGATGGAAATGCGCAAAACCCGCATTTGTATAGCTCCGGGTACTACGATTTGAGCGTTCCGCGAAACCGTGATTCCTACGACGCAACCGCGTTTTCGACATCGCACTACGGATATTGGCAGAATGCCGAGGGCGAGTATGGAGATTACGCTAGTCAGGAGCATTATTATGATCAAGACGGTAATGCGTATCAGCAAGACGCAGAATACGGGAGCGCGGAGTATGGATATGGCGACAGCGGGCAAGATCCCACCCACGGTGGTCAACCGGCAAGCTTCGCAGAGATTGAAAATGCTCACGCATCCTCGCATGATGTTGACACGTGTTCGACGACAAATCAAAAACTGTCCAGATCAAACTCACACCGACGAACCAAATCGGGAAATGACGTGGCTCGGGCCACGAAGAAACCGGCTAAGCCAGTACTCGTAAAGTCAACCACTGTTCGCCGCAAGCGAGACTACCTTGCGATGGCGAAAGCTTTTGAAATTGAGGCTCCTTACTTGATCAACGGCTCTGATCGCAAGTGGTGTCCGCCCTCGTTACGGCGTCAAGCAAGAAAGGGGACACCTCGGAGACGGGCTTCTGCAAAATCGCCTGCCGCGGCTTCACCCGCCGTTCTGGAAGCAATGGACAACGCCATGCGTTTAGATGAGCCTTGTTTCCGGTGCCACCGACGTGCCACCCCTGCGTCCAGCACATCCTCAGAAATACCTGAAGAAGCGCTGGAAGACGAGTGCCGCATTGAACACATTTTTCTTCCGTGCCACCATGCTTGCCTGTGCAAAGGCTGCCTAGCCGAAAAGGATCTCTTGCAATCCTCTTCTCGATTGCGGAGCGACACTCCAAAGGCTAACTCGAAGGCGAAGAATGTTCCTCCAACAGCGTCACCAAGCCATGCAAAGAGTCCGTCTGTGCATGCTAAACAACAATTTGAGAGTAGAAAGTTGCCGAAAGGTACTACTTGCCCATTGTGCAAGAAGCCCGCCAAGCACTTGATTCACATCAAAGACGTCTACGCACTGACTGCAAGGAAGTTTCGTCGATACCGACGATTGCCGGAGTCCTTCGCCGAGGGGTTTAAACTTGCTGCGACGCAGCTCAAGGCCCAGGTGGGCAGCTAAGACACTCTCAAATAGACACGAGCATTTTGCACGCCGTGAACGCAGCATTGCAGTAGCAGACGCTTGTCTCACAACAACACTGCCATCGCCACGCTCGAGGCTTTTTTGTAAAGAACTGGTTCTTGCTTGTAGTTTATTATAAATATTTATCGCTGCCTTCTCGTGCACCATGCTAATAAAATGATGTGGTAAATGGTCAATCATGACTGCTGCCACTTACAAAGTTGGCCCCTTCTGTCCTTTGACATCTCGCATCGTGCGCGGAGTATATCACTCGGCATTCGTATCATCTGATGCAGTGTCTCCGCATCGCTGGTACGCGGCGAGCATGATCAGAGCCATCTCCACTGATATCGCTAACATTGACACGCTGGCGATCGGTCCGGTGTGAGTATGGTTGGAAACCATGGACGATGCTTGTGTTTCAACGAGGGTAGTGAAGTTTTTCCAACTGCAGGGATGAGGGCAAACCAGTGGCTGCTCGACGACCAAGCTGCAGGTGTTGTTCACGAAGCTTCCAAACGCAATGTAATCACTGGAGACAACGGCAGCAATTTGAACAAAAAACAACAGAAAGCCGCCAGCCATGGCAAGCAGAATATCGAAATCGACGTTGTCTGGTCTGCGAGTGGCCACAGCCACCAGCAAGACATGAGCTGCGACCGAACAAAGAAAGATGAAAACGTTTGCCAGCGACAGCCCGATACCAAAGGCGGCTGTGTCAAGCCCAACAAACACGGCGACTATGCCGACCAAGCACAGCACTACTTGAACGGAACCGAGTGTCGCGAAAGCAGCGCTCTCGCGGTGCTGTGATAGCGGCATCTTCTCCACTGGGCAGCGAACGGTGCACCGGTCTGGGGGTCGATCACGTTCCACCCCTTAAGTGGTGTCTAGTTCCATATCGCCAACTCTCGCTAGTCGCGGCGTTGCAGGACGATACTGAGAGCACTTCCCCGCAATTATTTCCGTCGTAAGAAGAGAGCCTTCGCAAACTGGCTAGAAGTGAGGAAAGGTGCGAGGTCCTTCTTTCAATTTCTCAAAACGGTTACCTCGCTGATCATCCCAAGTCGTGACCAATGTCCAGCATCGCCGGCGGCGAGCTTAGAAAGAATCCCACCTTCAGTTCGATTGTAAAGTTCTGTTGCATCAGCGTCAACAACAACACGACGACAACGCCTTCACAGCCACACACACCCCATCGAGAACCACATTGGCGACAACGACCAACAAACTGTAGCAACGAACGACAAACGACGACAACAACGACAAAATCGACGACAAACCAACGGCGACAAACCAACGAAGGACTGCAACGACGAACGACCGAACAACGACGAACGACCGAACGAACGAACGAACGAACGAACGACCGACCGACCGACCGACCGAACGACCGAACGAACGACGACAACGAACGACCGAACGAC
>ENA-OWNT01001366-OWNT01001366.1-seawater-metagenome-genome-assembly--contig:-NODE-1366-length-31409-cov-5.280672_pt1 | contig 31409 bp, 17 predicted proteins | sample MGYA00238136_ERZ651165 | MGnify/ENA primary metagenome ERZ651165 (study PRJEB26861, sample SAMN08777766) | seawater metagenome | isolation source: coastal seawater | place: USA: Florida | collected...
ATGGACACCTCCGAAGACAGGCTCGCGGCGGTGTCCGTGCGGATCGACGCCACCCTCTGTGGGATGGGCTGGGGGCCCCGACGGCTCGGGACCGCGGACACAGCGGTGATGTTCCGCCCGCCGGCGGCGTAGTGGCGTACGACGTCCTCGAGGGTCTCGATGCTGCCGTCGTGCATGTACGGTGCCGTGAGCGCGACGTTGCGCAGACTCGGTGGCCGGAACATCCCGCGGTCGTTCGGGTCGAACGTCACCTCGAACAGGCCTTGGTCGTAGGCCGGGTAGCTGCCATCGCCGCCGACGTTGTACAGCCCGTTGTTGAAGAACGGAGCCTCTCGGATGGCGTATTCGTCGCGATAAGACGCGGTGAGCAGCGTGCCTCCGTGGCAGTGGAAGCACTCGAAGCGCTCGCCATTGAACAGCGACATGCCGAGTAGTTCTTCGTCTGTCAGTGCGTCGCGATCGCCCGCGACGTAGCGGTCGAAGCGGCTGCCGCCGCTCACCATGCGCCGCACGAAGTGCGCCAGCGCGTAGGCGACCTTGCCCTGGGTGGCGCCCGTGTTGCTGTCGGGGAAGGCCGCCGCGAACCGCTCGGCCATCGCGTCGTCGCCGTCGAAGCGGGCCATCACTGCCTCGCGGTTGCCATCGTTGAGCCCGAGCTCGACGGGCTGATCACCGGTCAGGGGCACGAGGATCTGGTCTTCGAGGTCGGTCAGCCCGTGGTGAGCCCAGGTGAGCGTCGGCGTCCAGGCCACGTTGACCAGGCTCATGCTGTTGCGGGCGAGAACCTCGCCCGTGGAGCCGACCGGCGTCTTCTCGCCGTCGGCGAAGGCCAGGGACTGGTCGTGGCGTCTACGACGGGTGGGACTACGCCAGCGAGGCGGAGACGGCCTCACACAGGGCTACGGACCGTGAGTGGGCGTTAAGAGACCGCAGGGCTCACCGTTGGGCCTGCCGGAGGCCTCATGATCTCCTGGCTGGCGCTCGCCCTCGGGGCCGACGGGGTGCTCGTGGGGCGACCGGTCCTGTGGGGGCTCGGATGGGACGGCGCGGACGGCGTGGAGCGCATGTTCGGGATGCTGCGGGACGAGCTCGATCTGGCGATGGCGCTGTGCGGATGCCCGCGGATCCAGGCCATCGGGCGGGACCTCGTGGCCCCCTGAGAGCGCACCGCCGCCCGGTGCTCTAAGGTCGCGCCACGACCGGCACGACCGGCACGGAGGACCTCATGGCAGACGCCCCGAGCGACGAGCAGATCGCCGAGATCCGCGAGATCTTCAAGCACTTCGACAACGACGGGAACGGCACGATGGAGGCCCGGGAGCTCGCGAAGCTCCTGACCACGCTCGGCGGCGACGACGCCGCGGACGAGCTGGACGCCGCCATGGAGGCGCTGGACGTCGATCACAACGGCACCATCGACTTCAACGAGTTCGTGGCCTGGTGGACCGATCGCTGAACGCGGCCCCCGCCTGCTCCTCCTCGCGGCGCTACTGACCGCGCTCGCGACGGCCGGGTGCGTCCGCAAGGGCCTGCTCCCGACGTTCGCTGGGTCGGACGTGGAGCGGCCCCAGGTGTCCGTGCGCCTCCAGGCCCTCAAGGCCGACGGCGAGACGCTGCGCGCCGGCGTGCCCACGGAGATCCGGTTCCTGCCCGACCGCGCCGGCAAGGCGGACCGCCTGATGCTGGTCGCCGAGAAGGGCGGCACGATCCGGTGGATCCACCTGAAGACGGGCGAGACGGGCGCGCTGCTGCGCATCCCCAACGTCGGCATCGACATCGAGCAGGGGCTGCTCGGCTTCGACCTGCACCCGGACTGGCCCGAGCGCGCCGAGCTCTTCACCCACCACCAGGCGGCGGAGGGCTTCGGCGGCCGCACGGTCGTCACCCGGTGGCACGTCCGCGGCCCCATCGAAGAGGCCACGCTCACCGGCGAGGAGGTCCTGTCCTTCGCCCAGCCCCAGGGCGGTCACAACGGCGGGCAGCTCGCCTTCGGTCCGGACGGCTACCTGTACGTCGGCTTCGGGGACGGTGGCTGGCAGGGCGATCCGCAGAACGAAGCCCAGGACGCCCACACGCTGTTCGGCTCCATCATCCGCATCGACGTCGACGTCCCCGGGGTCTCGTACGCCATCCCCGCGGACAACCCGTTCGTGGCTGGCCAGTTCCGCCGGGAGATCTTCGCGTACGGCTTCCGCAACCCCTGGCGCCTGGACTTCGGCCCGCAGAACGAGCTCGTGGTGGCGGACGTCGGGCAGGACCGGCTCGAGGAGATCAACGTCGTCCTCGCCGGCGGGAACTACGGCTGGAGCCTCAAGGAGGGGGACCTCTGCTACGGCGGACCGTTCCGCCAGCGCCGCGGGTCCTGCGAGGACCCGGACCTCATCGACCCCGTGCACCTGTACCGGCGGGCCGAGGGCCGGGCGGTCATCGGCGGCAAGTTCTACCGGGGCCAGGACATCGAGACACTGAGGGACGCGTACGTCTTCGCCGACTACACCAGCGGCCGCTTCTGGGCCCTGCGGATGCACACGCGGCCGGTGGAGGTCGTGGCCCTGGGCGGCTTCGGCCTCGCCCCGACCGCGTTCGGGCGGGACAGCGCCGGCGAGCTGTACGTGGGCGTGCAGAGCGGCCGGATCTACAAGCTCATCGCGGGGGACTGACGTGCGCCTGGATGTCGCGGGAGACACGATCCTCGAGCGCATCGCGGTGCTCCTCGGGCTCGCCCCGGGGCCGCTCGTGCAGGTGTCCTTCGGCAACGGCTACGCCCGCGCCATCGTGGCCGGAGTCCGGCTCGGGGTGTTCGAGGCCATCGCGCCGGGCGAGCGCGTCGACGCGGCCACCCTGGCGGAGCGCACCGGCTGCCACCCCGTGGGCATCGAGGTCCTCGCGAACGCGCTGACGGGCTTCGGGATGCTGACACGCTCCGGGCACCGCTACGGCCTCGCGACGCCCGCGCGGCGCTGGCTCCGGCGGGGCGCAAAGATGGAGCTGGTGGACGCGGTCGACTTCCTGGGCCACTGCCTGGACCTGACGACGAACCTCGAGGAGGACGTGCGCACGGGCGCCATCGTCCGGATCCACGACCGGAAGCTCAGCCCGGAGTTCTGGGGCGCCTACATGCGCGCGCTGGCGACCTTCACGAAGCTCGGGGCGCCGGAGGTGTCGCGCTCCCTGCGCAAGGCGGGCGCGCTGGGGACGAAGTCGCAGCCCATCACCCGGGTGCTCGACGTCGGCGGCGGCCACGGCCTGTGGGCGGCGGCGCTGTGCGAGCGGGTGCCGGGGCTGCAGGGCGAGGTCCTGGACATGCCGGAGGCCTGCGCGGTCGGCCGCGACCTCGTCGCCGGGGTCCCCGGCGGCGACCGGGTGACCCACCGGGAGGGCGACTTCCGAGAGGGCCAGTGGGGCCAGGGGTACGACCTGATCCTCATCTTCCGGGTGCTGCACAACGCGACCGAGGACGAGGGGCGCGGGCTGCTGCGCTCGGCCTTCGAGGCGCTCCGCCCCGGCGGCTGGGTGGCGGTCCTCGACGCGGCGCACCCGGGCAAGCCCGGCGGCGATCTCGACGCGTCGGCCGGCTACAACGAGCTGTTCTTCTTCGTCATCTCGGGAGCGCGCGCCTGGCCGGAGCACGCCATGAAGGACTGGATGACGGCGGCCGGGTTCGCCGCGCCGCGGACCGGCCGCCTGCTCGCTGCTCCAGAGGTGCTCCTGCTCAGCCGCAAGCCGGGTTGAGGACCTTCGCCGCGCTTTGTCCGGCGGATTGCCTTCCCTGCGCGGCCGATCTTGGTATAAGCGCGCCGCTCACCGACCTGCCCCCGGGTCGGCCATACGAGGCAGAACATGATGACCGAGACTTCCGCGCCCAAGGGCCGCACGAACCGCGTGGCCCTGGTTGAGAGCTTCTTTCACGGCACCGGCGACACGTACGACCAGAACGTGCACCTCGCCACCTGGGGCCGGGACCGCCAGTGGAAGGAAGAGCTCCTCTCTTTCATCAAGCAGCCTGAGCGGATCATGGACCTGGCCTGCGGCACCGGCATCCTCGCCCTCGAGATGGCCCGCCGCTTCGGCTGTCACGTCACGGGCGTCGAGCTCCGGGGCGAGTACCTGGACATCTGCCGCGAGCGCGCCGCCGAGCACGGCTGGACGGACCGCACGCACTGGATCGAGTCGAACGCAGAGGACGTGCTCCTCGACGAGCAGTTCGACACCATCACCTCCTGCTACATCCCGAAGTACGTCAACCTGGACGTGCTGGTGCCCAACATGGTGACGATGCTCGCCCCCGGCGGCCTCTTCATCATGCAGGACTTCTCCTACCCGGAGGAGAAGTGGGTCCAGGACATCTTCGACGACCACTTCGAGCGGATGAAGGAGCGGATCAACGGCGAGGGCTGGGACACCATGTGGGAGCAGCTCCCGGACGTGGTGCGCCTCTCGACCTGGGTCCAGGACACCGCCCGCAACATGCGGGAGCAGGGCCTCGTGGACGTCACCATCGTGCCCCAGAGCCGCGGGCTCAGCACGCTGGTCTACGGCCGCAAGCCCGAGTAGTTCAGCGCGGCCTCCACGCCCTGAACGCGGACGGCGCTCAGGGCGTGTCGAGGCCCCCCGCTTCGTACCAGGCCTTCAGGGCCGCCAGGCCCTCCTCGGTCGTGACCGTCGGCGTGTAGCCGAGGTCGCGCCGCGCCGCCGTGATGTCGAACCAGCAGGGCTGGGTCAGCACGTCGAGCTTGTAGCGCGTCAGGCGCGGCTCCGAGGCCAGGCCGAACCACCGCCACAGCGTCTCGATCACCGACGCCGCGACCCGCGCGACGCCGATGGGCACGCGGCGGCTCGGCAGCGCGAGCCCCGCGCACGCCAGCGTCTTCTCCATCATCGTCCAGACCCCCAGCGGCTCCCCGTTGGTGATGAAGTACGCGTTGCCGCCGGCGATGTCCGGGGTGGTGCGCAGGGTCTCCTCGGCCAGCAGGTGGGCGGACACGACGTTGTCGATGTATGCGAAGTCCTGCAGCGGATCCGCGTCCCCGATCCGCTTGAGCTGCCCCGTCTGCGCCCAGGTCACGAGCCGCGGGAAGAGCTGGGTGTCACCCGGGCCCCAGACACCGCGGGGGCGAATGGAGACGGTGCGCACCCCGGCGTCGTCGGCGCCGAGCACGATCGTCTCGGCCGCCGCCTTCGTGCGCGGGTAGTCCGCGATCCAGTCCGTGGGATACGGCGTGGTCTCGTCGAGCCCCGACGTCCCCTGGCGGCTGTGCACCACGCTGGGGGTGCTCGTGTAGACGAGGCGCTGCACGCCCTGCTCCCGGCAGGCGTCGACCACGTTCTGGGTGCCCCGCACGTTGATGGCGTCGTACTCCGCGGGATCGCCGTGGTAGCCGACGCGGGCCGCGACGTGGAACACGACGTCCACCCCTTCGCAGGCCGCCAGGACCGCCGCGGCGTCCGTCAGATCGCCGCGGATCGTCTCGACGCCCTTCGCCCGCAGCGCCGGGTAGTCGGAGCGCGCGAACGAGCGCACGGTGTCGCCGCGCACGAGGAGGGCGTCCACGATGGCCCCCCCGACGAAGCCACCGCCGCCGGTGACGAGCGCGCGCATCAGGCGGCCCCCTTCCGAGCGAGGCGGTCATTGGCCCAGCGGGTCAGCGTCTCGCGGTTGATCTTCGCGTTGTGGCGGATGTCGACGGGGAAGCTCCCGGGGTAGATCTCGATGCGGTCGATCATCGCGGTGGCCGCGTGCTGCTGCCCGAGGTCGCGCAGGCGCGCGAGGAGCGCCGCGGAGTCCACGCCACCACCGGGCTGCGGCTCCACGAGCAGGACCGGCTCCTGGGCTCCGGGCTCGCCGAGCCCCACGAGGGCGGTGCGCCACACGTCCGGGTCCTGGTTGAACACCATCTCCACGGGGATCGTGAACAGGGGGCCGGCCGCGGTCTCCAGGCGGTGGGACTTGCGCCCGCACATCCACAGACGGCCCTGTTCATCGAAGCGCCCCACGTCGCCCATGCGGTGCACCACCTGGCCGCCGTCGTCGATCTTCGCCTGGGCGGTCTGCTCCGGCCGCCCGTAGTAGGCGGGCGTCACGACGGGTCCGCGCACGGTGATCTCGCCCACCTCGCCGTCGGCGGCGAGCAGGTCGTCGGACCAGGAAGCGATGGGGTCGTCGGTGATCGTGATCACGCGCACGGTCATCTCGTCCACCGGGCGCCCCACGCACACCCCGTGGCCGCTGGCCGTGAGCGCGTGAGTGCTCGACAGGACCTCTGCGCTGCCGATGTTTGCGACCGGGAGCGACTCGGTCGCGCCGTAGGGCGTGAAGACCTCCACCCCGTCGTTCAACATCGCCTTCATGCGCAGGAGGATGTCGTGGCGCACCGGCGCGCCGGCGGACAGGACGCGAAGCAACGTCGGCAGCTTCGTCCCGTTGGCTTCGCCGTAGCGCGACAGCGTGTCCAGCAGCGCGGGTGAGCCGAACATGTTCGTGGCGCCGTGATCCGTGATCGCCTCGATGAGCTTGGCGGGATCGGCCTCCGCGGGCTTCCGCGCGTCCATGTCGGGGATGACGGAGGTGACCCCGAGGGCGGCCAGGAAGAGCGCGAACAGCGGGAAGGTGGAGAGGTCCGTCTCGTCCGGCCCGAACCCGTAGATGTCCTGCAGCATGCGCACCTGGTTGGCGAAGATCCCGTGGGTGTAGACGGCGCCCTTCGGCACGCCCGTGGACCCCGACGTGAAGAGGATCGCGGCCACGTCGTCCGACGCGGTGCGCTCGCAAGCGCGCGGCTCTGCGTCGAGCAGGTCCTGCAGCCGGTGCCCGCCCCAGAACCAGCGCCGGCCCACGGTCACGTTGATCTGCACGGTCTTGAGGGCCGAGCGGAAGATCAGCCGCGCCACGTGAGCCATCGACACGCCCACGAAGGCCTCCGGCTCCACCTCCTTGAGGCACTTCGCCAGGGCCTTCTTGTCGATGCCGGGATCGATGAGCACCAGGGTGGCGCCGACCCGGTACAGCGCAAAGACGAGCGCGAAGAAGTCGAGACCCGGCGTGACCATCAGGACCGTGCGCACGCCCTTGCGGATCCCGACGCGGTGCAGGCCCGCGGCGTAGCGACCGGCCCGCTCGTCCAGCTGCGCGAACGTCAGGTGCTCGTAGATCGGCTTGCCGCCCTCGCGCCCCGTGACGGCCACGACAGCCTTCTTGTCCGGAGTGCGCGCGGCCGCTTCGGACAAGCTCGCGGCGATGTTGAACGTGATCACTCAGGACTCCTGCAGGAAGGACTGAACGGCCGGGACGATCGCCTCGTGGGCGTCCTCGAGGACGTAGTGGCCGGCGTCGTCGAACACGAGGTAGTTGGCGTCCGGCACCCGCCGTCGCCACTCGGCCAGGAAGGCGTCGTCGAACACGAAGTCCTTGCGGCCCCAGACGATCATGGTGGGGCGCTCGGACGTGAGCTGCCCGAGGCTGTCGCTCACGCGCTGGACCGTGTCCCAGGCCGGGTCCTTGGGCCCCAGCGGGATGTCCTGCACGAAGCGGTGCACCGCGATGCGGTGCTCCCAGCTGTCGTAGGGAGCGACGTACGCCTTGCGCACGAGCTTCGGCAGCGGCTTCGTGGTGCAGGTCCAGGCGGCCCCCACCGAGAACGCGTTGAAGCCCCGCACCGGGATCGCGAACGGCAGACGGCGCACGAGGAAGAGCTGCCAGGGCAGCCCGCTCCCCTTCGGCAGCGAGAAGCCGGACGTGTTCATGAGCACGAGCTTGTCCACCAGATCACGGCGGCGCTCGGTCAGGGCCAGGCCGATCATCCCGCCCCAGTCGTGCGCGATGACCGTCAGCCCCTCGGTGATGCCGAGGTGGTCGATCAGCGCCTCGAGATCCGCCACGCGGGAGTCGAGCGTGTAGGCGTAGTCGGCGTCCTTCGGCTTGTCGGACAGGCCCATCCCGATGTGGTCCGGGACGATGCACCGGCGGCTCGGCGACAGCGCCTTGACCAGGTGCCGCCAGTAGAACGACCAGCTCGGGTTGCCGTGCACCAGCAGCACCGGCTTGCCCTCCCCTTCGTCCAGGAAGTGCAGGCGCCCGCCGGGGCGGTCGAGGAACGCGCCCGTCCACGGGTACTCGGCTCGGTACGGGGTCGGATCGAAGGTCATTGGGGTCACCATTGGGTCACCAGTTGATGGCGAGCATCATGCAGTTCAAGCCCGTGCCGATGCCGAGCCACCCCACCCGATCGCCCGGCTGCAGGAAGCCCTGCTGGTCGGCGATCCCGGCGGTGGCGGGCAGGGCGACGGGGCCCATGTTTCCAAGAGTCTCGTAGGTGGAGAAGTCGCGGGACGGGTCGATCCCCATGGCCGGCAGCACGGCGTCACGGTGCCCGCGGCCGACCTGGTGGCAGATCACCTTGTCCACGTCGTCAGCGGACCACCCCACGGTGGGAAGGAACCGCTCCCAGGTGCGGCGGCCCAGGGCGACACCGTGAGTGAGGACGGCGGTGGCGTCCGTCTCCATCACCCAGGACGTCTGGCCGAGGAGCCCTTCGCGGGGGCCCCAGCGCGCGATGCGGTGGTGCTCCGGGGCGGCGACGGCGGCGCCCCCCACGAGCCGGCGCCCGGTGAGTGAGTCCCGGCTGTCGACGAGCAGAACGGCCACGGCCCCCGAGCCCCCCGTGAGGGACGCGAGCGTGAGCCGGAACGTGTCGTGAGTGGGTGAGGCGATGATGCGGGCGATGGTGTCGTCGGCGATCTCGCGGGCCGACTCGGCGGCCACCACGAGCCCCGCCCGGATCTGGCCGAGCTCGATCATGTTGGCCACCAGCGCCATCCCGTTCATCACACCGAGGCACGCGTTGGAGACGTCGAGGATCAGCGCCTCTCCGGGCAGACCGAGGGCCTCCGCGGTGGGGCAGGCCGTGGCGGGCTCGAGGTTCTCGCGGTTCACGCCGGCGTAGAACAGGGCTCCCAGCTCCTTCGGGTCGACGCCGCCCTGGGCCAGCGCGTCCCGGGCGGCGGCCGCCGCGCACGCGGACAGCGACGGCTTCGGCGCCCACCAGCGCCGCTCACGGATCCCCGTGATGGCCTCGAGCTGACCGACGCCGAGCCCCCACTTCGCATAGACGGGCGCGAGCTGCTCCTCCAGCGCGCGGGTCGTCACCCGCTCGTCCGGAAGCGCGACGCCGATCCCTTCGATGCAGACCCGTTCCCACCTCACGCGCTCACGCCTCCGTCTCGAGGGGGCGATCGCCGGGCACGAGCCGCAGCACGAAGTCCGTCATCTCGTAGATGATCTTGCCGTCGACGCGCAGGAACCCGTTGGCCGTGAGCGACGGGCTCACGGGGTCGTCGTCGATGGCGGTGATGGACGCCTCGACGCTCTCGGTGCTGTTCGTGGGGACCACCTGCCCGCGGTAGCACCAGGTGTGCTCGGCGCCGACCGCGATGGGCTGCAGCCGCCACTGTCCCGGTCGGTCCCCCCAGCGGTCGACGGCGACGCGGCGCAGGAGCTGCAGGAACGCCTCGAGCCCCAGGGAGCCCGGGATCACGGGGTCCTGGTAGAAGTGCGCGGCGAAGAACCAGTCGCTCGGATCCACGTCCTTCACGCCGCGGATCCAGCCGAGCCCGTGGCTCCCACCGTCGGGCACCCAGGCGTCGATCCGATCCAGCATGGAGATCGCCCGCGCCGGCGCGCCGATCCCGCTGGCCAGCGCTGGTGGCGCCACGCCCGCGGCGTCCTGCGGCGTGAGTGGCGCGACACGACTCACGCTCACGGTCTGCAGCGGCGTCGACGCATCCGGCTCCCAGGCCCGCGCCCCCGCACCACGCACGCCGACCTGGGTGGCCAGGCTGGCGGTGGGGAAGAACCCGAACCCGGTGGTGCCCGCGTACAGGATCCGACCCCGGCCCCAGAGCTGAAAGTCGAACTGCTGCAGGATCATCCCCCCCGCCTCGGAGCAACCGGTCATCCGCACGCGCGTGGTGATCGTCCCGATGTCCGGCCCGATCTCGCCGTACAGCGTGGCCGTGCCGTCCAGGTTGCGGAAGTGCAGCTGGCTGTCGCTGCGCAGGCCGGACCCCACGTAGGCCGCGAGCCACCCGCAGGGCTGCAGGGCCGTCTCCAGAATCACGCAGAACGGCATGGAGCGTTGGCCGTTCGCGGCGAAGTACCAGGCGTCGGGCGGCACGTCGTACTCGGCCTCGATCCAGCCTCCCGGCGCCATCACCCACGCCGGCGGCTCGATCTCCGTGACGCGGTCGACGAAGCACAGGGGCGGCCCCGGGAGCCGCGCGAGGATCCGATCGTGATCGAACGGTGCGTACTGAGGCCCGAAGGCCTCGCTCGGGTTGCCGATGGCGTACGCGCGGATCCGGTCCTGGTCATGGAGCGGGACCTTGCCCGGGCGCGGGGGTCCGAAGGGGCTGCCGTCCAGCGGGCCGTGAGCCGCGTGAGGAGCAGACACATCGAAAGTCGACGAGAGGCCCCAGGCAACCCGCAGCATCGACTCGGTGACGCCGTGGAGCCGGTAGCTCACGTTCTCGAACTCCACGATGTCCCGGCCGTCCGCGACCATGAACGCGTCCGCGAGGACGTACGGCTCCGGGTCGTACCCGATCTCCTTGACGTCGATGCGGTACGACAGCGTCTTCGTGGTCTCGATCACCTGGCCGCGGCAGCGGAGGCGTGAGCCGATCCCCGGAATCGGCGCGTGGTGCAGATCGACGGAGGGCTCGAGCTCACCGACGACGCCCCACCCGAGCCGCAGCAGCAGCACCCGCAGCGTGTGCAGGCAGCCCTCGTACATGAGGGTTCCGGGCATCACCCGGTCGTCCACGAAGTGACAGACGAGGTACCAGCCGAGCGGGTCCACGTCCCACTCGGACTCCACGACGCCGAGCCCGTAGCGCCCGCCGTGCAGATCGAGCTCGGTGATCCGGTGGATCAGTTCCATGCGCCCGGACGGGAGCCGAAGCTCGGGATGGATCGTGCGGCCCGCGAAGCGTGAGCCGAAGGCGTCGGCGAGATCGCCGGCGCGCAGGGCTGTGACCTGGGCCGCCGTGAGCGCGCGCGGACCCGCGAGATCGTCCTGGGGGACCAGCGGCGTGTACGGCGCGGACGGCGTGCCGTGTCGATCGGTGCGCCGTGAGTCGGGCAGCGCGCCCCGGCGCTCCACGAGGCCCTTGCCCTGCTCGAGCTGGGCCTGGCTGAAGAAGCCGGCGCAGCCGTCCTTCATCGTGATCAGGTGCTCGCCGCCGATCCACCCTTCGAACCGGAAGAAGAACATCCAGGTGTTCCCCTGCCGGATGAACCGGTCGATGCGGATGTCGTACCGGATGGTCTCGCCGACGGCCGGCAGGTCCCGGTGGAAGACCACCTCGGCGTCCAGCAGGCGGTAGACCCGCTCGCCCTTGGTCTGGAGATCGACGCCCAGCCAGGCGGACAGGAACAGGTCGGCCTGCCCGGCCTCCACCGAGACGCACACGGGCATGCGCCCGCCGTCGAGGTACCAGGCCCCGGGGAGCACGTCGTGCTCGGTGACCACGCGCCCCGAGGACATGGAGCCGGGCTCGCCCTCGACGGACATGATGCGGTCGACGAGCATGAGCGGCTCGTCGGGGAGCCTGACGCGGGTCGGGTACGTGTCCACCTCCGCGAACGCGGGGCCACACGTGGGGACGATGGAGCCCACGGCGAACTCCAGGCAGAGGTCGCGATCGAAGAGCGGGACCTCGCGCGGCGGGGCCACGTTCGCCGCGGCCCGGTGCGGCGCGACCGTCGCGACCGGTGCGTGAGTTGCCGTGAGTGCTCGCGTGAGGAGCTCCTGGTGGGCGTGCGCAATCTGCTGACCGGCCGCCAGCTGCTGCTGCGCGAGGGCGAGCCACTGCGCGTGCGCCACGGCCGTCGCGTGAGCGGCCGTGAGCGACGCGTGAGCGTGCACAGAGGAGGCGACGAGGCCCGCGCCAGCGGGCGCCGGGGCGGGCCGCGGGTGTGGACGAGGGCTCGGATTGGCCGCTGGAGGCAGAGCGGGGGCCGGCCGACCAGCGCCGGGGACGACGGTCACGCGGGGCCGCTCATCCCAGCGTGAGCCAGTGGACTCACGCGGAGCCAGCAGCCGATCGAGGTCCACGGGAACCCCGGCCTCCAGCAGATCGGCCAGGGCCGCGTAGAGGTTGATCGGCCCGGTGCGGCCCTTCCGGCACGCGCTCACGGCGCGGTGGGGCCGGTCGCCGAGCGTCTCGCTGATCATCCGCGTGCAGGACGCCTGGGGCCCGCACTCGACGAACACCCTCACGCCGTCGTCCCAGGCAGCCTCCACGGTCGCCGGCCAGTCGAGTCCGTGCAGTGCGTTCGACAGGATGGAGTCCGCCGCCGCGTCCTCGTCCAGGTCGTAGGCCCGCGACCAGGACCCGGAGTAGAAGCGGACCCCATCGGGAGGGGTGGTCGTGAGCAGGTGAAGCTCACGGTACTCACGCGCCACCGGCTCCACGAGGGAGCAGTGCACGGTGGGGACACCGAACAGGGGGCGTGCCTCGGCGCTCACCGCGTCCGCGATGACCTCCACGTCCGCCCTGCGGCCGCCCACCACGCACTCGGCGGGAGCGTTCACGATGAGCAGGTCCGCGGTGGTGTCCGGTCGGGCGGCCAGGGCCTCACGGACCGTCTCCGCGGGGACGTCCAGCACCGCGACCCACCAGTCGGTGGCGCCGTCCCATCGCTCGGCGGCGATGCGGCGTGCGCCGGCCAGGTCCTCGCGGAACAGGGTGCTGTCCAGCACCCGGCGGTGCATGCGCGCCCGCTCCGTCCAGGCGCGAGACGAGAAGAGGCCGGCCGACTCGCCCAGGGAGTAGCCGAGGATCGCGTCGGGGCTCACGCCCAACCACTCCAGGACCCGCGCCACGGTGATCCCGTGTGCGACCTGCCCGAAGATCATGCGCTCGGGGACCTGCTCGATCCCGGCGAGGGCCGCGCCGCGCCAGTCGCCCGACCAGTCGGCCCGGAACGGCGCGTAGGCGGCGACCTCGAGCTCGCTGGCCAGCCCCGTCGTCTCGGCGTCCAGGGCCTCGGCCACGTCCGGAAAGGCCAGCAGCAGGTCCTGCCCCATCCCCACGTAGTGGTTGCCCGACCCGGGGAAGACCCAGGCGACCTCGCCCGTGATCGCGCGACGCGGCGCCAGGTCACCGGAGGCCTGCAGGGCGCCGATCCGCGCGCGGAGCTCGTCGCGGGACGCGGCGACGAGGGCACGACGCCCCGGCGGGTGGCCGTTCGTGGGGACCACGCGGCCGGCGCCGCTGCCGTGCCACTCCCGCGCGAGCGCATCCACACCGAGATCCGGGGCGCGCGTCACCAGGTCCGCGAGGCGGGCGAGCCCGATCGCGACCTGGTCTGCAGTCTCCGCCTCGATGAGGAAGAGGCCGACCCCGCGGTCCTCGCTCAGGCCGCGCGCCGGCCGCTGCAGCCCTTCCGGGGCCTCCTCCAGCACGACGTGGACCGCGCTGCCGTCGATGGACAGGGCGCTCACGGCGGCGCGGCGCGGCCCGTCACGCCGATCCCGCACCCAGGGACGCGGCGCCCGGGGCACGTGGAGCGCCGTCCCCGTCAACGCCTCGGCCTGCTGGAAGCCGGGGAGAGGCGGGAGGACCCGGTCGCGCAGCGCCATCGCGGCGCGCACGACCGAGAGCAGCGAGGTCGCGCCTCCGGCGTCCCCGACGACCGCCCGCGCGGTCGAGAGGGCCGCCGACGGCTCTCGTCCCGGGAAGAGCGTGAGCAGGCCCGCGACCTCATCGGAGTCGTTGTGCCCGTCGCCGTGGCCGTCGATGAGCCCCGCCGTCGACGGCGACGCCTCGGCTTCCTCCCAGGCCCGGCGTCCGGCGGACGCCACCGCGGACGCCACCCCGGCGTGGGCGTGGGCCGAGCCCACCCCGCGGATCACGGCGTGCACCGCGTGCCCCTGGGCGCGCGCATCGTCGAGGCGCTCCAGGACGACCGCGGCCGCTCCTTCGCCGGGCACCGCGCCCGCGGCGGCGGCGTCGTAGGGTCGGGCCTTGCCGTCCGTGGCCCAGGGTCGCGCGCGGTGCGTCGCGAGCAACGCCCGCAGATCGCCGACCAGCTCCACAGCGGCGACCACGACCCGGTCCACGAGGCCCTCCTGCAGGAGCCGCACCCCGGTCTCCAGCGCGCGGGCTCCCGAGGCGTCTTCGCTGGAGACGAGGAACGCGGGGCCACCGAGACCGAGCTCGCGGGCTACGCGACTGGCGATCATTCCTCCGAGCGCCCCCTGGGTCCGGGCTGCGTCCAGGGGCGGCCCCACGCGGTCCCGGTCCTCAGCCGTCAGGGGCCAGCGCACGCTGAAGCCCGTGGTCTCCAGATCCAGCCCGGCGCCCACGACGCACCCGGCCCGCGGACCACCGTCCGCCCAGGCGTCTCCTGCGTCCTCGACCGCGTCCGCGACCGCGCCCAGGGCCAGCAGGTGCTGCGGGAGCACCCCGGGGATCTCGTTGGGAGGCAGCTTGAAGCGGCCGATGGGCACGTCGATGCGCGGCACCCAGCTCCCGGGGAACGGACCCGCGAGCTCGGGGGCCGACTCCGCGAGCCAGGCGTCGTCGTGCATGCCGCCCCACCGCGCGTCCGGGCGCGGCCGCAGGTCCGGCTCGCCCCGCAGCAGCGCCGGGCCCAGCGTGTCCAGGTGCGCGTGGCCACCGAACGCGGCGCCCAACCCGACGATCGCGATGGGGGCCGGTGCGGTGCGCGGCGGGGTGGCGTCCACGGGGCCGGGCGTCCACTCCTCCACGATCACGTGGGCGTTGATGCCCCCGAAGCCGAAGGCCGAGACGGCGGCCCGACGGGGTCGCCCGTCGGGAGCGGGCCAGTCCTGAGCCGCGTCGAGCACCGTGAGCGGACCGTGAGCGAGCGACATCGAGGCTGTCGCGCTGCTCAGGCCGGCAGATGGTGGGAGCCGGCCCGCCTCGAGCGCGAGCACGACCTTGGCAAGGCCGGCGGCCCCAGCGCCCGTCAGCAGGTGCCCGACGTTGCTCTTCACCGAGCCGATGACCGGCCGGGCGTCCGTCGGGCCCCAGATCGCGGCCAGGCTCGCGACCTCCACCGCGTCGCCCCGCGGCGTCCCCGTGCCGTGACACTCCACGAGGTCGATGGTGGCGGGATCGATCCCGCTGGCGGCGTAGGCCGCGCGGAGCGCCCGGACCTGTCCCTCGCTGTCCGGCGCGAGCAGGCTGCCGCCCAGATCGTTGGAGAGGCCCTCCCCCCGGAGCACGGCGCGGATCCGGTGCCCTCCCGCGACCGCGTCCCCCAGGCGCATGAGGACGAACGCGCCGGCTCCCTCGCCCACCACGAGACCGTCCGCGTCGCCCGTGAAGGGAGCACAGACTCCACGGGGGGAGAGGGCGCGCAGCTGGGAGAACCCGATGCTCGTGTACAGGCAGTCGGGGCGTGAGGCGCCCCCGGCGATCACCGCGTCGAGCCGGCCCGCGCGCAGCTCCGCGCACGCGATGTGCACTGCGTACAGCGAGCTGGCGCACGCGGCGTCCAGCGACCAGGCGGGGCCCCCGAACCCCAGCAGGCGCCCCAGCAGTCCCACGGGGAGCGCCGTGACCCAGCGGTCGAGGGGCTCAGGCTCGGCGTTGGCGCCCACGCGACCGGTCCGCTCCGCCACGGCGTTGCCCAGGACGTGCTGGGCCCAGGCCGAGGCGCCGTCGGTGGGCAGGGCGATGTTCGCGAGGATCGCGCCGCAGCGGCTGCGGTCGACCGGCAGCGCGGCGTCGTCCCATGCGTCGGCGCCGACCCGGAGCACCAGGGCCACCAGCGGGTCCAGTCGGTCGATCAGCGCAGGATCCAGATCGGCCGCCAGGAGCCGGTCCGCCAGGTCCCCCAGCGAGATCGGCTCGAGCAGACCCGCCTGCAGCGAGACCAGGTGATCGGGGACGCCGTGCTCGGGCGCCAGGAGGTCCCGGGCCACCTCCCCGCCCCGCTCCGGCGGGATCGGACGCAGGCGCGAGCGGCCCGCGAAGACGTCCGCGGCGAACGCGTCCAGATCGCCGTCGCCGGCGAACCGGCCGGCCATGCCGACGATCGCGATGGGTTCCACGACGCTCACGGACTCACGCGGGGGCCACCGCGCTTCCCGGCTCCGCAGCGACGGACCCCGAGAACGCCCGCTCCAGCGAGGCGGCGGCGGTGCAGGTGTAGCCCTCCATGCGCGCCACGAGGGCGCCATCCAGGGAAAGCACATCGATGTCCGCGAGGACCGAGGCGCCGCGCCGCCGGCGGACGGTCGCGATCAACCGCACGGTGGCGGGCAGGGGCGCGAAGGTCTGCCAGGCCGCGACGCGACTCGGCAGCGAGGGAGCGCCAGCGGCGACCCGGCACCACAGGATCAGCGACTGGAAGATCCCGTCGACCACCAGGGGATCGACGCTCCAGGCCGACGACCGATCGCCTGGGAGCCACGCGGACGGAGGCGGCGTGCGCCCCACCTCGACGACGATCCCGGACTCCCAGGTCCCCACCACCTCAGCGATGCACTGGAACGCCGGGCCGTGGAACAGCGCCTGGCCGTACACCGAGGGCAGGCCCCCCGGCCACGGCTGCAGGGACCCGGGCTCCCCGGTCGCGGACGGCGCCGGATCCGGAGCGACTCCCGGCGGACGCAGCTTCACCAGCCCGCGCACCCGCACGCGGCCGTCTGCATCGACGAGCTCCACCGGGACCGTCACGGCGGCGGCGCCCACGACGGGCGCTCCGCAGACCGGACGCAGGTCGGTGGCCGCGTCGAGCACGACCCCCTTGAGCACGCGCACGTCCTCGAGGCCGATCAGGCCGTGATCTCCGCGCTCGTTGCGGGCGGCGCGCGCCAGGAACTCCATGGCCAGCGCCATGGGCAACACCGGCTGCCCGTCGAGCTGGTGGTCCTGCAGGACCGTCCACTGCTCGGGGTCGAGGCGCAGGGGCACGCTCACGGGAGTCGGCTCCGCGCTGCCGTGCCCGGCATCGAGCCCATCGCCCACTACGATCTGGACCGCCCGTCCCGGCGCCGCCGCGACCTCCTCGGCGCAGACCAGCGCGCCCCCCGCGCGGGGGATCAACGCGACTCCCTCGGACTCGAACGCCTTCTTCAGGGCCGGGGTCACCATGCCCCCGTCCCAGGGACCCCAGCTCCAAGCCACCACGCGGGTGTCCGGCCGGCGGGCCGCCTCGCGGGACGCCAGGGCGTCGAGCACGCGATTGGCGGCGGCGTAGTCCGCCTGGCCCTTGCGCCCGAACCGGCCGGTGACCGAGGTGAACAATCCCAGGAAGTCGAGGGGGCGGCCGCCCACCGCCGCGAGGACCGCGCGCAGCCCGTCCACCTTCGTGCTGAGCACGAGCTCCAGGTCCGCGTCGGACTTGTCGACGATCAGCTTGTCGCGCAGCACGCCGGCGCCGTGCAGCACGCCCCGGAGCTTCGTCTTCGTGGCGCGCTCGGCGGAGCGGATCGCCTTCTCGAGCGCCTTGGCGTTCCGGACGTCGGCGGCGGCGTAGGACACGGTGGCGCCGGCGGCCTCGATGCGCGCCAGGGTCTCGCGGATCTCCCGCGCTCCCCGGACCGCAGTCATGCGCTCACGCAGCTCACGGGGCCCCGGCCGGCTGTCGAACCCGTGGGTCAGCAGCGCCTGCGTCAGGGCCGCGTCGTCCTGCGCCGCGGCGAGCCACTCAGGCTCCGGATCCGGCAGCGCAGAGCGTCCCACCAGCAGCAGCGTCGGCGCCCCCGCCTCGGCCAGAGCCACGGCGCACTCGGCCGTCACGCCCCGCGCTCCCCCGGTCACGAGGACGAGCCCTTCCGGGGCTGCGCTCGCCGTCACCGGCGCGTCGAGGGGGACGAGCTGCAGGGACCGACGCACTCCGTCCGCGCCCAGCCCGACCTCCACCGGGCCGGCGCTGCGCAGCTCGGCGCCGATCGCGCGCACGGCGTCTTCGTCGGAGATCGCGGCGGCCAGGTCGAGGGCCCGGCACCAGACGGAGGGCCACTCCCAGGCGGCGGACTTCACGAACCCGGCGAGGCCGCTCTGCACGGCGTCGCCGGCGGTGTACCCGGTCGCGTCCAGGGTCCCGAAGCCGCCATCGAGTCGACTCACGCTGAGCAGGAAGCCGCCGTCGTCGCGGAGGGTCGGGCCAGCCGCGCGCAGCACGCGCAGCGCCGCTCCCAGGTCCCCGCCGAGGAGGATCAGGCCGCCGGGCGGCTCCTCCGGCACCTCGTCGCCAGAGACGAGCGCCGCGGGCACGCCGATGCCACGCAGGGCCTCGGTCAGCAGCTCGCTCAGGTCGGTGCCGTCGTCGAGGACCCAGACAGCGCGCTCGGAGGTCAGCGGCAGCGGGCGATCCGCTGCCGCATCAACGAAAGGGACGGCGGTGACCGCCCTCCTCTCCGGCGCGCTCGCTAATGCAGGCTCCGGCTCGGCGGCCGGGGGCGCGCCTCCGGCCACGAAGTCGAGCACCTGCCGCAGGGTGTGCAGCCCTCCGAGCCGCTCGGGCTCGACGGTGGGCGCGTCGGGCAGGCGCTCGCCGAGCATGGAGAGGATCTCGACCCGCTTGATGGAGTCGATGCCCAGGTCCGACTCCAGGTCCATGTCGAGCTCGAGCATGTCCACCGGGTAGCCGGTGGCCTCGGCGACGACCGCGAGCAGCGTACCGATCGTGTCCACGGCAGCGGCCGGCGCGGCAGGCGCCACCGCGACGGGAGCGGCGACGGGCGCCGGGGCCGCGGCGACCGGAGCCGGCGCGACGACCGCCGGAGCCGCGACCGGAGCGGGGGCGACAGGAGCGGCTGCCGGTGGTGCGTAGGCCACCGGAGCGGGCTGCGGGATCGCAACCTGCGGGATCGCAACCTGCGGGATCGCAACCTGCGGGACCGCAACCTGCGGGATCGCAACCGGGGCGACCTGCCGAGCCGCCACCTGGGGCACCGTCGGCAGGCCCAGGCTCTGGGAGATCAGCCGCTGCTGACCGTCCAGCAGCGCCTGGAAGCTCGCCTGGGCCGCGGCCTGGCCCGCGAGGAAGGTCTGGTGCACGGCGGCGGTCTGCTGCTGCATGGCCTGCAGGGTGCGCAGCTGCTCCTGGGCGCCCTGGAGCGCCTGGACCAGCAACGCCGCGGTCTGCGGATCGGTGGGCTGGGACATGGTCGGTCGGTCCGTTCGAGGAGCCGGCGGCGGGCCGGCGACAGGGGGAGGAGGGGTCGGCGTGACCACCCTGCGCGGGGCGCGCGGGGGCAGCGGCTCCACCGGGTCCCGGTGGTTTGCGCCGCTGAGGGGCACGGCCATGCGGGGACGCCGGCGGGTGATCTGATCCGCCCGGGGCGCGGCGACGCGGCGCTCCCAGGCTGCGAGGTCGATGGGGTGCCCGGCGGCCGCGATCGCGGCGAGGCCGAGCGCCAGGTCGCGCAGACCGGAGCCCCGCCCGGACGACGCATCCAGCGCCACCGCCCGGTGTGCTCGGTCCGCCAGGATCCGCCCCACCATGCCCGTGAGTGCACGACGCGGGCCCACCTCGACGAAGGTGCTCACGCCGGAGTCCGCCAGCGCCGTCACGAGATCCACCCAGGCGACCGGGCGCGCGATCTGCCCTGCGAGCAGCGCGCGGATGCCGTCGGCGTCGTCCGGGTAGGGCGCCGCCGTCGTGTTCGCGAACACGGGCGCCGCCGGAGGCTGCACGGCGATCTCGGCCAGCGCAGCGGCGAAGGCCGGCTCGGCGTCCGCCACCAGCGGGCTGTGGAATCCAGCCCCGACGGACAGCCGCTTCGTGCGCAGTCCCCGCTCCGCGCAGGCGGCGACGAGGGCGTCGATGGCCGCGCGGGATCCGGCGGCGACGCCCTGCTCGGGGGTGTTGCGGTTGGCGAGGACAAGGCCTCCCCCCACCGCTTCCACGGCGGCCTCGGCGTCCGCCAGCGGCGCCAGGATCGCCAGCATCGTGCCGCGATCCTTGCCGTTGCCGGCCATGAGGCGTCCGCGGGCCCGTGAGGCCGCGCGCAGCCCGTCCGCGTCGAGCACGCCCGCCGCATGCAGCGCCACGAGCTCGCCGTAGCTGTGCCCCGCGAACGCGTCGCCGCTCACGCCGAACCGCCGGAGCACCGCGAGCAGCCCCGCCTCCATCGCTCCGAGCGCGGGCTGGGCCACGTCTGTCGATCGGAGCGCGGCCTCCTGGGCGTCCGCAGCCTCCGCTCCGAAGACGGTCGGCGGGTGCGCCCACCGCGCCGCCGGCTCGGCGTCCAGCGCCGCCAGGGCCTCCGGGAAGACACACGCGACCTCGGCGCCCATGCCCACGTACTGGGAGCCCTGCCCGGGGAAGATCAGCGCCAGGCGGCCGGGATCCCCGAAGCCGATGACGATTCCGTCCGGCGTGCTCGCGTCCGCACCGACGGCGGCCAGGGTCGCCGCCCGCTCCAGCCGATCCGCCCGATCGACGCCGGCCTCGATCACGACCACGGCCCGCGCCGCGTCCCTGCTCCGGAAGCGCTCGCGGGTGCTCGCCGGGTCCTCGCTGACGGCCTCCCGGAGGCGCGCCGCCAGACCCGCCGGATCTGCCGCGCTCGCGGCCACCAGCTCCACCGCGCCGTCCCAGGAGACGCCCTTGTGGCCGTACTCCTCGAGCACCGCGTGGAAGTTGCTGCCACCGAAGCCGAACGCGCTGACGGCCGCCCGGCGCACCCGCTGCGATCGCCAGGGGCGCGCGGCGGTGTTGACGTAGAACGGCCCGGCGCCATCCTCGAGCGCAGGCAGGGGCTGCCGCACCTTCAGGGTCGGGGGCAGCACCCGGTGCTCCAGGGCCAGCGCGGCCTTGATGAGCCCCGCGGCGCCCGCGGACGCCTTGGTGTGGCCGATCATCGACTTGACGGATCCCAGGGCCACCGACGCGGTGTCGACCCCCTCGTAGACCGACGCGAGGCCCGCCACCTCGGTGGCGTCGCCGGCCTTCGTGCCCGTGCCGTGAGCCTCCACGAGGTCGATCTCGGAGGGGCTCACGCCCGCCTCCGCGTACGCCGCCCGCAGCGCCCGCGCCTGCCCGCTGGAGCGGGGGGCGTAGATGGACTTCGCGCGGCCGTCGCTGCTGCTGCCGATGCCCGTGAGCACCGCGTGGATCCGGTCCCCGTCGCGCTCGGCGTCCGCGAGCCGCTTGAGGACCACGATGCCGATGCCCTCGCCGAGGATCGTGCCGTCGCCGTCCCGGTCGAACGGACGCGCGTCCCCGGTCTTCGACAGCGCCGGCGTCGCCGTGAAGCACTGGTACATGAAGACGTCGTTCAGGGTGTCCACGCCGCCGGTCACGACCACGTCGGACCGGCCGGTGCGCAGCTCCATCACGCCCATCTCGATGGCGCCGAGCGAGCTCGCGCAGGCGGCGTCGATGACGCAGTTCGTCCCGCCCAGATCGAGCCGGTTGGCGATCCGGCCGGCGACCACGTTGCCGAGCAGGCCCGGGAAGGAGTTCTCCTGCCAGCTGACGTAGCTGCGGGCGATGCGCTCGACCACGTCCTCGGCGGTGTCGGCGTCCACGCCGGCCTCGGCCAGCGCCTTGCGCCACCGCGGGTGCCCGAGCCGCGCGCCCAGATTCACCACGAGCTCCTGGGTGCCCGTCACGCCGAGGATCACGCTCGCGCGGTCCTTGTTCCACTCCACGCCCGGCCCGTAGCCCGCGTCCTCCAGGGCCCGGGACGCCACCAGGAGCCCGAGCAGCTGGGACGTGTCCGTCGCCTCGAGGATCGTCGGGGGGATGCCGAACTCGGTCGGGTCGAAGTCCACCGGATCGATGAACCCGCCGCGCGTCGTGTAGAGCATGTCGGGCGCGGACGGGTCGGGATCGAAGTAGTCCTCCGCCCGCCAGTACCCGTCGCGGTCCGGCACCTCGCCGATGGCGTCGACGCCCGTGCGCAGGTTGCGCCAGAAGGTCGCCAGGTCCGCGGCCTTCGGGAACAGGCAGGACATGCCGACGATCGCGATGGCGTCGGGCCGCTCCACGACCTCGGCCTCCACCCGCTGCTCCTCCGGCGCCTCCCACGGCACGTCGAGCAGCGCATCCAACGCCTCGTCCGCGATGGCGACGAACCGCTCCGCCGCCACCGGAACCGGCACGCCCTGGGTGCGCAGGGCCGCCGCCCGGGTCGCCACCGCGGCGCCGACCAACAGGTTCCGGGCCACGGGGACCGCGTTCCGGTCCTCCCAGCGCGCGAACCGGCCGCCCTCGGCCCAACGGTTGAACGCGCCCATCGCGGGCCCGCACCAGATCTGGAAGTCCACGGCGCGCTCGGGCACGCCGGCGTTCGCCCAGCGACTCGACAGGCCCAGGTAGCTGCGGAACAGCAGGGCCATGCGGTGCCGGGGATCCTGCTCGGCCTTGTCGAGCTGGGTGGGATCCCGGTCCTCCCAGAAGCGCGCGGTGTCCGCCCAGGCGGCGTCCAGGCTGCGCTTGAAGATCTTCTGCTCGAGCTCGGTCCGCTCCGCCTCGGTCAGCGCCTCGATGGAGCCGCGCTGCTTGTAGAGCGCGTACAGGCGCCGGGCCCGCACCGGGAACAGCGTGCCCCGCCCCAGGACCTGCAGCTCCACGCCCATCTCGAACATGTCGGCCGCGGGCGCCATCGTCACGTCCGTGGGCCCCGCCGTGGCCAGCATCGCCCGGACGCGGTCGGACGTCCCGGCTTCCCGGCAGCCCTGGTTGATGGACCCGGTCACGACGTAGGCCGCGCCGAGCCCGAAGGCGGCCGCCACGGATCGGGGCGTGCCCAACCCACCGGCGGCGCCCACGCGGGGCACCGTGCGGTAGCGGAAGCGCTCCTGCAGCTCGTCCCGGACGGCCTGGAGCCGCGGCAGGAGCACCACCAGCGGGCGGTTGTCCGTGTGGCCGCCCGAGTCCGCCTCCGCCGTCACGTCCTCGGCCACGGGGATCCGCGCGGCGAGCTCGGCCTGCTCCGGGGTCAGGGACCCCTCCTCGACGAGCGCGGCCACGAACCGCGCGGGCGCCGGGCTGAGGAACTTGCGCGCCACCTCGGACCGCGACACCTTCGCCAGCACCCGGTTGGGCGCGACCACCGCACCGTCCGGCCCCGCGTGGATGCCGGCGAGGCGGTAGCGCACGAGCGGGAGCGTCAGGTCCAGGTAGGCCGAGGCGCTGACGCAGCGCACGCCACGATCGAGGTACAGGGCGACGATCGCCTGCTCGATCTCCGGCTCGCTGGGGGTGTGGATGAGGTTGGCGCCCCAAGGCAGGCTCGGCACCTCCGCCGCGATGCGGTCGATGGCGGCCGCGACCTCCGTGGGCGCCAGACCCGCCGCCCCGAAGAAGCCCAGCATGCCGGCCCGGGCCATCGCGACCACCAGCTCCACGCTCGAGATCCCGTTGGCCATGGCGCCGGCCACGTACGCGTAGCGCAGGCCATGGCTCGCGCGGAAGGCGGGATCGCCGAGCTGATCGGGGTGCAGCGCGGGGACCGTTCCCCGCAGCGGAAGCGCGTGTCCCGCGGGCCGCCCCCCCAGTGTCGCGGTGCCACCGCGGGCGACTGCGAGCCGTCCGTCCTGCTCCACCACCGTGACCGGCTGGTCGAGGCGGGCCAGCGCGTCTCCGAGGGCACTCGCTGCTCCGTCTGCGCCCTCAGGGCCGGGGCGCCACCACCCCAGGGGGCGGTTCATGGAAGCAGCAGGCGGCATTCGGACTCCTCGATCGGGGGTCCCGCGGGGCGTTTGCGGGTGCGCACGGATAGCAGATCCCACCGGGAATGGAAGGAAGGATCAGCCGATCCAGACCTTTGGAGAGCCCGAAGTCCGCGCGCGGACTCAGACTACCGAAGTTTCAACTTTCTCTGAAAGTTCTGAAGAACTCAGAGGGCGGCGTCGAACGCAGGCAGCGGATCCGCCACGACGCGGCCCTGGCGTCCCAGCGCGGCGCGCAACGCGCTCAGGCAGAGGCGGCCGTTGTCCTCGGTGCACGCCGAGCCCATGAGCCCGATCCGCCAGGCCTTGCCCGCGAACGCACCCAGGCCCCCACCGATCTCCAGCCCGTGCTCCGCCAGGAGCTCCGTCCGCACCTGCTTCTCGTCCACGCCGTCCGGCACCCGCACCAGGCTGAGCTGGGGCAGGCGATCCGCGGGCGCGACCGGCAGCGGCAGGTCCATCGCCTCGAGCCCGGCCACGAAGGCGGCCGCGATCCGGCGGTGCCGCGCGAACCGCGCCTCGAGGCCCTCGCTCAGCGCGATCCGCAGGGCCTCGTGCAGGCCGTAGACCATGTTGATGGGCGCCGTGTGGTGATAGGCGCGGGCCGCGCCGCCGGACTCCTCCGTGCCGAGCCAGTACCGGGCGATGAGCGACAGGTCGAGGTACCAGCTGACGGGCGGAGTCGTCCGCGCCTTGACGGCCTCGACGGCACGGGCCGAGTAGCTCAGGGGCGCGAGCCCGGGCGGGCAGGACAGGCACTTCTGGGTGCCGCTGTACGCCGCGTCGACGCCATGGGCGTCCAGATCCACGGGCACCCCGCCCAGGGACGTCACAGCGTCGATCAGCAAGAGGGCGCCGAGCTCGTCGGCCACCGCGCGGAACCCGGACAGGTCCTGCAGCACCCCCGTGGACGTCTCGGCGTGGACGAGCGCCAACACCTTGAACCCGCGGCCCTTGGCAGCCGCGCGGAACGCGTCCGGATCGAGGGCGGTGCCCCAGGGCGCCTCCACGCGGACCACCTCGCCGCCAGCGCGCTCGGCCACGGCGCAGAGCCGGCCTCCGAAGACGCCGTTGACGCCCACGAGCACCCGATCGCCGGGGGCCACGAGGTTCACCATCGCCGCTTCCATGCCCGCGCTGCCCGTGCCGGACATGGGGATCGTCAGCTTGTTCTGCGTGCCGAAGACCGCCTGCAGCATCGCGCGGACCTGCTCCATGACGGAGATGAACGCGGGATCCAGGTGGCCCACGGTGGGCAGCGCCATGGCGGTGAGGACGCGCGGATCCACGTCCGAGGGACCCGGCCCCATCAGGATGCGACGGGGCGGGTTCAGGGGGGTCAGGTCCATGGGGTCAGTCCCGGTAGTCGACCTTGACGGCCGTCTTGGTCACTTCGGCCATGTGCTCCAGGACCCGCTGGTGGTGCGGGTGGGCGTGGTAGGCCTTGTAGGCCTCCTGGCTGTCGAAGCGCGTGATGAGGACGATGTGGGCCGAGCGCGGGCCCGGGTCCTCGTCCACCCCGACCTCCACGAAGCGCAGCTGCGGGATCCGGTCCTGCATGCCGCGCAGCGCGGCCACGGTGGCCGGGATGTCGTCGGGATCTTCGAGGGTGAACATCACCAGGTGGGAGTACATGGCGGCGAATCCTACGCGGTCCGCCGCAGAATGCACCCGGGGATCAGCGCGTAACGGGTTCGTAAATCGCGGCCCCCTTCGGGAACGGAGGACGGCGGTTCCGGTCTGACCCGGTACATGCGCCCCGAGCCCGAGCTGCAGGTCCCGATCCTGCTGATCTTCGCCGTCGCCGCCGTCGTGCTCGCGACGCCCGCCGACGCCTCCGTGGTGACCGTGCACGGCACCCGCTGGCAGGCGATGCAGCCGGGCCCCGAAGGCGCTTCCCCCTCCCCGCCTCCCATCCACATCGCCGACCGCGTGGTCGCGCTGACTCCGGACGCGGCCACCGACGGCAGCCCCGGCGTGGCCATCGAGGCCACCTGGACGGTCAGCGACGGCGCACCCGCCTGGGTGGACCTGCGCCTCGTCGACCGGGGTGTGCTCGTCACGGACGTCCGGATCGACGGCGTGCCCGCGCCCACGTGGCCCGCCGCGGACGGCACGCACCTGGTGGCCTGGCTCGAGCCCGGGTCGCGGATCGCGCTGCGGGGCGTCCGGCCCGGCGACCCGCTCCGGTCGTCGATGTCCTGGGCGCTCCTCCCGGCGGCGTCCGGCATCTCGACCTTCGAGGAGACCGGGGACCGGGTGCCGGCCTGGACGGGCGGGGTCGTCGTCGATCACGCCCTGTGGGGAGGCGGTGGGCGGATCGGGAGCCAACTCGTCCCACCGAAGGCGAGCACCCCCGATGGACTCCTGGTGTCGGCCGAGATCGGCCTCGGAGTCACCATCACCGAGGATCTGATGCACGTCCGCGGCCGCGTCCGGCACCTCGTCCGACGGGGCGTGCTCGAGCAGGTCGTCTTCGTCGTGCCCCGCGCCGGGAGGGATCTGAAGGTGACGGGCCCCAACGTCGGGCGCTTCGAGAGCCGCGGAAACACCGTCGTCGCCATCCTCCGCACGCCGACGAACACCCTGTCCACCCTCGAGCTGTCCTACAGCCTCGACGTCCCCGCGGGCGAAGGGGCGTCCCTCCCCCTCCCCCGGATCGACGCCCTGGACGTCACCGGCGCGCGGACCACGCTGCAGGTCGCGCGCAGCGGCGACATCGAGGTCCTGCCCGAGCTGACCGGCTGGAGCACCACTGCGTCCACCGAGCTGCCGGCCTGGGGGCGGGGACTGGTGGACGGCGCGCCGACGGCGTCGTTCCTCGGCACCGAGCGGAGCAGCGGCTCCCTGTCCCTGCTCCGGTACGTCCCCGTGCAGGGCCCCGAGGTGCTCGTGGACGTCGCCGAGATCCTGCTCGCCACGTCCCGGGATGGTCGCGTGCTGCTCCGGGCCCGCTACGAGGTCACGAACGAGCGCGCCGCGGTCCTTCGGGTCCACCTGCCGGATGCCTCGCGCCTGCTCGCCCTGCGGGTCGGCGACTCCCCCGTCGCCACCACGTTCGACTCCGACGGCGCGCTGCGGATCCCGCTGCGCCGCTCGATCGAGTCCCTGGGCGGGCTGCTGTCCTTCCCGGTGGAGTTCGCGATCCTCGTCGAGGACGACCCCTGGGCCCGCCGGGAGCTGCGCACGGTGCCGCTGCCCCAGGTGGAGGCGCCGATCGCCATCCTGCGCACAACCGCTCACCTGCCCCCCGGCCACCTCCCCTGGCGCACCCGGCAGCTGTCCGGGTACGTCCAGGACTTCACCCGCGGCGCCGGCATCACGTACGGAATCCAGGTCCGATCCGAGGCCGACCGGGACAGGGTCGCCCAGGCCGACGCCATCTTCGGCGAGGCGGTGCGCGCCTGGGAGACGAACTCCTTCGAGGAGGCGCAGGGGCTGCTGGACGAGCTGGGCGCCCTGGGCGCCGGCAACGAGAACGTCGCGAAGCTGCAGGGCAACCTCTCGCTCCTTCTCGAGGACGAGGAGGAAGACGGGGAAGCGGACACGGACGCCCCTGCCAGCACGCAGTCCGTGGTCCTCGCCCGCCGCGTGAAGGACCAGGCCAAGGCCAAGGCCGGCGCCGAAGAGCGCGCCTGGGAGGAGGCCCAGCGCGAGGCCGAGCGGAGCTACCGCGCCGGTGACTACGCCCGCGCCGAGCAGGAGGCCGAGAAGGCGCTGGAGATCGGCAAGAAGCTCGAGCGGTACGAGCAGAAGGAGTCCGCCGAGGTCTCGACCCGCAACGCGAAGGTCGGCAGGGTGCTGGAGGAGGCGCGCAAGGGCCGCTCCCGGCGCCGCGCCTCGACGAGCGCCGCGGGCCCTGCGTTCGGCGGGTTCGCCAAGAAGGCCCCGGCGGCCGTCGAGTCCTCCCTCGAGCCGGCCAGCGAGGCCCCGCCTCCTCCGGAGCCGTCCCCCGACGCCCTGAACGTCGACGGCCGCTTCGACATGGACGCCGACGATGTCACCGGGACCTTCGCCTTCGACCCGGCTCCGGTGTTCGCCACCACCCGCTCCGTCCCCGTGCCCGAGCTCGGGTCGGTCCTGCGCTTCCAACGCCTGCTGCTGCCCTCCGGGGCGGCCCCCACCGTCACCCTCGGCGCCCGCGCCGCCCGTCCTTCCGAGGAGTCCCGATGAGACCGTTCGCCCTTGCCCTCGCCGCCCTCGCGCTGCCCGTCCTCGCTGCCCCCGCGGCGGCCAACCAGACCCCGGAGACGGTGGTCATGGATCTGGACGCCTTCTTGAAGCTCTACGACGCGAGCAAGCCCGATCCGGTGGATCCCGAGGATCCGAAGCCGCCCCACCAGGTGACCATCCCGTCGGCGAGCTACGACGGCCAGGTGGTGCTCGACGGCGACGATCCGACGAGCGCCGTGTTCGACGGCTCCATCCGCGTGGAGGTCCTGTCCGACGAGGGCTGGGCCCGCATCCCGCTGCTGCCGGACACCGTCGCCCTGCGCAGCGCGACCATCGGCGGCCGCCCCGCGACGCTCGTCCGCGCGCCGGACCTCGGTGGCTGGCTCACGCTCGTCACCGACCGCACGGGCGCCTTCACCGTCGACGTCGAGTTCGCGGCGTCCGTGTTCACGCCGAGGGCCAGAGCTCCTTCAGCTTCCCGGTCGCTCCGTCCGCGGCCACCGAGCTGTCCCTCGCCGTGCCGGTGGACGAGGACCTGGACTTCACGGTCGGCGGCGCGCGCTTGCAGGCGGATCGGGTCGTGGGAGCCACGCGGGTGGTGGACGCGCTCATCCCATCGAGCCACGGCGTGTCCGTCAGCTGGCAGCGCGAGATCCCCGACGTCGTCCAGGCCGCGGAGGCCCGGCTGTACGCCGAGGTGTTCACGCTGGTCGGCATCGGGGACGGGCTCCTGTCCGCCCAGTCCACCATCGCCTGGACGATCCAGCAGGCCGGCACCGAGACCCTGACGGTGGCCGTGCCCGAGGACATCGCGCTCGTCGACGTCTCCGGGACCGGCATCCGCAACTGGTCCGTCGCCGACGGCGTCCTCACCGTCACGCTGAACTACGCGGCCGAGGGCGCCTACCGCCTCGCCCTGACCATGGAGCGGCCCCTCGGGGAGGGCAACGTGGCGGCGAGCGCGCCCCTCGTGCGGCCCCTCGGCGTCGAGCGCAGCAAGGGTTGGGTCGGCGTGGAAGCCAAGGGGACCATCGAGGTCGCCGCCGGCGCCGCCGAGGCCGTGACGCCCATCGACGTGCGGGCCCTGCCCGGCGCCATCCTGGGGGCCACGAGCAACCCCGTCCTGCTCGGCTACAAGTACCTGGGCGACGACGCGGTCCTGCCCCTCGAGGTCACCGCGCACGAAGACATCGCCGTGCTCGTGACCCTGCTCGACACGGCCCGGGCGACCACGATGTTCACGCCCGACGGCCGCCGCCTCACCGCGGTCACCTGGCGCGTGCGCAACAACCGCAAGCAGTTCCTGCGTCTGTCCGTGCCCTCCGGCGCCGAGATCTGGAGCGCGTCCGTGGCCGGTCAGGCCGTGCAGCCCGCGAAGGCCGCCGATGGCCGCATCCTCATCCCCCTCGTGCGCAGCCAGGAGAGCGGAGGCGCGCTGGCCGGGTTCGACGTGGGCGTCGTGTACGTCGAGGAGGGCGAGGCGCCGGACGCCGCCGGCAAGGGCGCGTTCCGGGCGGCCCTGCCCACCGCCGACGTGCCCGTCACCTGGGTCGGCTGGACCGTCTACGCCCCCGAGCGGGCGAAGGTCCTCAAGAAGTCGGTGGACGGCAGCCTCCGCAAGACGGACTGGCTGCGCGGCCCCTACGGCGCCGGCCAGGTGGGCGCGGTCATGAACGTCGACGCGGCCCAGCACCAGCGGGTGCAGCACGGCGGACGCGGCCAGGTGGCCACCGGCGGGCTCGGCCAGGGCGCCACCCCCGTCGCGGTGAGCGTGCCCGTCGAGGGGCAGCCGCTGCACTTCGAGAAGCTCCTCGCCCTCGACGAACGACTGTGGGTCTCCTTCGACTACCGCAAGCTGAAGTGACCCGCCCTTGCCCCGTGGGGGTGGGTGATTTACGGTCGACGGAATGCTGATCACCACGCTGTTCTTGCTCGCCTGCGGTCCCGACCCGAACGCGCCCCCGCCGCGCCCCGATGGTGAGTTCCGCGTGGTCGCGGTGCACACCAGCGAGGCCACCATCCCGGGCCCCGATGCGATCCTCGGTGGCTACCCCGGCTGCATCTGGGGCCAGCAGAGCTTCACGTTCACGAAGGATCGTGTCGCCACCGAGATCTCCGTCCTCTGCCCGTCCGACAAAGAGAACGCCCTGGCGTGCCAGGTCAACGTGCGCGGGGAGGCCTTCTGGGATGCCGAGGGCGGCCGCTTCGTGGTGCCCAACCGCGCCAAGGGCACGGGGGCCTTCGTGTCCCACAACGAAGAAGAGCCCCCGAAAGACCTCGCGGGCTGTGAGGTCGTGCTGGCGAAGGGGGAGTACCCCGTCGCACGCATCTACAACGGCCAGTGGAAGTGGGAGGTCCGCACGCCGGACGGCTCGGTGCACCGCCTGGTGGCGGCCGAAGCCCGTCCCGACTTCGTCGGCGCCATGCTCGCCCAGCAAGAGGAGAAGAAGTGAACCTCCTCGTTCTCGCTTCCGTCACCGCCGCCCTGGCCGGCAAGCCCGCCGAGATGCCCGAGGCCCTGTCGGGCAAGTGGCGGGTCACCACGGTGAAGCTGCCCGTGTCCGACGGCCACGAAGACTTCGCGACCTGGATGCACCGCGAGGCGATGGCCTCTGGCGACGAGTGCTACACGATCGAGCGGGTCTACGACTTCGGCAAGGCACCCGGCGCCGAGGGCCCCCATCGCCCGGGCTTGGTGTCCATCACCGAGACCATCACCTGCACCAAGGGCGGGCTCGGCACCTACCATGCCTCGGCCACCCTCGAGCTCGAGGCCACCTGGTCGGGTCCCAAGAAGAGCACCCTCGCGCTCCCCGGGGCAGAGATGGAGCTGAACCTCACCCGGCTCCGCCTGCCCCGCGGGGTGCGTGCACCGGCGCAGTGGTCGGCCCCCGAGATGGTCTGGGCCGTGAAGGCGTCGGAGCTGAAGCTCCGGGCCGAGCAGGCCTGGCGTCGTGCGCCCATGCAGCTGTTCGGGCAAGTCGGCAACCGCGAGTTCGGGTTCGAGCCCGTGCCCAGCGAGGAGAAGAAGCGTCGCAAGCGCTGAGGCGCTGACGTGGACCCCCACCGACCGCGAGCGTGTCGCGGCGCGGCGCTATCTGCTGCGCTGGCGGTGGCGTGGCGCGAGCCTGGCAGCGGTCGGCGTGGCGGGGGCGTGTGCCCTGTCGGCCACCGACGACGTCGCTCCGTGGCTGTGGCCATCGGTCTTCCTGGCCACCGCGGCGGTGCTCTTGTGGATGGTCTGGCGAGCGCCGGCGGTTCAGGTGCGGCGCATGCCGCAGGCCCTCGAGGTGCGGCTCCGCGTGGGGGAGGAGGGGCTGCGTCACGGGGTCGGCGGCCGGGAGGCGGTCGTGCCGTGGGCCGCCGTCACGGGGACCACGGTTCGGCCGGTGGGCCTGTTCCTGCACCTCAGCGCTGGGCGGACGGTGTTCGTTCCGGCCCGCGTCGCCCCGCCCGGCCTGGCGGCGAGGGTCGCAGCGTGGCGGGCCGGGGGGCCTCCGCGGGTGAAGCCCGAGGCGGTGGCCCCGGCGGGGCGGGATGCCATCGTGCTGACCTACCGGGCCACGCCAGCG
>ENA-OWNT01001367-OWNT01001367.1-seawater-metagenome-genome-assembly--contig:-NODE-1367-length-31392-cov-5.169152_pt1 | contig 31392 bp, 33 predicted proteins | sample MGYA00238136_ERZ651165 | MGnify/ENA primary metagenome ERZ651165 (study PRJEB26861, sample SAMN08777766) | seawater metagenome | isolation source: coastal seawater | place: USA: Florida | collected...
TAGATACACTGCCAAACCACCGTTACGCACTTCCATCGACAACGTCCGTTAACGACATAACCGCGTTAAATCACTGGAAATGTTGGTTGAGGAAGATAACAAGTAGGGCGTTTGTGGGCTACGGGGAGTATCCTTTTATGGGACGTCAACGTGCGCGGTGGTTGTTGGTTGGCCACAACGAACGGCGAACGGCGAACGACGAACGGCGAACGACGGACGACGACGGACGACGACGACGGCCGGCGAAGCGAAGACAGCGATGGCCACACAGGACGACGGACGACGGACGGCGGACGGCGGACGACGGAGTGACGGAGTGACGGAGTGACGGTGTGTGTTGGTTGGTGTTGAAGCCCCCGAGTCATGTTGCGACTTCGTTCGTCGTGGTATCGCGACTGGAATGACATGGCGAGCACAAACGCAGTTGTTGTGTTCCGTGACGGTGAGAGACCTTCATGCGTTCACTCGGGTGCGTCTGCATTTTCAGTGGATCGGCTGGCTGGATCACTCACTCGTCGATTACTAGACGCATGACACGGCGGTACTCGAAGCGATGCAATGTGAAGATCTGGCAAGTAAACAGTCTGTCTGAGATGTAAGTCGAGGGGTCAGTGTCAATGTTGTGAGATCACAGCTTGCGGCACCACGGACTTAGCTTAATCAATCAATGTCGACTGCTTTCCAACAGTGTTCGTCGAACGCATTTTGCTCAGCACCAACTCGAGCGTTGAATCCAAAGCCAACTAATTTTCTCACCGCTTATTTTGCAAAACTTTCTACGTTAAACGTGGTGGAAACGACTGACGGGGTTGGTCCTGGACACTTCGCACAATGGGGAAAAAAGGCGGGACAAGGCGCCGCCTCACAAAAAAGGTCAACTCATTGCGCGGCGCCTCAGCCGCAGCCAAAAATGAGGCCCCGGAGAACAAGTTCAACTTTCGAACGAACAAGCGCCTCAAGCACGAGGTTGCTGGGCGCAGGATACGTGGCCAGAGCTCCAATCTACCAGAAGTGCGCGCTCGTCAAGAAAACGAGCGGAAATCAACACTGCTGGTGGAGTACAAAAACCTCAACCGTGCCAATGCGTTCGTGGACAAGCGCGTGGGTGAAATGGACGATACCATTTCGAAAGAAGACAAGGCGTTGATGCGTTACCAGCGACAGCGACAGAAACAGTTTGCCAAAACCAGCCGATTCAATCTGGAGGATTCTGACGAGGAGGCTGTTGTCGAAACGTATGGCCAAAATTTGGGATCATGGGACGAGGACCCATCCTCTGCCGTTGGTGGCGGCGACGACGGAGCAGAGAGTGACGAATACGAGGTTGACGAGGAAATGGGTGGGTTTCGGCTGAAGTCTGCCGCCGGTAGTGATGGTGCCCCAATGGAGTCCAAAGGTCCAAAGACGAAGCGTGAGATTCTGCAGGAAGTGATATCTAAGAACAGGTTCTATCGAGCCCAGCGAGCGCAAGAAAAAGAAGAGTTCGAGGAGGAAATCGACGAGCTCGACGAGGGCTTAGACGATGTCATGTCGTTGCTGAATGCTCACAACGAAGAAGTGAAGCAAAACAAAATCCCCAAGCAAGACCAGATCGAAATTGAGTCCTACGACGACTACGACAAAAGCAGAAGGTTGATGATCAACGAGGCGCGGGCAGCGGCTACGGCCAAGCGCAAAGACAACCCACAGACCAGAATGAAAGAGGCACGGCAGAAGCTCATCCAACACGAACGATTGCGCCTTGACTCAGGTGCGGCACCGAAGGTGGATGAGAAGATGAAGAAGAAGCAAGACGGCGTCACGCGCGCCGACATTGCAGAGAAGCGGCAGGCCCACGAACTTGAGGAGGAGACCAATGAAGGTGCCAGTGCAACGACAAAGGTGCCTTTCACCCCTGAATGTCCGCAAACTGCCACCGAATTCACGGAGAAGATCGAGGAGTACTGCGGCAACAGCCTTAAGGACTTGGACACGTATCTGCGGCATATCAGAATCATGCACTCCATAATTCATGACCCGAAGAATGGCAAGAAACTGAACGTTTTCATTCGACTGCTCACAGAAAAGTTTGTGGAGTCATTGCCGACTGACAGTGATCGTGCGAAGACCCTCTCGTTGCACATTTGGAAAGTTGCCCAAGAAATCCCAGTCCAAGCTTCAAAGGTGTTTGTCGCGTGCATCGAGCGGTTTTGCACAAGCAAACAGCAAGTTGCCAATAACGACGACGACGATGACGACGACAGCGGCGATGACAGCAATGCTGGATCTTCCAACCAGTTCATCGACGTTCCCCAGTTGGGGTTGTTGCGTTTGACGACAATTGTCTTCGATCTAGAATGGAGCGGTCGCTTTCTACGGCAACTTGCGCTTCTAGTGCTTGGACGCGCCCTCGTTCTGAGTGGACGCCACAATGGCCCACAAAACAATGGGGTGGTTCCATTGTGGCGAGGGATCTGTGCTTGTTCCATTACAATGGACCTTGTTGATCGTGCCAAAGTTAGTCGTGACCAAATTGACGAGAGTCGCGACGGGGGTGATTTGGGCGTGACTCATGGCGCGAACGATTTTGTGCCCGAAGTCCTCGTGTTCTTGCATGCAGCCCTTGAGAGAATAATTCTCTCCATTGCAGGTTCAAAAGGTCGTTCGCTCAAGCAAGCAGATGGTCAGGGTCCAATGGTGGCACAGTTTTCGGAGGCGGCAATGTTGTGCTTCCCCGGGTCGCTGAAATGGCAATGGGTCGGCAAGGACACGTCTGGAGAGACAGGCGAATCGGACAACATCGACTGGACAACGCAGTTGATTTTCAACCACCTCCTCCGAGAAAATTCACGGTTAGAAGTATCAAACGGCCTGTCTGGTTCCGCGGTGGGGGCAGCACTATCAGTATTAGAACGGAGTGTGCAGAAGTGGTCTTCGTTGCCGTCGTTCCCAGAGTTGCTGACACCTTTTGTGCAGCAATTGAAAGATCTCCAGGCAGCGATCAGCGCTAAGGGTGTGAAGTGCGGCGCAGTCATTGAGACCTGCAAGGGTCTCACAGCCCAGCTGCAACGGCGTCTAGACAACGCTAGATCTGTGCGAAAGCCTCTGATTCGCTCGAAAGTAGTTCGAGCCGTGGAGCAGTATGCCCCAGCCTTCGACGAAACAGGGTTTAATCCGAAGAAGAGCAATAACCCCGCTGCAGATTACATCAAGGGCCTCAAGCAAAAAGCACGGCAAGAGCGCAAGAACGCCGCCCGAGAATTGCGGCGTGATGCTGCGTTTGTGTCGGCGGTCAGAGACGAAGAGCAGGCAAAGCGGGACTTGAGAGTAAAACGCAAAGTGAACGATGCCATGGTCTTCTTGCAGGAACAAGAGTCGACGTACAAACAGATGGTGAAGCAAGGTATGACGCGTGGCGCTGGCTCGGGCGGCGGCGGTGTCAAAAAGAAAAAGCGCTTCTAAAGAAGTATGTCGCATCATAATTATCATTTACAAAAGTCTACCTCGTTTCTAGTTGCCCGTTGGAAAATTGTAGTACTTGGACGGTACCAGCTCCGGCGTGCGCAAAGTATCCACCGTGAGGAGGATTGCTCGAAAGCTCAAAGGCTCGTTTTCTGCTAGCTGTGCCAAAATCTTGCGGTCGACGCCAATGTTGGCCTGCTTGAGGCCATGTGTGAGCTAAAAAAACACAAAAGCGACAACCAATGGTCAGACGAGGCCGGATCGAACCCGACGTGGGAAGGCGAATCACGTACCGCTGAGTAGTTCATTCCTTGCAACTTCGCACTAGCATTGATTTTGGTAATCCACAACTTGCGATGGTCTCGCTTCTTCAGTTTTCTGCCAATGTATGCGCGCGAGAGCGCTTTTTCGACTCTGTTCCTAGCAATGCGGAAGCACGAGTTTGCACGTCCACGGTAGCCCTTTGCTAGCTTCAAAATTTTCTTGTGCCTGGCACGTGCAGCGGGGCCGCCCTAGACAAACGGGAAACATCGACGACGATGAAATACACAGTTCCATGTTCTCTTCACAGTCACGAATGCAATACCAAGAGATCGAGGAGACGAACGTACCATGTTTGAAGCTCGATGCAACGGATAACAGCCAAATGCGGAGAGAACGCGCGCTTGCCGGAAAATTACAAGAGGGAAGATCAGCGGAACCGAAACCGACAAACGAAAAAAGAGAGACGCCAAGGCCAGCAAGAACAACAACAGGGCACAACGAGAGGAACCAATGCAACGAAACCCAAGGAACGGGGTTGGAACAACAAGCAACACGCAACAAACACCAAACCGCTGACAACGAACAACGACAAAGACAACGAACTATGCCGAATACGACTACGATTGCGACGGCGACGACGACGACGAATAACAAACACGAACGAAGGAACGAAGGAACGAAGGGACGAAGGAACGAAGGGACGTCAACGACAACGCAGAGCAGCAACAAAGAAGAAAGCGATCCACCAACAAACTCACAAACTCTCTTTCTCTGTCAGTCAGTCATTCATTCACTGACTCACTCACTCACTCACTCACTTCTTGGCCACACAATCACTGTCAGTCGCTGTGGGCGGCGACCGGCGATGCATTCAGAAATAGAAATGCACTACAGTACGCAACTAAGCTTTTCAATACTTGATAACAATGTACTGAATAAAACGGATTTCAGTAAAGTTAAATATTTCCTTACCTTTGCACGCACGGATTTAATTTAGTCGATACAATAAAGATACTGAGCAGTACTGTTATGCATATTGTACAAAATACAAACTCGCGGAAGAAAACTACAAATCGTCAATCAGCAATGCGTTTTCGCGTGGTTGTTGAGGGTTCTCCCGTAGTGCCTCAGTGACATGTAATTACACATTGCTTCATGTAATTACACAGTCAACAACCACAAAACGTGTAATTACACATTTGGAAGCGTGTAATTACACGTTCATCTCCAAAATTACACGACGTGTGTTTGGCTGTTCGTTCGAGTCCACCACCGAGACGCGCCAACTGCGGCGTCGTCGTCACTCGTTCACTGCCAGACACTGATAATCAGTCAGTCGACCGCCTCAACACGCTCCCAACACGCTCGTCAAGGTTGCCAACACGCTCGTCAACATCGCCGTTGTTGTTGGCGTGCTGCCAGCCACCACACACAACAACGGCGGCGAACGACGACGACGACGACGACGACGACGACGACGACGACGATGACGACCATCACGACCACGACCACGTGTCGACACCACCACGACCACGTGTCGACACCATCACGACCACCCATCCCATCAACACCGACGCTGAAAACACCGACACCGACGCTGACACCGACCTGCCTACCTGCACCTATTGTACCTCGATTTGTATGGATTTGTTGTTGGAATGTCGAGGACGGGGGGTCGACTGAATGTATGTAGACTTCTTGCTCGTGGTTTGCGACTGTGGCCGTTTGTACGCGTCTCAGAAGAATTGCATGACCTCGAACTCTTGGTATGACGTGCTTGCTGCCACAACCAAAGTTCGAATATCTGAATTTTCGGTTCTGTTGCTGCCAAGTTTTGTTTGCGGCAAGCTGTGCGCGAACGCGTAAGTGTGCCTTGCCAACGCTCGCAGTGGACGCGGCTTGGGTGGCGGCCTTCAAGTGTTGTCAATTTCGAAAAAATATAGCTCGCTTGGCTCAAGTACTTCTCCTTGCAAGAAGCGTGAGCATGGCGGTGGAACCTCGCACAGCCACAATGCTGCGTCGCTGGGCCATGTTGTTGCTGTGGCTCGGCCTTGGGACCGCACAATCGACATCGTCGGCAACGGACACATTGCTCGTGTTTCTTCCTGATGTTGATGCGAAGGTGCACTCGACGACTGCCATGAACACAGTTCCACTTCCTTCGATGACTGCGGCTGATTTCCGTCGAACACAGCTCATTGTCGAGTCTTTGCAAGAAGAGTACCGACAAGATGTATCGCATCGCCTTGGCGCAGTCGTTATTTCCCCGGTACGCTGCTGTGATTATTCTAGCGGTTACCGCTTGCTCTGCCCATCATGTACTTTCCCCGATCTGACCAACTTCATTGTATTCCTGTTAGGACGGAGTCCCTCTTGTCGTCTCACCTTTGACGAGTAAACTCGATGCAACATTAACACGTGCGCAACAGACTCTGTTCGTTAACGCTTCTGACGCAGTGGATGTTGAGAGGAGCAGCTCATCCTCGGCACAACACTGGGAACACGCTGCAGCCCTTTTGGGCGGATTGCACACTGTGATTTCCAATGTTGGCGTTAATTCAGACAGCAAACCCACGGATGCGGCGCACGTTGAGTCCACACTCGCGGAAAGTGATCGCGAAGCAGTGAATCTCCAACCTTTGTCCTCCACAGGCATGGCCAATGGCTCCAATCTATTGTGGAGACCAATCAACGAAGCCAACCGGCATTTTATCGTGATCCACTATGCGTCGTCGCAAACCGCTTCCACATGCACGGAGTCCACACCGGTCAAAGCTGACGGGAGCCATTCAGAATCATTTTATCCTGGTCTTCTCAAGGCCTTCGGGCACCTCGGCCGCATCGTGACAGCAACCGCGAACATCCAACAGGCTGAGCGCCGCCAGTCATTGGAGTATCTGGAAGAGCTTCGAGCAGCAGAGGAGCGTATTGAAATCGATAGCAGATTCCTTCGGAGCACATTGGTGTCGATGATACTCGGCACGGACACTTCGCACTGCAAGTCCGATGCCTTCCTGCAGTTGCTAGGAGATCCACAGTATTCAGTTGACTATGGCGACGGATCTGGACGCGGATTTTCTGCGTGGCTGACTGCACACAATATTGAATCAAATGCTGCTGCTGTCGCGGCGACACGCACCTCGAGAGCCACCGCCGAGCGTCCCGGCGGCGACCCTCGAATGGAGGTAAATCACGGATGTGTGGTCATCAATTAGGGCACGGAATTCTGCACTGCATTTCCTTTGCGTCGCTTCGTTGAAGTGGCCACTTGAATTGTGCCGACATCGTTATCTTTCCAATAAGTTTGCAATTGTTTTCTACTGTAGGCGCAATCTCTTCAGGCTGCGTTGTTGGGACTCGGGATCCACGCTCGCGTTGTCGATGCCGATTCTCTCTGCATCGGTGAGGTACTTGACACGGCAGAGTATTCGAGTGAGGCTGGGCCGCGGAACCTGAAGCGAGCGGCTTTCGCAGTTACTTCATGCAGCAGCGACCTCGCGGTAGACGAATCTGCCGCCGTGCGTACAAGAGTGTGGGGCCTCGTAACAGGAGCTCCCTTTCACTACGGCAATGCCGAGTTTAGCGTGGAAAGTGGATTGATGCCGAGCGAAGCCAGGCATTTGGAAATTTGCGATGCATATGCACACAACACAACTCTCTCCGACGTGGAACGTGAGAATGCTGGAATTGCGTGTCTATTTGGTGTGCCGACGCCGGGGTGGTCTGGCAGTGCCAGCCAAGAACCCGACCTGGCCCACCATGCACTCCAGCGGCGCACTCAGCCAGTGCGGCGGCTGACGTGCAAGGAAGTGAACGACTTGGCATCGAAGAATTCAAGTGCGCAATCAAGTCCGTGCTCACTTGCAGCGATCGACATTGCACAAGCTTCATACTTTCTCGGGCACGTGCCCATTATTATCACCGACGCCCCCTTTGTTGCGACCTCAAGCGAAGGGTCGACGTGGTCGGCCATGTCCGGTTGGAGACGAGGTTTGCTGTGCACCTCATTCACCGATGTCCTTGCTGCGAAGTCGTCCCCAGAACTATTGCGACATACTGCTTAGCGAATGCAATGCTGTTGAAATGGTAGGTCCAGAAGTGTTTCATTCATTCAACGAGCGATTGTCAATGGGAGCCAAATGTGAGGCAATCAGAAATCACGAGGCCGACGTCGCTGCTGTCGCCTCTGCCGTGAAACAAGCACAACAAGTAGGACTTGAAGCTAGCTCCATTTCACCGGCCGAAGCGCTCGGTGCACCACCAGTATTCAACGAAGGGGCTGTTAAGATCGGATCCGCGAAGCAGTTCTTCAACCCTGACGGAGAGGCCAAGGTGCTTGGGAACGCCGATTTTGGAGATAAGTACGTTGACAAAGGAGGTACGCAGTTTTGCTGGACACCATGATGCATGTGCGAGTAATTTGCAACGGTGACGCCTTTCCTGTCAATGGCGACGTTTTTTTAAGGCGTGGGACGTGGCAATCATACTTCTCATCGCTGCCGGAAGACATTTGAGAACATGGATCTGACTCCTGGATTCCGAATCATCGACGAAGATGGTGAAGATATTGACGCCGACAATGCCATGTGGCAAATATTCGACGCATTGGCCAAGGAAGCGTCTTCCGCCGCGCCAAAATCTGGAGGCAAAGTACAGGCATTCTTCCCAGTCCCAGATGAATTGCTCTCGGATGTGTCTCCCGCAGATTGGCTGTTCTTTGACGACAGAGATGTGGAAATGGCTCGACGCTACTTGTGGCTGTCATCACCGGGTTGGTAGTTTTGACACTGTTGAACGCGCAGCACATGCACTAATCACCGGTTTCTGGGTGACAATTTGGGGTGAAGGTGTCACGACGCACTTGCACGCGGATCATGATCACAACGTCTTCGCGCAGGTACAGTGGAGCGTTTCATTGTTCGTCCATTCTGAGCCTGACCGATTGTTGCATTAACATCTGGATTTGTTGTCCGTGCCTCTTTCTCTCTGCAGATTCGCGGCACAAAAAAGTTTGTGCTCTTTCCACCAGAAAACTGGCAATCTCTGCAGTTGTTCCCACGGACGCATCCAATGTGGCACAAATCTCGCATTGCGTATTTAGACGACGAATTGGTTCGTCTAATGTCGACGCAGTACAGCCATGTCCAGTTCCTCTATTGGGTATATTTCATCACCGTGTGCTACTGGTAGACTTCCACCATATTCCCTGATTTTGAGCATGCTCATGCCATCGAGGCTGTGGTCTCACCTGGCGAGCTTTTGTACGTGCCGCCATACACGTTTCACCAGGTGGACACACTGCCTGCGCAGAATGAGGAAGGGAAAAATTCTGAAGACTCCATTTCAATTTCAATGACAAGTTGGAGTCACAACAAAACATTGTATGGTTTCTTGGACGAATTGTATGGAATGCCTTTGGTGACTGACAACGTCAAAACGTGGGAGGGAAAAGTGTACACCATGCGAGCTTTGATGGACTTGCTTGTCACACGCCTGCACGGCCAAGGCCGAAGTACTGTGTAAGTGAATGGTTTTGCGCGTCAAAGGAGATATCAGTTTGAAAGTATGACCTCTTTGTGCACAGATTCATGCGTCAGTTGTTAGATAGAATTCTAGCTCGACCTATCCGACGTCATTACCCACGAAGTGAAGCTATCGAGCAACTTTGCGCGAGAAAAAAGTTGCCAATGTCTCAGGCAGTTTATCAGGTAAGAGTAATGCTGCGCACGGTTGGACAACACAACATTGCCATCACTGTGCGGTGCGCTTCTGCAGGATGCTAATGTGGACGTTAAAGTCTTGACACATCAACTTAACATTGCTTCTCCGCTGGTGAGAGTGGCTACTAGATACGATTCCAACTGCGTCTGGCGCGAGTGGTGATTCGCGAATGTTCATTACTTTGGTGTAGGCCATGAGAGACATTCTCGCCGCCGATTTTGTCGAAGAGTCCATTGTATATGCACTCGGAATCGACAACTTGCGGTCCTTCTTGGAAACTTGCTTCTTGGGACAGACCTATTACTTGACTAAAGCAGGCTCTGATGAGCATCGGCACTTGTGGACGTTTGATTTGTCGGATCCGGACTCATAGTGGCCCACAGTCAACCTGTAGCAACCCCCGATTACATGTCCCAGGACAGTCACAACGTATTTATAATTTTGTGCCGCTGCATGCACGCAACGCAGCAGTGCCACCCCATTCGAGAGGTGTCACTACCCAGCCGTGTTAATAATAAACCAGAAGACAACGAACATAAACTATGGAGATGGGGAACAAGCTCATGGACGCTTATTGGTGATAACTAGAGCTTTGCCAAGCCGTAAACGCACTGCCCAACAAATAAACAATCAATACACTTAATGGCCTTGTTCCGTCTGAGCTTTGAATAACCGCTCCACAAGTTCGGCCTTGCGTCCAGTTGTCCTCAACCCCAACTTTCTGCAACGTTCGCTGAGCTGCTTTTTTGTAGAACTGTTCAGAGACGATCTAGAAACCGCAGGTGCAGACTTGGGTGTTGTCACCTGCTGCCAGGACGATTCACGCGACTTCACTGGCGTTGTCTTGACCGCCGAGTCCTCGCGCCGTATCGGCTCTAAAGACGCTCTTCGACTAGGGAGTGCCAAGCATAACAAGAACAAAAGCTCAGCACATGACGGGCGGAGGAGTAAGGCTCATAAACAGCACCAACCTAGGGGGTGGCAAATCCAAATCGTCCTCTTGCGGCGTGGATGCGTCGCTTGATGGAGACTTCCGAAACAAGCATCCCCCGATGACCACCATCAAGACGCCAGCTGCAATCGTGACAAGTAGTGGTGACACTGAAAAGCCGCCAGCGCGATAGCTCGCACCGAAGAAACCCACGGCCGTGCTTGAGTAGTCGAAGTCTTGTGGCACAGATATCAATGTCTTGAGGCGACCAACGAATGCAGCCCCTGTAAACTTTGGTTGATTATCCAATCGTTGTTTCAAGTCATTCTTCGCGTGTTCCTTGGCAGCCGCAGACGACAATCCACTGAGTGCTGGGGACTCAAACAAAAATAAAATATTGGAATTCGCCGTCGACGCAATCATTCCATTGCCCATTATTACTTTCGAGGCGCCATCGTCTTGTGACATCGCTATGAAGAGTTGATGTATTGCACCCATAGATGACGAATCGACCCCGGCTAATCCTGCACACCACCAGCACCGGAAGCACGAAAACGGTCACAGAGAGAACAGAACAAATGAACAGGGGTGGCAACCGCACCTTTGACAACAATGAGGTGTTGTTCCTGTTGGTATCGATCGATGAATTTGAACAGATTTTTATTGATCTTTTCGGTGGCAAGGCGTGGGTCACTCACGTCGAGAGTGAGGACATGACGCGCATCCAACCCGAACACAGCTGTCGTCAAATCAACGAAGCGACCCAGAGCACGGTTCGTAGGGGAAATGAGAAGTGTGGAGGAAACTTTCGGATGCTCGGCGTCGAGCAGTTTGGAGTACACCATGTCGTGCAACGCTTCATGGACGTCTTCAAAAGCGTTCTGAATGCCAGCACTGTCGATCACATCTTGTGCAGATTTTGCATCTTGCGCGCTGAAGGCATTCGAGTCCACAGTGTGTTTCGATGCAACGGGGGGCAACAGCGCCACCAACACACACAATGACACGAGTCCGCGACGAAGAGAAAACATCTTGGCAGAAAAACACCTGCACAAGTGAGTCGACGCTTTGTAAAGTCTATACTATGTTGATCCCGAATTCTTTACGCGCTGGAGATTGACAAGCTCTTCCACAACTCTCTGCCTCCAAGTGTTCTCAAGAAGGTCTCTCACCGTGTCATTGGAGACCGACTGAACTTCACCACAAAGCCGTGCTTTGTTCACGATCAGCCAGTCCTTCTCACACGCAAATAACCCGCTGTATCGTGCGTGCAGACTGATGTTTGGAGAGGCTAGCGTTGAGAAGTAAAGAGGTCAATCACTGACTCCAACAACCTTGCTTGCTTTGCGTACAACTCTACCATCTCAACCACCTCACATTTTGAATGCCGTGCCCACGTTCACTTCTCAACAGCGAACGCCGTTTGTAAACCACCAGCTGTTACTTCTCCGGACGTCGTTGCAGTTGGAACGGTTACGACGGTGGCAACGACGACGACTGACTGACGACGCCTGACCGACGTTTTCGTTGGCATTGCATCGTCGTCGCTGTCGCTGTCGCTGTCGTGGTGTCTTCGTCGTTGTTGTTAGTGGCGGACGAACGAACGTTCGTTCGTTGCAATGTTTTTGAATGCAAACGAACCAACGGCAATCAATCCATCGCGATCACTGCGAATGAATGAATGACACCGACCCCATACCGTGCATTTCTGGATGTATCTGTGGCCCACACCGTGCATATAAACACAGCATGCACCTACCCGTTTCTGCATATGGAGTGACCGGGGGAGCTAGCTGGTTGCAGTGCAGTGTACGCCTTGGTGCTCACACTGCCTCGGTCGGTCGGTGGTGACTCGAATAGCGTGTTGCGGGTTGGTTGCTGTTGCGTTGGTTTAGCCGCATGTTGCGTGTTGACAGGCGTTCGTCGTTCGTTTGTCGTCGTTCGTTTTTCGTCGTTCGTTTGTCGTTCGTCGTTCGTTTGTCGTCGTTCGTTTGTCGTTCGTCGTTCGTTTGTCGTCGTTCGTTTGTCGTCGTTCGTTTGTCGTCGTTCGTTTGTCGTCTTTCGTTTGTCGTCGTTCGTTTGTCGTCGTTCGTTTGTCGTCGTTCGTTTGTCGTCGTTCGTTTGTCGTTCGTCGTTCGTTTGTCGTCGTTCGTCGTTCGAATGGCATAGACAGGTACACCGACGAGACGGCGACGGCGCACGCGGAGGAACCAACCCCCGAACCCCCTCTTTGCTGCCCGCGGCACTCCTTTTCTGCAGTATCATCGTTGTCGAAGACAAAGACTGCGGCAGCGTTCGTTGTTGCGTATTTTATATCGTTAGCCTTCACCCCCGTGAATCCCATTGAGAGAGTTTGTACTTCTTGTCGTCGTCGTTCGGTGTGATGTTGGTGTTCATTCTGTGTGGTGGTGGTGGGGGTGGTCGTTCGCTGTTGTTGATGTTGGTGTTGGTGTCGCAAAGTTGTTGTAAAATTATCAAAGCAATGCATAGACTACTACCGCGCAAAGTTGGTGGTTGAGGATGTGGCACTGGTGCTGCGGAGTAGGCTGGCGGAGTAGGCTGCTTGAGGAATGGACGTAAAGTGCGACTATTTTCCAGAACTTTTCGACTTTTGTCGTCTCGCGTATCACAAGGCTATCGTTATCGCGGTCCACACCAAAGAGAGCATGGAAACGTCGCAGTCGCAGGCGTCGCAGGAGTCGGTGGGTTGTCTTGACACTTCCCGCTGCCAAGATGATGGCAGCGGCGATATGCCCCCCCACAAAGTTGCGAGGGCCGGCAATGTCATCGAGGCACCACCGCTGGCTAGCAAGGACGTACACTCACCGTGGCGCAACCAGAGCCAGTTTGAGGAAGGACATGAGTCATCTCCCACGCCAAGCCAATGCGAAGAACGGGAGCGCGTGTATGGCGGCGTGGGTCAAACGTCGTCCTCGAGTCAAACGGTGGAGAAATCATCGCCGGCGAAGAATAAGGCAACAAAAAGAAAACGGAACACTGCTGCACCGCAGCAGCAGAAGGATAAGGAGAAAGAGAAGGACAAGAACGAGAAAAAGAAGAAGGAACCTCCGGAACATCTTACCTGGAATTTCAAAGGCAGTGCTTCAGAATTCAATTTGAAAGCGCAGACCGATTTTCGAGAGCAAACGATTTTTCAACATGGACACTGTCATATCCGGGCCGTCGTAAAAAAGTTGACGCAAGATCTCAAAATAGGCCCAAACACGACGACATACGACATTTTCAAGAAACTCCTTGGGTCGACGCTGGAAGATCTGGCGGGATACACGCGTAGCTGTGCGCGACGGTGCGGTGACAGTGACATTGCTACCTGGAAAATATACCCTTGGCTTGCGCAAGAGCTTTATGTTGGACAAACGACGTTGTCGCCAAAGCCTGCGCGCATGCATCTCAGGGTGATTATCTCACGTCTCTGGCGACTCAACCCAGATGAGTGCATGCTTGGAGCAGACGAAATTGGCTTGGTAAAACGCAATCTCTGTCCGTACGACCGGGAAGCAATGCATGATGAAATCGGAATCACAACCCTGGCAGAACCGTGGGTAAACAGAGCGTTCACCGAGTCGTGTCGCATCTTCACCACAAACTATGGTCAATACTCGCTTGACAATGAAATGCTCGGGACCCAGAGCAAAGAAGTATCATTATCGTCCGTGAATCCGTCCAAGCGTAGACGACAATCTGCTCACCAACTAGTCGATGTCTTTACAAACATTATTGTCTGGGCACGCCACAGAAAGCGCGAAATTGGTCAGGACGCAGGGCTATTGTCAATGATCGATGAGTGGGTGAAATGCGCTGGCCCGAGCATTAAGAAAGGCGCCACACTAACTTTCGACCGCGTCTACTGCAAGGCGAATCTTTGGAAGAAGCTGTCCGCGAAGGGCATTGGTTTCACTGGTATTTGCACTCCTGACTCACTAGTAGGACATCCGTTTGTCGGCAAGGCGTCTAACAAGTCGAGGCACTACAACCCAGATGGGTACGTTTCGGACGACGAACGGATGGGTGACGGCATATTCGCTGCGACGAAGAAGTACGCACTCGATGATGGCTCTGCGATCGAAGTATACGCGCATGCTATTCGACGAGCCAACCAAAAGGCTGATGTCAGTCCCAGGAAGGTGACTCAGATCATTCGCATGGTCAGTTCAAGTACCCCTGTTCCTGGAGAGGAACTGTCAAAAACATTTGTTTGGGAGCGCAAAAAACTGCCGACGGCACTAACCGAGGCCCGCTCTTTATTTTACAATAGTGGGCGAGTGTTGGGGTTACCAGCAACAACACGAAATCGAACTCGGGTTGAAGCCCAGTTGAGGGGACTCGGCGTAGTGCCCTTGACCATGGGCCAAAGATGTGCCGATTGGTTTGTTCTACGTCGTTTCATCTTAACCGGTACGACTGCCGCACAATTGGCCACGCATGGCAGCGACGCCTGCAAATTGGTATCGAAGCGGAAGCAAACACGACTGGCAGATACAGCCGCGTTCGCCAAAATGTGCAAAAGTTGGTTCCTTCGGTGTGCAACCGAAAGCATGCACGAGGGAACTTTGAATGAAATCCCAGTGATGAGTGCGTTGCGCAGTCAAGGGTACATACAACACGTCTATGACATTGGACTCATTCGCAACAGCGCCAGTGAATTGTTCGGCGTGTCGTGCGACGGCATTGCGTTATTTGACCCTGAGGCATCGCAACAGATCGGTGCTTCACACTCTGATCAAGGTCAGGTGTTCTGGAGCGACTCTGACGAGGGCGATTCGGATGAATCAAATGATGACTTCGATGATAGTCTCGACGATGACATTGACTTCTCACTCGCTGCCGACTGGGACGCTGCCACCGACGGTAGTCAATACGGTGAAAGGGATGCTGAAGATTCTAGTTATTCGGCTGCCCACCTTGAACATAATGTGGAACGTGACAATGTCACAGGGCAATCTACTCAGTCCGCGCTCGCTTCAATTAAAATCACAACGGACAATTCCCGAATCGCTGCCTCATCTGCGATTGCTCGCATGTACGGCACATTTTTCCGATGCGATGTGGGTTCGAAAGAATGGTGGTCTGTAGTGCCAGCTGCATCCCATCGGGGACAACTTCTTCACCAAGCAATGGTCACTGGATTAGAGCACGCTCTCTACGTGATGGCGTCCACTGAAGGACGCATTTTATATGTCGTGGATGTCCGAATTTCACAGGTGCACAAGGAAGAGTACCGCACCAGCCTTCTGCAGTACGAACATTTGTTGAAGTGGCGATTCTCTGCAAACGCCATCCCTCCTGTTGACTCTACATCCAAGTGGGCTCGTGTTGCGTTGTCGCACTCGGCGCTGTGGCTTGCGGTGTGCAAGCACGTCAGACTACATGGACCGATGATTCCCATTCTCCAGTTCAAATCTGCAGTCCAGGATACTTACAATGCACTGAAACATGGTATCCATGGAATGTCCCAATTGTTGATTCCGACGTACAATCCTCTTCAAACGTACACATTCAGGCAGAAATTAGTGGCCGATACACTACGGCAGGTGGCGATAAACGCGTGTTCAATACGACGATTGATGAAGGCGACGACGCACGAATGGCAGGGGATGGCGACGTTTCGAAAGCGTTGCAACCAGTATGGCTATCCGGATCTGATGATGGAATTGATCCAGCAATTATTCATGGCGGTGCCGCAGCATAGACGGGCACAGCGTGCTCGGCCCGCATCGTTCATGGCGGTGCCGCAGCATAGACGGGTACAGCCCGCACGGCCCGTACAGGCAGCTGCCGCGCACGTTCGTGTGCCAAAGCGCAATCGCAAAAAGTGGTTTTACGAAAACCCCGCAGGTCGGCAATTGCGTTTGTCAGCCGAGGGTCATTTTCCTGAGAAGGCACCCCAGAGAGCGTGCTTGGTGTGTGGACGGCGCATCACGCAATGTTGCGCGAAATGTGGAGTGTCGCTGTGTCAGAAGAAGAACAATAACTGCTTCCGCGCTTTTCACACTGACGCGTGATGATTGGTGTATGTGGTCCTGCGCGTGTTTCGATAAAACTAACAACGTTTTGAGCAGAATCCATGTGTCGCCTGTCTTCGCATACATCTCGCGTATTGAACAGCTTACCTATAGTCGGTGGACTCGAAGTCGCCTTCCTAATTGCCTTCACAAGCGACAAGTCCAATGTCGGTGCAGCTCACTGGCTTTGTGGTCACTGAAGTTTCTCCAGAACGCGTTTAGCCGCTCACAGACGATTTCACGAGGCGGCCACCGGGCTTGACGACAAACTGTACAAACGTCGCATGCTTCGAACATACATAGCATTATTGTTCATCGCATGGAAATCTCTTCCAGCGGAAGACTTTCTGTACTCAGAACGACATCGCTGAAGCCCTCCGCAAATATTGCCACGGTTGTCAACATCGCCACGGTTGCAACATCACTTTGACTTTTGTATGTGTCAGCCAACAGGTGCACAGTGGTAGCGCGTCATGAATGAGCTTCGATGGCAATGTCACGTCTTAGAGGACGCCGCTTCAAATGCTTTCGGCACAACTCGTCAAAACCTTCTATTACCATCGCCAACCGTTTGTATTCAAACCGTGTGTGGTTGGTACGTTGGCAGGTTGTCTCGCTGTCGTTGGATGTTCGGTTGGCGCATTGGTCGGTGACACAGCTGGCTTGCCGGCGACACAAGCAACTTACCGACGGAATGGGCACCGCGACGTGGCACATGTTGTGGACATCGCGGCACATGTTCTGATGACTGAGGTGCATGCACACCGTGGCGAAGTGTTGTGGCGATGCCACGATCATTGTGTTCACTCCGTTTGGGTCAACAAATCGAAAGACGACAGTGACTGTGCAGCACGTCAAAATAAAGTTTAGGTGGCTTCAACAGAAACCACACAATTCGTTTTCTGAAGCCCCTGTCTATGTCACACGAAGTCAGGACAGAAGGTAGTTTCTTCAGCGAGGAAGCGGCGAACTCTTCACACTTTCTCAAAATTCCTGCGTGCCCGCCTGAAGTGTTACTTCTCGGCTCTTTGATGATCGCGGATGTCCAAGATAGCATCCCGCAACTTTTCCACATCTTCAAGGGTGTTGTAGCACGCGTACGACAATCTTACGAAATCTCCGGCGCCACCAGGAAATGCGCCCAGAGCAGCCTTCAGTAGGGTAGCAGTCATATCTCATCAATAGTGACAGTCACACAACACACGAGCAACACGTAGGATCGCGCACCTCCACTCCGTAACGATCTCGAAGAATGTTGCGAACCGGAGCATCAGGTGTTCCTGTAACCAGCGACGGCAAAGTAGTTAACGTTCTCGAAACTGTTCTCTTTCCAATACCTAAAACTGGGGCATTTCTTTGCAAACCTGGGACGTCCGGGACACTGAGCCCTTCTGGAAGCCGGATCATTTCTTGCGACCTGAACAAATTCACGCAGCGTTCAACAGAAGAAGACAAGAATTGATGAGCGAATGAAGGCCACCGCAAAGTGACCGTAGAATGCGGCACAATGACGAAATAACCCACCCCACGCTTGCATCCGTTTGAACAGGTTCAGTCTAGCATATTCGGCAACACATTTGAAGATATAAAGAGCCGAAACCGCGCTGCGGTGCTGCAATTCCAGGTGAGCCACAATAAACGGTGCGCATACCTGCCAGCCCTCTCGCAATAAGGCTGCTGCCTTCCTTATTCCTGCAGCATTGTGCTCCTCGACAGTTTGGCCTGCCCAGTAAAAGTCGAACATAAAGTCACACTCTGCAACAGAAATCGCAACGCCTGAAACTAAGACGCACCATCAGCGGACCGCCAGGTGCGCAAATACTTCACCGCGGCTGGAGCTGCAACTAAGGAGCTGTACCTATCATTGCATTCTTAGTAAGCACCCAAGATGCACTAGCTGGAATGCAGACAGCTGCAGCTTACTCTCTCGTGCCAGTGAATCTGCTTTCGGCTTTGAGACCGTTGCCTGCATTGTGACGAACATTTTGAGCACGAGCAACTATGACGACCGCCACTGGCAAAGCGTACCCCAGTCCCAAGAAATGATCGGATGCGAAGTTTCAAAGCCTGCAATTCGTTCCTCCTGCACCATTATCAACGTCATTGCAGTCAGGCTCAAATAATCACGCAAGCTGCTCCACAGCCGCGCAATGGCACACCTTTGCATGAAAAAACGTCGCACAATGTGGCGAGAGGCCCCACTTGTGTAAGTTCGAGAAGAAAAAGTCCCCATCAAGCGACGGGATATCCAGGTTTGCAATGGATCCAACTGAGTGAGCACCGTCAATTGCGACTTCCTCCACTCCATTCGCGCGGCAGGCCGCAACACATTCCTTTATCGGCATCTTGATAGCGGGTTGGCTGCTAATGTGATCCAGCATCGCGAATCGCACAGAATTGCCGTTGCTCGTCGCGTTGAAGTTCTTGATAGTATCCTCCACAGCCGACACAACCTCGGACTCTTCCATTGTGAACGGAAACGGCAACTCCACGAACACAAGTTGCGCTCCAGCACGCACACAGTAGGCCTCCAGAATTTTCTTGCACGCCAGGTACCCGAAATTGAACATCAGAATCGCATCACCCGGCTTCACTTTCTGTTCGACAAACTTCCACATCCAGCGCTGCGCCACAATCACAGCACCCACAGACGCATTCTCAACCAAAAGGCTTTCCTGTTGCGGGGTTCCTAAAATGTCTGCGCACGCATTTGCTGCATCCTCAACATCGCCATGCAGCTTTCCAGAAAAATAGTATGAGTCCGGGTAAGCATCCCACTGCGACTTCCATTTTAGTTGGTAGCGCTGCACGGGAACAGGCGTCCCGCCAAACGAACCATTGTTCAGGCGGCCTTTGCCGAAGCGATTCGGGAAATCTTCATGCGGCAAACCAACCTGGATACTGTTCAAGTGCTCAGCACTGTAACTGAGGGCGGCAACGAGGTTCTTCTTTTGGGGCGTCGCCAGACTGCGACGAAACGCGCATTGCAACGGGTTTACGACCAACGACTGCATTCCTTAAAAGTGGGAACAAAGTAGCGTGCGGTTTCACGAAGGATTCCAACAAAAAAAGGGGAAATGTTACTCTTGGTGTCGAGATTGAATGTTGTCTGTATGCTGTCGCCGTTCAAAATTATTGCCGTTTTTAACAACGGCGTTTTTTTTGTTCCTTCCTCAAGCAACATTCAGTGACACAATCCAACGGTTGTGGGTTGACCGACGCTCTCAGCACGCAAAAGTACCTCATTTCCTCGCACAAGCGACTGAGAAGCTTGACATACGAACTGCGGGTTGCCCGACAAGATGACGAACCAAAGCACCGAAACAGCAAGCACAACATCGAACAACGACAGAAGCGGAGCGGTGAACGGTGAACACAGTCACCAACGGACGGCCTGCTGTGGTTTTGTCACTCCGGCGCGTTACAAAAACGACAGTGCTATTTATTTGCACTACTGTACATCAGATAAACTGATTAATCTATGTACGCTCAAAGTGGCTTCAAGGCAGGTTCAAACGAAAGCTTCGGCGAGATATGGCGCCATACAGTACAATGATGTGGATACTGCATTGCGTTGCTCTCTGTTTGTGTTTTGGTGGTCGCTCTGTGGATACGGCGGCGGCGCATGCATCAGCAACAACACCCAACTACAACGGCGAAGATACCGTTCGTTCGTTCAAACGAACCACCGCACGAACGAACGAACGGTTGACGGTCGAACAGTTAGTTCGCTCGTGACGTTCGTTGCTCCTTTGTTCAAAGTTACTCACCACCTCTGTCAAAGCTGATGACTGCTGCAGTATTGAGACAGCCGTTGGAGTTGCTGTTCTCTGTTTCTGAGTGACCCGTACGTGTGCGTGGGGTGTCGAAAAGGCCGCCCACAAACAGCGACTGCGAGGGGGGACTTCGAGTGCGAAATCCAGCGGTCGTGACAAATTCACATCGAACTCCCGTTACCCATAGGCTTGATGGACAATCAACTGCTGGGCGACGCGTGGTGACATCAATGAGCCGGATACCACGAGCATAGGCATTGGGAGAAACGACGAAGGCCACCCTTGGAAGATACAGTTGCCGATTTCGTGAGTTCAGGTGTCGGAGAATGGAAGCGGAGGCTATTGTGTTGCGTTTTTGTTGGGGAAGACTATGAGGGGCAGGTGTCAGTTCGGCTGATTTTTCGCTCTCACAAAACGAAATAGTTTCGATTATTGGTGTGAAAGCGTCCAGGAAGGGAGAACGACGCCATTTTCGACAGCTAGGTCAAGTAGACTGAAGCCGGTGACTTGCAAGCGTCGCCAATGATGGCAATCGCGTATCGTCATATCGTGACCCTTGTGTTCGTTTTCGCATTCCACCTGCAGCTGTCCTCTTGCGTATCATGTGATGTGGTCGTTGGACAGTTGAAAGTAGAGCGCCGCTCCGAGCGAGGCGTCGCCGTCGGCACAACGAGGCCAAGGTTCTCATGGCAACTTGCGGCCACCGATCCCAGCGCGACAAACATATCTCAAGAAGCTTATCAGATGCAAGTGTTTCCAGGCAACGGGCCGTCGGCCAACGTTTCGGTGTGGGACTCTGGCAAGGTGGCCGGAAGTTCTACTCTCGAAGTCACATACAATGGAGCCGCACTGCTGTCGTCGCAGCTGCTGCGCTGGCGGCTGCGGGTGTGGTCATCCAGTACAAATGGGAGCGGCACAACTCAATCGTGCGAATCGGATTGGTCGGACTGGTCGACATTCCGCATTGGTAGGCTCAATGCCTCCGATTGGGAAGGCCAATGGATTGCTCAACCCGGAGCGGCTGTGCCTAATCCAACGAACTCGTGCGCGTTCTACGACGACCGTCCCAATTCCCTTTTCCGTACTGTTTTCCAGCTTTCAGAAACAGACCAGTCCAATATCGCCGACGCAGTGCTGCACATTGCCGGGCTCGGGTGAGTTAGAGTTCTCCGCTCGTATTCTACACGATGTAGCAGCTGCTTGATGCCGCAGTGAGTAACACTCGGTCATGGTATTGACGTGTAGATTTTTCGAGGCATTCTTCAATGGTGAAAAAGTAGGATCGTCTGTGCTGGCACCGGGGTTTACATCGTTTAATAAACGGGTCCTCTTTTCAACGTTTGACTTGACACCGCATTTTTTGAGCGCAGAGTCAACCGAGCATGTTCTTGCAGTGGCCCTCGGCAACGGATGGTGGAACCCGCTGCCCCTTTTGTTTTGGGGCCATCTCAACCTGCGAGATCATTTGACTGTGGGCACTCGCCCCATCGTGAAATTGGATTTGGAGGTGACGTTCAATGACGGGACCCGGCAGACTTTCGCTTCAACTACTGCTGGAGAAGGTAGCAACTGGTTGACAGCTGGAGGGCCATTGTTCCGGAATGACATTTACCTTGGCGTAAAATACGATGTTGGACGCGAACTGGAATTGACAGGCACGCGGACATTAATACCGAGCACCAACATCACAGCTCGCTCCCACATAACATTCACGTTTCCGTGTGCCCATTGTTAATTTTGTTGGTGTAGGTTGGAAGAACGAGACAGCCTTTAATGCCTCGACGTGGAAAGTTCCGGAGGATGCAGAAGTCGACGCCAACGTTCTCGGACCATTAATGCCTGAGACGTCGCAACCAGTCCGAGTCACAGCCACGCACGCTGGAACATTGATTTTTAACTCCAGCACTCGCCAGGTAAGCAACAGTGTCAAATGTGGTGGCGCTTGCGTACGAGGTGAGACCGTTCCTAATGCTGTGTATTGTGTTGGTTGCAGGTTTGGGACTTCGGGCGCAACTTTGCTGGAGGAGTCAAGGTTGTCTTCGCTGCATCAGGGCACAGCGGCGAAACGGTGTCGATGACTTATGGCGAAATTCTACAGCCGAATGGTTCGGCTGTCAACCCGCTGACTAGTACAGCTGGGCAGATCAAAGGTGGAACGGGTGGCCCATGTGCACCGGAGTATGCTTTCCAACGAGATTTTGTGACGTTTGGCGCGTCAGAATCCGACGGCAGCGCCACATACGAACCTCAATTCACGTGGCATGCGTTCCGTTTCATGCAAATTGATTCTGACACAAACGCGGAGTTGCCGCCCGTGCTGTCCGCGAGCGGCTTTGCACTGCGAAGCGATGTTGCCCCTGCATCCTTCTTGCACATTGACGAGCAATCTGCTCCTTTATTGAACGATATCTGGAACATGTGCATGCAAACTCACTCAGCGAACATGATGTCAATCCAAAGTGATTGCCCCCATCGCGAACGCTTCGGATACACCGGCGACCTTTTAGCTACTGCAGAAACCGCCCTTGTAGGATTTGATGTGTCGTCATTCTATGCGAAACGGGTTTATGACATGCTGGATGCACAACGCAGCCCAGGCGGCATCACAGAAACTGCACCATTTGTCGGCATTTCGGACGCCGGTCTTGGCAGCGACTCTGGTCCGATTGGATGGGATTCGGCGTTTCTGCCATTGCAACTGTTCGTCCCCGCTAATGTTGCTGTTGACCGATATGCTTGCGCGTACATCCGGGGTGTGCTGACTCAATTTTGTATGCGTGTGCCCTCCTCTTGCCATTTGACTGCTGTTGCATTGGAAGGTACTTGTTCGACTACTATGGCGATCGTCGTGTAATGCATGAGATGTACAACGCGTCCGCAGCATGGATTGACTTCTTGCTACAAGTGCCAGAAGATTTGATCGAAAATGGGCTCTCCGACTGGATGTCCACTGAGCCTTCGCCCAAAGCGCTGACCGGCCAAGCTTTTTTATGGTTGAATCTGTGGGCGTGGTCTCGCATCAATTATATTCTCGGATTCGTCGCTGTTGCCCAAGATTTTGAGTCAAGAGCATTGGCCACGGCTCGTAAGCTCGACAATACGTTCCTTGACTCTGAAACCGGGGTATACGCGCAGCCTGGCCAATTTAATGCAACGCAATGTGCCCAATCGATGCCTTTGTACTACAACATCACCAACGCCAGCGTCGTTTCCGACGCATTGCAGGTACGGCTTGCGGCACTCATGTGCTTGCCGAGTCCAAAATTTTGCTGACACGCTTCACGAACGCATTCGCGTAGGTGCTCGTGTCGAACGTGCGGCATGGCTCCAACTACACTTTGCAAACTGGGATGTTTTGTGCCAAATATTGCCTCCAAGTCCTCAGTGAAGGTGGATTCATTGACGAAGCGTTTGCAATGGTGAACACGACGCAGCAACCGTCGTATGGCTTCATGATTGAGCGTGGTGCAACAACTCTTTGGGAAAGCTGGTATGTGCAATAATCTTCACTGCAGGCAGCAATCGTAGCACCATGGTTCGACATTGGATATTGTTTCACATGTCATGCGTACGCCATGCCCAGGTTCGAATCCAATGACACTTATTCTCACAATCACCCCATGTTTTCGTCCGTGGCAGTGTGGATGGTGAAGAGCTTGGCAGGGGTCCGCCAAATGGGCCACACGTGGGATTCGACCACAGATGTTGAAACTGAAAGCGCATTTGCACACGTTGTGCTTCAACCATTGATACCGCGTGGACTGGGAGGGCTGAACTACTCCTTTGACACTCCGCGGGGTCGGCTTCACAGCAATTGGACCGTGGCACCACCTTACACAAGGCCTGCTACGTTTAGTTGGGACGTGGAGCTCCCGGTAAATTCGCGTGCCACCATATTTTTGCCTCAAAATGATGCGAGCTTCGACGTCGGAAGTGGAAAGTATCACTTTTCCACGACGTTGGAGTAACGCAACAGCGACACGATCATGTGCGTTAACAAAAACGATTTCATAAATTTAAAAAAGCCCACAGTCTGGGGCAGACCGAATGCACGAATTGCGTGTACACGGGTGACCAAAAATGTTAAACGCCACGACGCAAGAGACTCCATGATAGACATCAGCAAGATGCCACTTCGGCGAGTGCGATGGGACAAGCTCGTCAATCACGAGTTGGGGTTCACGTTTGATGTGACGATCGCACCATCGCTCTGGGTTCCAAAATTGGATTGATTTGCATTGCCAGAAAATACATTCGATGTCACAGCATAAGCTGAGCCAGCAAGCTCCAAGCCTTGACCGTTCGAAGCAATACGGCAACCCGAAATTGCATAGTTCTGCACGGTGTCGTTGGGAACCCAAACTCCGCGCCCGTTGTTATTGCGGATATCGGTGCCAGTTATCTGAAACGTTCCGGCATTGAAAGTCGCTCCGTTGCACATATCTTTCGACGGATCCCCTCCGCCGGCTCCGGCATTGAAAATAGTACCTCCAGATATCACCAACTGCGCTCCAGTTGACTCGGGACTGACCCAGATGTTGTCTTGATCGCTGCTTGCGGTCCAGCAGCCAACAATGGACACGTACGCATCGTCTGCGACTGCGAGCCCTCGCCAGTTGCTATCCATGGTTGCGTGAGTGATGAAAATTTCTCTGTTGCTCCCAGCGCCATTTGAATTGTCGATCAACATGCCAATGTGTCCTCCAATCAGATCTGTGGACCATACATGTACGCCTGCATTGCAATCCAAATCACAGTACTTGTCAGCGAGCGGGCGACCGACACGGCAACGTGACAAAGACAAAGGCTCGAACAAACAAACCGCCGTTGTTTCCGGTGACATGGATTCCAACACTGTTACCCGTTTTATTAAACGCGATGAATCGCCCGCCAGAAATTCTAACTTCTGAACCACTGCCGATCCGCACTGCATCACCGGAATGTCCCCAAATCACCGTGTCTCGTATAGATACCGTGTCAGTCACGGTGCCAAGGTCAAACCCACCACCAACAGACACTGTATCCACACCACCAACACTGCCACCACCCATCAACGTTAATTGAGAAAAATGGCTCTTGGTCACACCGCCTAGCAGGAAAACACACGCAACAGCGCAAGCAGCGCATTGACTCAAAACCAAACAGCGCAGCCGGTTGCCGCCATTCCAGCACTTACTCACCTGTGAAGCGAATCGCTGTTGACGTTTCGGACTTCGCGACAGAGGTGCTGGCAATCAGCATATCTTGCATTTGCAGAAATCCGACTTGAGTGTCTTTCGACGACGTATCGAACACAAGGAGATCCTCGTCCGTCGGCCACAGCAACACGCTGGAAGGTCCGACGCCACGGACCGAGAACGGGCCAATGTGATCTGCGTTGGCCACTGTGACTGTAGATTTGATCAGGTATCGACCCGTGGGAAAATACACGCAGCCAGACCCGTTAGTGGCAAGGGCATCAAAAGCGCTGGAGACAGCGGAGCTGTCGTCTGTGGATCCATCCCCGACAGCACCAAAGTCGCGAACGTTAAAAATGTTTGGGTCAGCGGCTCCAAGTTGATTGAGCAAGCCTTGGTGCTGAAGCCCTGAAGCCGTCCAATCAAGTGTGGCGGAAGTCGCAAAGCTTGTCGCAAACAAAGCGCTAGCGATGCAATAGCAGAACAATGCCGCGACGGGCATGATGAGCTGCACGAATGAAAGCGTGTGCGGTTGCAATCGACGATGCCCAGTTGTTGTCACACCGTCTGTCACCAACAGGGGAAGGGCAGGCTGCGTTTTCTTCGTTTGATTTTTTTGTACGTTTTTTTAAGCGAACAAGCGACCGAGCGCGATTCGAGCTATTCACACAATGCAACAACGCGTTGTTCACCTCTCATCCCCGACAAACAACCAGGGAGAGGAAGGCAACGAACCGAGAATGAGAACGCCGATGTTAAACGCGAGGAGGACGACCACACACGCACGGGCTACTACGACAACGAAAGGATAAGAGATGCCAGGCGAGGAACCGCAACCCTCAGCGACAACGACGTCGAGCGAACAACACAAAACACAAACTATGAAAAACGAACACCACGAACGCTGACGCCGACAACAACCGAACTGCCGCGATCTTCTCCCTGCCATGATTTCCTTCAATGGTATTTAACGTTTCGAATACGAAGCCAGTGCGACAAACGGATGTTCTACCGTATGTGGATAACTACAGGTAGCAACGAAGAACACGCCGTCCTTTCTTGGTCCGTGTTCGGTCCGTCCAACCTGATCTTCTTCTTCTGACCTGCGTTGTTTGTTGTTTGGTTCTGTTCGTTGGTTGTTGTCGTTGGTTGTTGTTGTTGTGGCGTGGTGTGGTGTGCGTGTGGTGTGTGCTCTTGTGTTCTTCTTGTGCAACAGCCGGTCGGTGTGTGCTGGTTTGATTGAAAAAGTAGTGCTAGATTGGTTGTGGTTGTCGCTGTGTTTGCTGGATTGCTGGTGTGTTGGTGTGTTGTTGTGTTGTTGTGGTGTTGTGGTGTTGTGTTGTTGTGTTGTTGTGTTGTTGTTGTTGTGTTGTTGTGTTGTTGTGTTGTTGTTTTGTTGTTGTGTTGTTGTGTTGTTGTGTTGTTGTTGTGTTGTTGTGTTGTTGTGTTGTTGTTGTTGTGTTGTTGTGTTGTTGCGTTGTTGTTGTGTCGGCGCCTGCGTGATCGCTACAAACCTTTGTACGTTGTTCGTCGTTGCGGCAGAACTTGGTTTGGGTGAGTGGGATTGACCGCGAGTGAGCGAGCGTCGAAGAAGCATGCAAGCCACTAAAACTTGGTGGGGGCGGTGGAGCATTGGAGGTGTCACTGATGGAGTTCAGTGGCAGAAGGTGGTATGCGTGGCGTACGGATGAGGACAGTGATACTGCGACCGATGATCGTCCCGCGGCATACAGTTGCACGGATGTACGACCAAGTCAGCTTTGATGAACACGGTGTGTTTTGCGTGTATGTGTGCATGTATGTATGCATCACTGATCCATGAGTGCATCGCAACAAAGTTCAATGCGTGCGAATCCCTCGGACCTTTGTTGGTCCATCATTTTGTGCAGCTTGCCACGCCTAACGTGTTCAACTGAATGTCATTACTGTGAAGGTGGACGTTACGAACGTTGCCGATTTGGAGGTAGGCGTTGCACGCAAGCAATCGAACGTGCATGCGCATGCTGCTGTCAATCTGTGCAGCCAAAGATTTGGAGCGAGACGATCTCTTTCAAAGACTGTCAAATATTGCTCCAAATCTTAAACCAGAAAGCTTGAACGCCACGGGAGATGAGGGTGTCACGGCCTTGCATTTGCTTTTCAAGCACCAAAGCCAGCCTTTTCAATCCGTTGAGCTTCTGCTCTCGTGTGGTGCAGACGCTCGCATTGCGGATGCCGACGGAAGGACTGCGCTTCACTACGCGGCCAAGTACAAAGCCCACGACTGTGTGTCTCTTTTGATCCATGCGGGATGTGACATTTTGCGCCAAAGTTTGCCGCACAGTGGCCGTAGAACTCCACTCGACTTCGCGAAGAACCCGGGCCAGTTTGCCGCCGCCATCTTATCCAGCATGGGAGTAACAGAAGATGGAGTCACCGCGCAAGGCCGCGAATGGCTGTCAAAGCTTCTGAACCCGACAGAGCGATCAGTGTGGCACTGGCTGCTCCAGTTCGGAGGGGATCACCCCACTGTGGCAGCCCAAGTTCTTGAAGCAACGCGTTGCTTGCCACAGCTGGCTACCCTTAGAGACGCCGCGAACCGTGTCGCTTTTGATATCGCAGCGCCTCGATCCAGAGCAGCGATTGCGCAGGTCCGTGCTGACACTGTTCTGAAGTAGGGTTGTTGGTGTTGATATTTGCGTTGAAACAACATTAAGCTGTGGCTCAAATACTTTCCTGATACGAGCAGATCACCAAGTTTTTGGGACGCTTTGACTTTTCCAGTGCAAACATTGAGTATCAATCAGAGTCCACCGTGGTGATCTTTGCCGACGACGTAATTTCCAACACAGAGGTGTGCTTGAAAGTAATGAACGACGAAAAAGCTTTCCAACGGGAAGTGCAAGGGCGAAATCGGCTTCAGGCCAAAGAAACGGTACGCCGCATGGGAAGTGTGCTTGCACTTTTGTATGGGATGATATTTCGCGTTTGGAAGATTCCTGCAACTTTTTGAACCCTCTGTCGTTTCTGCGCAGGAAATTCCGTCACCGCACCGTCGCAATGCGACCGTCACGCACCCCGCCGTGATCCCCGTTCTGGCAGTACATGACGTCAACTCGCTGGAGTACCATAAGCGCGTCAAAATGCTGGGCGAAGCCACCACGCCAAGCCGGACTACGGCATCTGATGTCGACACAATGGCCGTATGCGAATGGTGCATGGTAATGCCGCGAGCTGAGCGCTCCCTACACGATATTATCTCTCGTGAGTTTTGGGTGGGCCGCTCGCCTGATAGAGTTGCAAGGTGCCTTCGCGAAGTGGCCGAGTGCGTCGCCACACTGCACCGCCGAGGCATCGTACACGCAGACATTAAGCCCAGAAACATTGTGCGCTATGCCCATCCCAATACGACAGGATCCCAGCAACCTCTCCAGCAGTCGGATGTACATCAGTCGGAAAAAATGGCGTTGCTAATTGATCTCGGCAACATGCATTTCATAGGTTCCCCACTCGAAATGCCGCAAGGCTCGTGCAGTGCCTACTACGCTCCAGAGCTGGCTCGCACACTTCTGTTTGGTTCGGACACTCCTGATGCCGCCAGCGTTGCCGAACCTGCACAGGACATTTTCGCTCTGGGTGCCACTTTCTTTGAGGTAGTGACACGGACGGGGCTGTTTGGCATGAATCGAGCGGATGATTCCCTTGGCAGGCACTCCGTGTTCGACCTTGTGAACTGGTTGCAACCCGACGAACGCCACCTGAGCTCTATCTTTTCAGGTCATCTCCACCGCAGCGACTTGTCCGATAGTACCGCCAAGTGCCGTCACTTGTTGATGTGGATGCTTCAGCGTGAGCCACCAAAAAGGCCCTCCATCCACGAAGTTTTGGGGCACCCATTTCTGAGTGACGCGGCAGTGACCACGTCAGGGCAAGGAACGGCCCCTAAGGTTAAGAAGGGCGGCGCCGCCGCGCACACCGACGAACGCGCTGTGGACACATCGGCGCAATCGTCGATCGCCCAACTCCCACAACGGTGGCATTTCTTTATATCACATGCGCAAGTCGAAGCGTCCGGCATAGTCGGGACAATGTACCATCTATTGCGAGAGTGTGGGCTTGTTCCGTGGGTGGACATGCAAGAACAGGACCTCACTCTCACTGGTATGATTGCAGGGGTACGTTCTTCCACGAATGTCACACGTTTTCGACTTTGGTGGTGAGGCACCTTAATCTCACACAGGAACCGGTTGTCCCTGACGCTGTATGTGGATGATCTCCGACGCCGCTGTAATTTTGCATCCCACTGCCCAGGTGCAATCTTCGGACGTATTCTTGCTGGTGCTCACACAGTCAGTACTGACACGTTGGTACTGCCAACAAGAAATACTTGCCGCCATTGAGGCCGGCAAACCAATCCAAATTCTGATCGAGGAAGAAGAACGCTTTTTTGCGTTCAACACGACCGCGGAGTGGCTACGCGAGCCTGTGTCCAGCAGTGCACTCGAAAGTAACGGCATTCCAGCTGCCATTCAAGAAGTCGTGAGGAAAGAGTTGCCGCACGCAATTGGGTACGTTTTGAGCGTTGTGCAATGCATATGGGTGAAAAGCAGCGAATTGTCATGTGTGTGAGCACCTGCACTGCGACTATTCCGTTGCTGTCAGTTATCGGAGGAGAGACTTTGAATCTCGAGCCATGGTGCGCGAGATTTGTCGACGACACGGGTACTTAGGACAACCGGAACGGCCACTCGCACCCAACATTCAAAAAGGTTTGCCTGTGCGAGTTGGATTTGTAACTGCTTCAAACCTTTCCGACCGCATCAAAGCATGCCTAAATCGTCTCTTGGCGGGAATTAACGCGATAGAATGGTTTGAGGTGGTGTCGGCACTGCCAGAGTCGGGCGGCAAAGTCAAAACTTGGAACATCACAGACATCGATGCCTGTGTATTGGTTTTGACTGCTGGTGTACTTGCTGATAAGGATTGCGTCCAGACTCTACTCCAGTTGATCGGCGGCGACGAAGGCTCGGCCGCACGAAGTCACTCAGTCGTGTGCACGCATTGGACCGCTCACCCGGGCGCGTGGGAGTTCGATGGGCCAGAAGTCAGCCACGCACCAGCCAAGCTGAAGGTTCGACATTGACTGTGATGTGACACGAAGGTTAGCGCGCTGACTCGGTGACGGTGTTGTTCCTGTGCTATGCTGCGTGCTGTGTGTGTGTACCGACAGACTTTCACCCAAAGTCACGAGTCACTGGCCATGCGACCATTGGACCCTAACGGCAACAACGAGTTTGAACTGGATGCTTTGGTATCGGAATTGAGCAGACGGCTCATGCGGAGGCAATAGTCGCAACTGGATCACAGTCGTTGTTGTATTGACAGTTGAACCCAGGACTCGCATTTTTCAACGTTTGAGGGGTATTATCGTGTAATCTTTACGAATAAATGTGACTGTCACAACAGCAAAGAAAGAGTCAATACTACATCTGATAAACGGGGCTCAATCAGCGCTTGGTGCGAGAGATCTTGTCCGTTGCTGGAAGAGCGCGGAACGTTTTAACAGTGTTCTATCACACCATGATGGTGCTATCAGTAGGTCTGATTATGGCTGTTGAGGATGATTTGAGATTTTATGACAACAGAAATGGATGTTTGTGAAAGCGCTTACAGGTGCGTGTACCTTTTGTATGTTGCAGTGAGAATCACTTCAACTCGCCGTCACGAAACGCCCGGACGACCAAATCAAAAGGTAATGATAATTGAGCCACTTGTGAGGTGCTTTTCAACCAACAGGGGCGATCCACAATCCCCACTGACCAAAATACCCTGTTATGAGCATGGGTATGACGAAAAGATGTTTATCATTAGGTCTGAGGGTCGGCCGCGTGCCGCCACTGTTTGCACCAATGCGCAGATCCGACCAATTATTGTGAGTTGATGATTTTCAGTGCGTATGTGCGGGAGCGTGGCTGCTGCCATGCAACCCTCCACCCACGTCAGCAGTGGAGCAATTGCGCGGTTGTTTGCGACGCCGGTGACAGTGCGCCACTGCCACTGCAGATGCATCGTCCGTTGGT
>ENA-OWNT01001368-OWNT01001368.1-seawater-metagenome-genome-assembly--contig:-NODE-1368-length-31389-cov-9.386561_pt1 | contig 31389 bp, 26 predicted proteins | sample MGYA00238136_ERZ651165 | MGnify/ENA primary metagenome ERZ651165 (study PRJEB26861, sample SAMN08777766) | seawater metagenome | isolation source: coastal seawater | place: USA: Florida | collected...
CCTCTTATTTTGGTTAAGGAGCTAGAAAAGAACTCTACTAAGCCAAAAAAACGTGTGAGTTCCTACCGCTTCGCCTTTAACGGTAAGGAACAGGATCCCGAGTGGAATGGTGTAGGAGCTATGTACGACTACGGCTTCAGAATCTATGATCCCAGGATAGCTAAGTTTTTGTCTGTGGATCCTTTGGCTAGTTCATTTCCTTGGTATACTCCTTTTCAATATGCCGGTAATAAGCCTGTCAACTCTATTGATTTAGATGGTTTAGAGGAGGTGAGCTACACTATGATTCAAGAGGGATTGAAGCGCACTGCACTTATTCAGGTGCATACAAGTGTCGCTGGTAAAATCGAGAGTAACGGGATTGAAGTAAATTCTAACATAGTTTCTAACAATGGTAAGTTGCTAATTCATCATGGGCCAAATGATTCCAGAGAAGAGTTTGATGATGTATTCTTGGATGATTTGTTTGGCACTGATGATAAAATAAATCAGCATGTATATCCATTCAATGCACAAACCATAGGAGGCTTAAAAGGCGAGGGGAATTATGTAATGGTATTTGAAATGGGTACATTCTCAGATTTAGCAGAAAGTGGAGCATTACTGTCTTATGAGAAGGCACCTGTTCACGTGAAAGGAGGGATTGCCCTGTACGGAATTACACTTGCTTTCACTGAGCAATTTGAAGATATGGATGATATTAATTTGTCAGATGACCTTCGGCTTATAGAATCTAGAATGCCTATCCCTACTCTTCCTACACCTACACCTACACCTACACCTACACCTACACCTGCACCTACACCTACACCTGCACCTGGTGCGACTATGTCAAATGTGACAATTGCCACAGGTATGAGCTGGAACTTGCGCCTGAACACAACAGATAAATACACAAAAAAACAGCTTAAAAAACAAGCGACAGGAGTTCTAGCGAACTTGGGGAGTTCTTCTGTTGGTATTTGGGTAGATCCATCAAATCCAGATGCTAGCTTAGTACAATCTGAAATGACCAAGGCCTTGACTAAGCAAGGACATAGTAGGTCCAATATAGTTATACTTAATCCTAACGATATGACAAGTGTAAATAATCCAGGTGTCGCTGGGTACTTTAAGGTGAATTGAATTAAATAAAAGTTGAATTGATAATGAATAATGTAATCCATATTACGATTTCTATTGTGGCCATTTTTGCCGCTAAATCTTTGACAAGGGTTGAGAAATATGAAAAGGATCCGGTTACGAAGATGTCTTATCCAACTACTAGGGTGTGGAACGATGATACTTTGTCCAATTGGGTATTAACGGATTCGTTATTTAGAAATGATGGCGGCCTGAAGGGGGTTCGGTTATTTATTGATGCCACTGTTTATCTGTATTCTGAGTTTAATAGTAAGACGGGTGCCATTGACGAAACCCAGATTAATTTTTTAATGGATTCAACTGCGATAGCTTGTTTTTATAATTCTGATTCAGAAGTTAATTATTTGAGTTGGGCGAAGCGTAATTTTTTCAGGTATGGTACAATTGATAAGTTTTACGCTCGGTTACCAGGTTTTCGAGGTAGTCAAGGTCTATACCTTACAAATGAAGAGCGTGGGTTTATTTCGTTAAGTTTTAATAAGAATGGCCTTTTCAAAGATGTTCTCTACATGAATAATTCCCTTGATACTTTAGGGTGGTTTCTAAGTTTTAATGTAGATGGTTCCATTGGAGAACTATCTAGATTTGGAGTTTATCACGGGGAAAATCTTCGGAATGGGTTTAGTAGGAGTTACTACGAAGGAGGGCAGCTAAAAGAGTGCGGTCGTTATCTAATTCGCGATGGGGCAAGTCAAAAGGTTGGAAGATGGCGATATTTTAATGAAACAGGTGAAATGACTGAAAAAAAGCATCGGTGGCCAACAAGCGACGAGAAGTAGGTGGTAATGTTGGTAGTGTTCAAAATAGCCGGGGCCATCTCGCGTTGAAAGTGAACAAAAAGGTTGACTAGTAAGCAATTCGTTGATTTTCAGGTGTCAATTGAGGCTCTGGGAATTGATAGTGCTTGAGCTTATGTTTTACGCTGACCTTTGAAAACAGTTTATATAAAAGTTGAAGGAAAAAGCATCAATTCAAGTTTTGGATTGGTGCTTTCTTCTTTTAACTCAACAGGGCGGTAGTGTTCAATAGTGCACATGGTACTTGATGTTGGTCTTTAACATGCTGGTAAACAGTGATAAAACTTCGGGTGATGAGCCGTGCACATTAGGAGTTCTAGGTTGCCTTTGATGAAAGTAGTAGCTTAGAATTAAAATATGGACGTTTATTTGGACCTAGTGTTCAATAGTGCATATGGAAAGCTTTTGTCGTATTTGTTCTGGTACTTTAGTGAGAGTAGGAAAACTGAAAAGTGGAACACAACGATATAGATGCAAAGTGTGTAGGAAGTATCAACTACTCTCATATAAGCGGAAGTCTTACGAAATAGATACTAGTTCTCTGGTCAATATTTACTTAGAAGGCTGTGGAATTCGAAGTCTTTCCAGAATCTTTGGAATTTCGCCCGGAACGGTACTGAATAAGATCAAAACAGCATCTGAGAATATTCGAAAACCATTCAAATTCAAACCTACTTCTTCCAAGTGTTACCAGCGATTGTTTCAAGTTTAAGCGGAGCGAACTTGGAACTCGACAAGTAAGTCAAGTCTGTGACTTGGCAGGCCATGCAAAGCGGGCGAACCAATGAGAACCTACCAAAAGATAAAACCAATAAGAAATAGAGCCACACAGCTTTTGAGTTGTGTGGCTTTTTAGTTATTGTAGGTCAAGGTTTACCTTAGCGATCATGAGCCGTGCCTGGAAGTTCCACAATCCTGATGGAGTTTACTTCATCACCTTTGCCACGGTGGGTTGGATTGACGTGTTTACCCGCCCCGCTTACAAAGAAATCATTACCGACAGCCTGAGCTACTGCATTAAAGAAAAAGGCTTAGAGCTGTTTGCCTGGGTGTTGATGAGCAACCATGTACATATTGTAGCCAGAGCTAAAGAAGGCCACTTGTTACAAGATATTGTACGAGATCTGAAGAAGTTTACCAGCCGTAAGCTGCTCAAGGCTATAGAAGAAAACGATCAAGAAAGCCGTAAAGAATGGATGTTAGCCATCTTTAAAAAGGCAGGCAGCTATAACAGTAATAATAGCCACTACCAGTTTTGGCGGCAGGACAACAAACCGATAGAACTACAGACAGGAGAAGCGATGGGAAAAGCGGTAGACTACATCCACGCCAACCCGGTAAAAGAAGGTATTGTTAGCCAGGCTGAACACTATCAGTACAGCAGCGCACATAGAAGCCATATACTTGAAAAGTTGATGAGTAGTGTGTGAGAAGTAACACGCAGGACTTACAATCCTGTGGTTTTAATAGCCAAGTCCTGCTCTGGGGTCTGGCAGGAGTGTTTTTGTTGACGTCCGTTTTTATTTTGTTCAGTTGTTTGTTCAGTAGCCTACCCTAAAGCCCGCCGAGTTCGTCAGAATCATACCCAATAAGGCCCATCTTTTGCAAGCGAGAGCGTATAGCGCCTTTGCTTCGTCCATATTGCGTTGCCAGATCTTTTAGCTTTATACCACTCTCAAAATCAGTTTTAAGTCGTGCGTCATCGTCGGCCGTCCATCGTGCGCCCTGATTGGCAGGCCCCTTTTTAGCCTTTGTCTCCTTCAACTCCTTAAGGGCAAAAAAGAGAGCCCTTGTTACCTGTACATTTTGAAAAGGCGAGTCATCAGAGAATACCTCGCCCGTAGTTGGGTCAATGCCATTGGCCAGTGCTTCGATTACCTCCAGTGCCTTTTGCTTATCCATAGGTTGCTCTGGCTTTAGCATCGCGAATGAGCGATTGCAGTGTTTTTAGAATATGCGCCTGGTCTTCATCTGCCAAAGCCTGTAGTTCAGTAATTTGTTTAATCAAACCCTGTTCCAGTTCCAGGTCAGACAGCCCCGCCAAAAAGTCGAGACTAACCCCCAGGGCATCCGCAATTTTAGCCGCCACCTCAATAGAAGGCTTTACTTCACCACGCTCGTACCGGCCAATAATGGGCGCATGCACCCCCAGCCTTTTGGCCAGTTCATCCTGGGATACTTTTCGCTTTTTACGCACTAGAGTTAAACGTTCACCAAACAACATATGTAGTTAAATAACAAAGAAAATGGAGTAAAATCCAAAGCTACAGAACATAAAGTGTCTGAAGGAAAAGTAAATTGTTTGGTTGCTAAGAACATATCTTATAGTTTTGGACAAAATATGTTCTGTAAAAAGAAATATTGAAGCGATGGGAAAGTCAAAGACAAACCAAGGGTTTATGTGTTGTAATCCGGAGCAGTTGGTGTATGAAAACCAGCTGCTCCGTTTAACGGTATTGGGTGGTATTAAGCTAGAAGGCCTTGACCGAATGCGGGCCACCTTAAAAATCCAGTTACGCAGTCCAAATAATGGGGCATTGAGTGTAGCCGAAATGCCAGCAATACGCCACAACCTGGACCTGTACAACGACAACCAGACCGAGAAACTGATAAGAAGAGTAGCCGAGAAACTAGAGATGGGCACCAGCTTAGTGGCCGCCAGCCTGAGCGAACTCACCGAAGCCCTGGAAACTTACCGAATGGATCAACTCAAACAAAAGCTCCCCGATACACCGCAAAAGCCAGTGTTAAGTACCCAAGAGCGCGAGCAATGCGAGTCCTTTTTACAAGCCCCCAATTTATTGGAACGCACCAACGAGCTGATAGGGCAAAGCGGGGTAGTAGGCGAAGAAAGTAACCGGCTATTGATGTACCTGATTTTTACCAGCAGAAAGCAAGACCAGCCCCTGCACATAGTAAGCCTGGGCAGCAGTGGCACAGGCAAAACCCATTTACAAGAAAAAGTAGGCGCCTTAATACCCGAAGAAGATAGAATAGAAATCACCACCCTAAGCGAGAACGCCTTTTACTACTTCGGCCAAAGAGAGCTTAAAAACAAACTCATACTGATAGAAGATCTGGACGGCGCAGAAAACGCACTCTACCCGCTTAGAGAACTGCAGAGCAAGAAAAAGATTAGTAAAACCATAGCCCATAAAAACACCAAAGGCGAAACCCGCACCATCCATTTAGTAGTAGAAGGGCCCGTAAGTGTGAGCGGCTGCACCACCAAAGAGCAGATCTATGAAGACAATGCCAACCGCAGTTTTTTGATCTATCTGGACGAAAGCAAAGCGCAGGACAAAAAGATCATGGATTACCAGCGCAAACGCAGTGCAGGCAAAGTGAACCAAGAAGAAGAAAGCCAGGCCGCCCACCTACTGCGCAACTGCCAAAGAATCTTAGCACCAGTTGCCATTGTTAACCCCTTTGCCGAGTTGCTCAATATTCCCGAAGAAGTACTCAAACCAAGAAGAAGCAACAACCACTACTTACAGTTTATAGAAGCCATCACCTTTTACCACCAGTGGCAACGCAAGCAGCAAGTAGATGCCGCCACAGGAGCGCTCTTTATAGAAAGCACGTTAGAAGATGTAGCCGAAGCCAACAAGTTGATGAAAGAAGTATTGCTGAGAAAGTCAGATGAGTTGAGCGGCGCCTGCAGAAACTACCTGGAAGCAGTAAAAAGCTATTTAGAACAAGAGAACAAAACCAGCTTCACGAATCAAGAAATCAGAAAAGCGCTAAAGGAACACCCCAGCAATCAAAAACGGTACAATCTGAGCCTGATGAGCAACTACTACATAAAGCAAGTAAAAGGCAAAAAAGGCACAGCCTATAGCTACCAAATAGTGAGTTATAAAGAGTTCCAGGAGCTGAAAAACCACGTGTCTAATGTGCTGGATGAAAACCTGAAAAAGCTGGAAGAACTGGCCCTGAGCATGTCGAAGGGGTTCACCAGTCCAGCAGTGGTTCATACCGAAAATGAACCAGTTAAATCCAAGAGTGCCAGCAAGGTAAAAGACCCGTCCAGAGAGCAGAGAGAAAAGGTATCGTAAGTGAAAATTTTAGTGCTCAAAAACAGCCGCTACCAATACTTAGAAACCGCTTTTAAAGAATGGTTGGACATACTCGGTTACAATCCAAAAACCGTTTACAACATGCCCACCATGGTTCGGGAGTTCCTGCACTTTTTGGAAAACAACGGAGTTCATCAAATCAACCAAATCCAAAACACTGACTACAAAAACTACTTCAATCACATTAGTACAAGGCCCAATCAAAGGCGCGGTGGTGGCCTGGGCAATGTTTACCTCAATCAGCAAATACAAGCCCTGGAAAAGTTCTACGAGTTTTTACAACACAAAGGAGCAAGTGGAGTTCCCCCCGTAAGTCTCAAGCCACTCAAGCTCCAGAAAGGAAGTATTACGGTACTGAGCCAGGAAGAAATCAAGGAGTTTTTTGAAGCTACCCATCAAGAAAGCCCGCATCCCCAACAAGAAGCCTTCAACGCCAGAGATAAAGCAATGTTGGCCGTTTTTTACGGTTGTGGACTGCGCAGAAGAGAAGGCAGCAGTTTAAGAGTTGATGACCTGAATTTTGATAGAAGAATCTTACATGTACGAAAAGGGAAAAACTACAAACAACGGCTAGTTCCGTTCAGTAGGTCCAGTTCAAAATACCTGCAAGAATGGATCTATGACTACAGGCCAGGCATGGTACAAAGCCCAAAAGAAAGCAGCCTGTTTATAGGAAGAACCAGAAAAGCCATGACAGCCAATGGACTGTACAAAAGGCTTAAACTTCTACAGCTCAAGATTGACAACCCCAGCCTGCAACAAAAAGAAATTGGGCTACATACTCTAAGGCACTCCATTGCAACACATCTATTGGAAAACGGAATGGACTTACAGCAAATACAACGGTTTTTAGGCCATAGCAGCTTGGGGAGTACTCAGATTTACACCCACCTAATGAAAGCCCAGGCAAAGGGTTCGTAAATCCCTTTGAGAGTAAACGACAAGTGAACAAAAGAAGCATGGGGAGTTTTAAAGCCTACTTACAAGCACAAGGAAAGAGTAAATCCACAGTTACCCATTATACCCGCTATGTGCTGGACTTTTTGAGTTTTTTAGATCGAGACAATACCGAAATAGAGAAGGCCACGGCAAAAGAAGTATTAGCCTATCTAAACCACCTGCAGCAAAAAGGACAATCCAACAGCACCCGAAACATAAGGCTCAATGTGATCAGGCATTTTATGTACTATCAAATGGAAACAGGGCAAAGAGCCGAAAACCCTGTCCAGCATCTCAAAATAAGGGGCAATACGCAACAGAAGCTTTACCCCATCCTGGACAAACAACACTTAGAAAGCCTTTACACAAACTATCAAGTACCCGAAGAAAAGGACCCGAATCACAAACGAAATTGGTTCAATAGCTATCGACAAGCCAAGCAAAGAAACAAAGCAGTACTGAGCTTAATGATCAATCAAGGCTTAACCACTCCCGAAATAGAAAAGCTGACCTTACATGATCTGAAGCTGAAAGAAGGAAAGGTTTGCATAGCAGGAAGCAGAATAAGTAACCAGCGGACTTTAGAGCTGAAATCAAACCAGATCATAGCACTGATGGAATATCAATACAGCACCAGAGCCGAACTACTGAAATACCAAACATCAGACACCAAACGCCTGTTTTTGCCGACCCCAATTGCAGGAAGAAAGAAGGCTAATGAAAGCTTGCAGATATGGAAAGGCCTAACCACAGAAATCAAACAACAAGACAAAGGATTTATCAACTTCAAACAAGTACGCGCCAGTGTCATCACCCATTGGTTAAAGCAGTACAACCTAAGGCAGGTTCAGTACATGGCAGGGCATAAATACGTGCGTTCCACCGAAAGGTATTTAGTCAACCAAACCGAAGATTTACAAAAAGACGTTGACCAGTTTTATCCATTTTGATGAAGTAGCGCTCCCCATCAGAGCGCCTCAAACAATAGGATTAATTTTACCATCGATTATCATCAGAAATGAGCGCATTACCAGAAGACACCATAGAAGGGCTTTACATATCAGTAAAAGAGATCATAGAAGCATCAAGGAGCAGTGTTTACAGAGCAGCGAACACAGCCATGGTAAAAGCCTACTGGAGTATTGGAAAACTAATAGTTGAAGTAGAGCAGCAAGGAAAAGAAAGAGCCGAATATGGTACACAAATGATCAGTCAGTTATCAGAAAAGCTCACAACTGAATACGGAAAAGGCTATACAGCCACCAATCTTAAATACATGCGGCAGTTTTACAAAGTGTTTGAGAAAAGTCACTCAGTGCGTGACCAATTAAGCTGGACACATTACAGGCTGCTGATGAAGGTAGAACAGCAGGCAGCACGCACCTTTTATATGGAAGAAAGTGTGTTGCAAAACTGGAGCACAAGAACCCTTGAAAGACAGATCAACAGCCTGTATTACCAACGACTGCAATCCAGTTCGAAAGAAGGAGCGTTGCAGGTACGCCAGGAAGCTGAAGAACAACAAACACCATTACAAGCCTCAGACCTGATAAAAGACCCCTATGTTTTAGAGTTTACAGGCTTAAAGCCCAACAAAGCCTTCTATGAAAAAGAACTGGAACAAGCCATCATTGACAAGCTGCAAGAGTTTTTGTTAGAGTTGGGAAAAGGCTTTTCGTTTGTATCACGTCAACACCGCATCAGTTTAGAAGAAGAGCACTTTTACATTGACCTTGTATTTTACAATTACATACTCAAATGTTTTATGCTGATTGATTTAAAAGTAGGTAAGCTTACCCATCAGGATATTGGTCAAATGGACACTTATGTTCGCCTATTTGAATCAGAAATGAAGCAAAAGGATGACAATCCCACAATAGGCCTCATACTGTGTACACAAAAGAACAAGGCACTTGCCAAATACAGTTTATTGAATGGAAGTGAACAAATCTTTGCATCAAAATACATTACCCATTTACCCAGTGAAGAAGAGTTGCAAAGAGAAATAGAAAGAGAAAGGCTCCAGATAGAAATGGAGAAGAAGCTCAATGAATAGCGTATTGCAAATGATTGCCTCATAAACCTCGCGCCAATAGTGCGAGAAACCCATCATCTGGCAAAAAAAGATCTGTCTCCCTGCAAGCAGGGCATCAAGCCGCTTTGGTTCCGCTCAAAGCTTCACCAAAAGAACAGGAAAATCGGTATTCCAGCCTTGGTCGTCAGCAAACAAAACCGCCAGGCCGTGTCAGCACTTGTTTTTAATCTGTTGATTTTAAAGGTTGAAAAAACAAAAGCTTCCCGCCCTTCGGGTGCTTCGTAAACTTCGCAGCCTGTCACTTTTGTTGCGTTCCTCGGTCGGCTTCCATGGCAGTTCTTTTGTCTTTTTAGCCGCCTCACTCACTCCACTGCGTTGTTAAGGTTCGCAAATGTCAGCCAACCTTAAAGGTAGTTGCTCACCTTCACAGCCTCATTGCGTTCCCTTCGGCCACTAAAAATCCAATCACTGCCCATGTCTGGCTCGCCTTCGGGTCGCTACGGGTTGGCGGCTAAATCGGTTGATTTTACTTCGACTTCGCTCCGTATAAATTAAGGTATCCGCCAAGCAGAGCCACTACCCCGGGCCACTTCGTGCCTTTTCCGTTGCAGGCCCTTGCTCCACTCGCAGGACGGCTCGCCAACAGTCTGAAGATCTGATTTTAGGCGGGTACGTTCTCGATAGTCTTTTGATGTAGCTCCCTTCCGCGCGAAATGTTGCGCAGAGCTTTTGCCTAAGAAGGCAACTCGCTTGGAGCATCATCCCCTACAAAGGGGCTTATCAAAATCTTTGACTAAAACCAAAATGCCAGCCAAAAGCCCCTTTGCAGTGAATGATGGATGTTTTATGCTGCCCGATATTTTGTGTCCCAAACTTTTGAATTGACTAGAATTAAAGTTGTTGCTATGAGTACCAACACCTCTCCCGAAACTTTAATTGCCTGTTTTAATACTTAGCATATGAATACCATGATAGTCATAATTACTGCGATCATAGGTTGTGCCCTGTTTCGAGCTCTAGTTCCTAAAACAATAGGAGACCGTTTTATAGATACAATCGAAAGGATAATGGACAAACTTCCTGGAGGCATGTTAGCCAAGATTTTAGGTAAAAAAGAAGACCTGAACGACTAAATTGCACTACCGGAAATGGGTTGTTTAAAACTGTCATATTACACGCCTAAAGAGGAGCTAGAAACAAGTCCTCTTATTTTGGTTAAGGAGCTAGAAAAGAACTCTACTAAGCCAAAAAAACGTGTGAGTTCCTACCGCTTCGCCTTCAACGGTATAGAAAGAGACGATGAATGGGGTGGTGTCGGAAACTCTTACGATTTTGGAGCTAGGATTTATGATTCTAGAATTGCTAGGTTTTTAAGTGTGGATCCAGATTATAGAAAATACCCTGGATGGAGTCCATATTTATTTGCGGCGAATTCTCCAGTGGCTTTCATTGATAGGGATGGTCGAGGCCCTGGTCCAGCAGTTTTGAAAGTGAATTTAGAGTACGTCTTTACAACAGCGATAAAAAGAGAAGCTTGGAGGGATGTGACGGAATTACGCAAAAGTCTATTGTCTAGGCAAAAAAATACTAAGACTACTTTTAATAGCATTACTCTTCTTAATGAAGATCAGTTTATTGCAGCGCATGATAATTTAAAGGACGTCTTTGGGAATTCAATAAATGAATATGTGACACTCGATTTATTTGGACATTCAATTCAGGTGGCAGTTTTGGGATCACGAAAAAATACGACTAAACAGCTTAAGATTGTCGAGATTGCATTCGTTTGGACTGAATTGGATTTGGAGAATAACGAAGGTGGTGGTTATATAAGGTTAGAGTCCAAACATGGGACAGTTTTAGAATTGAGAACAATGAATAAGGAAGATTTTTTAACATTGAAAAGGGGATACTATAAGTCTGTAAATGACAAATACTGTAATATCATTGCTAAAGATCCTGAATTGGCTTCATGGGATGAGGTTATGACTGCGAGTGAAAATATGGCGACATATAGGGATGAAATGGCGAGATATGATGAGGGTACTGATGCTTATAATACTATTAAGATGCGCTATGATGAGCAATTAGAGAGATACAATACTCTATTGGCCAAACATCAAGAAACCTATGGAGATCAAACTGATAAGAAAGAAATTAATCCATTGGACCTTTTGAACCAAGATTAGTATTGAAAAAGAAAGACGAAATGACTGCAAAGATATTGCGAATTGTTCCCCTATTCATGTTGGTTGGTTATCTGATTCTGCTATTGCTGCAGGGAGTCCATATTTTGATCTCTGACAGGACGTTTTCTAAAGATGAAAATCTTAGGTGTATTCATGATTTTATATATGAATATTATGATGTAAATGGGATATATCCAGTAAATAAAGAAGATTTCGAAGAAATTGATTCGGAAGCCATCAAAGAGTATTTGAAATCCGAAAAGAGCTTCAGGATAAAGACTTCTAATGACATCTATTCTATTTCTGTCTGTCGCCAGCATCTGAGAATTGATTTTGATTTTCTGAGTCTTAAAGTTTTTGGCTGCAACAGCCAGGACGATATTGTGTCAATTGATTTAAATGACAAAGGTGCTTTTGTGGACTTTATTTATTTTGATCATTCTCAGGACTCAATGGTAATGGAATTTTTTTATCAAGAGATAAGGAAAATACATGATGAAGATTCCACCTATCCTAGGTTTATGGGTTTGATGACCACTTTTGAATTGGAAATAAGGCGTAACGGAAATGGAGGTTTCTCATACGAGAGCAATAAACCATTAGGTTTGCTTGAAAAAAAGAGCGTGGAAACTTTTATAAATAAAATAGAGAGTTTTTTTGTGTTACATGAAATAAATGGCCTTGATATTCATTATTCTATTCCTACTGAGTTGGGTAGTGTTCAATAGGGCACTGGCCATCGCGCGATGAAAGTGAAATAAAAGGTTGGCTAGTAAGCAACTCGTTGATTTTCAGGGTGTGGAAGCCAGTCGGAAAATCGTTTTTGAACTTGACCTAGATTGTGCGCTGATCTTTGAAAACAGTTTATATAAAAGTTGAAGAAAAAAGCTATTTTTCAAAATCTTGTTGACTGCTTCAACAATGGAATTTGAAAAATTAATGTCTTTGAGAGCTACTTTCATGCGTAACCGCAGCTGCTTTCGGAGATTGAGCTTGTTGATCTCAGAAGCGCTATTCTCAGGGCCGCCATCGGTCACCATCTCTACAGCTTACGTCTGTTCTTCTCCTGGCTCGAACAACTTCAAGTCATCAGCATCAACCCCATGGCCGGTTTGGAGTTTCCGAAACTCTACAGCCCAAGAAGAACCGCACTGGCAATGGAAGATATTCAATTGCTCTATCAAGCCGCTGAAACCCCCATAGATCACGCCTTACTCGGCATATACTACGGCTGCGGCCTTAGAAGGAGCGAAGGAGCCGCACTCAACCTAAGAGACATTGTCTGGTCATCCACCAAAGTCATAGTCCGACACGGAAAATTCAACAAAAGGAGAGAAGTACCCCTACATACCAAGATACTCAAAGACCTGCGCCGCTACTACGAAAAAGAACGCCCCGGGCGATTATGGACAAACCGAAGCACCCAAGCCTTTTTCGTCAACGTTCGCGGGTACCGACTAGAAGGCAAAAGAGCCAATGCCCGCATCCAACAACTCGCCCAATTTGCCGGACTCAAACGAACGGTATCACTCCATACACTACGCCACTCCATCGCTACCCACTTACTCGACAAAGGCATGAGTCTCCAACAGATTCGCCAATTTTTAGGCCACTCATCACTAGATGTTACCGAACGCTACGTGCTAGGAAGCCAAAAAAGCTGGCGCAAAAGACACTCCGAATACACCAAAAACCACCAGAAAATCTACCAAGCATCATGACCCTGGAGCAATACCTACAACAACGCTACTCCCCATCCAGCACCCAGCGCTACCTAAGAGCCATACACTGTATCCAACAAGTACTCCAGGAAGCCAGTGTGCAAGCCAACTTTCACACGATAGTAAACTACATAGGCGCACTCAGAGAACAACGCTACTCAGCCGGACACCTGGAAACCGAATTGCAGGGCATTAAGAAATACTATGCCTGGCTTCAATTCACCGGACAACGCATCGACAATCCCGCCTATAGTATCAAACTCCACGACATCCAATCCAAGGACGTGCAATTTGAAGACCTGTTCTCACTTACCGAACTCGAACTCCTGCTCCAAAGACCATCACGCTACGCCCTGCTGGAAAACCGCAACAAAGCCGCCATTGGCTGTTACATCTACTTAGGCCTGACCACTGGCGAAATGGCCGCGCTCAAACTGAGTGACCTGCTCCTTGATCAAGAAACCGTCATTGTTCGCAGCAGTCGTAAACTCAACGCCCGAACCTTACTACTTCCATCAAACCTGCAAGCACACCTGGAACGCTACCTGACTTTCGAGCGGCCCTATCTGATCAAACAAGAAAGCGACTCCTTGTTCATTACCAAAAAAGGACTACCCGAAAAAGGTGAAGGTCTACACTATCTCATCGAATCCCAACGGTTGCTTTTTCCTGAAAGGACACTCAATCCTAAAACCATTCGGCAATCGGTGATTTTGAACTGGTTCAGACAAGGGAAGTCTATCAAAGAAGTACAATTACTCGCTGGCCATAAATGGCCATCCACTACCGAACGCTATAAACCCGTTGATCTCTCCGATCTCAAAGCGGCCCTGGAACAGTTTTTTCCGTTGGGGTAACCTACGATTCAAAGATCGCTGGTATTGCAATTATTTTATCAAAATACTTGTAATATCAATCTTATCCTTACTAAATTGCCCAATGGCAAGGTTGTTAGGATGAAAATAGGTAAGAAAAGTCTGAGAATATTATTGGTTGCGATTCCATCTATAATAACTGGAATTAGCACGTATGTGGTAGCTATTGAACAGGCTCGAAATGATTGTGATGGCACTAAATCGGTTTCGGCCTTAAAGAATGAGAGCGTTGATGAATCAGTCAATGAGACCATAAATGGCGAGACCAACAATTATCAAGCTGACCGCATAATTGAAATCGATAATGGTTACTACGTCGAGGGCAACAAAATAGAAAATGGTAGGTTTTCAGGCTATGTAATTGACAAGATTGAACAGAGCGGTGATGTGCTTGTCCTAAAAAGACAAAGAGTAAGGTGAAAAATCTTTTTCTATTCATTGCATTTTTGGCCATTATCGCTTCAGCAAGCGCGCAGAATGGGCAAGCCAGAGTGATCAATAACTATTATGCTGAGAGGATAGTAATTTTCAACGGAGATAATAATAAATATTACGAAGGAGTAGATAGTCAAAGTGTTTCAGAAAAACTCCATGACTTAATATCTAAAATTCTCCTTAAAGGAAATGGGCAAGAGAAAGATATTCATGACATACAAACTCAGGTTGATGAAATTATGCTCACTTCCAAAAGCCTAGAGAATGCCTTGAATGAAGTTGTTCAACGACTTAGACATTTAGATAGCGAGCAAATGATGACTAGGAGTGCCTTGGATAGAATTGATAGTTTTATCGACGAGACAAGGTATCTAAACCAACATCAAATCTTGAGCAGGATTGGCGAATCATATTTCTTATCTGACCAATTATCACGTCCCGAGAGTAATTTCTTTTTTCGTACTGACTTCAAAAGATCGAATCTAGTGGCAATCAGGTCGAATAACGTCTGGGGGTTTATTGATGAAAAGGGTAGGCTTAAAATTAAATTTCAATTCGATTATGCGTCAGATTTTTCTGGTGATCACGCTGTTGTATCCAAAAATGGTGAAACATACTTCATAGATTTTACAGGGAAGAGAGTATCGGACTTTAAGATTGTTGAACAAGATCAATCAGCAATTACTGAAGGGGACATTGTTTACAGTTTAGGTGACGGGAAGTTTATAAGCAGAATAGATGGCAGGATCTATTTGAGTACTTATGCGAAACATTTATTTGTGTCAGATCCTTATTGGAAGTTTGTCTCATTTTCTCATGATCTCCTGTTAATGGACTATGGGGCGGGCCTTGATGGTTCTGATTATAGATTAATCGATCTCGATGGTGAAATTTATCACCGTTTTGATCCATCCTGCAGAGGCGTTAGCGAGATTTCAAAACAAGGTATTATAACTGTTGAACAATTTGGCAAATGGCCGTCGACGCTTATGTTAAGTGGATATTTCGATGTACTTACCAAGGAGATCATAATAGCTCCTTGCTATAGTTATGCCGAACTATTTGACCATAAATATGCCATCGTTCGCAATGAAAGGTATGAGTATGGATTGATCGACACAGGCAATTACAGTATTCTCGAATTTGGTGAATACCGCATAAAAAGATTGAAAGAAGGGCAGCTCAAGATTAGAAGTTCTATGTTTCGTAAGGCTTCTTACTACAGTTCGAATTTTAAACATATTCGAGGTCCAAAACTAAATTAAGGGTAGTGTTCAAAATAGCATATCACTCCTACGGTAGTTCTTTAATTTGTTGATTTACAATGCTCTTTGTTTTTGTTTAACGTTGGCTTGAGTTGTTTCATTTATCTAATGATAAAACAGAAGTTGTCTTAGAGTAACGATACTGCGGTTATTTTGAACCAAGTGTTCAATTTAGCATATGGGCGATTCGTGCAGGTTCTGTGATGGAAACTTGGTAAAGGCAGGAAAGCAAAAAGACGGTACTCAGCGGTACCGATGTAAGTATTGTGAAAAGTATCAGCAACTGGAGTATAAGAGTCCTGCTCTCTCAGTTGATACGGAATGTTTGGTCAACATTTACCTTGAAGGATGCGGTATCAGAAGTCTTTCCAGAATCTTTGGAATTTCGCCCGGAACGGTATTGAATAAGATCAAAATGGCAGCCAAAAGCATTCAAAATCCGTTGAAGTTCAAACCACTTTCATCTTATGAAATGGATGAGATGTACACTTTTATTGGAAACAAAAGTGATGAAACCTGGATTAGCTATGCTATTGAAAGAGAGTCAAAACAAGTGGTTGATTTCGTAGTTGGAAGTCGATCTAAAGTGAATTTGAATCAAATTGTCCAAAAGGTCCTATCCATGGACCCCAAGCGGGTATATACCGATCGATTGAACATCTATCCGGGAATCATTCCAAAGGCTTTGCACAGGCCTACAAGGTTTATGACCAATACCATTGAAAGACTGAACCTAACCCTACGAACACACTTGAAGCGACTAAGCCGAAGAACCATCTGTTTTTCAAAGTCGAAAGAGCTGTTGGAAGCTAGCCTCAGACTCTATTTTTGGAGCCGAGGCATTATGAGTTTAAGGTGCCTATAAATTATACCCGTTGACCGGACATAGAATTGGAGATTTTATTTAGAACTTAAATTAAGTTCCAGATGAACATTAGAACAAAATATGCAACTAAGATAATTTATCGTGGTGAAGTTGCCGGAGATGGAATTATCCTACTTCAGGAGCTATCGAATCGAACTTTGGGGGTTAAGCTCCTATATGGTGGCAATGAATATTCGGAGAGTAGTTTTTACTATTTACATGCGTTGAATCAAATTAGATCTCAACTTGAAGAAAATGGTCTTTTAATCGCGTGCAATGCATCACGTTTGGATGTGGTGCAAACGGAATGGTTACAGATATGTCTCTGGGACGGCTCGGTATTTTGATAGAAGGTAATAGGTTAACTAATGTCCAGATTGATCTTTTTGAAGAGACGAGCTTATTTGGCAACTTAGGTACACTGCAGGAGCAGAACGAAATAAGAAAACAACTCTTACCCAGATAGGTAGTGTTCAAAATAGCATATTACCACTTTGGCCCCTAGGACCTTAAATTGTGTACATGAAGTTTATTCTAATCACATCCACACCTATGCCACGTTTACAAGTAGATCTACAGCGGTTCACCTTTGGAAAAGCAATGTATTTTGAGAGTATAGTTGATATTTTAAGTCCTGAAAACAAAACGATTGAAGATTTTTTGGCGAAGGGAGAAGTGGTGCCTTCTGAAGTCATTGCAGAGTTAATTATTGAAAATTTGAAGGGTTCAAGTTCAGATTTAAAAATATTGCTGGGGTATCCAAAAACCAAGGAGCAATTGGATGACCTGATTTGCTCTTTGAATCAATGGACTGGCAGGGAGCTAACCGTTCATACAGTGGAAAATGATTCTCTTAGTAGTTTGACGAAAATGACTCCAAATGATGAAAGTGATGGAGTTATTGATGTTTTCTTGCTTAATAGTTCGGACACCAAATTCATTTTTAAAGTAATTAATAATGTTGGCAATGTTCAGTAGAGTGGTAATGTTGGTTGTGTTCTAAAGTGTATGTGGGTTTGGGTTGTAAGTACTCTTGAGCAATTAATCGATGGAGATGCCGTGTATATTACGTTTACATCAGGTAAGTAAAAAGATTGTATCATGAAATTAATAGTTGTGGTGGCTCCACCATCTGAAACCACAGCCAATAGATTGCGTGAATTATTAGACTCAAATATTCTGATAATTGAAGTCTCAAAACTGATTCGGATGTCTCTTGACAAGGAAAAAGGGAGTCAAAGGAAAAGAAGGCTTAGCCGAGACCCATTGTTTTCAGATGATGAACTTCTGGGACTTGTGAGTGCAGAACTTGAAAAGTTTCCGAACAAAAGTGTCGTGATCACCATGGGGTTTCCAAGAACTAGTAAACAGTCACTAGAAATGAGGAATGCGATTCGACCAAAACAGTTAATTGGATTAAAGGTGGGCTCTCAAAACAAGGGGGAATTGGATTTGATTCTAGATGATGTGTTTGACGAAATACACTACGTAAAAGATCAAACATTTATTCCGGAGAAGGTCAAAGGCCTTTTGTAAGGCAGTCAAAGGCTCTATTTTTGGAAGCCGAAGCATTGCGGATTGGAGTAGCCATAGCAATTCCATAAGAACGCCCAAGATTGCTGTGAGAAGAATAAATAAATATTGCAAACGACTACTATATGTTTGGATTTCTATTTGCATAATGATGCTTGTTGTTTCTTGCACTAAGAAGGTTTTATCCAAATATGAAGATGGGAGCCTTAGAACAATAGAGATAAGTTACCCATTCTCAGACCGAGAATTGGTTAGGGTTTTCATGAGAAACGGACTTCCTTTGGAAGAGTATGAACAAAGAAATGGGCTCAAGGATGGTAGTTATACTGCTTACCATCCAAATGGTAGGCTAAGAATCGTTCAATCATATCACAATGACACTCTTCAGGGCTACGAAATGGTATACAGTCACAGTGGAAGTTTAATATCCCAAGGTTTTTTCGAGAAAGGCTTAATCAATGGTCCAGTAACACATTGGGATAGTTTGGGTACTATGATTTTGAAATCAAATTTTGTGGATGGTGAAATGCAAGATACACTCCATACCTATTTTCCAAATGGACAATTGAGATCAGTTGGAAGGTATCATGATGACAAACCAGTAGGTACACATCTTTTTTTTGAACAGAATGGAGATACTCTAGATAGTCTAAATTATAATATTGTCCATTCCATAGGTCGATAGGGTAATGCGGTTGTGCATAGGTGATACACGTAGGTTCTGGGCTGAAAGTTCGGAAAAGACTTGGGCCCCTAAAAAAAGAAGCCGGTGTGTGAAGCCGGCCTCTACGGTTTAAAAAGGTTGTGTGTGATGTGTCTTAGTTAATGAGGCTTAGGTTGCCCTTATGGTATTGAAACCTGCCTCGCTTATCTCTGAATTCTACATGGTATACATAGGTACCCACCGGGCTGGGAACACCCTTAAACTGGCCGTCCCAACCCTCGTAAATGTCGTTTGATTCAAATACTATTTCACCCCATCGGTTAAGTACTACCAGTCTGAAGTTGTCAAAGAGCAGTTCCTGTCCATTGAGCCCGCCTGAGCCTGTTACTAGGTATTCGTCATTAATACCATCATTATTGGGCGAAAAGGCATTGGGAATAAAAACTTTGAGATTGGGGAGTTCCAGCAGTGTATTAGAAACGGAAATTCTATTGCCATAGGTGGCTGTAATCCTGTACTTGATGATTTCATCTTCAAACAGTAAGATGTTTTCGTCTCGAAAGGAAGTGGCGGTTCCTTTGAAAATGGTCTCAAAGGCGCCGTCTTCACCCGCTTTTTCGAGTACATAAGTGGTTTCGTTCTCTGGCCAGTCTTCAAATCGGTTCCAGCTAAGGTCTATGTGCTCTTCGTTCCTTGTAGAGTTGAGTACAATGGAGTTTCCTTTTAATCCTTGATCTGCCTTGCTGTCACAAAAGTCAATTCCGGTAATGTGGTACTCGTACACGTCCCGGTCTATAAATATGTCAATAGAGTCTACATAGAAGGTATCGCTTACCACGGCATGGCGCTCTATGTATCCAAAATTGGGATCGGTGCGGCTCACCAGGTATCGGTTTACCTGCGGATGTGGATGGGGCAACCAATTGGTTTGTATCATGCCCTTTTCAGTAACAGTGGTGGTAAAAAGTTCAGTACTGCCAAATGGAGACACATATGCCGGGCTTATCTCTTCTTTATTGCTTCTTACTCTATGGCTCTCACCCCGTGCAAATACCTTTATGTAGTACTCGTAATTGCTGGCGCATACCTCTCTGTCAAGGTAGTGGCTGCTGTCTCCTGGAAGAGCAGCTATTTTTACAGCCCTTGAGGCATCTGTTGAACGGTACACAAAATAACTATCAACGGTATTCCATCCTTCATAATGAGTCCAGTGGATACCTGGTAAAAAGCCTACTTCATTTTCAGCGATTTGCAAATGAGCGGGTTGGTGCATTGGGCCAATGGCTACCGTATCGCGGCAATCGTCAATACCCAACAACTGGTAGTGCGCAAAAGTGGTTTTAGGCCTGAATTCATAATAACCGGTATCCAGAAAGGTCTCTGCCGGATGAGCAATTGGTTGAATTAAGAATGTATCGCCCTTATGAACCTCTGAGAGTAAAAAGCCTGATACTCCTTCTGTTTCCAGATTGCCAATTTGGGTAGCAAAGACACCGGCACTTCGATGTGAAACAAAAGAAAGCCCTCTGTGCTTAATGGCTCTGGGGTTGCCCACTTTTACGGTATCGCTAAAGAGCCTGGTAGAAGTACATCCAAAGGCATCTATTACTTCCAGCTGTACTGATTTGTCACCATTGGTGCCATATACCCAGCTCGGGTCTTTTACTCTGCTGGTATCTACTCCGGGTTTGGAAGGATTGAAGTCCCATAAACGTGATACTATTTCCTTATCACCATAGGATTTGTCTTCAAAAAGCACTTCAGTATTTCGGCAATAGAAATCGTACTCAGTACCAATTCTTACAATGGGATCCTTATACACCACCACCAGGTTTTCTTGACGAAGGCTCACTGCTTCACCCAATAGATTAAATGCCTTTAGGGTAACACTATGCTCTCCTACCGGAAGACTTAGATAAGGGTTTCTGTCAAAACTGAAGGGAATAGTGTCATCATTTAAAAACCATTGAAAACTGTCGGCAAAAGATGATGTATTGTTAAAGGCTATTGAAATGCTCTCACAGGCTTCAAAAGTGTCTACGCTAAATCTGGGAATGGCGCCATTATAGATTCGTACAGGTCCTGCATCAAAGCGACGCGAACAGCCCCGGTTGTCTCGGGCCACCATAATAGGTGTGTATTCAACATACAATACACTGGTATCCTGAATGGTGTAGGTGTGTTTGGGTATGCTATCGTCTACAGCCGTGGTTTGGTCACCATAGTCAAAACTATAGCTGCTTACCGCATCGTTTTGTTCATAAAAAGTAACTTCCTGAGAGTGTGTACCCTCATTGGGGTCAAGCACAAAAGAAGGTCTGGGGCCTGATAGTTTAACATAGTCAGCTTTACTCAGGGTGTCAAAACATCCAAACTTTGACATGGCCACCAATGAAACATCGAAACGATAGATATTGGCCGGATCAAAATTGAGAATGTCGTACAAATGAGCCACACCGTCTTCAGCAATTCCTAAGCCTTCGCCGTCTCCAAAAATCCAGTAAAAGGAGTCTACATTGGTGCTGGTAACATCAAACTTAACCAGCGCCGGGGCACATAAAATGTTTTGACTGTCAAGCGTAGAAAAGTTATAGTCAAACTCAATTACTTTGGCATTTTTGGTCATAGTATCTACACAACCCAGATCGTTTTTAGCAATGAGTTGTATGGTATATTCTCCGGGTTTTCCAAAAACTATTCTCGGCGATTTTGAAGTCTTTTTGGGTTTTATCTGCGCCGTAGGATCGTTGAGTACGCTCCATTGAAACTTTGTGGGTTGCACAAAGCTCTTATTGGTCATTTGCAAAGGCACATCAGTACAGGCTGTTGAGTTATGTCCAAAAAAAGCAACCACACCAGCTTCATAGGTCAGTTTATCTTCAAAAGTGGTAACACAACCATCGCTGTTGGTAATGGTTACGCCAAGGGCATAATTATTGGCTTTTGTAATAGAAACATCACTGGTATCGTTCAAACGATCGCTAAAAGAAATACCCGAAGGCTGGTTTGAGTACCACTCAAATTGCAGGGCGTCTGATGGGTTTTGATAGTGGAAGTTGTGTTTTACTTCTGCTATTATTCTGTCGTCAAATGGCACACATGATGCCCTTTTGCCTTTAATAATGCTGGCCGAAGCGCCACTCACCTTGTATTGGTTTTTGAGGACCACCGTGTCGGCACAGTAGTCATTTTTGTAAACGTATAAATACACATCATAGGCTCCGGGAGTAGTTATTGGAAACTCAAGTGATGTACCATCGCCTGTAAAACGTGATTTGGTAACAGGATCAATAATGAGCCATTTGTTGCTTGTAGTTACTGGGTAGGGACCATTGCTTGCCTGTAATGCGATGGTATCGTTGGCACATAAAAATTCGTCGGCAGTGCTCACCTTGGTTTCAAGCTCAAAAACCTCTGCTACTTTCTGTACTACCACTTCATCTTCACAGCCGTCGGGGCTCTTTATCTTTAGTCCCAGAGAATAGTTGCCAGGGCTTTTAATAGTGTATTTAAAGTCTGCAATATCCTTAGTGGTAAGTGGCTTTCCTTGCCCGTCGTATATGGTCCATTCATAACTTTCAACGGCTTCCGGGCAGGTTTTTCTAATGTCCAGTTGGGCTTCTAAATCTTCACCTACGCATAGTTTGTCTGACCCCAATACAAAAGCGGCTTCTATATCTCTGAAAACAACACTTCGATCTGAAGTTGATGAGCAACCCGTAATACTGTCAGTAGCAGTAAGCTGCACTTTGAAGGCTCCCTGCGATTTGAATGTATAAGCCAGGTGCCTATCAGTACTTGTGGCAATGAGTTTTTGATTCACATTGAAAACTTCCCAATAGTATTTCAGAGCATTTCCAATCGAAGTGTTTTCAAAATAGACACTATCTGGTTGGCAGGCGCAAATCACATTTTGCCTGAAATTGCTAAACACTTCATGCACCAAAATGGTATCGCTATAAATGAACGATGATTCGCAGCCCCCTTCAGTATAGGTTATCCCAACATCATAGCGTCCGGCCCTACCATAATGAATGTTCTTTTTACTCAAAGTGCTACCCGTTGGGTTGATGGTGGCACCGTCCAATACCCATTCCAGATTTTCAGGATTGAGGCCTCCAAGTTTTTGGCGAACTACCAGGGGCTCTCCATTGCATACATCGTCCTTACTTATGGCAATGTCAAGTTTGTGAGAGGTACCCACTACTACGGCGTTTTTAATCTCAAAACTCTTTTTGCATCCAAACTCGTTGGATACCTGTAAACCTATGTCAAAGCTACCTGTCTTGGAATAGGCTATACCCTTTGGTTCAGGAAGTATAGAAGTAGATGGAGTGGCGCCAGGCAAACTCCATGAATAAGACACATTATTGTCCATAGAGTAGTTGGTGATATCTACTACTTTTCTATCACAGGTTTCAGGATCGCTTACTTTAAAGCTTGGATCAGGCAGGTTTCCCACCCCTATTAAAGAATCAAACTCTACGCTGGTCACACAGCCATCGGCGTTCTCAAGTTCAAGAGTTACTTTTTTAAAACCCTCGTGATAGAATCGTGTATTTACAGATGGTTTGGCTGATTCAGAACGGTACAAGTAGTCAAGAGAAAGACTGCCATGAGTTTCAATGAGGTAAGTGTATTTTAGATCTGATGCCCCGCCCTTTGCCTCAATGGTTACCAGGTCGCCTGTTCGGCACAAGGTTTTACCCGGATTTACATCGAGGTTGAGTTTCTTTGGGTTTCCCATTACCGCAACTCTCGCATTATTGGCGAGCTCAAGCTTACAGGTAAGGTTGCTTGGAGTTTTAATAAGTACGCTGGGAATAATGTTTCCCTCTTTCAGCGCAATAAACTTTACAGTATCAATGTCATCATTTTTCACCTGATTGCCAAACGACCAGGTGTAGTCACTTCCGGCAGGAACTCCCTTGGTTACTAATTCAATAGAATTATCTACACACACTTTGTTAGCTGAGGCCTCCAGGCTCATCTGGCTACAGCTTTGAGCTATCGCTGCTGAAACCTGCATAAAGAGCAGACAGGCTAAGCTCATATATTTTAGAAAATTAAACCGTTTCATGAATCATCTTTTACACACAACGAATAAAAACTCGTCTTTCGAAAATATACATTAATCGATGTTTTTTGGTTGTTCGTCTTATGTGCGAGATGGGGTAAAACAGCCAAAACACCCCTTACAGCCTTATAGGGCGCTTTCTATTTATTGGTTTTCGATGAGATAGGATACTCAATCTCTAATGCCCTTTTTTGCCCAATAATGAGGCTAAAGTGGTATCGTTTTTTCTAACAGACGCTATTTAAGTTGTTGGTATATAGCGTGTTGAGATTCATTTTCGATGAACATAAAAAAAGGGCCTGCAAAGGCCCCTTTTTGAATATTCTAAACGTGAAAGTTATATTACACCTAGTTTTTTGCCCACCTTAATGAAGGCATCAATGGCCTTGTCCAGGTGATGCTTTTCATGAGCGGCTGATATCTGAGTTCTAATTCGGGCTTGTTCTTTAGGTACTACAGGGTAGAAGAATCCAATGGCGTATACGCCTTCTTTCAAGAGCTCATCAGCAAACTTTTGCGAAAGTGCTGCATCATATAGCATGATTGGAACAATAGGAGAGTCACCTTCCTTAATGTCAAATCCGGCTGCAATAATTTTCTCCTTAAAGTATTTGGTATTCGCCTCTAATTTGTCTCTCAACTCGGTAGTGGAGCTTAGCAAATCGAATACCTTAATAGAAGCTCCTACAATTGCCGGAGCCAGTGAGTTGGAAAACAGATATGGGCGCGATCGCTGACGCAACATGTCAATCACCTCCTTGGGGCCGGTAGTATAGCCACCCATGGCGCCACCTAAGGCTTTTCCAAGCGTTCCTGTAACAATATCTACTCTATCCTGTACCCCATGGTATTCAGGAACACCACGACCCGTTTTACCAATGAAACCAGCGGAGTGGCATTCATCGGTCATTACCATAGCATCGTATTTATCGGCCAGGTCGCAGATCTCATCCATTTTGGCAATATCTCCATCCATAGAGAATACACCGTCGGTCACAATAATTCTATTTTTTTGGGCCTGAGCAGCTTTCAATTGCTCTTCCAAATCGGCCATGTCGCTATGCTTGTATCGGTACCTGGCTGCTTTGCACAAGCGAACTCCGTCAATGATAGAAGCATGGTTAAGGGCATCTGAAATAATGGCATCATCTGGTCCGAACAAGGGTTCAAAAACACCTCCATTGGCATCAAAGGCGGCGGCATAAAGAATAGTATCCTCGGTACCGTAAAATGAGGCTATTTTCTGTTCAAGCTCTTTGTGAATGTCTTGAGTTCCGCAGATAAACCTAACGGAAGACATACCAAAACCATGAGAGTCCAGTGCATCTTTTGCAGAGGCAATTACATCAGGATGCGATGAAAGCCCTAGGTAGTTGTTGGCACACATAATAATTACATCATCGCCAGTGCTTACTTGCACTTCGGCACCCTGCGGCGTAGTAATTACACGTTCTCTTTTATAGATGCCACCCTCTTCTATTTGCTTTAGCTCTTCCTGAAGTTGGCCTTTGATTTTCCCGTACATACTTGCTTCGTTTTCTATTCGTATACCCAGCAAAATTACAAGCCTTTTATGAGTGAAACTACCAGCATTAAAAAGGGGATATAAGAATCCTTTGAGCATTTCATTTCAGTATCCGCATATTGCCCACACCTTTGCGGTATGAAAGCGCTTCCTAACCTTGGCAAACACTCGTCAGCCTTTTGGAGAATGTGCTTTAGCTCCCTTTTGTTCTTTGCCAGTTTCAACCTGGTTATTCCTGAGTTGCCATCCTATTTCATGAGTATTGGTGGTTCAGCTGAGCAAAAAGGCTACATCATAGCCTTGTTTACCCTGGTAGCCATGGCCTCACGTCCCTTTTCAGGTCGATTGTCCGATACTATTGGTAGAGTGCCGGTAATGATGTTTGGAACCGTGGTGTGCATACTCATAGGTTTTCTATATCCTGTACTCACTTTTGTATTGGGCTTTTTTGCCTTACGATTTGTACATGGCCTATCAACGGGTTTTACACCCACAGGTAATGCTGCCTACGTAGCCGATATTGTTTCAAAAGAAGAACGAGGTGCTGCCATGGGCTATCTGGGCTTTTTCAATAGCCTGGGTATGGCTGCAGGTCCCGCATTGGGCTCACAACTGATGCTATGGGTGGATGGAGAGTACAAATGGCTTTTTTGGTTGAGCTCCCTCATTGCACTCATTTCAGCCTTGGTCATTTTTGGATTGCCTGAAACCCTTCAGGCCAAACAAAAAATGAAGTTGGAATTCCTGAAAATTAGATGGGAAGACGTATTTGAACCAAGAGTGATTAAACCGTCCATCGTTTTGCTTTTCACCGCATTCTCTTTTGGAGTAGTGCTCACGGTGGTTCCTGACCTGGCTACACATATCGGCATGCAAAACAAAGGGACTTTTTTTAGTGTATTTACCTTCAGTTCCCTGTTTAGCAGGCTCACTGCCGGTACGGTAAGCGATAGGATAGGAAGGGTTCCTGTGCTTTACGCATCTACCATACTGCTAACCATTTCACTTACCATTATAGGTTATTCAGAAACCAGAACGGTGTTTCTGGTGGGCTCGGCTATTTATGGTTTTGCCCTTGGAATAAACTCTCCAACCATTTATGCCTGGGCCATTGACCTCAGCTCCGAAACCCATAAAGGACGAGGTATGGGTACCGTATACATTGCTCTGGAGATTGCCATAGGTGGGGGAGCCCTTATTGCAGGTTTTATGTTTGCTGATCAATATGAGCGTATTGGTTGGCCCTTTCTTCTATCGGCTTTATTGAGTGCTCTGGGCTTTATTTATCTGCTTTTTGTGAGAAAGAGAGAACAGATACCAGGTTAGCCTCTTACTGCATTTGATATTTTCCATCTGTCAATATCCTTCCCTTTGGCAATCTGTTATTGCGTTCAAAGGCTGAGTAGAAGGGCTCTAGTTCTTTCCAGAATGCACTGTGAATACCAGCATTTGAGGCCATGTTTTCTGTTGTCATTTCGAAAGGAAATATGTGAATGGGAACATTTGCCCCGCTTGCATCTTTTGCCATTACGGCCAGGGTATAGAGTTCTTTTATTTTGTCATCGGTAATGGGAATACAGCCAATGGTAGCACAGCCACCGTGTATGTATATATCACCGCCAGTGCTGCTTCCCGTAGTACGCTTCTTATCACTTTCATTCGGATAGCTTACGCGCATAGAAAGTAAGTAAGAGCTTACTGGATTGTAATAATCCAGGGTATAAAGCCCCTCGGGTATTTGGCCATCCCCACGCCTTCGTTTTGGGCCCAGTACCCCGCTAAAATTGCAGAAACTATAGGTGCGTAAGAGTTGGAAAGGTCCACCCGAACTTACCCAAGCCTCAAGCTTTCGTTCCTTTTTAAAGCCCCGCAAATACAACTTTAAGCCGCTTTCAGAAATTCCTATTTTCCTTAAGTCTGTAAGTAGTAGTTGCTCCTTTGCGGCGAATGCCGCCCTTACTCTTGGATAGCTCAGTTGTTGTTTCTTGAAGCCATCGCTGGTAAAAGCGAATAGGAATGCAATAATGGAAAGACGTAGTAGCTTTGGCATAACTGCCAAACGCTAAATAGTTGACCGCAGTATGCGTAAAGAATAAAGATAGATGATCAATAGATGTTTGTGGGCTATAGTCATTCTAATTGCTGGTTCGGCAAATCTCTATGGGCAAATTCATGCTCAGCTTTCCTCCGGGCTATCATTTACCACCACCAATCCACGCGAGCTGCAAACCTTTGATCTCACATCAAAGGTTGATTCTTCCTTTGGATGGGAGTATCAGTTGGGGTTTTCAGGAGATGTCACTGAAAAAATCAGATACCTTTTTCGCGTAGGCTACAACCGCCACCGCGTTCATGTGTTTCATTCAAAAAAATACAGTCAAAATTTGACTGAACAGATTGATGGACGTCTTTCTTCAAGCTACCTGAGTTTCATGGTAGCTCCCCTGTTTCACCGTGGGGGAGGAATTGAGTTTACCTACGGCCTGGGTTTTTATGCTGGTTTCAGACTACAACAGAATTTCAACGGAGTTATCAGGATTATTGAAGACAATAAGACAGAAGTGTATCCACAACGGAATACGAGACCAGAAAGCTATAGAGAGCTTTCTACAGGTCTTTTTACCACAGTTGGTTTACATCGCTATTTGGGCTCAAAGGTGAAAGTGGGTGCTACTGCCGATTTAATTCTATTCCTCAATGCGAAGAATTTCATTTTTGAGGATACTGGAAGTACCAACGAAATAAACCTAAGACTTGGACTCAGCTATTTGATACAGCCCCGAATGGACAATTTGTAATGCGACACTGAGTCATTAAAAGGCAAACAATTAACCTACTTTTGCGGCAAAATCACGCAGTTTGAAAATCTCTGCATCGGTTTATTCATATACTGACAAGGAAATAGGTGAAGTAGTACACAGTCTGGAGCAGATAGGAGTAGACTATTTTCATATAGACTGCAACGACGATCTTGATGTTTTTCAGGATCTTACAACAGTTAGAAGCCTGTCTTCAAAGCCTCTGGATGTTCATATTATCTCGAAGACACCTCAAGTGTTTTTTAAAGAGATAGAGCGTATCAAGCCGGAGTATGTTTGTTTCCAATACGAAGATTTGCCGGCTGACTTTGAGTTTCCTGTAATACCAGGAGTTTCTTTTGGTCTTGCTATTAAGACTGAAACACCCATAAGCATCTTTGATACCTATGCCAATAGCTGCGAGTTTCTATTGGTAATGGCTACTACCCCTGGAAAAAGTGGAGGACAGTTTGATCCGGACAATTTTAGAAAGATACGGTCCTTTATGCGCCACTACCCTAAAAAGAGGGTAACCGTTGATGGAGGAGTAAATGCTGAAGTAAGTTTCATACTGCGCAGTTATGGGGTACATACTGCCGTGGTGGGTTCCTATCTGGCAAAGAGTGATAAAGGTGCTGTAAGCCTCAATACACTTAAGCACGAGTCAGTAGAATCTCATTATTTGGTTGGGGATATGATGGTGTCAAGACAGCATTGCCCGGTATTGAACATTGAAAAGGCCAACATTGCACAGATACTTGAAAGCAATGAACAACACAGGCTGGGCTATGTGCTATTGGAAGACCATGCAAATCATCTGGTGGGAATTTCTACCAATGCAGATATAAGAAGGGCACTTCTTAAGCATATCAATAATTTTTCTGAGCTAAGTACCGAAGATCTCGTGAATGAGAATCCCTTATTCATTGAAGAACACGCTACCATCAAAGAGATGTTTGACTTACTCAGAAACAGCGAACAACTTATTTCATACTTACCTGTGGTGGACCGCCAGCACAGGCTTACCGGAGCCATTAATTTACATTTCCTTATAAAAGGTGAATTATGATCATACACCTAAAAAACAACCTTTCTCAAGAGCGTATAGCTGCCATTGCACAGCAAACAGAATCCATTTACACCAAAGACAGTAATGGAACTGATTTGCTTATTGCCAGCTCAAAACTAAAAGTATTACCAGCTGAACTGGAGGCAGACGTGGAGGCTGTATTCCCAATGAGTACGGATATACAGTTGGCTTCAAAAGATTACAAGCAGGAAACGCGTAAGGTTACTATAGGCAACGTACAGATAGGAGGAGACAGCCGAAATAGCATTGTTATAGGCGGTCCTTGCTCCGTAGAAAGCCTGGAGCAAATTACTCAGAGTGCCGAACTCATGAAAGGTTTGGGTATTACAACCCTAAGAGCGGGTTGCTACAAGCCAAGAACTTCACCCTATTCTTTTCAGGGAATGGGTTTGGAAGGTTTGATGCTTTTGGCCAAAATGCGCGAGCAGTATGGTTTAAACATCATAACAGAAGTAAAAGATTCGTCACACGTTAATGATGTCATTGAACACTCTGACATCGTGCAGGTGGGTGCTAAAGCCATGTACGATCATAGCATTCTAAAAGCTTGTGGAAAGGCCCGTAAACCGGTTTTGTTGAAGCGAGGCTTTGGTACCACTTTGCAAGAGTTTGTGCAGGCTGCTGAATTCATCTTATCAGGAGGAAACGAGCAAGTAATGTTGTGCGAACGAGGCATTAGAACTTTTGAAACAAAAACACGCTTTACGCTGGATTTGTGTGGTGTAGCTTTCTTGAAAGAATATACCAACCTACCCATTATTTTGGATCCAAGCCATGCCATGGGCTATCGCTATGGTGTAGCTGATTTGGCGCGGGCTTGCTTAGCCATGGATATTGATGGACTGCTTATAGAAACCCATCCAAACCCTGAAGTAGCCAAATCTGATGCTTCTCAGCAACTAAACCATGAAGAGTTTACCGCCATGTTCAAGTCGCTGGAGCCTATTGCCAGGGCAGTGAACAGAACTTTGGTTTAAGTATAAATGAATAACACGAAAACGATACGCCGCAATGAACGACGGAATTTTTACGGGGGCCTATAGAGTTGGAATCCTGGGAGGAGGCCAATTGGGTCAAATGATCATCCAGTCAGGAATTTCCTACAACATCTCTTTTCATATTCTCGATCCTTCTGCCGAAGCTCCTTGCAGAAACTTATGCGAAAGTTTCACCCAGGGCGATTTCAACGACTACGATACTGTATATCAGTTTGGCCAGACGGTAGACTTAATTACCATTGAAATTGAGCATGTAAATGTAGATGCCCTTGAAAAGCTGGAAAGCGAAGGAAAAACGGTATACCCATCTCCAAAGCTTATAAGAACCGTGCAGGATAAAGGCTTACAGAAGGCCTTTTATCAGGAAAATGGTATTCCTACCTCTGAGTTTCACATGATTGATTCCAGAGCAGATATAAAGGAGTTTATTGACTTTCTTCCAGCGGCTCAAAAGCTGCGCAAAGGAGGTTACGATGGTAAAGGAGTGTCTATTATCGATGCCTCCAACTATGTTGATCAGTCTTTTGACGCGCCTTGCGTGCTTGAAAAGAAAGTAGACATTGACAAGGAGCTATCATTTGTTGTAGCACGGAACTCAAAAGGAGAAGTTAAGTCATTTCCGGCCGTGGAACTCGTGTTCCACAAAGAATATAACTTGGTTGAGCACCTATTTTCACCAGCTGCCATTAGCCACGATCTTGAAAAGAAGGGAGAAGCCATAGCGATGGATTTGGCCGAAAAGCTTGATTTGGTTGGACTGCTTGCAGTTGAAATGTTTCTTGACAAGAATGGTGAATTGCTGGTCAACGAAATTGCCCCAAGGCCTCACAACAGCGGTCATCAAACCATTGAAGGGAATATGACAAGCCAGTTTGAGCAACATCTAAGAGCCATACTGGGACTGCCACTTGGAGCCACTGACACGGTAGAGAGTAGTGTTATGGTAAACCTATTGGGTGAAGAAGGTTTTACAGGACCGGCTAAATACGAAGGCATGGAACAACTACTTGACATGCACGGGGTGTACCCACATCTATATGGCAAGGCCCTTACAAAACCTGGTAGGAAAATGGGGCATGTAACCATTGTTAATTCAGACATTGAGAAAGCCCTTGATACAGCGGAAAGAGTGAAGAAAACCATAAAAGTAAAAGCATGAGTGCAGCACAGGTAGGAATCATTATGGGGAGTAAGAGCGATCTCCCGATTATGCAGGAAGCCGCAGATTTTTTGAAAGAAATGGGCGTTGCCTATGAAATTACCATCGTTTCAGCGCACAGAACTCCTGACAGGATGCTAGACTATGCTCGAAAGGCGGCAGACAGAGGAATAAAGGTGATAGTAGCGGGAGCCGGAGGAGC
>ENA-OWNT01001371-OWNT01001371.1-seawater-metagenome-genome-assembly--contig:-NODE-1371-length-31270-cov-6.557529_pt1 | contig 31270 bp, 28 predicted proteins | sample MGYA00238136_ERZ651165 | MGnify/ENA primary metagenome ERZ651165 (study PRJEB26861, sample SAMN08777766) | seawater metagenome | isolation source: coastal seawater | place: USA: Florida | collected...
GACGACTGCGACGGCGATGTCGACGACGACGACAGCTCCCTCGACACCAGCACCGCCTCCACCTTCTACGACGACGATGATGCCGATGGCTACGGCGATGCCTCAGCGTCCAGCCTGGCCTGCGATGCCCCGACCGGCACGGTGTCCGACAGCACCGACTGCGACGACACCAACGCTGCGGTCCATCCCGCCGCCACCGAGGTCTGCAACAGCATCGACGACGACTGCGACGGCGATGTCGACGACGACGACAGCTCCCTCGACACCAGCACCGCCTCCACCTTCTACGACGACGACGACGGCGATGGCTACGGCGATGCCACCGCATCCAGCCTGGCCTGCGATGCCCCGACCGGAAAGGTGTCCGACAGCACCGACTGCGATGACACCAGCGCCGCGGTCCATCCCGCCGCCACCGAGGTCTGCAACGGCATCGACGACGACTGCGACGGTGATGTCGACGACGACGACAGCTCCCTCGACACCAGCACCGCGTCCACCTTCTACGACGACGACGACGGCGATGGCTACGGCGACCCGAGCGCGTCCACCCTCGCCTGCAACCCGCCCACCGGCACCGTCACCGACAACACAGACTGCGACGACAGCTCGTCGGCGGCCTACCCGGGCGCGACGGAGCTTTGCAACGACGAAGACGATGACTGCGACGGCGATGTCGACAATGGTGTCATCGGCAGCGGTTCCACCTGCGCGGGCACCTCCTGCGAGGACATCCTCCTGGCGGGCAGCTCCAGCGGCGACGGCACCTACTACGTGGAAGGCACCTCGGGTTCGGTGTTCGACGTGTGGTGCGACATGACCACCGATGGTGGTGGCTGGACCCTCGCCGGCTCCGTGGTCAACGACGGCAGCCGAAATTGGGACAGCTACACCGACTTCACCAGCACCACCACCTGGGGAAGCATCTCGGCCTCCCAGACCGCCGACTTCAAGTCCGACGCCTGGACCGACCTCGACGGCGACGACTTCATGGTGGTCACCGCCGACTACGACGTCGCCTGGTACGGCATCCTCGGCCTCACCGACGTCAGCTCCTGGATCGCGGGCGAATACAACAGCTCGGTGTGCTCCACCAGCTTCCTCGGGCACACCCCCGACTACTCCGACGGTCTCACCGCCACGGAGGCCGCCACCTTCTCGCTCACCGTGCGACCGCTCGACAGCAACTGCTCGTGCTTCCCGGGCTGCAATGAGTCCGTGATGATTGGCCTCATGAACGCCAGCTGCTGCTGGGTGGCCGGCCTCGGCAACGCGCCCAACGGCCAGGCGAGCTGGCGTACCCACGACCTGTCCCTGCTCGACGTCGGCAACATCACGCCCGAGACCTGCACCGCCGGCACCTGGCCCTGCAATGACGACGGCTACTACGCCGACGACAGCGGCTTCTGCTACGACTCGAGCTGCAAGCAGACCTTCGCCGAGGTCTACATCCGCTGAGGACGCCCGCGAGGCCCGTCGACTGGACACAAGACCAGGCCCGCGGTATCGGCCCCGCGACATCCGCGCGCCTGCGGCAGACGAGTGACCTCGCCCCACCCATCGTCACGAAGGACTGGCCCTGCGCCACTCCACGATGGGTCCCGGGCCGCCGCCCTTCCCCCTCTGCGCGCTTCTCCGACACATCTCCGCACCGGACACCACCTTGTCCCCTTCCAAGTCCAAGGGCTCCGACACGCCCTCCTTCGACTCCCTCGACCTGCTGCCCGAGCTGCATCTCGCCATCGAGGACGCCGGATACGACACCCCGACGCCCATCCAGGTGGCTGCCATCCCGCCCCTGCTGCTGGGCCACGACCTGCTGGGCTGCGCGCAGACCGGAACCGGCAAGACCGCCGCCTTCGCGCTGCCCGTGCTCCACCACATCGCCCGCGCCACCGAAGACGAGGCCCCGCCGCGTCCCATCCGCGCGCTGGTGCTCACCCCCACCCGCGAGCTGGCGGCCCAGGTGCGCGACAGCTTCGTCAAGTACGGCGAGCACCTGTCGCTGCGTGCCACCGTCATCTTCGGCGGAGTGAGCCAGCGTCCCCAGGTCGCTGCGCTCAAGGCCGGCGTCGACATCCTCGTGGCCACTCCGGGTCGCCTGCTCGACCTGTGTGCCCAGGGCTTCATCGACCTGTCCGAAGTGGAGCACTTCATCCTCGACGAAGCCGACCGCATGCTCGACATGGGCTTCATCCACGACATCCGCAAGGTGCTCGCGAAGCTGCCTCTGCACCGCCAGAACCTCCTGTTCAGCGCCACGATGCCCAAGGCCATCGTGAAGCTCGCCGACGACTTCCTCCACGAGCCGGTGCAGGTGTCGGTGACCCCACCCTCGTCCACCGTGGAGCTGGTCGACCAGCACATCATGTACGTGATGAAGGCGAAGAAGCGCGACCTCCTGGTGAGCGTGCTCGACGACCCCCGCTGGGACATCGGCCAGACCATCGTGTTCACGCGCACCAAGCACGGCGCCAACCGCGTGGTCCAGCACCTCCAGAAGCGCGGTCACGAGGCCGCGGCCATCCACGGCAACAAGTCCCAGGGCGCCCGGGAGCGGGCCCTCGGCGCCTTCCACCGCGGTGAGCTGCCCGTGCTGGTCGCCACCGACGTGGCCGCCCGAGGCCTCGATGTCGACGGCGTCACCCACGTCATCAACTTCGACCTGCCCAACGAGCCCGAGAGCTATGTCCACCGCATCGGTCGCACCGGTCGGGCCGGGCGCCGCGGCGTGGCCATCGCCTTCCACCAGGAAGACGACTCCGCCAACCTCCGGGGCATCGAAAAGCTCACGGGCGTGCCGTTGATGCCCATCCTCGACCAGCCCTTCCACTCCCACGAGGCCATGACCTCGACGGCCACACCTGCCAAGAAGCAGCAGGGCCGGCGCGACAACCGCCACCGGGGTCGCAACCGCCAAGGCTCCAAGGGGGGCGGGGGACATCGAAACCAGCCCCGTCGTCGTCGTTCTGGCAACAAGGCCCCCTCCCGGCGATGAGTGGGCGAGGCGGTCGGCTCCCGGTCGTCTGCCTGCCCGGCATTCGGGGGCACGCCGGTCTGTTCCGCGACTTCTCGGCGCAGGTGCGGGCCGACCAGAGACAGGCTGTGGCGCTTGACCTGCCTCCGGGGCCGCCCGCCCTCGCTGCAGCCAGACTGTCAGACCTGCCGGGGCGCTTCCACCTGATCACGGGCAGCTACGGTGGTCTCGTCGCCCGTCACCTCGCAGCGGAGCGGGTGGCCAGCCTCGCCTGCATCGGCACCCTGCCCCATCCGCGCTTCTTGCAGCCTGCCATGGCCCGGCGGGCGCGCTGGATCTGTCGCCTGCCCGACCCGCTGCTCGGCCGCCTCTACCGCTGGCACGGCCGACGTGCTCTGCGCGCAGATGGCGTGCCCGAGGCCATTGTCGACGTTCTGGATGCGTCCCCGCTGAAGCCCGGGGTGCTTCGGACACGCCTCCGGGCGGTCTTCGATGGCCACCATGGCCGCCCCCTGCAGGTGCCCACCCTGTGGCTGCATGGCATCGACGACCCACAGGTGGTCTGGACCGACGCCGACCTCCACGATGCGGTCCCATGGGCCGCCAGCGCGCAGGTGCCGGGCGGCCACTTCCCCCATGCCAGCCACCCCGCCGAGCTGTGGTCCAGAGTGGCCGGCTGGTGGACCGCTGCCGAGCGGCAAGAGTAGTAGGGCGCCTGTCCAGGAGGTGGGTGGATGCTGCCGTGGCTCCTCATCACGCTGTCTGCCGGCGCCGCAGCCGACCCCGGTGCTTGTCCGCTCCGGCGGGTGGTCCCCGAAGACCCCCACGCCCACACCGTGGTGCTCGGCGAGTCCTCCGAGATGCCCCGCGATGCCCTCGTGCAGGTGCGGCCCGAGGTGGCCTGTCCGTCGGGCGTGGGTGTGCGCCTGCTCGCGTCAAACCCCATCTACGGCTTCCACGCCCAGCCCCCCGCACCCGGGGCCACCATCTGCATCTCCGAAGCCGTCCTCCAGCCGCCTGGCGACGCCCTTTGGATGACCCGCGCCGACCTGCAGGGCCTCCACGACCCCCATCGCAGCCCACCTGTCGGTCAGGTGTTGTCCGCCATCGAGGACACCGGAGACTGTGGTGCCTCGCGGGTGGTCTTTGGCGAGGACAGCCTGCCCATCGAAGGACTCGGGCCGCTGCGTCCCCTGTCGGCGGACACGCTCACCGCGGTCTGGCGGGTGCAGGCGCACGCCATCCAGAGGTTCGGGCCGCTCGGGGTCGAGACCATCCACTGGACCCACACGGGCCGACTGTCCCTGCCCTGGGTGGAGTGGGTGGACGCCGCCGCGCTGCAGGCGACCTGGGCGCGCGAGAAGCTCGACACCGACGAAAGAAAGGAAAAGGCGGTCGTGGGGACGGGGGCCGCGGGAGCCTACCTCTACTTCGTGGGTGCCGATCCACTGCGCACCGACATCTGGGGCGCTCCCGACGCCATCCTCGCCTTGCTGGACGCCCTCGCCACCTGGCGGACCGCCTGCCTGGCGCTCCCCGCGGGGACCGAGACCACCTGTCCCGTGCAGCTCGGCGACATCAGCTACACCTCCGACCTGCGGCCCGACCCCCTCGGCCACAAGGACCACTTCGCCGGCCGCTGCGTCGACGTTCGCCTGTTTCGCGCCGACGGCTCGCGCTACGAGGCGTGGTGGAACCGGCCCGATGACCGCCCGTCCTTTCAGCAATCCGCCGGCTACAGCCGGGTGCTCACAGGCGCCTTCATCGACCACCTGCTGGCCCGCGACGACGTGGACAAGGTCCTCTTCAACGACCCTGCGGTGAAGTCGGCCACCCCCGCGCGGGGCCACGACGACCACCTCCATGTGTGCTTCACGGCAAACTGACGCAGATCATGGGGAACTTGTGGAAAGCTCCGTAGGTTCCCTCAGGATGCCAAGCCCGGTGACTCGACCATCCCCCCCAACGGAGCCGCCCGCGCACTTCCGCGTGGAGCAGCACGGCCGCTGGCTCGCCCCCATGAGCGCCGAAGATATCGTGCAGGCGCTCGAAGCCGGCGAGCTTTCGCTGGATGCCCGGCTGTGTCCGCAGGGCTCCACCCAGGTGCGTCCCCTTCGGAACAGCCTGCGCGACCTCGTGTGGCAGGCCTGGCGGAACCAGCAGCCTGCGTCCCGCCCAGGTCCCCGCGAGACCCCCTACCAGGCCGCCTTCCACGGGGCCCATGCCGGCCTCGTCATCTCGGATCTGAGCGGCCGGATGCAGGTGGTGAACCGGGCCTTCGCCGAGCTGCTGGGCCGTGGTCCCACCGAGCTGGAGGGCGAGCTCATCGGCAACATCTCCGTCGCCGAAGACCGCCCGCGGGAGCTGAAGCTCGGCAACGAGATGATGCGAGGGGAGCGCACGGGCTTTCAGGTGGCCAAGCGGTTCATCCACGCAGACGGCAGCGAAGTGCCCGCGCTCGTGGCCATCTCCCTCGTGCGCGATGCCGAAGGGCTGCCCCAGGTGGTGGTGGCCTCCGTGGTCGACGCCCGGGAGCGCCTGACGGAGGAGGCCCGCCAGCGAAGTGTGGTGGCCGTCGACGCGATGCAGCTGGTCGCCCGGGGGGTGGTTCACGACCAGAACAACCTGCTGCAGGTCATCTCCTTCGCTGCCGACGAGCTCGAGCACGAACACGGCATGCGCGACCACCTCACCGTGCAGGCCATTCGACAGGCCCTGGCGGTGACCGCCCGGCTGCAGGAGCGCCTCCGCACCTTGTCGGCCATGGGCCAAGGCGGCCTCGAGGAGCTCGACCTGGCGGCGGAGCTGCGCAGCCGAGAGGTGCTGCTGCGGCGCCTGGTGGGCGAAGACCATGTGCTCTGCCTCGACGTCCCCCGAGCGCCGGTGTGGAAGGAAGGCAGCCGACAGGCCCTCGACGAAGTGGTCCTCAACCTGGTGCTCAACGCCCGACAGGCCAGCTACCCGGGTGGCCGGGTCCACATCCGCCTCACCGACAGCCCGGAGGAGGTGGTGCTCAGCGTGGAGGACGAAGGCAAGGGCATGAGCGAGGAGGTGCGCCGGCGCGCGCTGGAGCCCTTCTACAGCCAGCGCACGGGCGGCAGTGGACTCGGGCTCGCGGTCGTCAGCGCGGCGGTCACCCGATGCAAGGGCACCCTCGACATCGAGAGTGAACGAGGCAAGGGGACGTGCGTTCGCGTCCGGTTGAGGCGCTGACCGTTCCAGCGCCTGGATGCCGCCATGAAGCTCGCCACCTCCACCGCCCTCATCACCGGCGCCGCCAGCGGACTCGGCCGCGAGATCGCCCTGCAGCTCGCTGTTCCGGGCCGCACTCTCTGGCTCACCGACCGCGACTCGGACGCCCTGCAGGCCGTCGCTGCCGAGGTGACCGCCAAGGGGGCCACCGCCCACACTCTGCGCCTCGACGTCACCGCAGAGGAGGACTGGCGGGCGGCAAGACAGGCGGCGGGCACCGTCGACCTGCTCGTAAACAACGCTGGTGTGGCCGATGTCGGTCCGCTGCTGTCCACCACCGAGCGACAGTGGGAGCGCCAGCTCGGCATCAACCTCATGGGCGTCGTGCGCGGCTGTCGCTCCTTCGTGCCGGCCATGGTGCAGCAGAGCCGCGGGCATGTGGTGAACATCGCGAGCTTTGCCGGCCTGGCGATGGCGCCGGGCATGATCGCCTACAACACCGCCAAGGCGGGCGTGGTGGCCTTCTCGGAGTCTCTGCGCGTGGAGCTGGCGCTCGACGGAGTGGGTGTGAGTGTGTGCTGCCCGGCCTTCTTCCGCACCAACCTCACCGACTCCCTCGAGGATGCCTCGCCCGCGATGGTGCAGCGCATCCAGGGCTGGATGGACGGCTCGGGAGTGACGGCCACCGACGTCGCTCAGGCCATCGTGAAAGCCGTCGAGCAAGACACCTTCATGGTGCTCACCCACCCCACCACCTGGCGCTACTGGCTGCTCAAGCGCCTGATGCCCGAGCGCTACCGCAGCCAGCTCGTCGCCCGCGAGAAGGTGCGCCGCGACAAGAAGGCCGCGCGAGGCTGAGTCCGGTCCGGCTTTTGCACCGGTCCGCGGAGAGCGCCAGCCCGCGGAGGACAAGCCGTGTCAAATCCCCCAGTTCCACGCACCCTCACCGAGATGTGCGACTTCGCCGAGTCCGTTCACGCCGACCTTCTCGCAGAAGTGGACCGCCTGGAGCCCCAGGTGCGTGATCCCACCCACAGCGCCCGCCTGCTCGCACCCTGGGACCACTTCACCCGCGGCCTCCGCCTCCACTTCGGCGAGGAGGAGCGAGAGCTGTTCCCCGCACTACGCCAGCTCGACACCGACGGTGCCGCCCCGCCAGAGCCCGGTCGCTGGCAGGAGCTGCTGGCCGAGATGGAGCGCGAGCTCGACGAGGTGCGCACGATCGCCGACGCCCTCCGAGAGGCCGCACGCGACGCTGGAGACCTGGAGACCCCACTGCTCGACCTGCTCGACAAGCTCGAGGCCCACGCTGAAGGGGAGTCGACCCTGCTGCTGCCTGCTGCGAGAAGGAAGCTCGATCCGACGCCTGCAGCGGCCCCCCAAGCCGCCCGGCCCCCGTCCCCACCGCCAGAGCGCCCCAGTCGATTGCGCAGAGTGGCCCGCCGCTTGCGCGATATGGTGCGGGGCCGGAGCTGAGGTCGACGGCGGACAGAGGGGTGGGCCACGTCTGACGCTCTGTCCACGAAAATGACGTAATCATAGACATTTCGAGCCATTTCATCTGCCCCTGGAGGGGGTCTGGGCCCGGTACGTTGGATGCATCCAAGTGGATGGAGGTCCCCGTGACGCTGCTCGCCCTCGCCACCTTCGCCGGCTCAGTCGCCCTCGCAGCCCCCGACGCCCCAGCCGAGACCGTACACGTCTCCGGGCGCCGCCACCGCAAGGCCGAGCGTGCCAAGGTCACCGCCCGGCACTCCATCACCATCGACCCCTTCCGCGCCACCTGGCCGGCCTTCCATGGGCGCTACGAGCTGCGACTCACCCCCCACCTCGGCGTGGATGTGGCCGCCGGCACCGGCACCTACAACCCGCTGGCGCTTCGCACCGCCACCGCCCTCACCGGCACCGAGCTGCCCGACCTGCAGCTCACCGAGTTCGAGGGCGCCATGTCGGTCTACGTGGGCGGACGCTTCGCCCGCGGCGTGCAGCTCGGGGTCACGGCACGCAAGCAGACGGCCACCGCCGATGTCGTGTGGCTGGAGGACGAGACCACCGGCGCCTCGTCGGCGTCAGCCGTCAACCTGGCGTCGACCACCATCGGCCCCCACCTCGGGCTCAAGCGCGTGGGCAAGAAGGGACTCACCTTCCAGGCCCGCGTCGGGGCGGGCTGGGCGATGGCCTCGGCCTCGGCGGTCACCGTCATGTCGGCCGAAGGAGCCGCGCTGCCGATCCCGCTGGCCACCAGCTACACGGGTCCGACGGTCTTCGGCAACGCCGGCATCGGCTGGAGCTTCTGAACGGGCGGTGGGGGAGCGGACGCCGGGCTACAGCGGGGTCTCAACCCGGAAGGCCCCGTGCTGCTGCTCACCTTCGCCGCTGTCGCCTTTGCGCAGGACGCCGCGCCCACCGCCACCATGAGCTGGCGACCCCGCACCGCGCGCATCCACCTCGCCCCCCCGGAGGGCCACCACCTGGCCCACGACGCGCCCCTGCGGGCGGAGCTGATGGTCGGGGCCCTGCCCTGGTCGGTGGACACCGAGGGCCTGGCCGCCGCCGGTGGCATGACGGTGCCTCTGCCGCCGGTGCGTCCGCTGGCGGTGTCGGGCACGGTCGACGTGAGTGTGTGCGACGACGCCGGCACCCGCTGCGAGCTGGTGCAGCACAGCTTCCAGGTGGTGCTCGACACGCCCAAGGGACGCGACCTGCCCCTGGAATATGCCGTCCTGGCCGATGAACACGCCGCCGCTCCGGACAGCCTCGACGCCGCCCTGGCCGAAGCTGGTGACGGGCTGGTGGTCATCGACTTCGGTGCCGTGTGGTGTCCACCCTGCAACCTGCTGGCCGCCGAGGTGCTCCACGACCCCGAGGATGCGCAGCTGTTCGATGACAAGGTCCTCTACGAGGTCGATGTCGACGACCACGCGAGCTGGCCCGTGAAGGACCGCTACGCCGTGGGCGGCTACCCCACGATGGTGGCCGTCGACGCGGCTGGCAATGAGGTGGCCCGCCTGGTGGGGTATCCGGGCGAGTCAGCGGTCCACGACTGGCTCGACAGCCTGTCTACCGTCGCCCCGTTGTCTGCGGCCCCCGACCCCGCCTCCATCACGCCCGAGGAGGCCGCAGCCTGGGCCCGCCGCTTCGTGGATGGACAGCGGGGCAGCGAGGCCGCGCCCTTCTTCGCCCGTGCCTCCGAGAGCGACACGCCGCTGCTCGACGCCCAGATCGCCACCTACGGCTTGTTGCCCACCCCCGCGCTGGCCCGCGTGCTCGCCGACGCGGAGGTGCCCGTGACCACCTGGGGCTGGCCGGCCCTGTCCTTTGCGGAGTCCGACCCCGGGCTGGCCGAGGTGCAGCGGCAGGCCGCCATGGATGCCCTGGCAGACGCCGCTCCCGCAGAGGCCGCCGACCTGTTCTGGATGCTTGCAAAGCTGTCTCCTGCCGACGCCCAGCACCACTACCTGCTCGGGGCCCTGAGCCTCACCGCGGCGCTGAGCGGCGACATCGACCACGACCGCGGCCATCTCGGCTTTCTGTCACGCCTGTGGGAGGAAGCTGGAGAGGTGGAGCGGGCCATCGCCGTGCTCGATGAAGCCACCGCCCACTGGCCCGAAGACATGACCTTCCACGAGGACCGAGCCGCCCTGGCGCTTCGCCAGAATGACGTCGAAACGGCAATTGTCGAGGCCGAAGCTGCAGTCCGCTTCGGCCACGGGGACAACAAGCTGCGGGCCACGGAGCTCCTCGCCAAGGCCCTGCACGCCGGCGGACGCACCGAGGAGGCCATCCAGCTCGTGGTCGCCACCTTGCAGGCCACCGAGGCGCCCCCCGACGGCCTCGACGTGCGCACTCCGCGCTACCTCAAGGCCCTGCGTGCCTTGCCCTTCATGCCGAGGCCGCCTGCCCGCGAGGCCACCCCTCCCAACTGAAGCGTCCGGGCTGGTGCCACCAGAGCTGGACACACACGCCCAGCAGGCAGAGGTTCTTCACAAGGTTGCTGCGCTGAAGGATGGTCCACGCCCAGTCGGTGGTGCCTGCGGGTGCCTCCACCAGCCCCACCACGGCGGGAAGGTGTACGAGCGCCGTCACCAACACGAGAAAGGCGCCCAACACGACCGCCGCCAGCCGAAGCCGCGTGCCCAACAGCACCAACGCACCGCCGAACAGCAGCACCACGCCAGACGCGAGGCTCACGAGGTCGGGCATGGGCACCCAGCTTGGCATGAGGTGCTGGATGAGGGTGTCGTCGACCACATGCTCGCCCCCCAGGCCCACGAAGATGGAGCTGAACAGGGCACGAAAGGCGAGGTCGGAGACATCACGGGCGACGGTGGGGGGGGCGGTCATCAGCCGGGCACGTCGGCAGCAGCGTCGGGGTCGGGCCGGTCGAGTGTGCCGTCGGCGTGTACGGCAAAGCGGCCTTCGGCGCGGGGGTGGACCGGCGCGTCGTGGGGCCAGGGCCAGCCGCCGAAGCGGGTGCGTCGGTAGTCCTCGAAGGCCTGGGCGATCTCCTGCTTGGTGTTCATCACGAAGGGTCCGCGCCGAGCGACGGGCTCACCGATCGGACGCCCCTGGAGCATCAGAATCTCGGCCTCCGCCTTGCCGTTGACGAGCTCCACCGCCTGTCCCGGTTGCACCCGAGCCACCCGGGGGGCCGACACCGAGGTGCCGCCAACCTGCACCGCATCGCCCTCGAAGACATAGAGCAGGCGCTGGGCATCGGCGGGTCCGGCCGGGAGGGTCCAGCTCGCCCCGCGGTCGAGGCGAATGGTCCACACGGCGATGCCCGCCTCGGGTCGGCTCGCCCACGAGTGGGGCGGCGGCGATGGGGGGGACCGGCCGTCGAGGGTGCCGGCGACCGTGGTGACCGTGGTGGTGGCCCCCTTTCCGTCGGTGAAGGTGTGGACCGGGATGCCCTCCCCCCACAGCATCTTGAAGTGGGCGGGCACCATCTTGTCTTCGGCCGGCAGGTTGATCCAGATCTGGAAGAGCTCCGCCGGATTGTCCCGCTCGGTGTTGACCAGCGGGAACATCTCGCTGTGCATGATGCCGCGGCCGGCGGTCATCCACTGGGCATCGCCGTGTCCGAAGCGGGCCTTGGCGCCCAGCGAGTCGGAGTGGTCGATGTAGCCACTGCGGGCCAGCGTGAGCGTCTCGAAGCCGCGGTGGGGATGGCTGGGGAAGCCGGGAATGACGCGCCCATGGTACATCCGAAAGCCGTCCTTCAGCTTGAAGTCGCTGCCGAGCTGGCGACCGGCGAGGTAGGACGGGTCGGGGGCCATCCGGGCGTCGCCCTTCGGGTAGGCATCCTTGTGGTGGACGCAGAACAGAAAGGGGTCGATGGTGGGCCACTGAAAGCCGATGGGTGCGGTCTCCAGCACGACGTCGCTGGGCATGGAACCTCCGGGATGCCCTCGACTACCCCGTTTCGACCGACGTGCTGAGCCAGTCCACCAGCTGTTGGCGTTCCTCGGACGTGCAGGCCAGGGCGGCATCGGGATGAAAGCCGTTGACCGCGTCGAACAGCTCCACCGCCGAAGGTCCGGGAGCGGTGCGAAGGAGCCGCCGGAGGCCCAGCAGAAAGCGCATCACGCCGACACCCTCACGGATGTCGTCCAAGGCGCGGACCACATGGGCACCAAAAGAGCGGGAGACGTGCGGAAGCGCCGGGTAGCCGTAGCGCCGCCGGATGTGCTTGGTCACGCGGGACACCCGGTGGGCCTCCACAGCCGGCAGCTTGGGACGGGGACGGGCCTGGGCGCGGTCCTTTCGACGGGTGCGCAGCCAAGGCAGCGGCGGGGTGTCCTCCACGGTGTGGGCATCGGGATCGAGCACCCGATCCGACCAGGGCAGGTCGCAGTAGTCGAGGATGCGGTTCAGCTCGGTGCGGGGGTCGGCGAGGAGGTCCTCGAGGCGGACCTCGTGGATGCGGTCTCGGAACGGCTCGATGCGATTGAGCAGAGCGCGCGCGGTCAGGGTGTTTCCGAGGATGCTCGGGTTGCCCCAGGGCACGGCCATGAGGGACTGCACCACCCGCACCGGGTCGCGCACGATGTGGACGATGCGGGCATCGGGAAAGGCGGCCAGCAGGTTGCCGACGTGGGTGACGTGGGCCGGCGACTTGTCCCCCCACCGCGGCTTGCCCATCCGCGCGGCGCTGCAGCGCATCAGCTTCGCGAAAGCAGCGTGCTCGTCGGCACAATCAATGCCGTCCAACGAGGTGCGGGCAACCTCCTCCAGGGACAGCCGCTGCCACGCGAAGGACAGGCTGCGCTCCCAGCCGGCAAGCCTCTGCGCGGGGGACCATCCCCGCGGCTGGCTGGCCCGCACGCCGAACCAGGAGGCCTCGAAGGTGAGGTGCAGGTCGGGGTGGGCGTTGAGGTGCCGCCTCAACAGCGTGGTGCCCGAGCGGGGCACGCCCACGATGAAGACGGGCGGGGACAGACGGACTCCGAGATGTGCCCGGCACGCGCACTTCGGAAGGAAGGACGGCAGACCAGGGCGTCCACGGGTTAACGCCCTGGGCCCGCGGAGGTCCCCATGGCATCGCTTGTCCTTCCCCTGTCCCTCAGCCTCTTGGTGGCCCCAGCCCAGGCGGAGGAAGACGCCGCACAGGTGCTGGGCGCGCTGTCCACCGTCCCCATCGTCGACTTCGATGCCTGCAAGGCCGGCGACCTCGCCCTCCCCGGTGACGTGGACACCGCCAAGAAGGCCGTGCTCGCGGTGTCCACGAGCAAGGGCTTCGGCTCGGCCGTGGTGGTGTCGCCCGACGGCAAGGCCCTCACCGCAGCCCATGTGGTCGACGGCGCCGAGACGGTCACCGTGCGCACCACGGGAGGCCTCGAGCTCGAAGCCACCGTCGAATGGACCCACAGCGAGACCGACCTCGCGCTCATCGATGTGCAGGGCAAGGGCCACGCCTGCCTGCCGGTCTCCGACGACCGCCTGGTCACCGGTGCCGACGTCTTCGCCATCGGCTCTCCCGCCGACGAGGCCCTCGCCTTCAGCGTGAGCAAGGGCGTCACGAGCGGCTACCCCACCATCGAGGAGCGCACCTACCTGCAGACCGATGCCAGCATCAATCCCGGCAACAGCGGCGGTCCCCTGCTCGGCGCCGACGGCACGGTGGTGGCCATCGTGAGCTGGAAGGTGGCCGGCAAGGAGTACGAGGGACTCGGCTTCGGTGTCCCCGCAGAGGTCGCCCGGGAGCTGCTCAGCGGCGAAAACGCCCTCGGCGGCGTGATCGGCGGAATCGCCGCAGCCGACCCCAGCAAGGCCACCGTGAGCTTCAAGGCACAAGGCGATGGGGTCACCATCGCCATCTCTCACTCGATGAGCTCGTCGGCCTCCACGCAGTACGGCAACATCGCCATGACCCACAGCAGCTACGAAGACCTGTGCATCGCGCCCTGCGACCACAAGTTCAAGCCCGGCGTCTACGACCTGGTGGCCTACGGCGAGGACTGGGAGGCCGCCCCCACCAAGGTCGACCTCCGCGCGGGCACCACCCACAACATGACCGCCAAGCCGCGTCCGAAGCTGGCTGGCAACCTGGGCCGTGGTCTCGTGGGCACCGGCTTCACCGCGGCGGTCATCGGCGGCACCTTGTGGGGCACGGCCGCGCTCATCTCCTCCACCGGTGAGTCCTCCGACTCCTTGGAGAGCTCCGGCCAGCTCACCACCATCCTCGGCGGTGTGGCCATCGGCGGCGGCTACGCCATCCTGGGCGCCACCAAGCCCGACTGGGAGAAGTAGGACTCCGCTCCCGGCCCCGGGAGTGAGCCAGAGCGCGACGGCGGCGTCCCCTCGACTGGGAACGCCGCCGTTGTCCGTTCGGGCCTGCGAAGGTCAGTGACCGCCGCCGGCCAGCTCCTTTTCGTCCATGTGCATCATGCGGGACAGCACCGGCGAGAGCAGGAACATGAGCGCCGCAGAGACCGCCGCGGTGACCGCGATGATGCCGAAGACCTCGCCGTAGACCACCACGGTCTCGGTGGGCGGGGGCAGCACATCCGAGGCGCCGCCACCGTGTCCGACACCGGTGAACTTGGCGATGATGGCCGACAGGTAGTTGGAGAAGGCCGTGGCCAGGAACCAGGCCCCCATCACCATGCTCACGATGCGTTTTGGCGAGAGCTTCGTCACCATCGACAGTCCGACGGGACTGAGACACAGCTCGCCGGTGGTGATGAGCAAGTAGGCCAGCAGCAGCCAGCTCTGTCCCACGATGCCGAAGGCGTTGGCCGACTGGGCACCGAACCACAGCACCCCGAAGCCGGCCGCCAGCTGGGCGATGCCGAGTCCGAATTTCACCGGCGTGGAGGGCTCTGCGTTGCGCTGGCCGAGCCAGCCCCAGAGTCCACTGAACACGAGGCCGAACAGCATGATGAAGACCGGGTTGGCGGCCTGGAACTGGCTCGTGGCCACCTCGGAGCCCTTGATGCCCATGCCCACGTCGTCTTCGGAGACGGGCCAGTCGACCGTCTTCGTCTCCTCGGCCCGCCAGGCGTCGATGTCGGTCATCGTGATGACCTTGTCGCCCATGGTCCGCCCGTTGAGGGACTGGGTGACATCCACGGTGACGGTGCTGCCCACCTGCGCCTCGGTGACCATCTCGGTCTCGAAGACGCGGTCGACATTGCGGTCGGTGAAGAGGTTGATGGAGCTGCCGGCCTGCTCGAAGAAGGCCCAGAACAGCATGCTGAAGAACATCAGCACCATGACGACGATGAGGCGGTCGGCCTCCACCTTGGTGGACCGTGTGACCTCCATGATGAGCATCCCGCCGCCCACACCGCCGAGCAGCAGCATGATGACGCCGATGAGGCTCACCTCGATGCCCACCACGGAGAAGAGCACGCCCATGGCGCCGTCGGCAAGCATCAGGCCCGCGATGACCGGCACGATGGCGAAGGAGAGGATGTAGACGAGGTATTCGGCGGGAATGCCGGCCACCGGCTTCTTCAGCTTGTCAAGGTCCGGCGGCTGACCGGCCCACTCGGGAAGTCCACCCTCCGCCATGGCCAGGAAGGCCACCACGCCGGCCACCATCAGAGCGATGGCCACGCCGGCGTTGGGGGCGAGGGCGTAGATGACCTCGTTGAGGTTCAGGTAGATCATCAGCCCGCCGGTGCCGAAGGCGGTGGCCAGGATGATGAGGCGGGTGATGCCGGCGGGAATCACGAAGACCGCGAGGCCCACGAGCATCCCGATGGTGGCGAGACCGAAGCCGTAGTGCCAGCCCCAGGTCTCGCCGACGTAGCCACACAGCAGCGGCGCCATGGCCGCGCCCATGTTGATGCCGATGTAGAACAGCGTGAAGCCGGCGTCGCGCTTGCCGGAGCCCTCGGGGTACAGCGAGCCTACGATGGCGCTGATGTTGGGCTTGAAGAAGCCGTTGCCCACGATGAGCAGCGACAGGGCGGCGAAGAAGGGAATCTCCGCCTCCCACGTCATGAGCAGGTGACCGGCCGCCATGAGCACGCCGCCCAGGATGACGGCCTTGCGGGCACCCAGCAGGCGGTCGGCCAGCATGCCGCCGATGAAGGGAGTGGCGTAGACCAGGCCGGCGTAGGCGCCGTAGATGGCGTAGGCATCGCCGTCGGACTTCGAGAGGAAGCCCTTGATGATGTAGAGGACCAGCAGGGCCCGCATGCCGTAGTAGGAGAATCGCTCCCACATCTCGGCGAAGAAGAGCATGAACAGGCCGGACGGGTGCCCGGCGAACTGGGGCTGTTTCCCGACGGCGTCAGGGGTCGCGGTCGCAGACATCGAGGGCACTCTCCGAAAAAGGCGTCGCACGCTACCAGATGCGGCGCGGAGGCCTCCCGGTGATCTCGGCCCTCCGCCTCAGCGGCGCTTCACCCGGGCCCATCCCTGCTCGATCATCGGCGTGGCGGTGTCCCGAAGGGTCTGGGCGACCGGCCGGTAGGACATCTGGTAGGCCGTGCGACTCAGCGCGTTGTCGATGGGCAGGGGACGTCCCACGAGGTGCCACAGCTGGCGCACGTTGAGGGTCTTGTCCACCAAAGCGGCCAACAGCACGCCGATCTTGGGGATGGGTCGCGCCCCCATCCGGATGTCGGGAAACTGGGACTGCAGCTCGGCGGCGAGGTCGGTCATCCAGGCGTTCTCGGCCACGAGCAGGCAGCGCTTCGGGGGGGCCTCATGAGACAGGGCCTTGGCGTGGGCCTCCGCGACCTCGCGCACATCGACGACGTTGAGCATCAAGCGGGGAACGCCCGGCTGACCTCGGCTGATGACGTCGCGGAGCAGGCGGGGGCTGGCCTTGGCGTGCACCTTGATGAGGGGGGGACCGAAGACCATGCCCGGGTTGAGGTGGACCAGCTCGAAGGCGTCGTCGGCGGGGAGGGCGTCGACGTAGGCTCTGGCGGCCTTCTCGGCCTCGACCTTCGCGAGACCGTAGGGGTCGTTGACGAGGGTGCTGGCGGTGTTCCAGTCGGCCTCGGTGAAGATGTGGTCGACCGGCTTGTCCCAGCCATAGACCGCCGCCATCGAGCTCGTGTGGACCACCCGCCGCACCGTGCCGGCCTTTCGGATGCTGTCGAAGACGTTGCGCGTGCCGAGGACGCTCGGGTCGACGATGCCCTTCTGGGGGTCGGGGTGGTTGAAGATGACCGATGCGGCCGTGTGGACGACGCCTTCGCAACCCGCCACCGCTTCGTCGAAGCTGCCGGCCTCCATGAGGTCGCCCCGGGCGAAGGACAGGCGGTCACGGGCATCGAGTGCGTCGGCGATGGCCTCGAGGTGGGCCGTCTTGTCGGCGGAGGACGGATCGCGGACGGTGGCCCGCACGGTGTAGCCCTCGGACAGCAGCGCGTGGACGACGTGGCTGCCGACATAGCCGTTGGCGCCGGTGACGCAGATGGTCGCAGGTGGACGGACGGCGCCCTCAGGCATGACTGCTCCTGTGGCTGTCGAGTCCGTCACCATGTGCGGTACGGCGACGGAGGGGCGGACAGCGACTCCCGACCCGGATTAGCAGACGCGGCCAACCTCTGCTCGCACGCACCGGAGCCCACCATGCATGCCCTCGTCACAGGCGCGTCCAGCGGCATCGGGGCCGCCATCGCCGAAGCCCTCGGCGCCCGGGGCTACCACCTCACCCTGGCCGCCCGGCGCGTGGACCGACTGCAGGCCCTGGCGTCGGCCATCGAAGGCCAGGTCGGAAGCCAGTCCCGCACCTTCGTGCGCGCCACCGACCTGAGCGACCTCGACCAATGCGCCGCTCTGCTCGACGAGGCCCGGGAGGCACTGGGTCCGGTCCACCTGCTCATCAACAACGCCGGCGTGCAGTATGTCGAGCCCAGCCGGGGGGTCAGTGATGCGCGCGCGGAGCGGCTGTTCACGGTCGACCTGCTGGCTCCTCTGCGCCTGCAGCGAATGGTGCTCGACGACATGCTCACCCACGACCACGGCACCATCGTCAACATCGCCAGCCTGGCGGCCATCGTGCCCACCCCCGGGATGATGCACTACAACGCCGCCAAGGGCGCTCTGGCCGCCGCATCGGAGAGCCTGCGCGCCGAGCTGTCCGGAACCAACGTGAATGTGCTCACGGTCTACCCGGGCCCGGTGGCCACCGACATGGAGGCTGCGGCGGTCGAGGCCTACGGCAATGCCGCCGCCGTGCGCTTTCTGCCCCGGGGCACTCCCGAAGGCCTCGCGAAGAAGGTGCTCCGCGCGGTCGACCACAAGAGCGCCCGTGTGGTGTACCCGGCCATCTACGGGGTCACGCGCTGGCTGCGTCCCTTCGCCACCTGGATGACCGAGCTCACCGCACCGGCCCCCAGCGGCACGCGGTGAGGCTCGCTTGCATCTGGGCAGCAGCAGCATGGGCTGGGGTGGACGTGCACCCGCCGCCGGCCGCAGTCCTGGAGCAGGCGGGCTGCGTCCGTTCCGAGGTCCTCCCCGCCCTGGACTTCGTCGCGGACCCGACCTTGCCACCCCAGGGCTACCGGCTGCAGCTGGGTGCCGAGCGCAGCCTGTTGTCCGCCTCCGACCGGGCCGGTGAACGCTACGGTCGCCAGACCCACGCGCAGCTCACCGATGACCGCCGCTGTCTCGTCATCGAGGACGCTCCGGCGCTCGCCCGGCGCTGGGTCCATGTGCAGCTTCCCGGGCGTTCCACCGGCGGTGAGCCTCTGTTCGAGCGCCAGAAGGCCAGGCTGCCGGCTCTGTCCACCTACGAAGGCACCGCCGACTACCTGCCCCTGCTCGACCACCTCCTCGACAGCGCCGTGGCCGCGCGCATCAATGGCATCGTGCTTGAGCTCAACGGCATGTGGACCTTTCCGTCGCATCCCGAGCTGGCCCTGCCCTGGGCCATCCCTCTGGATGCGCTGGCGCCGTGGCTGCAGCGCGCCCGTGAGCAGGGGGTGGAGGTGGTCCCGCTGCTGCCCTTGTTGACCCACCAAGAGCAACTTCTCGCCCCCGCCTACCCCGAGCTGATGCGGGCACCGATGGCACGGTATCCAAAGAAGCGCGGCCGGCCCCCAGACCCGGTGTTCTGGTGGAACCCCATCTCCGACCCGCGGCGGCCGGAGGTCCAGGCGCTGCACGTCGACCTGCTCACAGACGTGCTGACCTTGTTCCAACCCCGCCTCGTGCATGTCGGCCACGACGAAGCGGGTGCCCTGCGGTTCACCGACGGAGCCGACGCCCCCGCCCTGTTTGCAGACAGCGTGAAGGCTGCGCACGCCATCGTCCGCAGGGCCGGCGCGACCCTGGGAATCTGGGCCGACATGCTGCTGGACCACCACCGCATCGCGGGCACCGCCCATGGCAATGAGGCCGGCACGCCCACCTGGAAGGCGATCTCACAGCTTCCAGACGATGTGGTCTTGATGGACTGGCAGTACCATGGTGCAGCGGGACGATGGCCCGAGACCGGGCTGCTCGACGATGTTCCCAGCCTTCGATACCTCGCCGACTCCGGCCGTCCCGTGGTGGGCACCGCCCTTGGACGCCCCCTCGACCGCCTCCCCGTCCCGAAGAACCGCATCCGACACGTCGAGCAGAGTGCACGCATCGCCCGCACCCTCGTGGAGCTCCAGTCCCAGGGCGCCGACGTACACGCCCACCTCACCGCACACTTCGGGCTCACACCCGGCCGCCTCGCGCCGTGGCCGGGCACCGAGGTGGCGGGGTCGGTCTACATCGCAGGTCTACACGGCTGGACCGGCGGCCGGCAGCACCAGGTCTGGCCCGTCACCATCGACTGACGAAGATGCGCCGAGGACGCACACTCCGGTCCAGCCGACGCGCAATCAGGAGGGGGTCGACACCGCCGATCGATGCCACATCGATGCACCCACTACATGCTGCCTGAGGGCGCTCTGGGCGAAAAATCCCCACGGAGCGAGTTCGGGCTTGCCATCCAGGCCGGAGCGGTGCACGCAAGAGATGCAACGCGCAGGCATCCGTGCGCACACGCTCCGGAGCCATGTCGGCTCCTTCGCACCCTCCATCTTCGGGTCGCCTCCCCCCGGCGGCCCGGGTGGTGCCTCTCCACCACCCCACCGGTCCCGCGACGCGGGCTGGAGCTGAAATGCAAGTCACCGAGAACACCCGCATCCGGCGTCTCCTGCGCAGGTTCCCCTCTGTGGAGGACATGCTGGGCTGGTACGGCATCGAGGTCGACAACTTCGACTCCGAGACCACCGTGCGCGACGTGGCCTGGAGCCATCGACTCGAGCTCGACGACCTGCTGGGCGACCTTCAGGCGGGCGTCGACGACGAGCTGCGTGACCACGAGCCCGATCCCGACGAAGAAGACGTCGAGGACGACGACGACGACAACTACGACGACGATGCAGAGAGCGAGTTCGACGACGACGACGACCTCGACGACGACGACGACGACCTGTCCGACGACGACGACGACGAGTTCGACGACTGAGCAGGCAGACGGGCGGCCCGCGGGCGGCCGTCGACTTCAGGCCTCTCCGGCCGGCCGGATGCGTGCCTCGGGCGGGGCGGTCACATCGACCGTCTCGGCGTCTTCAAGAGCCTCCGCTTCGGCTCGCTCCCGGGCCATCTTCGACTCGCCCCGCTCCCGAAGGGCCGCGAAGACGTCGTGCTCCAGAGTGGCCAGCTGTCGGGCAGAAAGCCCGAGACGGTGGGCGTAGGCGCTGATGAGCCGGGCGTCTTCCACCGAGTAGGTGCCGTCGACCACCGCCACGGTGAGGCAGGCCGACAAGAACAGCTCGGCATGGGGGTACAGGGCGTCGAAGGGCGCCAGCTGTGCGCCGTCCACCGGTGCGATCAGCCGGTCCACCACGGCCGACCGGGTGGAGTCTCCTTCGTCTTCTTCGGGAAGGAAGCGCTCCAGGCTCTCCCGGAAGGTCCGGGCGACCGCGGGGGGCAGCTCGGCCTCGCGGATGCGTCTGCGAAGTCGGGGACGACGGGCCAACGGAACGCTCCTTTTGTCCTGCAAATCCGGTTGTCCTGCAAAACCGGCGATGCCGGGACAACCGAGGACGGGGGAAGCGGGGTCAGGGCACCGAGACCACCCCGCAACCGGGGAGATTCTGTCATAGACCGAGGCGCCGCGCATCTGTCGGGGACGACGCAGGCTCGGCCAGGGATGCAGGCGCCCCACCACGGCGCTATGGTCGGCCCGCTCCGGGTCGGTCTGCGTCCTGTTGACAATGGATTGACCCCACCGGCACGCCCTTCTGCCCGCATTCCCGTATGCTCGCGGGCCTCAACTGGGGACGTCCCAGCCTCTCCCTCGGAGCGACCCGATGTCTGCCCGCCTCCCGATCCAAGCCCGCAGCAGTGCGCTGCTGCTGGGCCTCGCGCTTGCCCTGCCCGCCACCACCGCAGGTCTCGCCGCTCCCACAGCCGCCCTGGCCCAGGCACCGGTCTTCGCCCAACCCGTGGTGGAGCTGGTTCCGGGTGGCGAGATCATCGCCGACGGCGCGACCGAGGTGAACCTCGTGTTCATCGCCTACGAGGCAGACGGCACGCCCATGCGCGGTCTCACAGGCAAGGTCTCCGGCGGCCTGGGATCCGGCAAGGTCTCCGAGCTGCGCCCGGGGGTCTACCAGGTCACCGTCAAGCCCGATGCGGTGGCTGCTCCCGGCGTCGCCAAGGTCATCCTCGGCGCCAAGACCGCCAGCCAGGCCACGGTGCAGAAGTCCTTCGACGTGCCCGTCGCGCCGTCCTCCAAGGCCAACCTCGTGGTCACCGCAGCCCCCGGTGAGGTCATTCTCGGCCGCGACCAGTCGGTGAGTGTGTCGATCATGCTGCAGGGCGCAGATGTCGACGGCGCAGATGTGGAGGTGCGCGCATCGGCCGGCACGGTGCAGAACGTCACTGCCATGGGCGGCGGCATGTTCGTCGCCCAGTACACCCCTCCGCCGCCCGACCGACACTTCCCCCAGCTCGCGCTGCTCACCGCCGTCGACCGCCGCAACCCCGGCCAGACCTATGGCCATGCCGTGGTGCCCCTGGTCGGCCAGGTCAACTTCCCGGTGCAGGGTGAGCCCAACAGCTCGCTCATCGTGCAGGTGGGCAAGCAGCCCTTCGGTCCCGTTCCCGCGGATGCCAGCGGCAAGGCGAAGATTCCAATCACGGTTCGCCCCGGCACCAACGATGCCAAGGTCATCAGCGTGGTGGGAGGCCGCCGGCTCGAAGACCCCCTCGACCTGAAGGTGCCCTCCAGCAAGCGGGTGGTGCTGTTCCCGGTCGGTGCTTCGGTTCCCGCCGACAACACAGTGGCCGTGCCCGTTCGCGCGCTGGTCACCCTGCCGGGCGGAAAGCCCGACACCCAGGCCACCGTGTCCTTCACCGCGGGTTCCGGCACCGTCTCGCCGGCGGTCCATGAAGGCAACGGCATCTACAGCGCCACCTGGTCGCCGGCATTCGGTTCGGCCGCCACCCGGGCCAGCATCCAGGTCAGCGTGGCCGACTCCAAGGGTCCCCAGAACGACTCCGTGGAGCTTCAGATGGTCCCCGGCCGGGCGACCAGCCTGGCGGTGGCCTCCGAGCCCCCCACACTCAGCTCCAGCACCAAGAACTTCAAGCTGTTCGTGAAGGCCAGCGGCGGCCCCTCGGGACTGTCCGGCCGCCAGCTCGTGGTCGATGCGGCCGGCGCCACCCAGAACGGCGCCCCCCGCGACCTCGGCAGCGGTGACTACGAGGTGCGCTTCGACGCCAGCGGCAACTCCAACGTCGACATCGCGGTGGGTGTCGCGAGCACCAACACCGGCAACCCCGTCGCCAAGGTGGTGGTGGTCCCCGCCGCAGACCAGGTCAACCCCGACGGTCGCTCGCTTCAGCGGGTCGCCGTCTACACCCTCGACGCCTACGGCTACCCGGTCGGCAACGTGCCGGTGGAGCTCAAGGTCACCAAGGGCGGCGGCACCCTGCCCGCCAGCCTCACCACCGGTCCCAACGGCCTCGCCTTCGCCACCTACACCGCCTCCAGCACCCCTGGCTACGCGGTCGTGCAGGCCACGGGTGCAGGCCGCACCGGTAGCGCGGGCTTCCTCCAGGCGCCCGCCAGCGTGAGCGTGGTCCCGGTGAAGGTCAGTGGCTCCGAGGCCTCCTCGAAGCTCATCGGTGCCTGGCGCCGGTCGGTCTCTCAGCTCGCCCTCCCCCGCGACGGCGGCGTCACCGCAGCCGCTCCGGTGGCCGCGGTCGGGCCGGCGGGTGCTCCCAGCGCGCTGTTGCTGGTCTCCGAGCCCGCCGAGGTCGCTCCCGGCGGCGCGTCGATGCTGAAGATCACGGCCACCGACGCCAACGGTCGCCCGGCCGAGGTGAACCCCGCGAACATCATGTTCCTCGCCAGCGCCGGCACGGTCAGCCCCGCCCAGGCGATGGGCAATGGCCAGTACCAGGCCATGCTCAGCGTTCCCGCAGATGCCACCGGCCAGATCAACGTCGCTGCCAGCATCAAGGGCACCACGGTGGGCGCGCCCATCATCGCCATTCCGTTGTCCGGAGCGGTGGCATCGGCCTGGGGTGCCGCCCCGCCCCCGGCCGCTGAGCCGCCCGCAGCCGACAAGCCCGAGAAGCCCGCCAAGCCCGAGAAGCCCCCGAAGCAGCCGCGGGAGCGCAAGCCCTCGAACACCGACCGCCCCTGGCTCCGTGCGGGTGGCGGCTACCTCGGCGGCTTCTACTCCTACGACGAGGCCTCGCAGCAGCAGGGCGGCATCATCTACGACGAGCCCATCACCGTGGGCTACGGCGAGACCAACGCCGCCGGCACCTACGGCTTCCAGCTCAACGGCAAGGTATGGCTGCCCTTCTTCGAGTACGTGGGCGCCGAGGCCAACTTCAGAGGCAGCCGGTGGCAGATCCAGCTCGATGAGGGCTTCAGCGAGCCCATCGCCGACGGCATCAACGCCCTCAACGTGCGCGCCCACGGCCGCTACCCGCTCGACGTGGGCCCCAACCGCTTCTCTTTCGGCGGCTTCCTGGGCTTCCACACGAGCGACTTCCTGTACTTCACCCAGGAAGAGCCGGCGGCAGGCGAGACCGACCCCACCATCGTCTACGACCAGCTCTGGACCGTGGGCAACTCCTACGGTGTGGAGCTCGGTGCGGAGCTCGGTCCGGCCTTCTTCGTGAACGGCCTGTATGAAATCGGCTTCACCGACTACTCGGCGGTCTTCTCCGACCTCATCGAGATGGAGGTCGGCTACAGCGTGATGGACAACATGTACATCTACGGCAACGCCGGTCGTCAGAACCGCTTCTCGAAGATCTACTACGAGGGCGACGGCTCCAAGGAGTACGTGGGCGACGTCGCCGACCGCTTCTGGATGTTCGGCCTCGGCCTCGGCTACCAGATGTAGCCTGGCCACTCGGTCAGAGCGCCGCCCGGCTCGCTTGTGCAGCTCGACTGCCTGCGAGACCGGGCGGTGGCTGTTCTTGGGGACGGCTTCAGAGTCCCTTCGCGGCCGCTCCCCGCAGGATGCGGACCTTTCGGACCACCACCGGCGTCTTCGGACGGTCGCCGGGCCCCTTGTCGGTGGTGGCGATGGTCTCGACCACATCGAGGTTCTGGCACTTGCCGAAGATGGTGTGCTTGCCGTCGAGGTGGTGGGGCGTGGCCCGGTCGGTGATGAAGAACTGGCTGCCGTTGGTGTCGGGCCCTGCATTGGCCATTGCGAGGATGCCCGGCTCGTCGAACTTCAGCCCGTTGTCCTCATCCGCGAAGCGGTAGCCGGGGCCCCCGCGACCTGTGCCGAGGGGGTCTCCGCCCTGAATCATGAACTTCGGAATGACCCGGTGGAAGACGGTGCCGTCGTAGAGCGGCTGGCGGGTCTCCTTTCGGCTGTTCGGGTCGGTCCAGGCCTTCGTACCCTCGGCGAGCTGCACGAAGTTGGCCACGGTGATGGGGGCCTTCTCGGGAAACAGGGCGCAGCTCACGTTTCCGAGCGAGGTCTCGAAGCGGACTCCCAGGGCATCGCCGGGCTGCACACCGATTCGGGCGAGGGCCACCTCCTGACGAGCGGTGGACAGCTCCCGCTCCAGGCTGCGAATCCGGGCCAGGGCGGTGTCCACCTCCTTCTCCAGCCGCTTGTTCCCGCCCTTCAGCTCGTCGACCTCCGACTTGAGGGCGTCGCGCTCGGCGACCAGCTCGGGCGGGGGACCGCACGCGACCGACAGGGCCAGGCTGGCGAAGACGACCCAATGGCCACGGGACGACACAGCATTCGACGAACGGGGGCTCGACAGCATCAGGGCACTCCAGATCAGTCTCCCCAAGGTCCACCTCGGGGAAGGGGCGACGGGACTATCCCGCCGAACGGCGGCACCGGAAAACGGGATACGCATCTGTCCGCCCTCGCCCAAGGCCGACCCATGAAGCAGATCACCGTCTTTCTGCGCGCGCCCCTCTTCGTTCCCCGCGAGGGAGCTGCAGCACCAGCTCGCGCGATGGTCCTCACTGGCAAGCTGGTCGATGGCGGTCCGTCCGGTGGTCTCACCATCGCCGTCGAAGGCTGGGCCGACCAGGATGGCAAGGCGCTGAAGGGCGCCCCCAAGACCCTCTTCGTCCCCAATGCCAAGGTCGACCACGCCGCCTTGGAGGCTTGATGCGCCGTCGTGTCGTCGGCCTGCGGGTCCCCTTGCTGCTCGGGCTGGTCACGGGCTGCGGGCAGATGGCCATCGATGGCGAGGTCGTGGATGCCCATGGACAGCCCATTCATGGCGCGATGATCACCGCGGCGGGCACGCTGTGCTCCACCCTCACCGACGAGACCGGCAAGTTCGCACTCGAGTGCGAGACGGGCACCTACGACGTGGTGGTGAGTGCCGCGGGCTTCACCAGCGAGCAGTTCCGTCAAGAGGCCCCGGAGATCGCGCGGTACGACTCGGGGCGGCACCTGCTCATCCGCATCCCCAAGGAAAAGGGGCTGCACCTGTTCGTGGACAAGGAGTACGTGGAGATGAAGCCCGCGCGGCTGACCCGCTCGCTCGAAGAGTCCAGGCGGGTCACCAACCGCAAGGTCTGCCTCGATCGCGACAAGTCCGAGCCCAACGTGGTCTCCGCCGGCACCCACGCGCTGTTCGACTACGAACACACCGGCTGGCGTCCTTTCCGGCTGGATGAAGAGGGCTGCGCCTACCGCGACCAGAAAGACGAGAAGCACCGCTGGACGGTCACCTACAAGGAGAAGCCGCCCTACGAGGTGCAGCAGTACAACACCGGCAAGTCGGTGGCTCTGATGCAGCTCACCCCAGGCCACTACTTCATCGCCGACTGGAAGGGCTTTTTCGTAGGCGCCGACGAACGCGAGGGCCGGCACAGCTACACCGGTCACTGGATTCAGGCGAAGTAGCCGTCCCCCCGGGTCCCCTGCCCTGCCTCCGCCAGCCCACGCAAGCTACGTGCTGTCACGTATTGACGCGGGGGCCGATTCGCGTATCATACCCGCGATTTTTCCGCTCGGGCGACGGTCTCGGGGACGACCTGCGCCGCAATGAGGTGGCGCCACCTGTCCCACCGTGGCTTCCGAGCGCCTCGGAGACGAAGAGCATGCAGTTCAAGGTCGGCGACAAGGCGGTGTACCCCGGGCGTGGGGTCGGCGTCATCAAGACCATCGAGACCAAGGACATCGAGGGCGACAAGCAGACCTACTACACCCTCAAGATCCTCGACAATGGCCTCACCATCTACGTCCCCGTGCAGAACGCGAGCGCCATCGGCATGCGCACCGTCATCTCCAAGGACCAGGTGGGCAAGATCTACGAGGTGCTGAAGGACCGCGACGTGCCGGCGGACAAGCAGACCTGGAACCGGCGCTACCGCGAGTACACCAACAAGATCTCCACCGGCGACCCCGTCGAGGTGGCAAAGGTGCTCCGCGACCTCGCCCTGCTGCGGAAGAACAAGAACCTCTCCTTCGGCGAACGCAAGATGTACGACCACGCGAGCTCCCTGCTCATCCAGGAGATCTCGGTGGCCGAAGACGCCGACGAGAAGAAGGTCCGTACGAAGATCGAGACCATCTTCAAGAGCTGAGCCCCGTCCTCGAGACGACCCGCGGTCCCCAACCAGAATCGGCCGACCCCATCACAGGGTCGGCCGACTTGCGTTCAGGTCAACCGAGGACCCGCATCGCTGTCACTGCACCAGAACAGCGGCGCAGGCGACCTTCTTCACGGGCTCCTTGCCGGCACAGCTCGTGTTGATCACGGCCTGCACGACGTTGCCGAGCGCGTTGGGGGACGGGTCGGCGAAGGTGTGGGCGTAGTGCCACTCGAGGCGCTTGTTGCCCTTGCCGTCGTCGGCTTCCTTGGGGGACTGGCCCATCGCCAGGGGCTTGCCGTCGGCCCAGATGTCGTACTTGTAGGTGCAGCCCTCGGTGGGGGCGAGGGCGTCGCCGGCCAGGTACCAGAAGTGGATCTCCTTGCCTGCGGTCTGCTTGGGCTGCGGACCGACGTTGGCGGGGTCTGCCGGGAAGTCACCCGAATTCAGCGGGATGAAGTCGGTGCGGTTCTGGCAGTGCTCCCAAAGGAGCGGACCCATCTCATTCTTCACGAAGGGGTTGGTGCCGACCGGGTTGGAGTCCTCGACCTTCTTCCCGTTGTACATGGTGAGGTAGTTGTCGGTGACCCGCAGCTGGCAACGCTTGGAGTCGAGCTTGGCGTAGATGATGCCGCGAAGCTTGTTGCCCAGGTTGTTGTTCTGGGCGACGAACTGCTTCCACTCGGGCTTGTCCTTGTACTTGTTGACGTTCTCCATGCCCTTCTTGATGCCGTCCTCGATTTCCTTGTCGGTGGCATCGGGGAGCACCTTCTTCAGCTCCTCGGCGGAGCAGTCCTTGCCGCCGGCGACGAGGGCCTGGCAGAAGTCCTTCACGCGCGGCTTCTCGCGGCAGGTGACGCGGTCGTCCTTGGTCTCGCAGCGGTAGGTGTACATGTCGGCGACCGACTGCACGTTGTACTTGGCCTTGAGCTTGCCGTCTTCCTTCACGAACTTGAGACGGGCGCTGTGGTCGGGCACCTCGGTCTTGTCGGGGTTGATCTTCAGGATGACCCACTCGCTGTCGGGCAGGGTGGCTTCGCTGAGGTCGCAGCCCGAGTGGCCGGGGTCGTTGAGGGACGGCCCATCCTTCTGCTCGTCGCAGCCGGCCATGACGGCCACCAGGGACAGACCGAGGGCGAGACCCGCGAAAGTGCCCATTGAAGTCGGGGTGCGTGCGATGGCCATCACTACTCCTTGATTCCGCGCTCGGCCCGATCCACCGGACGTTCTCGCGGTCTGAACTACAGTCGGCGGACCCTACCACAAGCGCGGATACGGCAGGCCCGGCCCACGGTCGTGTGCTAGGACGGCGGCGCTGTCGGTTCCCTCACCGTCCCATCCACCGGAGGACGCCATGCAGGTCGTGCTTGCCACCTGGAACAGCCACAAGGTCGAAGAGGTCACCCGAATCCTCCAAGATGCCGGCGCAGGCGTCGAAGTCGTGGGTCTCGACGCATTCGGCGACCTTCCGGAGGCTCCGGAAACGGGGGACACATTCGCCGAAAATGCCCTACAGAAGGCTCACTTCGTCGCCATCCGTGTGGGAGCGACCGACCACATCGTGGTGGCAGACGACTCCGGACTCGTGGTGGACGCCCTCGGCGGTGCTCCCGGGGTTCACTCCAAGCGCTTCACCCCCGAGGCCACCGCAGAGTCCAACAACCGACGCCTGTTGGCCGAGCTCGACGGACGCACCGACCGCAGCGCGCGCTTCGTCTGCGCGATGGCCGTGGTCAGCCCCCAAGGGGAACGGGTCGCCGAAGGGCGCTGCGAAGGCCACATCGCCGCGGTCCCCAGAGGTGAGGGCGGCTTTGGCTACGACCCCCTCTTCGTGCCAGAAGGATGGGGCGACCGCACCCTCGCGGAAGCCTCCGCAGCCGAGAAGAACGCCATCAGCCACCGCGGCCGCGCCTTCCGGCAGCTCCCCGACCTCCTGGCAGCACTCGCGCGCGGTTGACCGACGGGCATTTGGACAAGCTCGTCCGAAACCGAGTCCCGCCCCTGACATCGGGTCGCGCGGACCTGGCGTCGACCATTTCCCATCCCCAAGCTGAACCACCCCCCGCACCCCGCAGAGGCCCCAAATGCAGAAGCTCGCCCCCTGGACACTCATCGCCGCCCTCGCCGCACTCACCGCCTGTGGCAACAAGGGCGAAGACTCCGGAGGCGACGGCGGCAACGAGCTGTCGGCCGAGGACCAGGCCTACGCCGATGCACTGTGGGCCTCGATGTCCGGCTACGACACCTGGGCTCAGAGCGGCGAGTGGGTGGGTGTGCAGCCTTCGCTCGACGGCACCCACGGCGACTACGTCCAGATCTGGATCAACGCCGCGGGCGAGGCCACGCTCACCGCAGCAAGCGGCGGCGACATGGCGGAAGGCACCATCATCGCCAAGGAGGGCTACACCGACGAGGCCGGCGCCGACCTCCGCTTCATCGCCGTGATGCAGAAGATCACCGGCTACGACGCCGACAACGGCGACTGGTTCTACGCGGTCTACAATGCCGACGGCAGCGTCGTGAACGCCGGTCAGAACGCCGTGGGACAGTGCGTGGCCTGCCACTCGTCCGGCCAGGACTCGGTGCGCGCCTACACCTGGTAGGGCTGCCCAAGACGAGCTCGGGGGACCCCGCCGACACTGGCGAGGTCCCCCGGCCGCTTTGGAGAGGTGCGACTACCAGCGGTAGGCCACCCGGAAGCGCCCCGTGTAGAGGTAGCCGGGGTTGGTGTAGAACTCGCCTGCGAGATCGAGCTTCTTCACGCGCTTGAAGTCGACGCCCGCCGACAGGGCGGGGCCCAGGTAGGGGTCGGTGTTGTTGGTGACCACGGCGTCGTCGCCGATGTAGAAGAAGGTGGACGCGTCGAGCAGACCGATGGCGACGTAGGGCTCGAGGCCGTCGAAGTCCTTGCCGATGATGAAGTCCATGCCGAAGGTGGACCCCACGTAGAAGTCGTCGTGGGCCTCCTCGCCTTCATCGAAGGGGGTGGCGATCTCGGCGACGGTCTTCATCAGGGTGTGGTGGTAGCGCACACCCAGGGCCCAGTCGGTCTTGCCAAAGTGACGGCCGATGCCGGCTTCACCGCTGACGATGACGTTCTGGGTGCCGAAGATGCGCAGCGGCGGCGCATAGGCCAGGCCGCCGTAGGGGGTCCACTTGCCAATCTCGGGGAAGGCGAAGATGAGGCGGGGACGGGGGACGATGGGCGCCTTGTTGGTGTCCTCGGTCTTGGTGTAGTTGAGGACGAGGCGGCGCTCACAGCCCAGCGGCGGGATGATGCCGAGGTCGAGGCCCACGGATCCATGGCCACCCTTGTGGGGGACCGCGCCGTGCAGGGGCGACAGCGAGGTGGCCAGGGCGAAGTAGTTGAGCAGGTAGTTCTGCTGGTCTTCTTCGGAGTAGTCGGAGGGCGGGCCGGCGTCGGCGACTTCCTGACAGGCGGGGTCGACGTAGGCGTGGGCGGTCCCCAGCATCCCCATGAAAGCGAGCGTTGCAGCGAACATCACAGTTCCTCGGATTCGATTGACCAGTGGTCGGCGGGTGCGGGAAGGCTCAGGAGCCCCAGGTCTCGACGCAGTAGGCAGCGACAGCATCGGCTTCGTCGGTGTCGCTGAGGATGCCGGCCATGTTGCCACTGGCCGAGCCGTTGAGGGCGATGTCGGCCACTTCGGCCTCGGAGCGGCTGCCCACAGCGGTGTCCATCATGGGGCCGTAGCCACCTTCTCCGCTGGCACCGTGGCAGCCACTGCAGGAGTCGGCGTAGATCTGGGCACCATCGAGCGTGGAGCCGGAGTCGTCGCCGCCATCATCGCCACCGCCATCGTCACCGCCGCCGCCCCCATCACAGTCGGCCCCGGCCTCGATCCAGTCGCGCACGATGGCGATGTTGGCGTCGTCCATGAGCGCAGTGGGGGGCATGGGGCTGCTGTCGCTCTCGATGCGCTGTTGGAGGACGCTGCCATCCGCGTCACTTGGAACGACGAGGCGACCGTCGAGGACGTTGTCGCAGAAGACATCGGCGGACAGATCGAGCCCGGCGGAAGGCTCATCGCCGGAGTGACAGCTCACGCAGTTGCCATCCATGATGTCCAGCACGGCTTCGAGGCCTTCTCCGTCGACGGTGACGCTGTGAGACTCGAATTCATGATCATCGCAGGCGCTGAGCAGCACGAGCGCAAGCGCAAATCGAAGGGGGCGCATGGCGTTCTCCATTGGAGGCGGCGGACTGCCAGCCGAGGGGCCCGAACAGTACCCATGCTCCAGGTCAGCCGGCAACCGCGTAGACACTTCGTGATGCGAGCGGGGCGCTGGAGTTGCCGGGGAAGCATGAGTGTTCGCCACGCCGTGCGGGTGAGATTATGTGCGGGCGGTCTCGGGGAGTGGCGCAGTCTGGTAGCGCATCTGCTTTGGGAGCAGAGGGTCGCAGGTTCGAATCCTGTCTCCCCGACTTTGCGACAACACTGACCTCGCCGTTGTTTTGGCAGCGGCGAGGTCCTTCGTTGAGGGGCGTGTCACGGTCGACCGTGACAGATCATCGTGACAGTTGACCGTCACCCCAGCCGTCACACTGGCCGCATCGGCGACAGCTCCGAGCG
>ENA-OWNT01001375-OWNT01001375.1-seawater-metagenome-genome-assembly--contig:-NODE-1375-length-31244-cov-4.861264_pt1 | contig 31244 bp, 27 predicted proteins | sample MGYA00238136_ERZ651165 | MGnify/ENA primary metagenome ERZ651165 (study PRJEB26861, sample SAMN08777766) | seawater metagenome | isolation source: coastal seawater | place: USA: Florida | collected...
GGAGACGACAGCGAAATGTCGGACGGACAAACAAGAAACCGTTCACGGCGACGCAGGCGATCGACCTGCGTTCGCGTTCTCCAACCTGTGGTGCGTCGACACGCCAAAGTGAATTGTGTGGCCGTTGGCTTGGCAGATTGCAATTTTTTACTGTTGGCGACTGCATGTGAACAGCCTCACAACGCACTGGAGCAGCAAATTCCGACCGACAATGGCTTCCTTGTCCAGTTTCTGTGAGTCCCCTCAGTCATGGCACATACGAAACCATGCCGCATACGTGCTTGAGTATTTTTTGTTATGGTGCATGCTCTGCAGCCGGCAATTGTTGACGTGGGACCCAGCTCAAAGACCTTCCGCGAAACAGGTACCGATGTGCCGTGAAATGTGTCCCAAGCGCGTTGTCGCCAAGCGCATGATGTTGTTGGATTCAAAATGTGGCAGGCACAGCTGCACCCGTTCCTCGACGTGCCGGTAGCGCACCACGCCCAGCAACGGTTTGTGTCCCGGCAGGAACTCATCGAAGCTGAGGAGGCTTCCGCCTCTGATGATGAGGACGGGGCCGGAGAAAGACCATACGAGGAAGACTCTGACGACGTTGGTTACGACCAAGCTTATGACGACCAATATATGGACGACGAAAATATGGACTACGACTACGCAGAAGCGTACAACAGTGTGGTGGCTGCAGACGAAATCGATTATTATGAGGTCGAGGATGACGTCGATGCCAAGGGGGAGGACGGCGACTACGTGGGCGACGAAGACGGTGAATTCGAAGACGTGGCCGACGACGCATACGGAGAGGACGGCGGCGGCGCGTGAAGCTAAGAAAACCAACGTGTGTGCGCACGGCGTTGATGAACATCGGCATTGTGAAAACTATTGATAATTTGTTGAAACTAGTTACTTCCCGTTGTCGGAGCTTTTTTCGGTTTGCAAGACCAGCTCATGCAGCCATTCCTCCAGATCCGCCGTGTCGATCCTGTCCTCAGCATGGTACTGCATACACTCAAGGCACAAATCTCGAAGTCCTACAAAGGTGCGATTCAAACATATTGTGCTTAACATATGCGGCCACACTTCTTGCAACTTGGGAGAACGTAACAACACAAGTACAATGCAAACGAGAATGACAATCGCATTCAGACACCCCGCGACAAACCTGCGGGAGCGCCCTGCGCAGGCACAATTTCGCTCTCATCAATTTTAAACCGAGTTCGCGCAGATCGACTCAGAAATGGCAAGGGCCGCCGTTTTCTGGGGCTGGTATTGCGCGGAGGGCTCGGTGAACCGTCTTCATCTTGAACGTATTCAGCGAACAGGTCATCAACATGCTCGTCCTCGAATTCACCGCCTCCGTTCGATGCATCGCGCGGGATTCTGCGACACAAGAGCTCCGTCATGACAACCTATGCATGTGTGGAGAAGCGCGCGTTAGCAAAAGCCGAAACACAATTATCCAGGCAGGCAAGCAGAATATCTCACCCCAAAAGAATACGTGTCACATTTGTGGTCGTACGGTTCCTGGAAAATGATTTCCGGCGCCATGAATTCTGACGTGCCTACTACAGAGAGTTGTCTTTTTAGCGATGACCGCCTGGCTGATGTGGCGGACTTGGTCGACGAAGGTGCAGCTCCCTGAGGTGTGGACACGTGGGAGCCGTCGGGCGAAGCGACCTCGTCCGGAAAAGATTTGTTGACGTCAAAGCGAGCCATGCCGAAGTCGCACAGCTCGCTCTCCAAGCGGTCGTTCACCAAAATATTCTCTGTCTTAATGTCACGATGAATGACGTGCTGGCTGTGCAAGTATTTCAGCGCACGGTTGGCACCGCTGAGAAGTTTCATGGCGAGCGGCCACCCACCGCGGCTCGGCCCGTCCAGCGCAAGAAGCTCTGACGTCGACCAGAACTTCCGCAAGTCTCCATGCACAGCAAAGCTACTAACTATGTACACGTTGTACTTGTCATGCGACCCCTCTCCAGCATCTGGTGATGCCTCGTCGTACGTTGCGTCCTCCGCGCCATCTTCATCCACGAGGACTTTGGCAGCGCCAAGGTAAGAGATAATGTTGGGGTGGGTGCAGTAATTTTTCAGGACGGTCAGCTCGCAAAGCCAGTCCTTCGACCCGTACACATCGACGGACGGCAGGATCTTGACAGCACACCTTTTGCCGTGGAAAGTACCAACGCTCACGTGCCCGAAAGCCCCGGCTGCAACTTTGCGTTCGAACTGGATCTGCGATGTGCAGATGTTGAAGTCCTCGGGCACGAAAGCCTCGGCGTCTTCAGGGACACGGGTAGGACTCAGGAACGGATGCGACCTGGACCCTTTGCGGGAAAAGCTCTTTGTTTCGGCTGCCGTGTCGAGACGTAGTCCGCTCACAGACAGAGGCTTGCTGGAGGGCATGGCTGGTGCCCTCGGACGTACGCGCGGACAGCGCCGGTCTCACAGGATGCCACAGGCTTTGGTACGTACTCTCAAACCATCATAAACCTGCTACTTCGTGGAGTCGATCAGATTGTTACAACAAAATCTTCGTGAAAGCAGCGTCGAACAAATTCTGCGATTGGGTTGTGAGTGCAAGGCGGTCAGGCAGCGTCGCAGAGCGCGCGGGGGAATCGGCAGCGTGCCGTGATTTCTGGCCCTTGACTTCCAGTTCGTCAGGTACTGTACTCGAGTAGGTTACTCATATGTTACTCGCGCCCGCGCACACAACTATCATTTCATCAAACAGGGTATCGTTTCGACGACGTCGTCCAACCTCCTCCAATGATAAAGTTTCGAGGCACCGCGCACCCTGCAGCAGCGGGATTGAATATGTGAAAGTTCTTCAGCAACTCACCACTGAGCAAACTGTACCGTTCGCAGCGTGGCGCCACGCACAACACAGTGGGAGGTTCGAGTCATGACGCCATCATGCATGCAACCCACATGCATGTGCCCACAGTGGTGGTACTGTTAGATCTTTGTTTTCGGACGTGTCGACAGTGCAACGGAAGTGAGCGCCGTGCAGTTGTTGCTGCTGCGTGTATTGGCTGGCTGCGGTGCAATGTCCGTCGTCGTTATCGCTGTCGTCGTTGTCGCTGGTTGTCGCAAGGTGAGTGACTTCAGCATCGTTTGCCGCCACCGCCGCCGCCGCCGTCGTCGTCATCGTATTCACTTTCTCGTTGTCGTTGTCCGTCGTCGTTGTTCTTCGTCGTCGTTGTTCGTCGTCGTTGTCGTCATCGTTTGAGAGTTTTGGGGAACTTTTCGCGACTGCGCGGCTGTTCGTTCGTTTGTTCGTTCGTTCGTTGGTTTGCAGTGAATGAATCGACGACGACGACGATCCACCAACTGAATCGACTGAAACTCAGTGGCTGTGAGTGAGTGAGTGAGCCAGTCAGTGCGTGACACCGATTGAAACTCACTGCCTGACTGCGGAAGAGTGAGCTTGGCTGATTGCATATGGCTGTAAGTGAGTGAGTGAACTTGGTTGATTATCTATGACTGTGAGTGAGTGAGTGGAGTTGAATGATTGCATATGGCTGTGGGTGAGTGAGTGAGATTCATTGATTATGTATGGCTGTGGGTGAGTGAGGGAACTTGGTTGATTATCTATGGCTGTGAGTGAGTGAGTGAGATTGGCTGATTATCTATGGCTGTGAGTGAGTGAGTGAGATTGGCTGATTATGTATGGCTGTGAGTGAGTGAGTGAACTTGGCTGATTATCTATGGCTGTGGGTGAGTGAGTGAGCTTGGCTGATTATCAATGGCTGTGAGTGAGTGAGTGAATACACCTGATTGTGACTGCCTGTGAGTGAGTGAGTGACATCGACTGATTATCAGTGCGTGACCGCCAACGATTGACACTGACTGATTATCAGTGAGTGAGTGCGAGGGAGTGAAGTTGAGTGGCGGTGGATGAGCGAGGGACGAGGGACAGTGTCGCGACACTGTGGCATGCCGCTGATGGATAGCATGCGACTTTTGTTGGTGGAGGCAGCATTGATTGACTGACATTCATTGAGCGCAATCATCATTGAGTGATGAACGACTGACTGCTGTGGCTATCATTATACGTTGCTGCGTCGGCCTTTCTTGCAAGCATCAATCAATCCATGGAAAACTAATTGTCCGGGTAGGTCGGTTGAGGCATGTTGTTGAACCAGAAGTGCAGTCGTATGACAAATGCAACACGCACGACAGGAACCACCACAGACACAGCCACCATACAGCCGCAGCCATGTCGCATGCCATTCATCCACATGCTTCGTGGACGACGATCACATATGAACAGGTCTGTGTCGACATGTAGCCAGCTAGCTCCTATCCGATCAGAGCACAGCTTCTTCCCCGACAACGAACGACATCATCGTTGTTGCCCTTGCAGAAGGAAGAGCAGTTCATGAAAAGATAGGTGATCGCTCCCGATGACAGGAAGCGTATTCGCGAGGGACAATGACGCCGTCTGACACGGACGGACGTGGTGGGACAGCTACGATTGCGCCCTCAAATAATAAAACAAAAAACACAACAGAGCCGAGTTCAAATGCGCTGTGAAATATATTGTCTAAGAAATGACGAAACGACGTGCAAAACCAGAAAGAGTCATCATCGCGCGAGCCACACCCCGCTGCGTGGTTGGCGGCGTCGCCACCACAGAGGGACAGTGAGTTCGGGTGTGCCCACCAAAGCGTCCCACGCTCACGGCCGTCCTTACACCGTCTCTTCAAGGTCTGTTTCATCTTCCCATGATGCGCCGCGCATCGAGCTTTGGTATTGGTGACTAGTAGAACGCATGCCTTTCGGCTTTTCGTCGTAGGGGATGTTGAAGACATATGTATCGTGACCTGCAACGAACACGGGGATCACACAGAACACGGGTCACAAACGCAAACACGCGTGCAGTGCGAAAGGCATTATCCCTCGGCAACACAGGTTTCGACCAAAGTCACAGTAGTTGAGCGCGAGTGACGCACCGAGTCCACACGTCTCCTCTGGGCGCGCGCAGTGCAGCGCAATGTGTCGCTTCTTGAAAGCGTTGCAGGTCGGGCACCGGTACACGCTCTTGTCTGCCTTCATCCACTTGTGCGTCTGCCGTAATCGCCGCCGCGAGTGGGACACCTTTTGCTTCGGTGCAGCAAACAGCATGGTGGAGGAGTCTATGGATTCTGGCGTGGATTCTGGCGACTCGATGCGGCCGCCCGGGGCCAGCCCATCGAGAGCCGGAGTCAGACCGCTCTGGACGGGGAGAATCCGTTCCAGGAAGCTGCACGGAGAACATGAGAACGCACAACATAGAGAAGAGTCAGCAACGGCAGTGACACGTGGTCGATTTTCCTCAGCGTGCAGGCGACTCGTACCGTGACACTGCCAACGAAGAGCGGCGGAAACTATTTTGAAGGAACTTTGCCATCTTTTATTTTTTTCTATTGGCCGTTCGTTGTTCTTTGGTGGTGATGTGGGATTAATCGGAGAGATGTGCAACAGGGAGCGTTGCCGCGGCGTGAGGCAACCGGGTGCCGCCAACAAGTCGATCACACGGTGAAAACGCCAACAAAAGGTCGCCGCATATTTGCTCTCTGCTGTGTGTATCCCGACCTCTGCACGTAGCCACAACCCCCCAGTTTTGCTTGTTGTTTGGCTCAGAGTCCTGCCTCCGCTGTCGTCATTGCTAATCGTTCAATTGGCCCTCGTTACAGGTCTTGTCGTTAGTGGCTGTCGTCATTGGTTCCGTCCGTCGCTGTTGTTATCTTGTGTTGGTCGTCTTGATCGTGACTTAGTATTGCTGTCACTGTCGCTGTTGCGTGTCCATCATTGTCTTGTCGGTGGGTCTCTTGTTCTTCCCCTGGTTCCCGCTCTTGCTGTCGTCATCGTCGTTTGCGTGCATCGCCGTTGGTTTGCATCGTCGTCGTTGGTTTGCATTGTCGTTGGTTTTCATCGTCGTCGTCGTTCGTTTGCATCGTCGTTCGTTTTCATCGTCGTCGTCGTTCGCTTGCATCGTCGTCGTCGTTCGCTTGCATCGTCGTTGTCTATCGTTTGCATCGTCGTTCGTTTGCATCGTCGTTGTCGTTCGTTTGCATCGTCGTCGTCGTCGTCATCGTCATCGTCATCGTCGTCGTCATCGTCATCGTTATCGTTATCGTCATCGTCATCGTCATCGTCATCGTCATCGTCATCGTCATCGTCATCGTCATCGTCGTCGTCGTCGTCGTCGTTGTCGTTGGTTTGCATCGTCGTCACATTGTCGTTGGTTTGCATCGTCGTCGTCGTTGTCGTTGTCGTGGGTTGGTCGTCCTGACTTCGCTCCCAACCCTCACAGAGTCAATCCGAACGAAGGCCAGCCACTACCCCACTCCCACCCACCCACCCAACCACTCACTCACTCACTCACTCACTTCACACTGTCAGTGAACACTGAGCGGCCACCCACCGCCTTCACCCACCGTCACCCACCGTCACTCACTCACTCACTCACTCACTCACTCACTCACTCACACTCACTCACTCACTGCGGCAACTGTGGAATTTGGAAGGAATTTTGGAAGGAATTTTGGAAGGAATTTTGGAAGGAATTTTGGGGTTTACGTTTACCCTAAACATTCAATGTTCAGTACTCCAAATGTACTTTCTCCATAGTGCAGTAAAGTCAGAACAAAGTCAGAAACAATCGCGACGACGACAGTCGGACGACGACGACAAGAGGAGGACATGCGAATGTGGACCGCACGCTGACGCTGGGATATATCTATAACTGAGACTTCCACGGAAGCACCACTGAATGGACAATGTAAAACGTGATAATGTTGGTTAAAGATACAATCGCATGCCATCGCATTGTTCATCAACTCACTCACTCACTCACTCACTCGCGCAGTCACGCAGTCACGCAGTCACGCAGTCATTCATTCATATTGCCTGAACCATGGCTCTTTAACATACTGTGAGGACATGCTTGTGTGAGTGTGACGCCGAGATGAAGTGTCCATAAAAGAGCCATTATGTGTGTGACAGTAACAGTGTGTGAGGCTCACGCAGTCATTCAGTCAGTCAGTCATTTCCCCTAAACCATGGCTCTTTAGTACGCATTTAGGACATGACTGTGATGCCGTATTACGGTGACAGCGTGTCCATAAAAATGCCATTGTTTGTGACACTGTAACAGTGGGTGAGTGAGTGTGAGTGAGTGACCACGTGGCTGCTCGCTCACTCACTCATAGCTCACTCCTTTCATTCAGTGACTGACGGGGTGAGTGAGTAAGTGACTGACTGAGAGTGAGTGAAAGTGAGCGAGTGAGTGAGTGAGTGAGTGAGTGAGTGCCTTCCTTCCATTCCTTCCTTCCATTCATTGTTCGTTCGCTGATTGATTGATTGATGGATTGATTGATGGATTGATTGCTTGGTGTTCCCTGTCAGCGGTCTGTCTGCCTGTCTGTCTGTCTGTCAGTGTGCCTGTCTGTCTGTCAGTGTCTGCTTGTTCGTCTCTGTCTTTGCTTTCGTTCGTTCATTCGTTAGTTTGTTTGTTCGTTCCTTTGTTCCTTCATTCCTTCGTTCGTTGGAGTGAGTTCGTTGGAGTGAGTGGGTGAGAGTGATCGACTTTGACGTTCGTTCGACGCTTTGACGATTCGACTTTTTGATGTTCGATTCGACGCTTCGACATGTTCGACATGTTGACGTTCAACGCTGCGAGTTTTTGACGTTCGACGCTTCTCTTCGATGCATCGTCGTTCGACGCTTCGATACATCGTCGTTCGACCCTTCGACGCTTCGACTTTCGACCCTTCGACGCTTCGGTGCTTCGATGTTCAATACTTTGACTTCCATGTTGTCGACTTCGTGGTTCGTTCGATGACGTTCGTTCCTTCGTTCCTTCGTTCGATCCTTCATTCGTTCCTTCGTCCAACTTGTGAGCGACGAGTTCGAACTGTCAATGTCGTCGAGGCGTCAACGTGTTTGATGACTGGACAGCCCGGGACATTATGTTTGCGGTGCTGCTCTGCGTGCCGAGTGACGGGGTTGTGGTCGCCCGGTCCAGTTTTGTTGATTCCCGACTGCTGGCTGACCCACCGATGGCACTAACAAGCGGAGACGTTCGAACTCGTGCACGGTACCCCGAGCTGGTTTCCCTGTGCAAGTCACCCTTCTTCTCTGTCACGTTGGCCCCACCCACTCATGGGTTGATTGCGCGGTTGCGTTTTGGCCTCGCCCGTTTTTCTCTCCCTTTTTCTGCCCTGCCCGCCTCGCCGGTTGTGTCGCCCTTTTTGTCATTCACTTGGCCAGCGAAAGTTACTCGTCACCGGTGGCAATTTGGCGCGAGAACAAGGATCATGGAGTGACCATCGCTGCGCAACAGCTGCTCTCTGACACGAACCGTACCCACTTGGACCTTGAGTGGTCGAAGTCTTTGCCGCAAGACAATCAGCTCTGCAAGCCGCGCGGCTCGAGCAAGCCGTTAGACACTCGCCATGTCCGCCTCTGCAGCAGCACAGCGGAGCGGGCCTTCCATGCTGGCGGTGCGAGACCTGGCCACGCTGATCGGCATCTTGAAAGATGTCAACAAGACTCTGGAGAAAGTCACAGTGAGTTTCCACAAGTCGTTCTCGAAGGTGGACTACTTCAAAATTGGCAGCATCATTTGCATCCTCATCGAGGACAAGCTGCTGACGCGCGCCGAGAGGATCGTTGGATTTGTGATTTTGGTCGACCTCTACCGCATGTCGTTCAATCCTTTCTTGCGGTTCTTCCTCGAGGCGTTGGAGAAAGGCGACGACATCTGTGAGCGACAGTTTTTGGTGGAGTTGCTGCTGCACCCGTCCACCAGCCGCGAAGCGACAAAGAAGAGTGCTCAGTCAATCATCACAGAGTTCGACACGAACCCGACTGCCACCAACGTACCTGACCTCAACCCATTGTGGAAAATGTACCGCGAACAGACCCCGCCAGCTCCTGCGACCCGTGCCGCTGGAGTGAGACCGATTGTGATCAACCCACAGGGTCCGGACGTCACGCGTCCCGCCGGTGGATCCGTCGACTACGTCCTAGACAAAAGTCTGTCGACGGAGGAAATTCTAGACTTGTTGCTCGGCGGGGAGGCCATCACGCTACTTGGGTTCGAGCCGGCCTTCGAGAGGCTGCCCCCCGCAGACTTGGAACCCCTTCAAGGCGAAATAATGTACGTGGCCGTTGTTTCTGCTTTCCGCGCGAGGAAGGCGGCCGCGGCAACACGCATCGATGTGCAGCCTTTTTTTTTTTTTTTTTGTTTTTTTTTTTTTTTTTTCTGTTGACGCATCACACTGCACACCATGTAGGTGGATCAACCCCGACAACACACCCGGAACGATCTGGGACGCCACGATGTGCTCCGAGACGAGTCAAGGGGCAGAATTGCGAGAACTAATGGCCAAAGCGTTCAAGGGCGCACTCACGGAAGCCGAAAAGGAGACCGTATGCCAGGAGTTGGACGCGGATCCGACCCTGGTGAATCATTGTGGATTGACCCCGGAGCAATTGCCGGCGCTGGTTGAAAACAACCCCACCATCGCCATAGACTGCTTGTTGAAACTCACGTCGTCCAAGCAAATCACGGAGTATCTGTCAGCAGTGGTGAGCATGGAACTGTCCCTACATTCCATGGAGGTGGTCAACCGCCTGACGACGTCGGTGGACCTCCCCACCGAATTCGTCCTCCTTTACGTGTCGAACTGCATTTCGTCTTGCGAGAACATCAAAGATCGCTACATGCAAACGCGGTTGGTCCGCCTTGTGTGCGTCTTCTTGCAATCCCTGATCAGGACCAAAATCATCAACGTCAAAGATTTGTTCATCGAAGTGCAAGCGTTCTGCATAGAGTTCAGCCGCATTCGAGAAGCTGCGAACTTGTTTCGTTTGCTGAAGAGTGTGGAGCAGTGACACCTTAATTAGTTAATTAGCTACGCGTACGAGTACTGTACTCTTTGGCGAGGTATGTTTAGTCTTCGAATGAATGCTGCAGCAGGTAGCTGTCGGCATGGGCCTCTCAGAGTCGCCAAGGCTGGAGGGCCACTCCCTGAGGCGCCAAGGCTGGAGGGCCACTCCCTGGACGTGCTGTGTTGGCGAGCGTTGTCCCTCAAACACTTCCAACCGCATTCCACTGTTGCACGGCGCCAGTGTCCGTGCCAACCAGGAGTTGTCCTTTAAACGACCTACGAAGAGCAGCGGGCAGTCGGGCAGTCCGGGCAGCACGTGCGGTGAGCGACATTTCGGGACGTCGAGCAAGTCCAATAATCAATGTGCGCACACACGTTCGCAACACACACAGCACAGCCACAGCGCGAAGTGTGATACGTACAAAGTCGACAAAGACGTCACGGCCTGGGGCAACATGGCACTGTCGCGGCGGCCTGCACAAAACAACACGAGTCAGCCATATGAACGAATGCATTCTCTCACATACGTTTGGTTCCAGCAGCGCCGCAAACGAAAAACGCCACATCAATTACCAACCTGAACTGTGGTCTCGGTGAGATTCCAACACCTGCAACATTTACGCAGTAAACAGTCGTCGTGAGGAAAAACCTGGTCGTTCAGTGTCGTCTAGCACCGTCCGCTGCCGTACCGGAATTGAAGTTCCATCCAACGAATCGGGGGATGTTGGCATTGCCCCGGCATTGCGCACTTCGCGGACCTACAGAACATGAACAGCAATCCGTTCAATATTGTTCGGTTGCCGGCACTTGGACACAGTTTATGCACTCGTGGGTGGACGTGTTGCCTGCTCATCGTACCCGCACGTGAGACGAATCTGCAACGAACAAATATCGCGGCAGTTCGTCGGAGTGAAAGTTCGAGCTGCAGAGTGGCGCTACTGCCACAGCGCACGGATTTTGAGGGATGCTAAAAGCAACGTGGCGGCGTCAGTCAATCACGGGCGTAGTTGTTGCAATGAGGGCCACAAAGAGGACTCTACTCACTCTGTTTGCGTGCTGAGGTTGTCTGGTTTGCGTCGAATTTGGTGGAAGAGAATGTTGTGCACGGTCTGTGGACGGCTTCGCCATCCAACAACGCTGGCAGAGCGAGCAACGTCACGCATAGGAGAGCTCGAAGAGTCCGAGAACAATTCATCGCGGTAAATGCTGTCGCAGTGACTGTCGGTGATGTTCCACACGTAGCCTTTGCCGTTCGTCTTCACAGCGACAACACTGGCATCGTCCAGTGAAACAAGCCTGCACAAATCATGCTGTGGGAGGTTCCAAGTTTGAACGACGATTCCCATTCGGGCATCCAGCATCGCGGCCCCCGCGACACCAGCTGCGATGATGTAGTTCCCAACAGCAGTGAGGGAATGGATTCTTCCATATGATTTGGTGGACTTCGAAATGCACCACTCAATGCCGTGGCGGCGTAACGGGCATCGCAGGTCATAGGTTACGACCCTTCTGTCAACTGCGCAGGCAAGACTGACGTCTCCGGACATAGCTAATGTTGCCGTGAACAATGGAGTCTGGGCGACGGAGTGCGCGTCGTCGGATGCAGCAACGCGCGCTGGCGTAGACACGGCATTCACATCTGCGGAATAGTGGATGAGTCGTTTGCCCGTCTTAATATCCCAAACATCAATGGTGCCATCACACGATGCCACCTTGCTGGCAGAGCCTCCTCCTGCGGCCAGCGTGTGCAAAGACACGATCGGCCGGCGGTGTCCATTGTATGTCCGCTCGACGACAGGGCAATAGTTATTGCGGAGTCGCCAGCACCGAACCGTACTGTCACGGCTCCCTGTGCAAAGCACCTGCTCTCTGGCGCACACAGCCATCGCAGTGACAGATTCCTCGTGGGCTGAGAAGCTTTGATCAGCGTCGAATCGCCACCGTTCCGACGACGACGGCGACGCCCGGGCGAAGCCTGCCTGGCTAGGACTGAAACCCGATTCGGTCACCATTTCAGAAGATGCGGCCCGCGAACGAGACACGTCTGAGCGCGGGCTCACGGAGGCACTGTTCACTCCATCTGCCGGTGGTGAAGACTTGAGGCGCAGGTGCTCAGCAAAGAGCTTGCCCGATGGCACGTGAAGCTGCATCACATCCAGGCCAACGACACTCGCAAGCGTTTGGAACAGCGTTTGGATGATCGTGATGTAAACATGCCGGATCTTGCTCTGCAGGCGGGTGTTGCCGCTTGCAGCAGTCTCGGCCTGCACTTTGGCTGCGGACATTCGTACGATGAATGCCTCTACATGTGGCAAAACATACTGCACGACAGCCGCATTTCCTGCACACTGCAATTGCATCAGCAAGAAAACAACCACAATTAGAACGGGTTTCCCGAAAATGCACATGCACGCAATGCGCAAAATGTACCTGGCAGCAATGGACCAACGCTTCCACATATCCGAGATGAAGGTCGACGTCGACTGGAGGGGGCAGAGCTGCCAGGATTCGAGGGAAACTCAAGCCGTTTGGTCGAACGAAAAATTTTGTGACGACCGTTTTCCGGTGCAGGCGCTGAAGAATACCCGACAACACATTGAAAACTTCTTGCATAGCCAACGCATCCCGTGAAATCGTCATCGATGCACTCTCAATATTGTCACTCTGGTGCTGAGGTTTCGGGTAGTACTGGCACAGGCGTTCAACTGTTTGATACAAAGTGTCCAGCACAAAGTCCAATGCATCATTCCCCAGAGCAGCCGACAGTTCCAACACGCAGCGGAACAGTTCTTTCCTCTCAAACGCATCGACCGAATTTCCTTCCATGCACGCCATCATTTTGGCTGGTCGTTTACGCCCAACCTGACGGACGACTGGTGGCACCATAAATCGGAGCGCCAATGTTTTGCCGAGAGCCTTTGACGATGCCAAAGCAACCATTGCATTGGCGGCTTGATATTGTAAATTCAGTTCATGCCCCGCGTCCTTGTGGCTTGGGCCCCATCGACCACCCCATAACGAGCGTGATCGACTCCGGGGCGCACTGGTGGTGTTTGCGCCGGGTGCTGCTGCAGTGGTGGCGTCAGCAACAGCGACGTGTGGTGGTGTGGCGGGAAAGACATAAAGACAATCCTCAAGGTACGGGAAAATAACCCGCAAATACTCCAATGCCCCGAACGAGCGACAGAAAGCCAGTTGGATGTCAGTGTGCACCAGTGCAAGCAGCAGCTTTTGGCGGTTTCGATTGGCACTTTGCTCAGCCTCGGCATCTGTTGGCAGAGACGGGCTTCCCGGTCGATCAGAGTCAGACTGCGCACCATCAACAGGCGATGCTGTCGAGTCCAATTGCCCCTGCTTATTCGAGTCCCAATCCAGATGGCACACGTTCTCAAAGAGTGTCACAATCAACGGCATCAACTCGCTTTTGGCGAGCGTCTGTCCCAGCCTTCGAGAAAGCGGCCTGTCACAAACCACCAGAGCACTCATAACAATGAAGACGCGCACTACTACAATACAGCGAACTTTTGAGCGGCGCGATCGCAAAATCACAACAACGTGCGTACCCGAACAACTGCAATGCGCCCAAGTGGATGTCTGGTGTCGGAAAGCCAGTGATTTCTTTCGCACCCCCACCACCTCCTCTGGTGCCGCACGCCCACAACAACGTGATGTGTGGAAGTGCAATTTGCACAGCATCATCGGGCAGCGACAGGATCCAACTCATGGCTTCTTTTGTGCGCTGGAGGCGCACGCTCCATGACCGACTTGTGACAAGCCGGGACAAGCAGACATGTAGGTCGTGAAAGTACGCTGGGAAAATCGGCGCACGTACAAAGCTCGAAAGCTTCAAGGCGTGTTGCTGATGCGGTGGTGTCTGGCCAGCGTTCTTACATCCAACAACATCGGCAGCAGACAGGGTGCCCGTCATTAAGCCAGTGACCGCCACAAGCAACGGCTCGCTTAAATGATGTCCCCGTTGGCGGCGCAGCAAGTACCCAAACAATTGTTGGTGAGAGGCCTCAGAGTCACCTTGCCTTTGCCGCTCGAGGAAAACATCGATGACATGTTGGGGGCAATGGTCCAGCGGTGCGCGTCCAGTGGAGCTGAGCACCATGCAGATGATGACTGCAACGGCAAAAAGATCTTTCTTGGCCAATTCCTCGAATGATGTTGCGCGTGCAAAGTTGCTGCGATCATCGTTGGACGAACCAGCGCTGCCAGCACCCAATCCAGTGTTCTGCAACGAAGCCAGCACATGCTCAGGCGAAAACTTTCCTTCCAGCACTCCGGCATTGCGATCAACGAAAGACAACAAGTGCTGATATTCTTCCAACTGATTGAATGGGGTGGCGCAATGAATAGGTGCAGAAATATGCCCAATGAGTGCGGAACCGTCTCCTTGGTTTCCTCTCGGTGACGACACAACATGTGCAGGCAGGTGATGCTGCTGCTCCGGGTGCTGTTGCGTGGATATCGGGGCGTCTGCGTCGGTAGATTGAGATTTCGCTGGCTCGCCAACGTCGGGTGGCATTGGCGGTGGCCCTCTTGACGAACTGCCGACGCGTTGAAGTGGTATTGGTTTCAGCGCCTGTGCGGCATCATCATCCGGCGCCAGCGCATCAGAGCTTTCTGCTGCGGCAACCGACACCTTGGGGCCGCGGCTGCCTAAATCGCGCCCTAGTTGATTGTCTGGGTGCACACTGCTAACCGCATCGTCACTCGGCACTGACCGCTGCGCTCTTGGATGTGGTTCTGTAAACAACTGGACAAAACCAGGACGTTTATTGAGAAGATCTACGCCAGTCTCATCCGTTTCTTGACAGCCCAAGACAACGTTCTTGCGCTTGACGGCTTCGTCGCCACTCAAAGCAACTCCAAAAGTCAAGTCGATCCAGTGATGCAAGTTCACCGCCACCTCATCAGCATCCAGTTTCGACCGATGCCACCGGATGAATGCTTCCGGTGTTGGTGTCCACGACGGCAACTCTAAGTCCTCCATTACGCTCGGCTCGTGCATGGACACTAAAAACTCTGGCGCCGTGAAAAATTCTGGAATGCACTCATCGGGACTCCACTCGTAGAAGCGTCTGAAGCTATTGGGATACTCCCTTGCGTGAAAGTTTTGGCGCACAACGGAGCGCAACACCTCGACGGGGGTTCGGCGGGCGCTGTAAATGTAGTACGTGATGTCCGATAAACTCTCAGGGATGTGATGGGGAGGATTCGAGTTGGTGAATGTGGAGTCCAAGTGCTTGTCGCCCTTCTTGAGTCGAAACTTGGAATAGCTGTGGGCAGCACAACGATCAAACACAATTTCGAACGTTCCACAAAAAAAGCAAAAACATTCTCAGCGACCAGTTGTCACACTCACAGCGGCGAACTTCAAACCGGCAACACTCACCTCAAATCTCTCCAGCCTTCGTGTGGGTCTGAAAAGTCAACCACCCATGGCATCATCGCGTGAAACGAAGCGTCAATCATGGATCGACCAGCTGCGCGGTTCAGTATCATCAGATACTCGAAGTTGGAAATGTCGCCATCGACCCATTGCTGAATCACAGACTTGCCTCGCCAGCGTGGAATACGCGGTTCGACCGATCGGCGGTGGTGGGCATGGAATGGAAGGGCCAACTTTATCCATAAGCGTGGAGACACGAACGCCGTTTGTGGACGAATGTTGCCGTGTGCTATCCTGTGCTCGTGCAAAAAAGCGACCGCAGATAGAAGTTGGAACACCACAAACCGCTTGGATACGTCGCTGAACGAGCGGAATACGTCGCGGTTGAACTGGAGCGCGGATTGCAGCGTAAAATCTTCCTTTTTCGTGAATACGTCAACACAGCCCGATTGAGACTCAAACGCAGCAAAGACGTTGACGAAATTGGCATGGGTTTGTTCCACCGGCTTCTTGTAACTCGCTCGGAGGAAGCGGCGCAAAGCATCGACGTCCTGCGACACCATGAGGTGGGGATACAGTTGCTGCAGGACTTCCTGCACGCTGCTCGGGGAGATTTGTTTGAGTGGTTCCGGCTGAGGTTGTGGTTCAAGCACATTCTCGGTGTCATCCTCGAGCCATGACATAAAATCCTGAATACTTGTCCGGCTCGGATTGTACTGAACAAACTCCTTCTGCAACCCAAAAGCAGTGGCGAGGCCATCGGCACTCGAGTGCGGCGCGGTGGTATTTGAGGTCACCGCGCCAGCGTCAGGAACATTCGTGGAGCAAAGCTCGCCCTCACGGACGCGTTGCACGACTGTCTCCTTGACCCATCTGCGGCCATCTGGAGCGTCATAACGCGGCGCGGTGGACGTGGCAGTCTCTGCATCTTCGGGTAGAAAATAACGCACGAAACGGGGCCCGTTGGATGCATGCTCGCGACGGTCACAGTCAGAAAATCCCGACAAGTGCTGAAATGGGTCGCTGCCAGGGCTAGTCTGCGCCATGCCAACGGGCATGTTGCGAAACTCAGCACTGGTGTAGCGCGGGGATCATTCCACGCACGACATGCGTCCAGCTGAGACCTGCAAACGAGACCAGGCAACTAGTTGTGTGGAAAAGGCTTCCAGAACGATTTGTGAGCGCTTTATTAATTTTGCGGAGTGCCAATATAATTGTAGTCGACGACAATGCACACTGTGTAGTCGCCTGTCACAACACGCTCCGCTCGTTCACTCTCCTAGCGCGACACTCGCTGGATGCAGGAACACGCACCACCAGCACCGCCAATGCTAGCAATACCAGTACGATGGATGTCTGCTAAAGAACACGAAACCCACAACGAAGAACGGAAGCCACAGCAACATCTGTTGGACCAACAGTGACGAGATGGCAACAGCGGCAATTTTCAACAACGAAGTCAACAACTACAGCACCGCCGGCGACAATCGCCAAAGACGGTGACGGTCACAACAGCGAAGATGACAACAACAAAGATGATAACGACGAATGTGACAACAACGATGGTGATGATGATGACGACGACGGAGATGACAACAACGAAGAAGAAGATGTCGATGACGATGACGACGACGACGACGACGCCGACGACGACGCTGACAATGACGCTGACAACGACGACGACGACGAAGGTGACAACGGCGACGATGACGACAAAGATGGCAACGAAGATGATGACGACGACAATGACAACGACGACGACAACGACGACGACGACGACGACGACGACGACGACAACGACGACGACGACGACGACGACAACGACGACAACGAATGACAAAAAATGACAACGGTAGCAGCGACGAAGCGGCGGCGACAACAACGAAAGATGGCGACGATGATGGCGTTGACGACGACGACGACGACGACGACGATCGCTTCAACGACAACGACGGCGTGCGTACAACGACAACGACGATCACTCCAACGCGAACGAAAGAGGACAACGACCAACGACCAACGACAACGACAAAACGTTTGTCGTTTGGCAAAGGTTGCGACGGTTGCGACGGTTGCGACGGTTGCTTGGGGTGCTTTCCTGCTTCGCGTCCTCCTTTCCATCGTTCCTTTTGCGCTTCGCGATGCACTTTTGTGTCGTCTTTGTCAAAGTGCCATTGACTTTCGTTTGCTGTTTCGTCGCGTTGTTGCCGTGGTCGATGGGCACCGCGTTAATGCATGTCGCGTCGCCGGCCTTCAACCGCGACATGACATGACATGGCATGACGCGGTAAAGCAACGACTCCAACGTTAAATGCTGGGTCGCCGCGAATGCAGCGGCACTGTTTCGGGCACCTCGTCCGCGTCCTTCTAGCTGTGTGCGTTGGCGTTGGGCTGCCCAATGCGCAATGGATCGCGGCCGATGCCGCGGTGGTGCTTGCGTCACCCGACGGCTTCCATGCGCTCGATGGCTGCGCCGTTCACGAAGGCTCCACTCTTGGGGACCCGCACACGCAGTGCGACGAGGCCTGCTGTCGTGAAAAGTGCGCGGCGAACGCGGACACCTGCCGCTCCTTCGCGCTGTTCCGCATCGCGCGTCGGTGCCTACTGAAGGACCGGTGCATCTTGCCCACCGATGCAACGAAGATCAGCTACTACACAACGTTCTGGCGCAACTGCTCCGCCGAGGAAGTGTTGCAGACCAGAGGGAACGACACATGGGCAGTCGCCGCGTCGCCTAAGCGCAAACCTAGCGGTGTTGTCAGCTCCGTGCGTGCATCGGCGTCCGTCCCAGTCCTCCCTGCGGACGTGCGGAGTCGGAACAGCGAACGCGGTCCTCGCGACGGCGCTGACACCGCTGCAGGAGTTGCTTCGGATGCTCAAGTCGAGCGCGATAGCGGCACGCGGATCTTCAGTAGCGACGACGCTAGTCTCCTTGCGAAGGGTGCTCAAGTCGAGCGCGATAGCGGCACGCGGATCTTCAGTAGCGACGACGCGAGTCTCTTTGCAAAGGATGCTCGCGAGAGCCAGCACGCAGTGCACAGTGCTGCATCGCCGCGACACGCGAAGTACCGTGTTCGTTCGCATTCCAACGCAGAAGCAATGGAACGCGGCGCGCTGTTGCGGCAAGACGACGCTGCAGCGGATGCCGCAAAGCAGTTAGTTGCGAACAGCATGGCTGGCTCGGCGTTCGCGGAGCTTCAGCAACGCGAAGCCGTTGCGAGGTCGGAGGACGGCGGCGCAAGTCATCGCGTCGTCGATAGCCCCTGCGCGAGCGGCGTCAGCTTGACGGGCGCAACTTCGCGGTCAGAACGCCGCCCCATCACGATCTGCGCGGAGCCAAGGACGTACTTGATATTCTGCGTCGTGGTGCTCGGTGGCGTGGTCGTTGCCACCGTTGTCGTGAAGTTGCCGCGTCGATTGCAGGTGGTGCACTCTGCGACAGCGACAGCGCCTGCGCCGAACGCGTGCTGCACGATACTACGCGCGCTTTGGAGTTCGAACGTGGAGTTGCAGTGGACGGCGATTACCGGTGCGACGAACGTTGCTGCGGCCGTTGTCGCGCATTGGACGTTGGCGAGCTCCATGAACGCGAACGCCGGTTTAGAAGTCGTGCTCTGTCAAATGTTCAATGTGTTGATGTTGGACGCCTGCATCGCCGCCCGCCACTGCGTCCAAGGAAACCAACGTCGTGGCCAAACGGTGTGTTTCTGCTTGTGGTCTTTGCAAAATCACTGCCGTTTCGGCTTTTATTTGATGGTTGCGTGGTGGTTGGTTCGCGTTTTAGGTGGTGGAGCTGCAAGTTGGATCTCGCGTCAGTCACATGGCGATCGAATTCCTCTTAGGACACCACCGGCTCCTCTTCGACGTCGACACAGATGGCACTCGGCATTGGTTTTCCGCTCGCAGCTTCACGCTCCTTTTGTGGCTTCTCGACGATGTGCTCACAATCGCCTCCGCTACTTGTGCCGAGGTACGTGGGTTGTGTCGTCCCCAGGGTGAGGTCGTCGCTGCGCACTCGCATTGCGCATTGACTTTCTTCTGCCGGCAGAGTACCCCTGCGGCACCTGAGAAGCGAAGCACAGTCCACGCGCCGTTGAGACAGATCCGGCAGCCACACAAGCACGTGAAGCTACTGCTGGCTTGCGCCACGCAGTTCGGCGTGTATCTGGCATTGCAACGCGGCGTCAAAGGGTAGTTAGTTGGTTGGAGTACATTAGGTTTACGAAGTCATCAAACGAACGATGGCGCATTTAACTTGAACAAGAAAACAAAAAGTAAGTTTGCGGTCCAACAAACGGCAAGTTACTCGCAGAGCTTGGTGCATTGCACGTTGCGGTCAACACACCACGCGCGCGGTATCCGACACACCGGCGGCATTTGCTTATTCGCCACTGCAATGACGCGTGCTCGTCGACGCATCATTTCTCATTTCAATGCCATTGCATGGCGCGGAAAATGGATTGCCGTCCATCGCATCAGCGTCCCCCACGCCGTCGCATGCGCCATCCGTTGCGCTGCCCTCGCACCGTTTTCGAAAACAGCGCTGCGCTGCGTGTGCCGTGCCGTGCGTGACGAAGGTGTGGAGAAGGAAGAAGAGAGGGCGGGCGGAGGGCGGAGGAGGAGCGGACGACAACGATTCAAATATTTTCAAAAAAATGTCGTTCGTCGTTCGTCGTTCGTCGTTCGTCGTTCGCCGTTCGTCGTTCGTCGTTCGTCGTTCGTCGTTCGTTGTTGGTGAATGGTGAACGAACGAACGTTGCGCTGTTGCGCTGTCGTCGTTCGTTCATTCGTTCGTTCGTCGCCGTTCGTGCGTTCGTTCGTTCGTTCGTCATCGTTCGTTCGTTCCTTGCCTTTGGCGTTGTGGACCACGCTTTCCCCTTTGCCGTCCATGACGACAGCGTCGGAGTTGGTTGGGGCAGGCGCGCGAGCCGAGTCGCAGGTGCGATGGGGAATGGGGATGGGGATGAAGATGGATTATTGTAAGAAATGGTATCTTTTGTATCTTGCGTGGGTTGGTGAGTGTTGGTTTACATCGTAGAGGGTCAACGGCTTGGTGGACGGGGACACGGCGTTTGTTGGCATGCACGTGGTTGTTGCGTTGCCTTGGCGATTGTCTGCAAGCGTCGCCGAAGCGGCCGTTGCAGTGGTAGTGTGCCAGGCAAAGCAGTGAGATTAGCGGGAGGAGTTTGGGATGGGGATTGCACGATGGTCTCGCTACTTCGTGGCACGAGGCAGGTTCCCAGTGGGGGGTTCCGCTGGTTTCGGCGCACTCCAATTGCTGCAGCTCGCCATCGTGAACATGGTGATCGCTTTCTTGGACTGCGGTTGTTTCTCACACACGCTTTTATCCACGAAAAAGACGGCCAAGCGCAAAGCGAGCATCCAAGAAAGACGTTGTACGATTTGAACCACAGGCAAGGCACTACTCCACGCCACAATGGTCACTCTCGGTTACATCAAGTCCAACCAGGAAGCCGTCGTCGCACTGCTGAAGGCGCACGGACTCACCGACGACGCCGCAGCGGCGAAACACGCGCTCTTTGCCGACGCTGCCAGCCAATTGAACTCTCTGGGCCACTCCGACGATGTCAAGTGCCATTGCTACTGGGTCCCCGGACGCATTGAGGTCGTGGGCAAGCACACGGACTACGCCGGCGGCCGCTCCCTTCTGTGCGCTATCCCACTCGGCTTCGCGTGCGTCGCCGTCGACAACGACGACGGCATCGTCAATGTCGTGTCCGAGTTTGGGGGTTCGGAGCACAAGGCTGCTCTGGTGGTGTCGCCCGACCTGGAGCCGAACCCGGCGCATTGGTGGAACTACCCAGCCACCGTGATTCGCCGGTTGGCTCGCAACTTCGGCATCAAACACGGCTGCGACGTGTCGATTCGCTGCGACCTCCCGCAGTCGTCGGGCATGAGCTCGTCGTCTGCCATGGTGTGCGCGATGTGGCTTGTGCTCAACGACCGCAACAAGATCGAGGAAACGCCGGAGTTCAAAGAGCACTTGTCGACGAAGGAGGAGCTCTTCAGCTACCTCGGATTCATCGAGAACGGGCAGGACGCCCCCGGCTTGCCCGGCGACAAAGGTGTCGGAACGTTCGGCGGGTCGGAGGACCACACGGCGATCATGTCCGGCGAGCGCGGGAAACTGAAGATGTTTTCGTACTGTCCCACGCAGTACCTTGGGGAGTTTTCCTTTCCGGCGGATCTCACGTTCGTCGTCGCCGTGTCGGGCGCAGAAGCAGAGAAGACCGGCAATGCCATGGCGGACTACAACAACGCCGCCTTCCTAGCTCGTGATGCGGGCATTGCATGGACTAAGGCCTCCAAGGACGCTGGCGAAGAAGTCCCCAAACCTTGGAACGGCCAGAACCTCAACCTGTCCGAGATCGTGCGCCACGTGTCCGGCCGAATCGGGCTCCCAGCTACGCATCCGTTGGTCATGGAGGTATGTTGTTAGAGCGGGTTGTTCGCTGTGATAGTCCGTTTGCGGATGTGTTATATTTGTGTGCGTTGGTGTTAACATCCACTTCAACTTGTTGCATAGAGCATCATTACCCGCATCGATGAACTCGACGACGGCAAGCACTTCGGTCCGCACGGACCACCGGAAGAAAACAAGGAAAAGGTGAACCCTCAATCCACCGCAGCTGTCGCTTCGTGCATGTGTGTGTCTGTGTCTGTGTCTGTGCTGATGGATGTGATGCTTGTTGTGCACACAACAGGTGATGTACGCCCCGGGAGCACTGCACAAGTATGTGACGGCGTCTTATGCGTGCGACTTCAATGTTCATTGGATGGCCCTGACAACCATTGACTGGTGGCTCTGCCTGAACTCTCTCTGTAGGCGGTTCATCCAGTTCTTCTACGAAAGCGAGTGCATTATTGCGGAAGTTGCTTCGGTCCGTATTCGCTTTCGTCAACTTGCTGCGCACGTGACCGCACAAGGGCTCACGTATTGTGACACGTGTGCATTCAGGCGTTCGCCGCTAACCAGCACGAAAAGCTGTCCGCGCTCGTGGACTGGTCGCACAGCTTGACCGTGTCTCATCTCCGCAACACGATTCCCGCAACAGAGTTTCTGCCAGTGCGTGACCTCTGTGCGCTGGAGTTTTTCGGTACTCGTTCTAATTGTGGCTCTGTAACTGTAGGCCACCGCTCGAGAGCTTGGCGCTATTGCAGCATCTGCTTTCGGAGCTGGATTCGGTGGTAGCTGCTGGGTACGATGAGCTCTCACGGTTCGGCGCAGCCTTAGCGTTCACTCCTCCTCACCATTGCTTCGTGCTCTCGCCTCAGGCCCTTGTGAAGTTGTCTGAAGCGGACGAGTTTGTTCAAAAGTGGAAGAACGCGTACGTCCAGTTGTGATTGTTGTGCAGGCTTCGTTGCTGTGTCACAATTTCCAACGTCGCCGTGTATGTGTCTGCAGATACGAGGAAGCGATGCCACACTGGGCAGAGCGATCGACTTTTTTCGCCACCAAGCCATGCTCGGGCGCATTCAGGTTTGAGTTATAATCCTGATTTTGAATCGACTTCGAAAGCATGATAACCAAGCTCACGAACAAATCTAACTAACTAATGTTATAAAAATCCCGACGTGGCTAGGAGTGTTCTATCGGCGCCGTCAGGCTTCCAACTTTGCGAATCGCCATCATCCACACTGCACAGAGCTAACTATCGTTGATGTACTTGACTGGCAACGTCACCAATCAGTGACATGATCGTGTCCAGCATCCGAGCTCGTTGCCGCACCTCCTCGGCAACTGTGATGCCACGGCCCATCATTGCGGCTGCCGCCAGCGGTTTGCGATTGTTGCCTGCCTGGTTCATCCAATTTTGGCGTCCAACGCCGCCGTTTTCGGCGTTTTCGAGGCCCACATCGGCGTCCCGTGCACCGCCAACCTGAACGAGTTTTTGTTGTTCCACCGCTCGGAAAACGTCGATGGCGAAGAGTGCCGGACCCTCGGTGGAGCACAGCGTGCGATAGTTCTCACTACGCCGTTCTTGAATTGTTGCTTTTGAGGCCATTCCGTGGTTGGAAGACTACAATCACAGACCGGAATCAGAGTATGATGTTGCAGCTTACACCCCCTTTCGCTCAAGCAATTCGCACCTTGATCGACTTCCAAACATTATGAATGATCTTCTGTCTGCTGGCGGTCTGGCTATCCAATGCCAATCGCAGAATGTGGCATAGGAGGAAGTGGATTGTAACCTTTTGTTGCCTGTCTGCTTTCAATTTACCTTTGGCCTGCAGTAGAGGAACAACAATAAGGTCATTGTGACCCACATCAGTGGGCAACGTCATAAAAACAAATGCACTTACAGCACTCAGTGCCCGTTCTAAGAAAGTGATTGCTTGTCCATGGCTTCGGTTTCGCAATCCACGGCCGGAAGCGGACAGCTCTGGGGACGATAGCAGTCGCATCGCTTGCAAGTACATTTCTTTGATCATCGGAGTCCACCACACAAATTGTGAGGCGCCAGACGTTTCTCCGAGCATCAGAGTGATCGATTTTGCGTTGTTAACCGACAGGTCTTGACCCATGTGTGACTTCTTTGCCACATATTCTTCTATTGAGTGGAGGTATTCGAGCGCAGCTTCCACGTGACCCAGCGCGGGCTCATGTTCGCCAATCTGACCGAAGTACATGCCAAGGAAACATGTTAGTGGACATTGATGGGGCACGATGAACATCCTTTCAACAAACAAACAAGCATACCTTTTCGTGAATCTCTGCCAACTTGGCAAATGCCACTGAAGCCGGTGCAGCAAACTGAATATTTGAACGCAGACGATGGGCCTGCTCGAACATCTCTGCCCTCTCTTGCTTTGTGTTCTCGTTGCGGCAAGGGCTGCTATCAACGCGCGATGTCAACCCTAACTTTGCTAGCTTGAGCCCTGCGACGAGCAGTTCCTCAGCAGCCCGTGCGTCGCCGAGCAGCGATGAAACATGGCCTGTCAATGAAGATGTCGCAAAAACATTGCGGTGAAGATTTCAGCTGTTACGGGTTGCGCAAACTTTGATGCAACTTACCAGCAATGATATTGTAACGAGAATATAGTACATGAGTGCGCCCAACGGAGCGCTTCAAAATTTCAATGGCCTCGCGCAACAGCTTGGATGCTGTTCGCAGAGGCTGCACATCGTGTTGTTGCACCACAATGTCGTGACCTTGCAGCTCAGGGTCATACGCCACAACTGTTGGCAGGAAGTGCTCGTTGATGGCGTGCCGCAACAGTGGACACGTCACGAGTGCAGCCTCAAAGCGGGCCACGGCAGACAAAGGGGAACCAAACGTGTCGATTCCTCCGAGCAGCTTATTCTCGATGATCGACACCGCTGCGGCAGCTTCATCCGCGAGAGATTCCGGCGGGCCCTTACTGGGACGAGGCAGCCTTCGATATCTGTGAACACATAATAATAACAACACTCTCTCAAATCCAAGATGCAGCCAACAACACCCCACAACTACGGGCACGTACTGTGCGGCTGACTCGATCCATTCGACCTTGCGCTCAATTTGCAAGTTCGCGTGGACCTTCTCGAACCACAATGGAACGGCAAATGACTCGTCTGGAACGTTCGCGGTGAACTTGTCAGATTGGTTCATGACGAAGGACGCCAAACTTTTGCAAGCGTTTCGAAGCATTCGCTTCTCCACAGCACCTTTGACTAACAAACTCTGTTGGCGACCGGCTCGGTCCACCGCGTGCTCATACCGAGAGACTAGCCACTCCGCAACTTCGGTCATCTTCGATAATCGCCATTTACGGCTCATGGAAACAGAGTGATGATAAAATGCGCTGCTTGATGTTGTTCTCTCTTTGTCTTGGCCAACATAGAAAGTGCATGGTGGGGCTGGCGTGAAGATTGCTTGTCCTGAGGATATGAAGTTAAAACAACAACAAAAAAATAAAACGGTCATAACAACGCTTGAACAACGAGGGAACAGAACAACGTGTTGAGTATACCTTGACAAGCAGCTTGCAATTCGTTGCACGCGACCAAAAGAGCATTCCGAGTGGCACCGTCGAGTTCCAGAATGGTACTCTGTTTATGTCCGCTGGACCGATTGCTTGATTTCGACGTTTCGGACAGCCTCCGACCTGTTTCTATCAAAGAATTAATCCGCGCTCGAGCGTTTGCCGTTGGTGCTGGTGCTGGATGACGACTCGTTCCAAAGTCGAGTCGTTCAAAGCTAATCTTGATCAATATGTTCTCTTTCGGTTCTTTCGCACGTGCTAGTCCTCGTTTCTTGTACTCTTTGTGCTTTTTCCGCATGCGTTTTCTCGCGTCCTGCAAAATATAAAGTTGCAATTCGCGAGGACCCATTCCTCTCACATCAGTCCCATCCACCGCGACAAGTACATCGCCCACCTAGACAGGGAAGTGTTGAACAGGCGAATGAACGTGACATACTAAGAAGTGAACGAATGAACACCAGCCGACGCACTTGTAATCGCGACGCAAGGGAATCATCGTCTAAAATGGACACTCCACTGCGCCCCAGTGTGGAACATCGTTCGTTTATCGAGAATCCGAGAGACGGCATGTGCTTTTCCTTGCCAACTGGGAACTTAAAGTCAACGTCAACGCGGATCACCCGGGACTGGTCGACGAAACAGAACAACAATGGTAAATCCACAACGAAATTAAGTTTCAATGGCAAGATGATGGTTGTTACTCACCACCTTTGATCGGGCTTTGTGCAGCTCGTACTGAACAAACCCACACAGGGACTGCAGATTGAGCGCAGACGCCAACGACAACTTCTTGACGGAAGAACTAGTTTTGGTCGGTGATGCCGCTGGAATCGATGGCAAAGAATGTTTGACGCGTGGTACGGGTGCGTATCCCTTGAGCGATGCGACGTAATGCAAGCCACATTGTTGCAGCAGCTCCCGACGAAATGAACTGCTGCTACGAATTTCGGAACAAGTTGCTTCAAAGTTGCTGCTTCTGTCGACGCCGCCAACACGGATCGACTGCACGAAGTGTGAGGAAACAGATCAGTTCACGAGTGTGCAAATGTCTACTTCACAGACACCAAGGAGGCGTACTCACCTCGAAGGAGGCACCATCTTTAACTGCGCATGACCGAAATAGATCGTAGCCGAACCTCTTGTGTGCTTCGCGTGCGATCTGTGTGAGCAACAGGCAAGCCCTTGTCAAACACTGAAGGTACGAGCTTTGGCCGGTCGACAACAGTGCATGTACCTGCTCGATCCAGAAACGATCACTGCTCTTGGAGTCATGCAGTACTATATTCACAAACTCTGTGCAGCAATGCACGATGTGCGTGTACACCTGATGCAAAAAATAAATGTTCAGCACCACAGTGCACGCGCACGACTCATTGACAGCAAGAGAGATTGACCTCTGACTTCGACAAAAATTGAAACGGAAGCAACTTAATGCGCTCGATCTGATCTGTACTGCATTGGCTGGAGTCAGAATGTCGGGATTTCGTGGGTGTCTTCGGCTCGGGCGTGTTAAGACCCAACAATAGCCGTCGCATATCATCAGGATACTCATTGAGCATGCTTGAGACACGCAGTGTCATCTACGAAGAGTGTTGATGATGATTGAATTGTCATAGCGCACACAGCCATGCAGATAACAGCAAACCTGAGTAGTACGGCGGTCTTCCTGGGACTCGCTGTCGTCCTCCTCCATGAGCTCCGACAGACGCGAGCGTGTCGAGCTTGCACTTCGTGGAGTCGGGTCGGATGGAGTGTGCGCCTCCGTTGGCGGCGTCGATGGCGCAGAGCTCCAGTCTCCCTCTTCATCAAACATGCGTGGAGGTGTCGCTGCACGACCAACGGCTGGTTCCGCAGATGACTCCGCGGACGAAGAACTTTCCGTGGAACAAGAACTTGCTGCGGAAGAAGAACGGGACCTTTGTTTGTGCTTCGTCACGTGTCGCAGCAACTTTTCACGCAACAGCACCTTGCAGCACCGCGATACAATCATTTTCTCGAACAAGGAAGCGAGGTACGGGTGACTGTGCAAGTGTTAGTCCACGGAGTCCACGCCAATGTACATAGGCAGAATGCATTCAACACAACGAACAAATGAACGTTCGATTCAATTCAAATCGTCGGCACCACAAGTTCACGGCCCCCAGACATGTACGCACCTTTTGTTGAAGGAGGCAAGGTGGGCTGCATACCCCAAATGCCGCATACCGACACCGGCTGAGTGAAACGTTTGAGCAACAGTTTCCGTTGATATGTGCGCCATGGACAAGTCACTGCGGGCATATCGCAGATTGTGAGCCGTTGCTTGAATTTCTGATGGAAAGCGCTGGCTTTGGGGTCGCAAGGATCCCAGCATGCGGATGACTGAAGAGATTTTCTCCAGAACCTTCGCAGAACCCACAAGTGCTAGGTTGCCGTTCGGAGCGGCCTGTTGAAGTTTCGACATAATCGCCCTTGTCGTTGACGACGTTTGCCCACCGGCACCACCTGCAGAGCAAAACAGTTCGGGTCTCAAGCGACGGCAAAGAATATCCATCGAATGCTTGTTAGCAGCAGCTGCTGCTGAGGCCCCGTTGACCGTTCCCATGGAGATGCGGCCATTCTCGAGGCACTCGTTGGGAGTAATCAGTCCGAGACTGTCGTGGTCAATGACGTAGGCGACTTCATTGAGGCTGGTGCCGCTTGTGGAGAACACATCCGCAAAACTGTTGCCGCCAAAAGCGGCAGCTGCTGCTCGGTGGGCGGCCATTGTTCCGCTGTCGCGCAGCGTAGGGGATCTCTTCCCTTCAGAGCTGGGTACTGACTCAGCGCCTGGGAAAGCGCAAGCTTCCGGGGCTTGGTGGACGGATGCGCGGACGCCACACAACTTTGCATAAGCCGCCGAGACTGAGCTGGGAAAGTTGAAGGTTTTCAGAACCTGGAAAGAACAGCATGCCAAAGGGCCGGAGAGGTTGAATTAGCATTTGCCCACACAAACACAGACATTCATTGTGGACACCGCGGCGCCGAACCTGCGCGGCCGAGCGGGCGGGCAGCGGGCGGGAAGATGATGCCGGTTGACTGTCAGAGTCGGATGCAAACTTCATGGCCACCGTTGCACGCAATCCGAGGTGATCGACCAAACACACGGGACAGACGAAAATGTTCACTGCCTCTCCAACATCAGACGTCAAGTGGGCTCTCGACTTCATTTCCGAGGTGAGTGTTGAAAACTGTACGTAACGAGCGTTTCGAGTTGCCTGAACAACGAGAGCGGTGACAAAAACATAGGAAAAACAGAATCAAAGATTCAGTCGCTTCGTAAGAATCGGCGCCCAAATATTTCAAAGAAAACGTACGTGGCCTTCCAGCTTCCACTTTTCATGGCCGTTGCGTGCAGACTTGAAACTTGGGTCCCATGCCGTTACTGTGATCGTGAGAGGCCAATTGTCTTGGGTGATAGAAACACGAGTTTTGGCCTTCAACGCTTCCACCAGCTTATCTGCAGGCGCGCGCGTGACCAAGCCATCGAAAACAGTGCTCTCAATAATGCGCTGCGCCGCAACTGTGGCGCTGTGGACGAAATGTTGGTGCAGTTTCTGTATCTGCAGCACCACATCCGTCATTGACGTTGCCTTCGGCCCGCGTTGATGGCTCAACTTTCGACGTCGGACCATGTTTTTGTACTCTGCGAGGAGGCCAAAGAACGTCGTGGACAGATCCACCGCCGACTCTCGGGCAGTCTCATTGGGAACGTGGGACCCAGACCGCCGGATACGGGAGGTCTTTGATTTGCCATTGTTGCTGCACTGGAGCCATCTCGAGTACAACGCGGCGTGCCACTCTTCGAACGAAGACATGTCGGGAAATTCCAGACCGATGTTGGACTTTCTCGACTTGCCAACAGTGACCACCTCTATCCTCAGCGAAGCGCCGGTGGTCGGACCGTCTGGGCGGCTGAGCTGAATCTCGTTGATGTCGCGGAAGAAGATCGTTCGACGCAGCATGAGAACCGCCCCATTTGCGCGTTTGCTCTCTTTCTGAAAATAACGGAGACATGAATCTGGTCCCGTTTTTGACAGGACCACGCGACGTGGTTGATACTCGCTGCCCGGGCCAGGTTTGCCGACTCGCACTCTCAGCACCATCGACAACGCGTCCTCGAAAGACTTTTGGCGTCGCAGGCGCGGCGATCGGCCACCACGGCGCCCACCACCGCGAACACGGCCTCGGCCTCGGCCCCGACCTCGACCACGTTGCCGCCCTCTGCCACGCCCACCACCACGACCGCGGCCCTGCTCACGGCTATTGCGCCGGCCCATTCGGCGCCGTTGGCCACCGCGAGGACGATCGCGGTCTGACATGTTGACCAACCACTCCACGCCAGCGCAGACTCGGCGCCGTGCGACTTCCTCTTGAGTGTTTATTCGCTTCGATTCTGTCTCTGTGTCTGGAAGCTGGAAATGGCAGAAACTCCGCGGAATTAAAGCGAAACTGTATAGCAATTCAAATAACACCGACACCGTCGGCCGAGGTCGACCACGGCCACGCCGCCGTCCATCACCGCACCATGCGCCCGGACGACCTCCAGAGAGCGAATGATCAAACGAAGGAACGAACGATGGAGGGAATGAATGACGAATGACGAATGAAGGAACGAATGAAGGAACGAATGAAGGAACGACCAACAAATGGAACGAAGGAACGAATGAGCAAACGAATGAGCAAACGATTGCCCAAACGACGGAAAGGAACGAATGACCAAACGAACGAAGGAAGGAACGAAGGAAATGGAAAGAAGGAACGAATGAGCAAACGAATGAGCAAACTATTGCCCAAACGGAGGAAAGGAACGAAGGAACGAAGAAACGAAGGAACGAAGGAACGAAGGAACGAACGATGGAACGAACGATCGATTGAACGAACGATTGAACGAACGAACGAACGAACGAACGAACGAACGAACGAACGATGGAACGAACGAAAGTTCCAACTGCCGCAACAGTCAGTCAGTCCGCCACCCACCCACCCGCCACTCCACCTCACTTCACATTTTTCAAATTCCCCCTCACGCGACCTTTGATGTACCCCTGCGGCCGCCGCGCCAATTGACTGATTGAGTACCGATTCCGTTCACTGGGCGTGGAGGCGACACGCTCGACGCCGCAGCGCAGAATTGGCCGCGAGTGAACGGTGTTTAGTGGGCGCGAAGGCGGACGGAAGTGAATGATTGGGTGGTGGCGCTGTTGGCGCAGCGCGCCAACTACACTTGGGAGAAGAAATTCCACGGTTGGTCTGTCTTCTGCCTTGGAGTCTGGCGCGACTGTTTTAAACTCATAATGCGTACTGTACAATGATATTGCACATATTTACTAAAATTGAAGCTACACTGTACGGCATTGTAGTAATAATTTAGTGAAGAGTCGGAGTGCACGTGCGCAGTACTGTGATTGGGTAAGCCATGCGGTCTGAACACCAACAGTCACTCAGTCAGCCACCGTCGCAGACTCACTCTCCCGCACTCAGCGGTAGTAAATCAGCGTAGATAGCGTTGAGGGGCTTATAAGAGAATATTTGGGTGGATAGCGATGGCGTTGAGGGGTGTTAAGTCAATTCGTTCGTTGGCAACCAACGAACGAACGAACGAACGAACGAACGAACGAACGAACGAACGATGGCAACGAACGAACGAACGATGGCAACGAACGAACGATGGCAACGAACGATGGCAACGAACGAACGATGGCAACGAAGTCAACGAAGTCAACGAAGTCAACGAAGTCAACGAAGTCAACGAAGTCAACGAAGGCAACGAACGAACGATGGCAACGAAGTCAACGAAGTCAACGAAGTCAACGAAGTCAACGAACGAACGATGGCAACGAAGTCAACGAACGAACGAACGAACGAAGTCAACGATGGCAACGAAGTCAACGAAGTCAACGAAGTCAACGAAGTCAACGAAGTCAACGAAGTCAACGAAGTCAACGAAGTCAACG
>ENA-OWNT01001376-OWNT01001376.1-seawater-metagenome-genome-assembly--contig:-NODE-1376-length-31234-cov-9.704079_pt1 | contig 31234 bp, 23 predicted proteins | sample MGYA00238136_ERZ651165 | MGnify/ENA primary metagenome ERZ651165 (study PRJEB26861, sample SAMN08777766) | seawater metagenome | isolation source: coastal seawater | place: USA: Florida | collected...
GTAAATGTTTTCTCTATCATCGATTTTAATCTACGCTGAAGACTTCTTTCTGAAACGTAGAGCATTTTTGCCGCGGTGGACGTACTAAATTCCGGGTCAGAATAATGCTCCGAGACTAACTGTTGGACTCTGTCTAGCAATGGGTCATCCATTGTCGTTTGTTCATCAGTCTCTTCAGCATTTTCTATTGACTCTTCTGCCCATACTTCGCTTATTTTCCAACGTAGTTCGAGTAAGTTTCGTTCAGTAGAGGCATGGATATTTAGAGTTCCTCCACTTTGTGCGACCATAACTTTGGCTTGTTGAATAAAAGAGGCATGATTACTTTCGTCTATGGCTTCGCCTTCATCGATAATAGAAAGTGCGATCATTTCTCCTTCTTGACGTGTTGACGCAACAACCGTCTGATTTCGGTAACAACGCTTAACTAGGTTGTCTAACAGTAGGTTTAGCAGTTCGTCTAAATTTGAACTATCTAATGTCACGAAATAATCACAATCTGCATCAGATTTAAGCTCAATATGAACCCCAGCTTTTGTCAGTTCATCTTCCCATCCATCAAGCACAGACTGCAAAATAAGTGTGAGGTTATATACGGCAGCAGAATCACTGTTGGTACTTTTTACATGAAGGAGCAAATCCAGCTCTTGGAGCAGAGAGTTCACCAATTTTCGATTCCCTACACCCAGATTGAAGAGCACTTCATTAGTCGGGTTCACCAGTCGTTCTTTTAAAGCATTGATTGACTGATTGACAATAAGCCGACGTATTTGCAATTGTTTACGAAGTTGCTGGTTATTGCTCAACAAAATTCGGCTCTGATGACGCAACTGGTTGGTTTTTAGCTCAACTTGAGATCTCAGCTGTCGGTTTGCTCTTCTCATCATCTTGGAGCGCCAATAAACAATCCCTCCAACCGTCAAAATGAATCCAAGGATATACATAGCCAAGGCATAAGGTGTCACAAACCAAGGTTTAGCTACGACAAATGAGAACGGAGTACTCTCACCTCGTTGTGTATCATTAAAAACAGCACGCACTTCAAGTTGATATTGGCCTGGAATAAGATGCTCAATACTCAATGTGAAACCATCAAGCAATTGCCAGTCTTCATTATTCAACCTGTATTCTAAGCTGACTTTGTTCACCTGTGGCAACACACCGAATTTAAACGCAATGGATTCGCCAAAATCGAGCTCTGGCGCAATGGAAACTGGTGCGCCTAGCGATTGTAATTGTTGGTTCACTTTAATCTGGCTAACGATGACTTGAACCGCAGGCGTTTTACTCACTGCCAGCTCTCGCGTATTTACTTTAATTAGATTGATGTGTGAACCAAGCAAAAGCACATTTTTATCATTGATACTGTGGCTACATAACCCCGATGAAAACTCGTTACTGACTAGCCCGAAAGGCTCTCCGTAATGTCTTAATAAGTGACCTTGATTTGAGTATTGCGTTAAACCAGACGAAGAGGTCAACCACAGCCCGTCAGTATTGTTTATCAGGCATTTCGGCGTTATGTGTTCATCTAGCAGGGTTAATGGTTGAACGTGCCTATTATCAAGATTGAATTTGTAGATACCATATCGACTGGCAACCCACACCTCATTATCAGAGGTTTGTACAATACTGATAACCAGCCCAAATGGAGCGCTCTCTCTAATGAAATGAATTTTCCCATCACGTAGTACATATACTCCGTGCTCTGTACCCAAAATTAACTCACCTCGATTGAGGACTGTCATTTTCGTGACTCGCGCAGGAAGATACTTTTGAGTCATCCATTCCGAGCCATAATAAGTCAGCAATTCCTTGTTAAGCTGATAACTCCAAAGCTCATTTTCAGTCGCGATCCAAAGAGTATTTTGCTGATCAATATCGACAAAACGAATGGCAGAAGTACTAAGTACATCAGGTATTGGGTGGTTGTTTAGTAACTTACCTGTCGCCACATCCACTCGGCGAAGTCCTTGCGAGGTCGCTAACCACAATACATTCCCTTTCTCCGTCAAATCATAAACTTTGCCACTGTAAATCAACTCTCGCTTTTGGTACTTACTTAAAGTCACCATGTAAACACCGGACTCGCTTATCATCCAATAACCTTCACGGCTTTCCATAGGTATCAGTGAACGTGGTCTATCTATACTGAACTGCGGCGAAAGTATGCTAGCCGGATAACGCGCAAACTTATGTGAAAATAGTGAGAAGTAGCGAATCCCTCTATCCGTGGCAATCCAAATCCCCCCAGCTTGGTCATTGAGCAAAGCATAAATTTTTCCGTTAACAATCGCGCGGTTACTTAGCTCAGAAGGTTGCAGCAATTTAGTCTCATTCGTTAAGAAGGAATAAACAAGCAGTCCTTTTTCCGTACCAATCCAGTATTCATTGCCCGTTTCAGTAATACTGAGAACGTGTGAGCCTTGTATATGCTTAACTGGATTGTTGGGGTCAGTAATATCAAAAACCAGGGCACCTTTGAGTGTACCGATAACAATTTCACGCCGTTTATCCGAGTAATAAATGGTCTCGATATACCTTTTACCTGAGCTAGTAACATGCTCAAAGCCCGAAGCATCAGAAAGATAAACACCCGCATCCGTGGCTAATGCCCACTTAGATAAAACAAGTTGAGCATCATTTACTTGAATTGAAGAGGATTGACTGAACTTATAGAGTTCATAAAGTGAATAAGAGCTGAACTCACCTGTATCAACGTTGTAGGAGTAAAAATTAGTGTCATCCACGACCCATATAAAACGTTTGGATGCACCTATACGACGGATGACCGAACCAGGTTTTAGACTGAAAATCAGCTCTCTTTCTTGTTTAGGTATTGTGCGATATATCTCATTTTGGAAGAACGTCCAAAACGCATTATCTAGAAAGGCAACTTGATCGGTGTCGTGTTCAAGGGCGGAGCCAGATTGAGGCATGATGTTTTGACCATCAAAGAACAAAATCTGATTTCGAATATCCTGAAGCCATACTCCCCCTGTATCAGCGAGAAATAGGCGCTTAGCAGCGAATACTTTTCCCTGATCTTGTGTGGGCAGTGGGTAAAACACCGCAGGCGTCAACTCCACCGCAATGGCTACATTCGCAATGCAAATAGCAATAACGAACCAAACGGCTCTAATCACCAATTAAATCCCTAACAGCAACAATTATAAGTGCAAAAGTACTTTATCCTACCTACCAAATGTGTGTAGTCAAAGCATCTATTATTTTATAGGGATAATTATCTAATAATATCAATAATAAACAAGCTGGTTAGCAAACTTGACGTGACTTTTCCGAACAGCTCACAACGCATAAGCGAATTTGAGGAAATATCACGTAACGCTGTATCAAAAAAGGGAGTTATAAACTCCCTTAATGATATTTATTGAGCGAACGATGCAAAGCCGCTACTTCAGATCACTCAGACATTGGTAAAAGCTATCGGCTAATTGCTCACGCAGCATAAAGTATGCGTTTTCTTCTTGCTCGATATCAGTTCCCAACGGATCAAGCACTCCCATTTTAGCGTTGCTGCCACGGATTACTGATTCAACAACCGCGGGAGTAAATTGAGGCTCTGAAAAAACACAACTTGCTTGCTGTGACGCCAGAGTCTTACGAATTTTAATTAAAGTCTTTGCGCCAGGCTTTCTATCAGGACTAACGGTAAAATGCCCAAGATGATTAAGGCCAAAATCCTGTTCGAAATAACCATAAGCATCATGAAATACGTAGTAGCCATACCCTTTTACCACTTCCAGCTTTTGCTTAATCTCTTGCTGTTGTCGAGCAAGCGCTGACAAAAACTCCTGCAAATTTTTTCGGTACACGTCTGCATTGGCTTTATCTATCAGTACTAACTGCTCTGTGATAGCTTCAGCTACTTGTTGAGTTGGACGGTAACCTAACCAAAAATGAGGGTCGTGATTACCATGGTCATGTCCATGATGCTCATTGTGAGCACCGTTGAACTCTCGTAACTCCAAGCCAGGAATGTCGCTTATGGTTAGGACTCGCTCTTGGTTTTCTAGCAACTTAGCCATAAACGGCTCAAGATCTTGTCCAAACCATATCACTAAGTCTGCTTTCCGAACTCGTTTTACATCAGAAGGGCGTAATGCATAGTCATGAGGAGAGGTGTTTGACGCCAAAAGTACGTCAGGCACTGAAACGCCTTTCGTTAACTCAAGCGTAATAAATTGAATTGGCTTGATACTGGTAAGTACAGTACTCGCCTGAGTGCTGAATACAGCCAACACTGTAACAAGGAGTGCAAAAATGCGTTTCATAAAACAAACTACTATCTAGTCGAACAAGGGATTAAATGTTACATTATAACATTATATAATTGCAAATGAGTGCTATTCATGTCGACATTGGTCGAACTCACTGACATCTGTGTTCAATTTGATGAACGAAAGGTTCTCGACAGAGTCTCTCTAAAACTGAATCGCGGTGAAATCACGACGCTTATCGGTCCTAATGGGGCAGGAAAATCCACATTGGTCAAGGTCCTTTTGGGCCTTCAGCGTAAGTACAGCGGTCAAGTCAAGAAAATCGACAATCTAAAGATCGGTTATGTCCCCCAAAAACTTAAGCTCAATGAATCACTACCGCTAAATGTAGATCGCTTTATTCGACTTTCAGGAAAGTACAGTAAGCAAGAAGTCGTTGAAGCAACAAAGTTAGTCGGTGCTGAGCACTTGCTGAACTCAAATATGCACTCTCTATCAGGCGGTGAGAACCAGCGAGTACTGCTAGCTCGAGCTCTGCTTCAAAGGCCAGATTTACTTGTGTTGGATGAACCAGCGCAAGGCGTTGACGTGCAAGGACAGATCGACTTGTATGATCTGATTGACACTATACGCCATAGGTTCAACTGCGCTGTATTTATGGTCTCTCACGACTTGCATCTGGTAATGGCAAAAACAGATGACGTCGTTTGCTTGCATCATCATGTATGCTGCTCAGGGACACCAGCCGCTATTAGTCAACACCCAAGCTATATCGCGTTATTTGGTACTCACCGCAACGAAGCTTTGGCTCTTTACCACCATCATCATAGCCACCACCATCACGATTTATCAGGTCAACCGGTATCTGGTGATGCAGAAACTTGCTCTAACCATTCTCACGGCCACCATCATGATTGAGTTTTTACTACCTTCAATATTTGCCGGCATAGGCATTGCTATCATTGCGGGGCCACTTGGCTCATTCGTTGTCTGGCGAAAAATGGCCTATTTTGGCGACACACTTGCCCATGCTTCTTTGATGGGTATTGCTCTTGGTTTTTTGCTTGATGTAAACCTGTATCTAGCCCTAGTTGTATGCTGCTTAGCACTGGCTGTTGTTTTGGTCACTTTGCAAAAACAGCAGCAGGTAGCCACTGATACGCTACTGGGTATTTTAGCGCACAGCTCTCTGTCTCTAGGCCTAGTTGCCGTCAGCTTTTTAGATGATGTACGCATCGATCTTATGAGCTACTTGTTTGGCGATTTACTTGCTGTCAGCCCAAGTGACCTCATCTACATCTATGCCGGTGCGGCTGCTGTATCGGTCATTTTAATGATATTTTGGCGTTCACTTTTAGCAACCACAGTCAGTGAAGACCTCGCGGCGGTGGACGGCCACAATGTTGAATTAATGCGACTGATTCTGATGCTCATGGTTGGCCTTGTTATCGCTATCGGAATGAAGTTTGTTGGCGCTTTGATCATGACATCCCTGCTGATCATACCTGCCGCGACCGCCCGTCGCTTTGCTCAAACACCGGAACAAATGGCGATTACGGCTTCCATTATTGGCACCATTTCCGTATTACTAGGCCTAAGCTTGTCTTGGCACTTTGATACACCAGCAGGGCCATCAGTGGTGATCAGTGCCGCGACACTGTTTATGCTATCTCAGCTAACTAAAGCTCGTAGCTAACTGCTACCGACTGATTTAAGTCGCATAAAAACAATAAAGGCTTCCCAAAGGAAGCCTTTATTTACATTAGGAGCGAAGCCACTTAAGCACCTTCGTTATGTAGCTCTAAGTTAACAAGCTCTTGCTGCATGTCACGTTCTGTTTTCGCATCATCACTGCGTAACGATTCTAAGAAATCGAGGTATTTCTGATCGATATCGCCTGTCACGTATTCACCGTTGAAAACAGAGGTCTCGAATTTCGCGATATCTGTATTACCAAGGCCGACAGCTGAGACTAAATCATCCAGTTTTTGGAAGATTAACTCATCCGCACCAATTTGCTTGCAGATGGCGTCATTGTCACGCCCATGCGCAATAAGTTCATTCGCACTTGGCATATCAATTCCATATACGTTAGGAAAACGAATTTCCGGCGCTGCTGAAACCATAAATACTTTCTTGGCACCTGAATCACGAGCCATCTCGATAATCTGCTCGGATGTTGTTCCACGAACAATAGAGTCATCAACCAGCAAGACATTCTTGTCTTTAAATTCTGAACGGATAGCGTTCAACTTACGGCGCACCGATTTTTTACGCTGTTGCTGGCCTGGCATAATAAACGTACGGCCAACGTAGCGGTTTTTAACAAAACCTTGGCGGTATGGCTTATCAATCGCTTGAGCGATCTGCAAAGCGATATCACACGATGTTTCTGGGATTGGAATAACCACATCAATATCCAAGTGGTCGAAGTCATCACGAATACGATCCCCTAGCTTCTTACCCATTTCAACGCGCGCGCTGTACACCGAAATCTTATCAATGAATGAGTCTGGGCGAGCAAAATAAACAAACTCAAAAATACATGGATTTAGCGATGGGTTATCTGCACATTGCTTAGTATGTAGCTGACCATCAAATGTTGCGTAAATAGCTTCGCCTGGCGCTACATCACGAATAAAGTCAAAACCGACGGCATCAAGTGCCACAGATTCAGATGCCACCATATACTCCATTTGGCCGTTCACTTCGCGCTTGCCTAGACATAGAGGGCGAATGCCATTTGGGTCACGAAAAGCAATCATACCGTGGCCGATGATCATAGCTGTTACAGCATACGCACCGCGAATCGTACGATGAACGTTGGTAACCGCGCGGAAGACATCTTCTGCTGTAACATTGCCTTTAACGGTATCAATCTCGTGTGCCAATACGTTAAGTAGTACTTCCGAGTCAGACGTTGTATTGATATGACGGCGATCTTTTTCAAACAATTTTTGACGAACTTCTACCGCGTTTGTCAGGTTACCGTTGTGAGCGAGAGTAATTCCAAATGGTGAGTTTACGTAGAATGGTTGAGCCTCTGAAGCACTTGAACTACCTGCTGTTGGGTAGCGAACATGGCCGATACCAACATTTCCCTGGAGTCTTTGCATGTGTTTTGCTTCAAACACATCTTTGACTAGACCGTTCGCCTTTCTCAGACGAAAACGATTGCTTTCTATGGTACAAATACCCGCAGCATCCTGGCCACGATGCTGCAAGACCGTCAACGCATCATAGATAGACTGGTTTACAGGCGTAGTGCCCACGATTCCAACAATACCACACATGTCTTAACCCTCGATTTTCGACAATGGCTGGCGCGTTATAGCGCGCCAGATAAGAAACTAGACGTTGCTTGTAAGTGTTCGAAGAAAGGGGCAATGACGCGGCTAAATTCCGGCACCAGTTGAGACCCTTTCCACCACTCAGAGTCTGGAAACGATGTAAACGCATCCATAAAAAATAGTGCTGCGGATACAATCAGAACACCACGTAAGCCGCCAAAGACAACTCCAAGCACTCTGTCTGTACCTGACAGCCCTGTTTTCTGCACCAATTGGGCGATAACGTAGTTAACGATCGCTCCAACTATTAGCGTAGCAATAAACAAGGCTGCAATTGCGGCTCCGTTACGAATCATCTCATCCTGAATATTGGAGAAGTACACCGCCAGCTTGGCATAGTACTGACTGGCGATAAAAAAGGCGCCAAACCAAATTACTAATGAGAGAGCTTCTTTAGCGAAACCACGCACTAAACTGATCAAAGCCGACAGGCCGATCACACCTAAAATGACTATATCTAACGGATTCATTCTGTTCTTACATCTTAAGTTGGCGCGCATTTTAACAGAAAAAACGCTGACGCAAACGTTTTCTTATGGATTTAGTGGCTTAAATTTGAGCAATTGGCCTTTTGAGCCAGTAATTTTTTCCAGTTCTAGGATCTGGCGCTCTAATTTACTCTTGGATACATCTGGGCCGATAATCACTCGGGTAAAACCATTTTCAGGCTTAGTATGAGCTTGATAACCGCGCTTCTGCAGATCCTTAACTAAGTTTTTAGCATTGTCGGCATTCTTAAGAGCCATTAGCTGAACGATCCATGCAGTATCCTGATATTCGTTTCGTTCAGGGACCTCTTTCACTACGACCGGCAGTGGCTGATCGTCAGCAACACCTTCTGAAGCAGTTTCGACCACTTCAATCGGCGTCTCAGGCAGACTCTGTGAATCATCAACAGGATCAAGGATTTCGAAGCTTTCCAACTCGCTATCAAGTTCAGGTTTGAGCGGAATGCTTGCAATCTCTTCTTTATAATGCGTTTTTTTGCCGTCTAGAACATCTGGTAACACGATGACACCAACCGCTACAAGGATAATGGTGCCTACCAGACGATTTTGAAACTTACTTGCCATTTATTCTCCTTTGTTCTGCCAATGCTCGAGAACTTCTCCGACAGTATGGAAAGAGCCCACAACAAGGATGACATCTTCTGCTGCCGACTTTGTCAGTGCGGCTTCAAATGCGTCCACAGGCGTTTGGTACTGCGTGGTTTGCTGCGGTAAAAACTGACATAGCTCTTGCGCGCTCGCAGCACGTGGGCCTGTCAGAGACGCCGGATACCAATGTGAAGCAACTGGCGTCAGTGCTTCCAGCGTCGATTGAATGTCCTTATCATGCAACATAGCGACCACAGTATGAATAGTCTTATTCTGATATTGCTGAGCGACACGCGTCACCAGGTATTCCGCAGAGTGCGGGTTATGAGCCACATCGAGCAAAATAGTCGGTTGTGTACTTAAAACCTGCATTCGACCCGGCAACTTTGCATTCTCGAGGCCCTTAACGATGTTAACGTCGCTGATATCCAGATTAGCTGTCGCTAATGCCATCAGTGCAGTTGCGGCGTTTTGTAGCGGCAAGTTCGGTACTGGCAAGTCATCAAGCTGATATGAGCCATGAACCCAGCTCCAGGTGTTGCTATCTGTCAGCTGGTAGTTGTACTGGATCTCAACCTGATACAGCTCAGCACCAATATCATCAGCATGAGCTGCGACTGTTGCCGGAGCTTTTGGCTGACCACAAATAGCTGGCTTACCAGTGCGGAAAATACCCGCTTTTTCATAGCCGATGACGTTAATGTCATCCCCTAGCCAGTCAACATGGTCAATCGCCAGGCTGGTGACAATCGAGACATCGTGATCAACGACATTTGTTGCGTCTAAGCGGCCACCCAGCCCAACTTCTAGCAGAACAATGTCCACTTTTTCAGTTTGGAACAGGCGCAGTGCCGCTAAAGTACCGTATTCGAAAAAGCTTAAACTGATTTCACCGCGCTGCTTCTCAATAAAGTCAAACGCTTGGACATGCTTTTCGTCCGCGAGATCCTGACCGTTTACTCTCACACGTTCGTTGTAGCGAATCAGATGGGGTGAACTGTAGACACCTACTGAATAGCCTGCATCAAGCAGAATCGCTTCCATAAGCGCACAGGTAGAGCCCTTGCCATTGGTTCCGGCAACAGTAATGACAGTAGGAGCAGGTTTGGTAAGATTTGCTGATTTAGCGACGGCTTGGACACGTTCCAGACCGAGGTCGATAGCAGAGGTGTGGATGTTTTGTAAATAATCAAGCCACATCGATAGTGGAGATGTGGCTTGAGGAATTTGGCTTTGACTCATCTAACTTTAACCAATTGATTGTGGTTGCTTGTTAGTGAGTTACTTTACCCTTTTTCGTCCGCTTCTGGTACAGAATAAGCAGCTTCATTTGGTGAATCGTTAACAGAAACCACCAATGGTGATGGTTTATTGTTCATCTTCGCCATCAGGCTACCGATACGCTGACGCATTTCACGACGATCAACGATCATATCAATTGCACCGTGCTCTAACAGGAATTCACTGCGTTGGAAGCCTTCAGGTAGATCTTCACGTACAGTCTGCTCGATTACACGACGACCAGCGAAGCCGATCAGTGCTTTAGGCTCACCAATGTTGATGTCACCTAGCATTGCCAGACTTGCAGATACACCGCCCATTGTCGGGTCAGTCATTACCGAAATAAACGGTAGACCTTTTGCAGACAGACGCTCAAGCGCTGCACTGGTTTTCGCCATTTGCATTAGAGACATTAGTGCCTCTTGCATACGAGCACCGCCACTTGCAGAGAAACAAACCAGACCACAGTTGTTTTCCATTGCGGCTTCAGCTGCGCGCACAAAACGTGCACCAACAACAGAGCCCATTGAACCACCCATAAATGAGAAGTCAAAAGCACAAGCAACAATAGGCTGGCCCAGAAGCTCACCTTTCATAACAACAAGTGCATCTTTCTCACCACTGCTCTTCTGAGCAGCTGAAATACGATCTTTGTATTTCTTCGAGTCTTTAAATTTCAGTTTGTCTTGCGGCTCAAGCTCGTCAGCAATCTCTACACGATTATCTTCGTCTAGGAAAGTCTCAAGGCGACGACGCGCTCTCATACGCATGTGATGGTCACATTTCGGACATACTTCTAGGTTACGCTCTAGTTCAGCGTGGTAAAGCACCTGCTCACATGATGTACATTTGGTCCAAACCCCTTCAGGAATAGACGCTTTACGTGAACTAACAATGTTGCTTTTTTCTAAAATCTTTTCAAGCCAACTCATGGAAGACCTTTTCTCTCTACTCCCGCGCTCAATGCGAAGGATACAAATTCTGAATTTACGCGTGAGGATTAAAGCATATTAAATGCCAAGTGTAGACAAAAAACTGGTTGTACCTATTTCCTGGCTCAATTTCTCACACACTAAAGCTCTGATTCATTCGACAATTTAACACGAATTAGTTCAGATTATCTGGTAAAAAGAGTGGCCCAATCGGCACTCTTGGCAATTCAAATTCTTCAGGGTAATCAACGTCTACCAGATAGAGACCTTCCGCTTTTGCAGTCGCCCCTGCTAACTTGCGATCTTTCGCAGCTAATAGCCACTCAATCCATTGCGGCTCCTGCTCTCCACGGCCAACGCAGATCAGGCTACCTGTGATGTTACGTACCATATGATGAACAAATGCATTGGCTTTGATATCAATCACTACATATTGACCATGACGCGTCACGTTAATATGCATCATATTGCGCCATGGACTTCGCGACTGACAATGCGTAGCACGGAACGAAGTGAAGTCATTCTCACCCAGTAAATACTGAGCTGCCTGATGCATTTTCTTCTCATCCAACTCTCCGTGGTAATGACTGACACCAGAAGAAAGAATTCCTGGACGTAATGCACTATTAAATATGATGTAGCGGTAACGGCGAGCTGTGGCTGAAAAGCGGGCGTGAAACTCTTCCGGCACCTCTTTTGCCCAACGAACAGCAATATCATCAGGTAAGTTAGCGTTCGCTCCCATGGTCCACGCGACCATTTTACGCGAGGCTGTGGTATCAAAATGAACCACCTGACCGGTACCATGAACGCCTGCATCTGTCCGTCCCGCACACTGGACTTCAATGGGATGGTTAGCAACGATACTCAGTGCGTGTTCTAACTTCTCTTGAACACTTTTCACTTCTCTTTGGCGTTGCCAGCCAAAGTACTGAGTACCATTGTATTCGATGCATAAAGCAATTCTCATCGGGATGTTCTCACAGGATTGATTGACCTAAGAATGGGGCGGGAAGTATATACCAAAAAACAAGGGGGCTAAACTGCCCCCTTATCAATTAAACGATTAACGATTGTTAAGCGTGTCGATTAAGTTTTTCGCTTCACGACGGATTTCATCACTGCCATCAACTATTGCTTCTTCGAGTAGCTTAATCGCGCCCTGCGCATCGTTCATCTCGATGTAGATTTTGGCTAAATCGAGTTTACCAGCAGCTTCAGAGTTGGCATCAACATCCGTATGATCACCGATGTCACCAATCACATCAGGGAAATCATTTAAACCAACATCAAGTTTAAGTTCATCATCGATCTCCTGCTCTTGTTCCGATTCAACTTCAGCCATTAACTCATCAATGGTGCGATAGTTGTTTTCCTGAGGATTAAACTCCTCAAGATCTGGTTGGTTTTCCCAGTCTTCATCGAGAATTTGCGCCTGCTCAGGAGCATTATCTGCAGACCAGATATCCTGTTCGTCTTCAGGGATATCATCCGAAATTGTTGCCTGCTGTTCAGGTGAAAGACTAAAGCCATTCCAGTCCTCACCAATTTCGAGCATGGCTTCAATATCCATACCGGCACTATCGGAAGTCGTAGCGTCAATCGGTGTATCAAACGAGAAGCCACTGTGCTGCTGCTCATCTTCAGCTAACAGCTCATCAAACGCTTTTTCATCGTAGTCTTGATGTGCCATATCCAGAGCGTCATTGCGAGCCGCACTCTCGGCAGGAATTTCTTCCAGTTCAGGCAGTTCAACCGGATCGAGTTCAAAATCGTCATCCTGCTCTGACAACTCCTCTGTCAATGGCTCTAGATCAGCAAGCGCATCCTCTTCGTTATATTCCGGTAGTTCAAGCTCATCAAACTCTATCGGCTGCTCCTCAGACTCTAGTGTCTGAGGTTGCTCAACAGCTGGCGCATCAGCTTGTGTCATCTCAGCTAACGCGTCTTCCTCACCGAACTCTGGTAGCTCTAAGTCATCCAGTTCTGCTGCTTGTTCTGCTTGAGGCTCTTCAACCTGAGGCTGCTCAGCGACTGGCGCATCAGCTTGTGTCATCTCAGCTAATGCGTCTTCCTCACCGAACTCTGGCAGGTCGAAGTCGTCCAGCTCCAGGCTCTCATCAGCACCCTGCGGCGCTTCTAATTCCGCTTCTGGCTCAAGTTCTGCATCAGCTAATGCTTCTTCTTCACCGAACTCTGGTAACTCTAAGTCATCCAGTTCTACTGCTTGTTCTGCTTGAGGCTCTTCAACCTGAGGCTGCTCAGCGACTGGCGCATCAGCTTGTGTCATTTCAGCTAATGCGTCTTCCTCACCAAACTCTGGCAGGTCAAGGTCGTCGAGATCTATATTTTCGTCATCGACTTGTGGTGCTATATGCTCTGGCTCAAGTTCTGCATCAGCTAAAGCTTCTTCTTCACCGAACTCTGGTAACTCTAAGTCATCCAGTTCTACCGCTGGTTCCGCTTGAGGTTCTTCAACCTGTGGCTGTTCCGCAACGGGCGCATCAGCTTGTGTCATTTCAGCTAACGCGTCTTCCTCTCCAAATTCTGGCAGGTCGAGATCGTCTAGCTCTATGTTTTCATCATCAACCTGTGGCGATTGATAGGTTGGTTCTTCACTGTCAGATAAAACTTCTTCTTCACCAAACTCAGGCAGTTCGAAAGCGTCTGGTGTGCTCTCTTGTGGCGCTTCTAATTTAGTCTGTGGTTCGAGAGTGTCTGACTCTAGTGCTACGTCAGCTAAGGCGTCTTCTTCGCTGTACTCTGGGAGCTCTGACTCATCCAGTTCTATAGCTTGTTCTGCTTGCGGTTGTTCAATCTCTGGTTGTTCATCGACCAGAGTATCAGCCATCTGATCCAGAGCGTCCGTATCAGCAATGTCCGGTAGTTCCAGTTCATCAAGTTCGATATTTTCATCAGCAACTTGCGAAGCTATCAGATCCTCTGGTTGGGCATTTTCGGATTCTGCGTCATCAAGCAGCCAGTCATCATCCTGCGGGATTCCAAACTCATTCTCGATGGCTTCTGGCATCGGTGGTTTTGGCGTGTCCGCGACTTCTTGTTCTTGATCCTGCGCTTGTTGTTCTTGCTCAACTTCTGGCGTTTGCGGTGCCTCAGAAACCTCTGGAGTCTCTTCTAGTGTGTCAGCAAGCTCCTGCTGTGCAAGCAAGTCTTCTGATAAAATTTCTGGTTGTTCTGCGCCCGATTGCGACTGACTCTCTTCAAGTTCAGTACTTGGCTGCTCTTCAACGCTAATCGTCTCAGGTTCACTAGCATGACCTTCAACCTCTTCAATCGCGGAGGTTAACCAATCATCTTCATCACCAGGCTCGTCTTCCGCAGCCATCTGCGTATCATCCGCATCAGACTCCACAGCAGAAGCTGTCTCAGGCTCAGGCAACTCTTGTTCAACATCGTCGATGTCAAACTGAGGGTTTTCTACTTCTTCAATCGCAGCTGTCAGCCAATCGTCTTCATCATCAGCATCTAATTCTGGCTCTGGCTCTGGCTCTGGCTCTGGCTCTGGCTCTGGCTCTGGCTCTGGCTCTGGCTCTGGCTCTGGCTCTTTAGGCTGAGGTTCGTCCAGATCAGTGTCAACCGCAACTTCTGTATTTATTTCATCATCTTGTAGATCATCAAGATCCAGTTCATCAAGTAATGGATCAGCTTCAGGAGCCGCATTAATCATGTCATCGATGAAATCATCGCTGGAGAATGCGGTTTCAGCTTGCTCTTCAGCAACTGGCTCTTGCTCGTCTATCTGCTCTGGTTGTGGAGCAGATTCTGGTTGCGACTCTACTTCTGCGCTGTCAATTTCAACCAGTTCTTCAAACAGATCTGTTGCATCATCCCCAAGATCATCGGACGTCGCTTCTGTTTCAGCCAGTTCTTCGATTAGGTCAGTGCTGTCAGTCAGGTTTACTTGATCAGACTCAGAGGCGGTACCAATCAGTTCATCAAGCTCTGCTTCAAGGTCAAAATCACTGTCACTTTCCGTATCATCGACAATGTCATCGAGTAAGTCCGTACTGTCTTGTTCCAGCCCTTCATCAGCGCCAATCAATTCATCAAACGGATCAACTTCTTCACTCGGCTGCGCTGGTTCAGTCAGGCTGTCATCCATTAGTTCATCCAGTAGATCAGTACTGTCTGAGCTAATATCGACACCATCTTCATCTAACATTTCGTCGAGAAGTGCTGTCTCATCAATAGAGTTAGCTTCTAGGGCTTCGAGGTCAGCCTGAGCTTCCATTTGCGCGAAGATATCATCAATTTCACCATCAGAAGCCAGATTCGGCTCATTCAGGTTATCACCAGAATCATCACTTAAATCGAAGGAGTCCTCACCTTCATCAAGTAAATTATCAAAGTCTAAGTCATCTTCACTGTCTGACTGAGTTTCATTGAACAAATCATCAAGCAGTGATTGGTCTAGCTCACTTGAACCAAGGTCTTCACTCTCTTCATCACCGGCAAGCAGCGAGTCAAACTCATCTTGAGAGAAATCACCTTCGTCTGAAAGGTCGAAGCCATCTTCATCATCTGCGTCATCAATAACGACTTCATCGAGCGCACGCTCCATCTCTTCAAGACCAAGCGCTTTCTCATCACCGTTGACACTGATACCGTTAGAGCTCATATCAACGTCGGCTAACGACTCATCTAAGTCGCCATCATCATCGATGCCCGCAAATGGATCATCGCCATCTTCACCTTCAAGGTTGAAGTCGAGGTCACTGTCATCCAGGTCAGCGAATACATCATCTTCGTCAGATTCTTTGCCATCGAGTTCGGTCTCATCACCGAATAGTTGTTCACTATCTGACTCACCAAACAGGTCGTCATCAAGTAGCAGATCATCGTCAATGTCATCATTGAGGGTTTCTGGTACGACTGGAGCAACTGGCTGGACAGGTTGTTGTTCTGTGACCGCTGCCTCTTGTGCTTCTTCTTTCTTACGACGCCCAAGCAGCATCATTACCAGAAGGCCAATAAGTAAGCCTGGAATGATCGCCAATGCCGCCACTAGCCATGTATTGGAGAACAACTGGTCCATTGCTGAAGGTGCCATTTTTTGCTCTTCAGCAACTCGCTGGCGCTCAGCCTCCAGCAGTTTTTCAACTTCATTACGAATGCGGTTTTCGTCACCCAGCTCATCTTTCAGTACATCAACTTCAGACTGAACTTCCGCCAGCATTAAACGAAGCTTGTGGTTTTTCTCCTCTAGCGCCATCAGCTCTGTTTCTGAGCTTTCTAACTGGTTTTCCAGAGAATTGACTTGCTGTTGCTTTTCTTGCTCAGCAATAGCCTTTAAGTCGCTGGCTTTTTCACTCTGTTGCGGTTGAGTCGCTACTGGCTCAACAGGCTTCTGTGCAGAAGGTTGCTTTACAACAACAGCAGGCTGAACATTATTGGTAACCGGAGCAGGTGCAACGCTTTTACCTAAACGCGCTTGATGCGAGTTCATCACGTTGACCGCTTCTTGTGTGCTAACCGCTCGAACTTGCTCTAGTGAAGGAATACGAATGGTACTGCGTGGTATCAATTCGTGGATGTTCTGGTTGTCAAACGCTTGAGGGTTTAGCTGGAAAATGGCGTATAGCGTTTGCTGAACAGTAACCGAAGGAGACGGACGCAATTGAGAGGCAATACTCCATAGAGTTTCTTGCTCAGAAGTCGGTCCATAAAAACGAGAAGGCTCGGTTGTCGCGCGCGTAGAGCGTGAAAGAGGCTCGGAAAACTGGGGAGACGATTGGATCTCACCGTTAGGTCCTTTTAGGCGAATGCTCTCCGCGCTTACTAATGATGTTTGAGTCACGGCAACCATTGCTAATGGCAATAGTAGACGCTGTAAAAGTCGACGCATATAAGGCTCAGCTATGTGCTCAATTAAATTTAAAGACAATGATCTGTTAAATATATCGGATAAACCCACCAAAACTATAGGTATAGAGGTAAAAAATGTGTGTCCAACGCCATAATCGCATTAATCTCACACAAATTTCTTCAATTCGATTAAAAAAGCCCCACCGGATGGTGAGGCTTGGAAACAAATCTTAATGCTGATATTAGTAGTAATCGCGAATCAGCACTTCTGCAATTTGAACCGCGTTAGTCGCTGCGCCTTTTCTGACGTTATCAGCAACCACCCAAAGGTTAACTCCACTATGGTGGCTAATATCGTTACGAATGCGGCCAACCATTACGTGATCTTTACCACCTGCATCGCGAACCTGAGTCGGGAAGTCATCACCCTGGAACACTTCAACACCTTCAGTTTGCTCCAGTAAGTTAATCACTTCCTGAGCATCAATAGGTGCACAGGTTTCAAGATGGATGGCTTCAGCGTGACCATAGAATACCGGAACACGAACACAAGTCGGGTTTACCGTGATACCTGGGTCATTGAAGATTTTTTGTGTTTCCCACACCATCTTCATCTCTTCGCGCGTGTAACCATTTTCCATAAACTGGTCGATTTGTGGAATACAGTTGAAGGCAATCTGCTGTGAAAACTCACTGTTTTCCGCTGGCATGCCGTTAAGAAGTTTTGCTGTTTGACCCGCTAGTTCGTCAATACCCGCTTTGCCAGCACCAGAAACCGACTGATAAGTCGATACGTTAATGCGCTCGATACCTACAGCATCGTGGATTGGCTTAAGCGCCACCAGCATTTGAATCGTTGAACAGTTAGGGTTTGCAATGATGTTACGGTTACGGAACTCTGCAATCGCTTCTGGGTTCACTTCCGGTACAACTAGAGGAATATCGTACTCGTAACGGAACTGTGATGTGTTATCGATGACAATCACACCTTCGTCCGCTGCAATCGGTGCCCATTTCGCTGACAACTCTCCACCAGCAGAGAAGAGTGCGATATGAGCCTGAGACCAGTCAAACTCTTCAACGTTTTGTACACGTACGGTTTTACCGTTAAAACGGTAAGTCTTTCCTTCACTGCGCTCACTCGCTAGCAAGTAAAGTTCACCGACTGGAAACTTGCGCTCTTGCAGCACTTCTAGAATAGTTTCACCGACCGCACCGGTCGCACCTAATACGGCAACGTTATATTGTTGGCTCATTGACTTACCTCAACCTGAAAACCTAATTTTTCTAGCGGTGATAAACGACAGCTGTTATCTCCGACTAATGTGACTGCACTGTATTCACGACGATCCCAGTAGTTCTTACGCATCAGGTCAAAAGAACCCGGCTGACTGATTTCACGGCGGAATAAGGCGTCATCTTTACGCACATCATAGACCAGCTGAGTGATGTTATGCAGTGTGGCTTCATCCCAATCACGATCTAATACCAGCTTTGGTACAGGAGCAGTTGGCAGCAAGTCACTGGCATGCGCACGTAATTCGTTATCTAAGAACTCGCAGTAGCTATTGAAAATCATCGTTGTACCGCGAGCTTTACCCTCAAGGCCATAACCAGCGACATGAGGGGTTGCGAATGCTAGCAGAGGCAGAAGCTCCATATCAACCTCTGGCTCAAATTCAAATACATCTAACGCTGCAATAAAGCCATCATTACGCAGTAAACGAGCTTTTAGCGCCGCGTTATCAACCACAGGACCACGAGCTGCATTGATTAAAATTTGGTCACCGCGTAACTTATTTAACACGCTTTCGCCAATCAGGTGATGAGTCGGATACTCGCCATCACGAGTAATTGGCGTATGCAGGGTAATGATATCAGCCTCAGTCAGTAGCTCATCCAGTGGGGTAAACTGACGCGAATCACCAGCTTGCTGTTTAGGCGGATCATTGATGAGCACCTTGATACCGATACCTTCTAAACAGTGTTGCAGATAACTACCCACCTGCCCTGCGCCGATAATACCTACGGTTTTATCAAACACTGAGAAGCCATGCTGCTGAGCCAACACCATCATGACGCTGAACGCGTACTCTGCAACACCAACCTTGTTACAGCCCGGAGCTGCAGTAAAAAAGATCCCACGCTCTTTCAGTAAACCCTGATCGACATGATCCATACCAGCAGTTGCTGTACCAACAAATTTGAGTCGATTCGCTTTTGAAATCAGGTCCGCATTGACCTTAGTAACCGAGCGGATCATCAGCGCGTCGACATCAATTAAGTCATCGGCGGTTAAGGTACGGCCTGATTTGAGAACGACTTCACCAAGCTGGCTAAAAAGTTGCTCCGCGTAAGGCATGTTTTCATCAATAAGGATTTTCATCTGTCTGTAGAGTTGAGTTGCAATTGGATTGATTGTGCAGAAAAGGAGTGTCACTGTCGAGGTATTAATGCGCTCGGCGCAAGATAAAGCTCAGATAGAAAAATGCCCGGCTAAATAGCCGGGCAATAGTCCAGAACAAAAGGATCTTAACCCGCTCTCCATGGGTTAAAGTCTGCGTCTGTTAGGTTAACCTTTATTGCTAAAGGTTAACCAGCTCTGGAAACTGGATTGCTAAGCATAGTCTGCTCAGCAGATTCAGTTAGCCTTGGTACTTCTTGATAACTAGCGTAGCGTTCGTGCCACCAAAACCAAAACTGTTTGACATAACGGTAGTTAACTCAGCATCGCGCTTTTCAGTCACGATATCCAGGCCTTGTGCCGCTTCGTCTAGATTTGCTACGTTGATGCTAGGCGCGATAAAACCGTTGTCTAGCATTAGCGTTGAGTAAATTGCTTCGTGAACACCTGCAGCGCCTAGTGCGTGACCAGTCATTGCTTTTGTTGCAGAGATTGCAGGGCTGTTATCACCAAATAGCTCTTGGATAGCACCTAGCTCTTTAACGTCACCAACCGGAGTTGATGTACCGTGAGTGTTTACGTAGTCGATGCTATCAACATCTTGCATTGCCATCTTCATACAACGCACGGCACCTTCACCAGATGGAGCAACCATGTCGTAACCATCTGAAGTCGCGCCGTAACCTACGATTTCACCGTAGATTTTTGCACCACGTGCCAGAGCATGCTCAAGTTCTTCAATAACCATCATGCCGCCGCCACCAGAGATAACGAAACCGTCACGGTCAGCATCGTAAGTACGAGACGCTTTATCTGGTGTTTCGTTGTATTTAGTAGAAAGTGCGCCCATTGCGTCAAACATCATAGTTTGAGACCAATCTAGCTCTTCACCACCACCTGCGAAAACAATGTCTTGTTTGCCAAGTTGAATAAGTTCCATCGCGTGGCCAATACAGTGAGCAGATGTCGCACAAGCTGAACTCATTGAGTAGTTCACACCACGGATTTTAAATGGTGTTGCCAGACACGCTGATACTGTTGAAGACATGGTACGTGGCACCATGTATGGACCTACACGTTTAACGCCTTTAGCGCGCATTGTGTCTGTTGCAACAGTTTGGTTTAACGCAGAAGCACCGCCAGAACCAGCAACGATACCAGTACGATCGTTTGAAACCTGCTCGTCAGTTAGACCTGCGTCTTCGATTGCTTGCTGCATTGATAGGTATGCATAAGCAGCCGCATCACCCATAAAGCGCATCTGTTTGCGATCAATGAACTCTGCAGGGTTAATCTTTAGATCACCCCAAACCTGAGAACGAAGACCATGTTCTTTAAACTGCTCAGAAGCAGTAATACCAGATTTACCTTCTTTAAGAGACGCTAAAACTTCTTCGACGTTGTTACCGATACTTGAAACAATACCCATACCGGTGATTACGACTCGTTTCATTATGACATTCCTATAATTCAAAAATCCGCTAGATAATAACTAAGATAGCGGGGAAAAGTGGTCAGCTTTCCTTTAAAACCGTACAATTGCAATCATATTATCGTCTCTATTCACATAATTCCGACACTATGACCTCGATTACTAATGCCCAACTAGGCTGGAACGACGCAGGAACCCCTGTTTCTGATCAGTTTGACGACGTTTACTTTTCCAACGTTAATGGATTGGAAGAAACTCGCTATGTGTTTCTGCACCAGAATCATCTGCCACAAAGATGGCAGTCGTGTGAACAGCGTCGATTCGTCATCGCTGAAACAGGCTTTGGTACTGGTCTCAACTTCCTAGCTGTTTGGCAGTGGTTTGCACAATTTAGGCAACAAAACCCATCTGCGCCATTAAAAGAGCTGCATTTCGTGAGCTTTGAGAAGTATCCGCTGAGTAAAGAAGATCTGATCAAAGCACATCAAGCTTGGCCGGAACTATCGGAATATTCCGAAAAGCTGCAAAGGCACTACCCTATTGCTGTGCCTGAATGCCACCGAATTGTACTCGAAGATGGTGCGATTACCTTAGATTTATGGTTTGGTGACATCAAAGATTGCATGCCAAAAGTCCCCGTGACAGAAAGCGGTCTTGTTGACGCTTGGTTCTTGGATGGCTTTGCACCAAGTAAAAACCCTGAAATGTGGAACCAGGATTTATTCAATGGTATGGCGAAACTGGCTAAACAGGATTGTACCTGTGCGACTTTCACCGCCGCTGGATTTGTCCGCCGCGGTCTGATTGAAGCGGGCTTTGAGATGAAGAAAGTCAAAGGTTTCGGTACTAAGCGAGACATGATTGCCGGCTGTCTGACCAATAAAAAACCACACGCTAACTTCAAGCCTTGGTTTGCCCGCGAGCAAAGCAGTCACGGTGAGTCAATCGCCATTATTGGCGGCGGTATCGCGAGTGCTACTCTGGCAACTGCTCTGCGACGTCGTGGTAAGCAAGTCACGCTCTACTGTCAGGACAGTACTCCGGCCCAAGGCGCTTCCGGTAACCGTCAGGGCGCAGTCTACCCACTGCTTAACGGCTCACATGAAGGGGTTTCCAGAGTCTTCGCTCCGGCGTTTCTGTTTGCGCGCCAGTTCGTTGAGCAAGCCGCCGAAAAAATCGATTTTGACCATCAGTGGTGTGGCGTCACCCAATTAAAATGGGATGAAACCTCCACAATCAAACTGAATAAAATGCTCAATGGACAGTTTGACAGCCAGTTGGTGCGCAAACTGGATCAGCAGCAAACCAGTGATATGGTTGGTGTGCCTCTTGATATGGAAAGTATCCACTACCCCCTAGGTGGTTGGTTAAGTCCGGCACAATTAACTCAGGGGATAATCACTCTACTCGCTGAGGACGAGCAGTTTAACGTCTACTTTGACTGCAAGATTGAACAGTTAGATTGGAATTCAGAGACGCAAAACTGGATCGTATCAAATAGCAGCGGTGTGTTTGAGCACGACACTGTGGTTATCGCCAATGGTCATCAGTTTGATGAGATAGCTCAAACAGCTGACGTCCCGTTAGGAAAAGTTAAGGGTCAGGTCAGCCATATCCCGACCACAGAAACACTCAGTCAAATCAAGACAGTGTTATGTTACGACGGTTACATGACTCCGGTGAATCCTAATAACGGTCACCACTGTATCGGTGCGAGCTACGATCGCTCACATCTCGACAATGAATTTGACCCTGCAGCGCAGCAAGATAACGGCGACAAATTACGTAAATGCGTTCCTAACCAGCAGTGGCCATTAGAGGTTGATACATCGTCGAATCACTCACGTCAGGGCATCCGCTGTGTTAGTCGCGACCACTTGCCATTCATTGGTAACGTTGGCCAGTTCGAAGCGATCAAACAGGTCTACCAGGATCTGCATAAGAAGAAGGCAAGTGATGCTCAGAAAGTGCCGCAATACCCTAATCTATTCTGCATGCTCGGCCTGGGTTCTCGTGGCCTGAGTTCAGCACCACTGTTAGCCGAAACTCTCGCCTCGCAAATCTGCGGCGATCCTCTACCGTTACCCGTTGACGTATTAGAAGCCTTGCACCCAAGCCGAATGTGGGTTCGAAAACTAAGAAAGGGCAAGGCAATTACCGAGTTGTAACTCGCGCTCAAAAACAAAAAACGCAGTGTTACTCACTGCGTTTTTTTATCCGCGATACCTGGATTTAATTAAGCCAGCTTAGCAACTGCCGCTTTGATTTCATCAGCAATTTCTTGGTTAGTGACCGCTGCTGTCTCAAAGTCAAAGTTGTCATAGAAGCTTGGTACTGATACTGAAGCTTTGACATCCGCGCCGAAGTAAGGTGCTGAAGCAGTCGCCGCAGCCAATACCGTTTGAGCCCCACCCGGACCTGGAGAAGTTGCCAGGTAAACCACTGGTTTGTCCTGGAAAACGCTGCGATTAATACGGCTTGCCCAGTCAAACAGGTTTTTGTATGCCGCAGGGTAGTAACCATTGTGCTCTGCATAAGACACAACAATTGCGTCTGCTTCGGCAAGGTCAGCTAAAAACTGTTGCGCGCCTTCAGCCTGGCCAATTTCTTTTTCTTTATCTTCACTAAACATCGGCACTGAATAGTCGTTGATGTCCAGAACTTGTACCTGCGCACCTTCCACTTGTGAAGCAGCGTAGGTTGCTAAAGCTTTGTTGATTGATGTTGAACTGTTTGATGCGCCAAATGCTACGATTCTCATAACTACTATCCTGTTTTGTCTCTCTCGATGTGGGTACAAGAATATCTAGCCAGCTCCTCACCAACAAGCGCAAAAATATAAAGGGGTTGTTCGAAAAATTCGAACAACCCCTTATCGTATCTATTTCTATTGGTTTTGTTTGGTTAGTTTAAGCGTTGTTAACCAGTTCCAACCACAAGTCATTGACAATAGTACGATCCGCTGGAGTAAGTTCAGAGCGCGCCGCATCTAAGCTCTCCTGAATACGATTCTTAAGCGTTTCTACATCATTAATGCCATCTTCTTCGCATGAAGCGGCAGAAAGCGAGATATGACCACGCAGATAACCACCAGCAAATAACTCATCATCTGATGCCGTCGAAATACGTGCATCAATTAGCTCTAGTAGCTGCTCTTCAAATTCAATAATCATTTTGCGATATCGCCCAATCAGTTTGCTTCTCAAAAAGAGCGCCAAGCTTCTCACATTGAGAATTTCAACGCAAACCCTATATACAGCAAGGGCTGATAGTGTGGCATGGACAATGCTATTTCCCTTATATCGCTCGATAAAAACAGGGAATGACAATGAAACTAAAACGTATAAATCAGAGCTTCCTACTACTGTCAGCATGTTGTACCTATGGCGCGTATTACTCAACTCTCGCACATGCCGGTGATGTCAGTTTTGGTGAATGTCCGACCGAGGCTTTCTTAATTCAAAACCCTACAGGGACACCAATTGCCTTTGGTGTAAACATCGACTTAGGTAGCTACCGAGTTATGCCTTCAACGCTTGGGTCAGCCAAAATCAACGGTATTGGCTTCAGTGAACATGACCGATTCATTTATGGCTGGGATTATGGCGTTGACGGTCAAAGCGGCACTCTTTCGCGAATTGACGCTAACTTCGATATCACCAGATTAGACATCACATTAGCGAGTGGGGCTCCTACCAGGTTTTATGTTGGTGATGTTTCACTAACTGAGAATGCCTGGTATGGCTACCGTCCCGGTAATGGCTTATTTCGCATCGATCTAGACACATTGGAAATGACACAGGTCGCTGCCCCTGCCCAATTTTCAAAACCAAATATTCACGATTTTGCCTTCCACCCGGATGAGGGCAATAACCTTGCTTACAGCCTTGATGCTGATGGCTACCTTTGGCAGATAGATGTGGTTGCGGGTAGCGCGACTCGAATGAATCAGGTGTTAAGCGAGGCAGAGCTAGGCTTTAACTTTGTCTTTGGTGCAATATATTTTGATGTTGATGGTTATCTATACGCCAGCAACAACAGTAATGGTTTCATCTTTAAAGTCACTCTAACCAACCCTCATACACCGGGCACTTCAGATTATGCTTCGTGGCAGCCAAGCGCAATACTCACTGCATACGGTCCTTCAAGCAATTCGAACGATGGTGCTCGTTGTGCCTCCGCTCCTGTTGAAGCGGCACCGCTGACCGACTTTGGTGATGCTCCGGATAGCTATCAGACCACTTATGACCAGTCCGGTGCGCGACACGGTATTGGCGCACTTGAAGATACGTCTAGCTTAAGATTGGGCGATATTGTTGATGGCGAAACTGAAGGTAACCCTCCGCCATATAGTGACGATACTTCTGACAATGTTAATGATGATGATGGCATCGAGTTCCCAGTTCCAATTCAGGTTGGTGACACCTCTATGGTTCAGGTAACGGTTAACGGCGCAACTGCCGACAGTGTGCTTAACGCGTGGATGGACTTCGACCGAGACGGCACCTTTGAAGCCGACGAAATAATCATTTCTGATCTATCAGTCAGTGACGGCACTCAATCGGTATTCTTTGACGTTCCAACATGGGCCGTCAGCGGTGACAGCTGGTCCAGATTCCGCATCAGTAACACATCAGGAATTGGTCCTACTGGGGGTGTACCAGAGGGTGAAGTCGAAGACTATGCCATCGATATTACCGAGAGCGGTGTAACAACTGAAGCTTACCCTATCGGCGGTGCATACACGACTTTCGCCTATGAAGATCAGTACCCAATTCAGGGTGACTACGATATGAACGATGTGCTGATGAATGTGAAATACACTGAGTATCATCTTGATAGCCAGGTCATCCGTCTCAAAATCGAAGGCCAAATTGCGGCTCTTGGCGGTGATAACCACTCGGGCTTTGCTATTCGCTTACAGGACATCGCTCGCGAGGACATCAAACAGGACTCGATAGTTCTTACCGTCAATGGTGAAACCCAAGCAGCAACGGTGTTGGAAGAAGGCACCACAGATGCTGTATTTATCATCCAAGAAGACTTATGGGATATTACTGAAGCAGGTGAGGCGGAAAACTGCACAATGTTCCGTACTCAGATTAACTGTGGTACCTCTTATCGCCCTAGCTGGACACTGCACTTCTCGTTCGCCAACGCTCCGGCTACAAGTGTAATGCCTGACTTCCCGTACGACCCATTCATCTTTGCCGCACCGGGCCACTACTATGGCGACATTGGTTATGAGCTTACCGGTGGTTATCCAGGACGCGGGCTTGAGATACACCTTAAAAACAACCCACCGACCGCTAAGTTTGACAGTCGTTATCTTAGCTTAGGTGATGACGCCGCCAGTGGTAATACTCACTACCACACCACCAATGGTCTGCCATGGGCAATTGAAATCCCATTAAACTGGCAGCATCCACTTGAACAGGTGACCATTCTCGAAGCTTACCCAAAATTTGGCGACTTCTCGCAGGATTCACAAGGGCAAACCGAGACGCTCTGGTACATGGAAGCTAACAACAACAAAATCTACATCGACTAGTGAGGAAATGACCATGAATATTAAATCAACAATGCCTCTTTTCAGTTCGATTCTCGCTAGTATGACTCTGATGACAGGTTGTGGCGGCGGAGGTGGTGGTGACGAAGGTGCTTCAAGCGGAGGTAGCGCGAGTTTTACTGCAGCTAGCGCACAGACGCAAAGCATCACGGACTTGAGCATTAGCTATGACAATAGTCTTGAATCTGTCTACCAAGTCGATGTCGACGTTGTTTTAAACCAATTAGCTGGCAAAGATGCTTATATCTCGATCTGTGATAATGCGGAAGCTCAGGGTGATCCTAATCAGGTCGATTATGACAACTGCTTAGTGAAATCATCTCTTGAAGATGGACTCGCGGAGTTCGACTTGAGAGTCGTTAACCACTGCGAGTCGCTGATAGCGGTAGTATGGGTAATGGAACCAGACCAGACACCTTTGGTCTACACATTCGACCATGACGGTCAAAAACAGAGTAGCTGGTTGATTCAATAACGTTTCATTACTTCACTTCAAAATGGGCAGGCGTGAGTTCAGCGACGTGGTAGAACTCACGCAATGCATCTGACAACATTTGCACTCTTAGCGGTAAACCAACCTGTAAGATTGACATTACTTCCGCATGTACTTTAGCCATAAATGCCAAACGATCGGGTTCAAAACTGCCATTAAGGTTGTCGCAGCTTACGGTAAATGGGAATCCGGCACTCGCCGATAGGATCCACTCATAGGCTTGCGGACGAATTTCCACTTTCTCAAATTCAGCTTGAACGGCTTCAGTACGACCATCTGGTTCATACCAATAACCAAAATCTTCCAACAGACGACGCTCTGGACCTGCTACGCACCAGTGAGCAATTTCGTGCATACCTGAAGCATAAAAACCACGAGCAAAAATAATGCGATGATATGAGAATTCGCTGTCAGCTGGCAGGTAGATAGGCTCATCGCCACCCAGCTCAAGCTGAGTGTTGTAAGAGGTAGAAAATGTGTCGTTGAAAATCTTGATTAAGTCTTGGTACTCGTGGCTCATCGCTTGATTAACTGGCTTAAAATATCGCGGCCAGCATTCTCTCACTTTTACAAACAAATGCAAATCCTTACTTTATGCAGTGATATTAGAAATAGTTATCTGAAAAACGTTTTCGTATTCATAAAATCTCATTCGTCATAGATCACATTTCCAACTACACTCACGCCTTAAAATTTTATAGACTTTGCCGCGCTATCACGGCCATTTATTGAGAATTCATCATGCTGCTCAGTGTTTTATATATTATTGGTATCACAGCGGAAGCAATGACTGGTGCACTTAGTGCAGGTCGACGAAAAATGGACTGGTTTGGAGTAATGCTGGTTGCCAGTGCAACGGCGATCGGTGGTGGCACTGTCCGCGATATTTTACTTGGTCATTACCCGCTAGGTTGGGTCAAGAATCCTGAGTTTCTTGCAATTACCTGTATCGCTGGCGTTTTGACTACTGGCCTTGCGAAGTGGGTGATTAAGCTTAAAGGACTGTTTATCCGTTTAGACGCACTAGGTCTGATTGTATTTAGCATTATCGGTACTAAAGTCGCGATGGGTATGGGTCATCACGCATTGATTTGCATGGTTTCCGCGTTAGTTACTGGCGTGTTTGGTGGTCTGCTTCGTGACTTGATCTGTCGCCAGACTCCGCTTGTGCTTCATGAAGAGCTGTACGCATCAGTGGCACTAATAGCTTCTGGCTTGTACTTGGGTTTATTAGAGCTGGGCGTCAACGATGTTACCGCGACTATTTCTACCCTGATTTTTGGTTACCTTCTGCGTATGGCAGCAGTACGCTTCAAATGGCGCCTGCCTTCTTTCAACCTGGAAGCCGAAGGCTCACTGCACTAAACACGCGCAAGATAATTAGAGGGCGACAGGTTGGTAGCTTGCCAACCTGTGGCTCTCAAGTGGTTTCGCTAGCCAGTAGCCTTGAAAGTAATCCACTCCCAGCTCACGACACATCTCAAACTCCTGACGAGTTTCAACCCCCTCCGCAATGGTCTTGGCGTCAATAGTCCGAGCTAAACTGACTGCTTCGGCGACAAAGCCAGCGTTACCAATATGGCTGCGATCGATTTTTAAATAGGGTGCCCGAATCTTGAGCGCACGCTCTCTGGTCGAGTAACAGGTTCCATAGTCATCCAAAGCGGTGACAATGCCGTACTTGTATAACTCCTCTTTCCCCTTAACAATACCGGCCAAATCCGCCTCTTCAAATTCAGTGATTTCATAAACAATCTGGGAGCTGACCAGTCGAAGGCAGCGTAAACGGTGGATCAGCTGTTCTATGGATTGACGATTATTGGCGAGTAAACTAAACACCGATGGAGCAACGTTGATAAACAGCTTACGGTCACGGTACTGAGTATGGGCAAGATTTATTGAGTGAAGTTTCCCACATAACAGAGTGCTTATCACACTCGCTCTATCTCCGGGAGCCATCAGCGAAAAGTAGTCACCCGGATTAATCACTCTGCCTTGTTCGTCACTGATCCTGACCAACCCTTCAAAGGCAAATAAATGCCCTGCGCTATCAACAATTGGCTGAAAGACACTTGAGAAAAGCTTGCCCTGATAAACACCATAGACAAACCCTTCTCGCTGATAGCGAATCAGATTTTGAATATAATCCGTTTCAACTGAATAGATAGACGCCAGATCCACACACCACCCCCGCACTTTTTAGCTCAATGTAGCAAACTCAATGTGAAAAATTGGTAAGCCCATGTAAGCATTGCAATAAATGGCACATCACTCATATTGCTGTTTAACAGTGCAACAGTCTCAACCAGTCCGACAGACGAACAAAAAAGCCCCGACACTTAAAGGCCGGGGCTTTTTTTGAGTTTAGAGGCTTCGCTTAAATTTGCGGTGTCTCTGTTGTTACGCCATGGTTCTGACCACGATGGCGTAGCAGATGATCAAGTACCACGATAGCCAACATCGCTTCTGCAATTGGCACAGCGCGAATACCTACACATGGGTCATGACGACCTTTGGTAATAAGCTGAGTTGGTTCACCCTGCTTAGTGATGGTTTCACCCGGAACCGTAATACTTGAAGTAGGCTTAAGTGCGATATTGGCGACAATATCCTGACCGGTTGAGATACCACCCAGAATGCCACCAGCGTGGTTACTAGCAAAACCATCCGGCGTGAGTTCATCACGATGCTGACTACCTTTCTGACTGACAACGTCAAAACCATCGCCAATCTCAACACCCTTAACCGCGTTGATGCTCATTAGTGCGTGAGCTATATCTGCATCCAGACGATCAAATACTGGCTCACCAAGACCCACAGGAACATTGGTTGCAACAACCTGTAGCTTGGCACCAATTGAGTCGCCCTGTTTCTTAAGATCACGGATAAGCTGGTCAAATGCATCTACTTTGTCGACATCAGGACAGAAAAACGCGTTATTTTCGATCTCATCCCAGTCTACTTTCTCAATCGCAACATCACCCATCTGCGACAGGTAAGCTCGGATCTCTACGCCAAACTCTTGTTGCAAATATTTCTTAGCGATCGAACCAGCTGCTACGCGCATAGCCGTTTCACGAGCAGAAGAACGACCACCACCACGGTAATCACGTACACCGTATTTCTGGTGATAGGTGTAATCAGCGTGTCCAGGACGGAACTTGTCCTTAATTTCAGAATAATCTTTTGAACGCTGGTCGGTGTTTTCGATCAACAGACCGATTGAAGTACCTGTGGTTTTACCTTCAAATACACCCGATAAAATTTTTACCTCGTCAGGTTCACGACGAGCAGTGGTATAACGAGAAGTGCCAGGTCGACGGCGGTCTAAATCGATTTGAATATCAGCTTCCGTGATTTCAAGACCCGGAGGGCATCCGTCGACAATACATCCTAGTGCGATACCATGACTTTCTCCGAATGTCGTCACTCGAAAATGTTGTCCGATACTGTTTCCTGCCATTACTTCCTCAAATTTGTTTCGCTCCTGTATACAGAGCTTTACACTTCAATTATTGGTAAATTCATAGTCGCTTTATTGCGGTTTGATGTAAACCCCTAATGGCAATTTTACACGCATAAAAAAACGCCAGGTCATCACTGACCTGGCGTTTTCGAACTTTGGAATAGCGACTAGCCATTAATCCTTGTAGATAGAGAACTCATCTTTGTGCGCTAGCATTTGCTCACGAGTCAACATAAATACCCCGTGGCCGCCATTCTCGAACTCAATCCAAGTGAAAGGAATATGTGGATACTGTTCCATCATATGCACCATAGAGTTACCTACTTCACAGATAAGAATGCCGTTATCAGTCAGATAGTCTGGCGCGTTAGCGAGGATACGACGAACCAGTTTCAGTCCATCAGTACCTGCAGCCAAGCCTAGCTCTGGCTCATGAGTAAACTCATCTGGCAGGCTGTTCATATCCTCTTCGTCCACGTAAGGTGGGTTAGAGACAATCAGGTTGTACTTCTCTTTTGGCAAATCACGGAACAGATCAGAACGGATTGGGAAAACTTGCTGCTCCATACCGTGGTCCTGAACGTTTTGCTCAGCCACTTGCAGTGCATCAGTCGAAATATCAATAGCGTCAACTTCAGCTTCTGGGAAAGCATGAGCACACGCGATAGCGATACAACCACTACCAGTACACAAATCCATAATGCGCGTTGGCTCTTCAACCAGCCAAGGCTGGAACTCAGCCTGAATCAGCTCACCAATTGGCGAGCGTGGCACAAGTACTCGCTCATCGACGAAAAACTCTAAACCACAGAACCAGGCGCGATTAGTCAGATACGCAGTTGGAGTACGTTCATTGATACGCTTAACTACGCGCTCAACAATACGCATACGCTCACTGGTTGTCAGACGCGAATTGAGTACATGCGGAGGCACATCGATTGGCAGGTACAGTGTTGGTAGGATTAGCTGTACTGCTTCATCCCATGCGTTGTCAGTACCGTGACCATAAAATAGGTTAGCGGCGTTGAAACGACTCACTGTCCAACGAATCATATCTTGAAGCGAATGAAGTTCTGAAACCGCTTCTTCTACAAAAATCTTATCCAAAATTGCCTCCGAAAAGCGCTACAATACTGCTAATTG
>ENA-OWNT01001379-OWNT01001379.1-seawater-metagenome-genome-assembly--contig:-NODE-1379-length-31206-cov-4.545087_pt1 | contig 31206 bp, 25 predicted proteins | sample MGYA00238136_ERZ651165 | MGnify/ENA primary metagenome ERZ651165 (study PRJEB26861, sample SAMN08777766) | seawater metagenome | isolation source: coastal seawater | place: USA: Florida | collected...
GACGACGACGACGACGACGAATGACGACGAATGACGACGATGGCTGCGCCACTATGACGGCGGAGAAGACGGCGTTGTTGGTGCCGTTATCGTGTCTGTAGTGACGACGGCGACGAAGAAGACGAGGAGGCGATGTGGGGACAACGCTGTGATGATGATGACACTGCGTCGTCGTCGTCGTCGTCATTGTCGTCGTTCGTCGTCGTCGGCAACGTGGATTGGATCTTTGGATCGATCAATCGTCGCCACTCCCACTCACTCCCACTCACTCCCACTCACTCACTCACTCACAGTCACTCACAGTCACTCTCTTTTGTTTGGGGTGGCTCGTTCAAGCGTGGGCTACGCATTGTGTGGTCATTCACAGCTTCACAGCTGCATCCCAAGAATGAAGAATGAAGGCGAGCAGTACGTACGTGCATAGGAGAAGGTATCACGAAGACGTAGGTAGTAGGTCAGTTAGGGTAGCTTTCGGTTTGAGCAAGATTTGTGTGAAAGTAATAATACTACCGTCACACCGTTGCGTTGCGTGTTGTCACGAGCAGTTAGTTAGTTACTTTGCGCGAGCGTGTTGCGGAAGTTTGTTTTGATTGTCGATAGTGAGTAGGTCGCGAAGCCATCATCGAAGAGAATCTTCAATCATTCACTGACCAACACGTAGTCTGTGACTCCGGGTATGATGATGGATTTATGACTAACAAAGTATACGGCAGTCCAAAGGCCTTCGTGAGGGAGTTGACGCAATTGAACGATTAGTTATTGGGGGTTGCATTGCGGTGTAACGAAGCGACGGATTCTACAGCAACGCCGCAGGTGCCGCGGACAACGTTGCGTCTGTTGCTGTCTCTGTGTCAGCATCAGAGCTCTTCACAGGGGTGCGCGGAGCTGACTCCGTTGATTCTGCATTCTTGTAAATCGCTGCTCTCCGCTTGTTACTAACACCATCTGGGTTGGCGATGATGGAACCGCCGCCACTTCCTCCGTCTCGAATGACGTCATGCGTGATGTGTGGGTTGAGACCGCCATCGGCCACAGCAACTCCGGACACTGGCGGCGACATGCCATACGGGAACACGAGGAGCTCAATTGATCCGTCGATGAGGCCCAACGCCACCGTGCGCTCGTCTTCTGACACCGTGAACGAACAGATGACGAGATTGTTCTTGGGTGTGAAGCTCCTGAACAAGGCAAGGCTGTGTGCCCACACCAAGAACAGCGAGTTGGAAGAAGCTACGACGAGCAAGCGCCCGTCGCTCGTTCCGAATATTGTGGGCAAAAAATGCGACGTGCTGTGTTGTGAGAGTTCGCTGTCTTCGGTGGTTTGGTTTGGCGTGCGTTTCTCTGAGCCCTCGCACTCCCCCTCGAGTGCATCAAGAGTTGTCACCGCAACAAGCGCACCGCCTTTGTGCACATGCGTGTTTGCATCACTTGCGTTCAAGGACAACACCAGCAAACGAGATTGCGACGACACCACAGCGAACTGCAGTTGCACTGGCAAAACAGCGAGCGCTTGCACACCATCCCCGACCAAGTCCCATCCGCGCAACACACGCCCGCTCCTCAACAAATAAGACAAAATATCGCCCTCGTTGGTTCCGGACAAAACGAGATCCAAGGCTGTGTCCAATGCGACAGCAGTCACAGAGGGACCTTCGCTGTGCGCAGACGTGCCTGACGTTGCTGGCGTTTTGCGGTCACGATGACCCCACAGAACCCTCGGATGTGGATGCAGCATGCATAAGCCATCAACACTGGCGCTCGAAGCCCCCGGGACCCTTGCACGGAGTGGTAGCAGCCGGACACTGCCGTCAGACATTCCAACTGCGGCAACTGTCGTGCCAGTAGGGTCAACTGTGACTGCCGATGTGATTGTTGATGCGTGATCCACTTCTCCAACACATATCAGCTGGATTAGTTCACCCATTTGTGCGCTGGCAGCGGTTGAGCCTCCCATCAATGATGAATGATGAGACTTCAACGTCCCGACATTTTTCGTCGCCACAAAGCACTTCTCAGGAACTGTGGCGCAGACGCTGGCGAGCAAGGGGCGCCCGGGCCCATCCACAATCACGCTCTGTTTGACTTCCGAACTGGCCACTACGGGCTTAGGAGAAACAAAAATGCGTTTGGGATCATGGCATGTTGGGAAATTGTCCTCGACGTATGGAATCCACACAAGAGTTCCGAAGGTGTCCAGTGCACAAAATGCGGGCCCGTGCAGGCGCCGACTTCCGGATGAACTCTTCGCCCCGGCAGAAGAATTGGCGTGACTTCGAGCAGCATCGTTGCGGGAACTTGCACGCGGGGACCCACCAAGACCGTAGCCAATGTCCACAAACTGCTGGCTGATGTTCGACACAAACTGTTGCCCGCGCGCCAAAACGCCATCGACATCGTCCCGAGCACTCTGGCTCATTCGCAAACCTCCGAACCGGGCCGCCCGAGCGTCACGGGCGCGCGGCGCAGGAACAAACCACATCTTTTGCAAAGGACCACAACCCTTTCCAGCAAAGGTAGCATGCTGATTTAGACTTGCGATGTGTGTTTGTTGCACGGCGCGGTAGTGCGTTTGTCGTATCTGGCCATGCACGAGAGAAGGAAACAAAAAACAGAACAAGACATCAGCGAGAGGCTTCTCGGACAACGACGGACTCAACGCACGACAATACATACCGAATCCCAACTTCGTGGGTACCGATCTGCTACTGCTTCAAGAGTTGACAGCCGCTTTGGGTGTGGTTGGGTGAACAATTGCGATGGAGTTTGGCCGAAAGCCGCAATTTGGGTTTCTACTGCCTCACGTTCAAAAGTATTTGCGATTGCTCTTACATCCACCGCACCCTCGTACGTGAGATGATAAAACACATTGTCGGCCTCCACCGCATCCTTGCCCCTTTGCTGGAACCCGAAGATTAAATCAATCCAGTGGTGCAGTCGTGAAGAAACATAATCGGACTCCAAGGCAGCACGATGCAACCGAACAAACTCGTGTGCACTCCCTCCAGCCTAACACATAGCAAACGGGGAGAACGGGTGAATATATAGATGACTTTCTCAAAGAGGCAACGTGAAACATCGATCGGCGCACTTACCCACGGTGGAAGAACAACATCCCCCAACTTTTCGCCGTTCTGTTTCGTGCCAAGCGGCAGTCGCATGGTTCGATTCATGAATGCTTCGGGCATGTAAAAGAACTCAGGCACGAGCTCTTTGACGTCTGAGCTCGATTTTTGCACATTGTCCCAAGCCGAGGCTACAGAGTCGAAAAGGCGGTCGGCAACGTCGAGGTAACCACCTTGCATGTCGATTGCGTATGTGAAGTACGGCTCCATTCGCAGCAAAAAGAAAGTGACGGCGCCAATGTTGGAATAGTGGGAGCCGTACATGAAAGCCGGCATGCCGACTTCTCCTTCGGTCTCAGCCAAGCTGGCATACCGCTGCCTCAGCAGTTCCAACCGTTCAGCGTCGAGAGCCCCGACTGGCTTTCGCAAGTCACGAAACGTCTTGGGATTGCTGAAGTCTAGTGTGGAGCTGTGGTAGTCGGCCAATATCCATGGGAACACAGGATATTGGTTGAGATCGTTGTACGTCCGCCCAGCCGCGAAATTGAGTTTCATGAGGTACTCTAGATTCGACAACTTGCGAGTACGCCACGCCTCCGTCCAGCCAGACACGGTCACAATTTGTGACGGCTTCAGCAACTGCGATCGTCGGCACAGTGGATTTTGGCGAAGACGTGCTGTGGCATCAAAACGACTGAGGTTGTTGAACCAACGTCGGACCTGTTCGTACGTGTACATGTCGAGGAGTACAGATTCGCCATCGATGAAGAATAACTCGACAGCGGACCGTTGCAGTAGATGCCGTCGAGCGTGAACTTCGCAGAGCTCGGACAGCGGCCACTGCATGAAATGTTCCCGCGATGCATTCACACCTGCCAAGTAAGCGATGGCATTGTCATATTTGGCAAACGTCTCGGGAGACAGTTCCTTGGACTTAAATCTGCCAGCATTAATAGATTCGTCCACAGGCTCGGCTGCATGCTGGGTCTTCAACAATTCTTGCCGCGCTCCGACATACAACTTGTGTTCGATTCGTTCGAGCACTTTTTCAACGTACTGTGATTGAGCCGTGTCTTTGCATCTAGCAAAAGCGACAAAGCGAATGTGACTGTCTGTCACTTCAAGGTTGCCCTGGATGGGCGCTGACCCCGCGTGAATTAGATCACACTCCACTGAAAGTTTTCTTGTCGTCTCACGTGCTCCACCATCGGTGCCAGACACCGAGAAAACTTGCGCATTGCGCTTCCGTATGAATCGGTCGAAAGCTTTGTGGTCTGAAAATTCTAGTCCTGCAAGTGAAGGATCCATGCTGGAGAATTTTCTCCCGCCAATATGGAGAACACCTCGACCATCACTTTGAATCATGGATGGTTGGTGTTCTCGCTTGTTAGTTGCAGCGCCTCCAACAGCATTCGACACAGCTTGCCCCACTGACTGGCCATGTTTCACGTTGTCAATAACGTTCTGGGCTGCCTTCATGAGCCCTCGAAATGTCGCGCCGATACCGGTTTGGGGAGTGCCAAGGGCCTTGGGGTTTGCCCCAGGGCCGCTTAAGACCACCACTTCCGCATCTGCATCCTCATCTTTCATGGGCTACGCAATTACAAGTCAAATACGTTAAACAGAGTTTCTTCCGCGCACGGCGTACGCACATCATTCGCATCAATACGCACCACCAAATCGTCGATGATGGCACTTGGGTCTAGTGTGCCGGGAACTTGCAGTTCACCTTGCCCGTTCAGGTGGTCATCTTCGTCGTCGTTGTCATCGTCACTCGGCATGACATCGGCTGAGCCAGCCCTCGGCTTTTCAGCTCTGGTAGTCGCTTCGTTGGGCGGAGTCTTTGGAGCAACCAGGTCCACTTCATCGTCATCACTGCCAGCGTCGCTGTCGCTCGACAGTGGAGGTGGGGGCAGGTCAAATTCGTCTGCATCGTGGTCATCACTTGTTTCTGGATCTTCAATTGCAATAATGTTGGCGTTTCGTCTAATAATCGCAGAAACGGCTTTACGCTTCTCTTCCGTACTGGGTGTGTCAGCTTTTTCGCCCTCGGGCTTGCTCGAGAAAAATGCGTCCTCGTCGAAGGTGGCGACTTGATTTGAGTCTGCCGACGAACCGGAATCGAGCCCGTCGCCGAAGACGAGCGCCGCTATGTCCGCCTGCACGAAAACATCAGAACTAAACATGAGTTGCGGCAACTACGCAGCCATTGCATGAAACAAGCAGTAGACCCACCGCGCTTTTTGACAACGCAATGCCGGATGCAAACGTGGGTTCAAAGCCGATGAGCGCCGGAGCATGCGTTTTGGAATTCCTAGCGGGCCGCAGCGATTGGATATGTGTAGTCACCTCGTTGCTGGCTCGATGTGGCCGTGCACTGCGGTCATAGCACGCATTGCGGGCACCACCGGTCCCACCCTTGACAGCACTGTCTAGTGACGGGTGTGGCAGCGTGAACCTATTCGACGCCACCGCTTTACCCAAAACTTTGCGTGCCGTTTGCGTGCGTGCCTTAGATCGTGGGGTGGAACATTGTGGACGAAGCCCGCTGCTGGGAATTGGTTCTTGTGGCGATTTGGGTGACTCTGTATCAGCTTTTTCAGCTTTCAGTTCCTCGTGATTCACAACACTTGCAGCGTGCCGCAACATCCAGTCTTCGTACGACCCTCCAATTCCACGCACCTCACCGTCTTTCGGCAGGAGCGGCAGACCTGCATGTAGCAATAAAGCAGTGGTGTAAATGCGACTCCCAACAGTCAGATAACTTCAATACCAACGTACCGTATCGGCACTCAGACGTGCCAGACGACCAGAGGCCACCGGGCATTCGATAACTATCCCACAATAGACAAGCCAGCTGCTTGGAATGATGCATCCACTTTCGACAAAGATGTTGACGCGATGAAACCCAAAAGTATCTGGCTTCGGCTTGCACAGTCCGAATCCGTGCGAGTGTGTTCTGTCGTACTTCGCGCTTGCGTGCTTCGTGCGTGGCAAGCCATTGTCGAAACTCCTCCAGCTCACTCTTGATAATTTCCATGCGTTTTGTCATTGCCGACTGCGCTCCGGCGAACGCCGGCTGCTTCATAACTGCCATCAACGACTGCATGTCCTTGAAACTAATTGCAACAAACCTTACTAACTGCTGTTGAAGGTATTTCGTGAGAGTGGTGTGTCGAGCTTGCCAGGATCGCAAGAGGCGGGTGCACAGTTGGGGGCACAACCATCGCAAGAGTTCGGCGATTCGCGCCGATGATGCTGTCACAGACTTGGAATGAGCGGATGAGTTGTACGTTGACTCTTCTTGGCCGTCCGAAGTTGTTGGGAAAAAAGTCTTGATCAAACTTGCGTAACGCTGCAAACTTGCACGCGTTCGAACGCAGTCATCAATTTCTTCAAGAGAAAGCTGAAACAACGACACCACGAAGTCGCCAGCTCCGCCGCAACGCCGCGATACTTTGCCACTCTTGGTTGCAGGCGTTGTCAGAGGTTCGGCATCGGGTGCCGGCTTATTGACCGCGGCTTCGGCATTGGTATTGGGTGCAGAATGATTTGTGGCAGCGTCACGTGCAGGCTGTGAGGTCGATAGGTATCGTGGCAGCTCCAGGAACGGGCTATTTTGACGCAAAAAAAGTAACAAATGCTCTTTGAAGATCCCTGTTCCGTACTTGAACAGCACAAGAATTAGGTGCCGGCGGGCTTGCGACCTACACCAAAAATGTCAGCATTTCGTCACAGCGCGTCGCAGCACCTCATAAACACCGTAATTCAACGTACAATACACCAGCCAATGCTTTGGCGCTTTCTTCATCATCAGGCTTTGTTGCAACCGTTTCTTGAGCTAGCACTCCAGTGAACACTTCATGCGCGACAATACTCGCTATGTTGATGGAGTTGGTGATGCAAACGTGGTGCAGTTTGGCTTTCAGCTGATCCAATTTTCGCTGCGGGTCATTGTCGCCCAGAACCAAACTAGACTTGAGTAATTCCGACACAGACTGTCGATCTTGCTCTGGTGGCTTCGGCGGTTCGAATGTCATATGAACAGCCAACAGTTGAGTGAGGAGCGTCTTGAAAAAGAATGATGTGAAAAACTGGATTTCAATATTCTGCTGAACATAGCTGATTGAGCTTGTGCCATCACGTGCTGTTGGCGACGCTTTGTAATGCCGAAGTTTTTGATGCTGAGCGTGGATTTCAGGAATTACAGTCGCAATACCGTTCAACGTCTTTTCCACAAACGTGGTTATTCCATCAACGGAACGACTATTGATGGACAAGATCACAATTGTGCGTGCGATAATGTGAAGCGCGTACTTCAACATCATTTTGCTACTTCCACGCAGATAATCGAAATCGGCAAGACCTGAACCGTCTTCCTCATCCAAGTGCCATCCACCTCCGTGATTGTGGGGCTCAGCCGGCACAGCGATCCTCAAGATTTTCAGCGACCACTGAGAAATGCGTACAATCCCGACGGTCAGCAAACTAAGCTCAGTGCTGCTGGCGCCATTGATGGCGAAACGCGACATGGCTTCGATTTGCAGGAGGTCGGAGGCATCAGCGAATGCCGCCGAATTCCACGAATCGTCAACAAATGGATTTTCGAGTCCACCAGGCGAGCCTTTGCTCTTTGTCTGTGACGGCTCTTTCGGGGTCTCGTGGTCTTCGCCGCCAATGTCATCATCTCCGGGATCCCGACACGACGTGAACTCTAGAACTTTGTTGGAAAGCTGAAACATTCTGAGAGCTTGAGCCAGTAGATAAAACGAATGCCACCTGCACGCGGAGTGCGTTTGAGTGAGGCCGGCGATTGACAGCCACAAGGGCAAGAATGACCGGTTCAACACCGTAATCTTGGGTGAGTTGACCGCACTTTGTTGGAACGAAGACCTGCAAAGGAGCGAAAAGATAGATGATGAATGAAAGTCGGGGCAGCTGCCAAAATGCAAGTGTTGCGTTTGTGTGTGTGAACTTACTTGTCCAAGAAAGAAAATCCGAATCGAGTACACAAAAAGTATGTAAAGCCTCCGACTCCTGCTGGTTTACCTTGAGCGGTGTTCATGCTCAATAATTCGCCGACAACACTCAGGCATCGGTGTAATAGCCGTGAAAATCCACGTCCCAGCCCAAACTCAAAGTTCTTCACTCCGGCTTCTTTGCTTGCGGCGTTGGTTGCTTGTGCTTGTGCGCGCGATTCCAAGTCGACTCGGAGTCCAGCCACCTTAGTACAACATGTCAGAGCTGCTCGACGTTGCGATTCCGAACCATGTTCCACCCAGAACTTGCGCAAGTGCGACAAGTGCTCGGCGTGCTTGGGCTTCTGTGCTGACACGAGCAAAATTTGCAATGATTTTGTAATCAAGTCCATGACCGTGTCTCGCTCGTCAACCTGAAAAGTAGGTCTGGCATGTGCAAAGCAAATCAGCGTCACAAAACACCGCCAAAACCATCTCGAACCATCTCGCGACAATCGTGGAACGTACGCATGACTGAGCGATCGCGCGCGGGCACGCTGCTTGACCACACCGATGCTGTCGTTGGGATAGCTTGCAAGTCCCACGTCCAGCAAACCGCATATCCAACCCAAGTCCTTGAGCTGAAACACGGCTCGCTGTGCGACCAGTTGCATGGCAGGAGTTATGTCCTCGTACCGCAGCAGTGGAAGGACTGCATGGTAAAGATGGGGTGTTCGCTGCGTATGCGGCATGAACCATGGAATGCCGCACAACTCAAGAACAAGTTCCATCAAATACGACTTCTCGTCGACCGGAACTAGTTTTTCCGATACGTGCAAGAATATATGATGGAAGGCGTCTGCGACTTTCGTATGCCCTTTGTTCTTTGCATGCCCCCGTTGGGATTTGCTCGCAGACGCAGCCGTGCCAGTGGATGCGACGGCAGCAGCCATGGTAGCAGAAGAGTGCGTCGGAGACGATATCGAAGTGTCTGCAGCATCATCATGTTTGTCGGGCATCGGGTGCTTCTCTACTTCTCGAGCAAGACGCGTGGGAGACAGGTTTGCGAGTTTGGCTGCTGCCACTTTAACGGCGCCTGCAGCAACAAGATCGGGGGATCCCTTCAAATCCGATCTCGCATACTGTGCAAAAAGCTACACGTTGCGGACAATGTTGTTAAGAGTCGTTCGAGACCATGTCAGTTACCAAAGACATGATCCAGCTTGGAGGCGCGCGGGTTCGGCACTCACCTGGGCGAAGAAGCGTGCAAACTCGGCACACAGGGCCACGCACTCGTTTCGGGCCTCTACGGCGTTCTGTCCGCCGGTTGCCAGGCCAACAAATCCATCGCCAGCTGGTTGCTTGGCAGACCAGGACGCCAAAACTGCACGGAACCTTGTGGTGATCCCCTGACCACGGAACCACCGGCGTATTGCCTAGTGCAGCAAGGCAGACAACTTAAATTCCGCGACATATCACGAGTGCAAGGAAACGACTGTGCGTGTTGGTGATGAACATACCTGGAGAAGCATGATCACGGTGACACAGCCCTGGTGGAAATACTTCGGTCCACGGTCACTAGTCGAGTGTCTCGACAAGTGGAGGACAGTCCTCTTCGCCTGAAGGGATGCGCGATCCCATACGCTGAGGTCGAAGAACAATGCTTGCGCTGCCCGTCGATGCTCGGCCTGGCGCATGGGAACACCGACGCGGTCACGCACGGCACTCGACCCTGCAACACGTGCATTGACGCTGACGTACATGGACCACTTTCACACTGTTCACAACAAGCTTGGCGGCATTGACGACTTCAACTCCAACACCGTGCCGGCGCCGAATGGCCGTTGCGATGACAGCAGCCCTGTTCAGCCCACGTGAGTGCACCACACAGCATAACAACGATGACGACGGAACAACGCACGACAGAACAACGTGACATCGACACAGAAATCCACGCACCCGTCGCTGGCAACAAAAGCGCGGTGCATAGAAGCTGAGGTTTTGACTAAGAACGCGATGGTGGAGATGACTGAGGCGAACTCTGCCGCCGAGAGCGTGGGCTTTAGCGGGTTCACGAACTCCCTGCGACGGGGAGCCCAATGCAGAGGGCGCAGTTCGGTGTCGAATACACTTGAAGCAAATGTTGAACTATTTTGGCTCAGAACACCGGACACTTCGTGTTTGACCTCTCGCTCTTCGTTCTCATTAGAGAATGCTGGCTTTGGCTGGGACGGGGCTCTCTGATCTGATGCGGCACTTTCGGAACGCGAGCGAGACTTCGAGGTTGGGGATTCCACCTTGATTGAGTGGGCCTCAAGTTGGTCGTTGCGACCGTCCTCGTCGAGGACAGGCGGCGCCAACAATGTTAGCAAGTCCGTTAAGCCCCCACAAGCAAAGACGGCCTGGCAAAACATAAGTTCAGGCACACATGAGAATGACGCGGATGGTCGAGTCAGTGTGGCCATGCGGCGAGTTGCAAACGCGCACAATCGCAGCAGCTATCGCTGACCTGAGGAAGCGGAGTCAGGTGGCATGCCTGGTAATAGTAAACCACAGCTGGCCCAACATCGCGGGCGCCGCCCCCGGCATCGGGGCAGTTTTGAACGTGTTGCCAGTACGATGGGGCGTAAAAGTCATCGTCCTCTTCAGTCGTCTCGTCGACTTGCTGCTGGTAATAGTGCCGCTGAGCGCGGGCGTCGGCAAGGCACGAAGGGTCAAAACGACATTGGTACGCGGAGAGCGGCGGGCCTCCATAACCAATCCCACACAACAGGGCATGACCACGATGGGCCAGTGCCTGCACTTCACGGAGGGCGAGATTTTTGTTGAAAACGGCGAACGGGCCAATGCGTCCCCGCAACGAATGCAGAGGCGCATCGGATCGTGAGTCGACGAGAGCGGCTTTGGCTGACTCGCGGTCGCATATTGACGCAACTACTCCTGCAACGAACGCCTTTGAAATCTTCGTGCTGTCCCAGCTGGGGTAACTGAGCGGGCCCTCGGCCACGACCAACCCGTCAAGATAGACTTCGGCAGTTGGCCGCCCGACACGGGGTTTCTTGTGGGTGATTACGATTTGATGCCATTGACCACACGACAAGGGGAACTTTGAATCGGAGCGCAACCTGCCGGCTTGATAATGATCGATTTTGTCAAAGTCGCGGTTGAAGATCTTGATTCCTCGTAAAGCGTCACCGATACCGCCGTGGGCATTGTAAACGGTGTACACCAATGCCCCTGCTTCTCGCACAAGCTCGAAACCTGCCCCGGCGTCAGTTCTCACCTTGAAAATGCACTCCCGCAACTTTCGGCGCTCCGCCACGACGGCCAAACCGCCCCGATGGGACACCTGCCCTGAGTGGCCGATATGACCACGTTTCTGTTTGGGGGCGGCTACCTTGGGTGCGGACTGTGACGAGTCGTCCAAGTTCACCCAAATGGCGCAGCTGAAGCCTTGCTTCGGCCAAGTCATCTTGGGCAGGATGATGCCGCGACCCAACTTCTCGTACTCGTCGTTAGCGTTCATCATAGCGTGCACGTACGTGGCCGGGAGGGGGTCGAGAAAGGCAGACGGGGTCCTTGGAGACATTCGCTGACCTGCAGAGTTATTGTCCGCGCCTGAATGCTGCGTTGCGAGAGTGGGTCTGTATTTTAGCTTCGAAGATACCACGGCAAACATGCTGATGATTTCGTTTTCAATCACGCTCGCCAGCGGGCGTCTGTTGTCAGTTACGGCCTCGTGTGCCAGCTCCACAGACACCTCGCACCAGCAGAAGCGAAGCATCTTGTACAGCTGCGACAGGATGCCAACAGGCACCGTCCACTCGAAGAATGCCTTCAACACCGCGAAGCATCGTCCGATGATGGTGACAGCTGTGTAATAGTCCTCACCCTCCCTTCGTGCTGGCAGTAGCGGTGTGATGTGATTAAGCACCTCGTCTAGGCAGTTTGTGTGCCTCGCCAGAATATCAATGTTGCTTGGGTTCGCCAGTGGTTCCAGCACAGCGTTCAAAGCACTCGTGAATACCGTTTCAGATACAGAGAAGTCCGGCGCTCCTTCGACGATCGGGTGGCCTTCGATGGCGACAAGGATCAGCCGCTTGTACGCTTCTGGATTCAAGATGAGTCCGTGACTCGGCACCAAATCATACTCTTCATCCTGAACTGAATTCATGTCTGCAGCAGGAGGCACTGCCGAAACAAAGGCGGCTTGCAGTTCCTCTCAAACAAACGTCATCGCTGTCTCCAGGGCGCAGCGGTGGAATGCGCCGTCCACGCGGCGTCTGAACAAAGAGTGCGGCAAAAAAAGACGCGGAATACACGGCCAATTGATGGCGACGGGCGTACAAGAAGCCTTTCTGGATGGTGCCGACCGACGCAAGCACCAAGCACGACCGAAGCTACTCGGCGCATGCGCCGCGGGCACAACACGTGGAGTTGCGACCAACAGTCCAAGTCTGCATTCGGGAGTGTGTGAGTCACTTCATAGCAGTATTCTAAGCCAGGCATAGGGACGTCACCAAAAGCAAGCGAGCGTAGACAGCTCCGTACTGTCGACATCCGCAGTTAGGTCAGAACGTAATTCCACAGCGACAGCGACGGCGACAACGACGACGACGACAACCACAACAACAGAACGACAACAACTCGAAGTTCTGTGTCGTAAATTGCAGTCCATCATCCTTCGCCCACCGTCCATTTGCCCACCGTCCATCGCCCACCACACCACACCACACCACCCACCGCCCACCGCCCACCGTCCATCGTCCGTTGTCGACTTCATCGTCCGTCGTCCGTCCATCGTCCATCGTCCATTGTCCATTGTCCGCCGTCCGCCGTCCGCCGTCCACCGTCGACTTCACTACGTCGTCGTCGTCGTCGCCATTTCGTTCTTTCTTTAGTGTGCAGCCTTCGAACTTCGAACTGCGAACTGCGAACATCGAACATCGAACATCGAACTTCGCACTTCGAACTTCGAACGACGACAGAGAATGAAGGGAAGGAAGGAAGGAAGGATTGCATTGTTTGTTGGCACACACACAGTCACTCACTCACTCACAGTCAGTCACTGTCACTCACTGTCACTCACTGAGTCCAACACTGCCGCTGAGAGACGCTGACAGAGAGAGAGAGAGAGTGACTGTGGGCGGTCGACTGAATGACTTTCATTCATTCATTCATTCATTCACCCTTTCTCCCACTCTCACTCACTCTCACTCACTCACTCACCGTCAACCACTGACTGTGCCGCGAGCAAAGTGGAGTAATACCTTTATTATGCTCCGCTCTGACCGCTGTACACATTATCGCTCATTATAAGTCGTTTGTCGTTGTTGTGCAACCGCTGGTTGTGGGCAGTGAGGTGTGCTATGAATATTAAGTACCCGCTTTGTATCCACACTGTGAGTGCGCGGTGCTGCTCCAGTAGAAACGTGTAATTACACGTTCTTGAACCTACAAACGTGTAATTACAGATGCATTGGAGATAATTACACGTTTGAACGTGTAATTACACACTTTAAACGTGTAATTACACGCGATCCAACGAACGTCCAACGCTTTCGTCGGCGTTCGGATCTTGTCGCTCGACGGCGAGAGCTGCGAACTGTAAATAGTTACTGTACACTTGAATGAACTTTAGTATAAAGTGAATTGTCGCCTACATTAGGTGTAATCAATTTTGAAGAATAATGTACTTCAATGTGCAGTACCATGAAATGGATTTAGTGATTGACCGACTGTATGTTGGTGTTGCCGTTGTCGTTGTCGTCGTTGAAATCGTTGGTTCGTTGCGTCGTTGCCATCGTTGGTTCGTTGCCATCGTTGGTTCGTTGCCATCGTTCCTTCGTTGGTTCGTTGCCATCGTTCCTTCGCTGGTTCGTTGCCATCGTTCCATCGTTCCTTCGTTCCTTCGTTCCTTCGCTCCGTTCCTTTGTTCCTTCCTTCCTTCGTGCCTTCGCTCCGTTCTGTGTCGTCATTCGGTCCCTCGCGCACTGATCCTTGGTTGCATTCGCCCACTGAGCCTTTCGTTCAAGCGTTTTCGTTGATAGCGTTGTCCAGCGTGCCAGGCATCGATTGTTCATGCGTCAAGCAAGCGCAACCCAGTGTTGTGGTGACAAGTGACTGCGTAATAACTTTCATGAAGAGAGTGGTTATTGGCAACTGCGTTGGCTGTGTGGTGGCGGGTGCGTGATCGTTCTGGGAAGGCCAGAGTCGTGGGGGCACCGCAGCAACGGGATCCAACTGGCTTTTGGCAATCTGGTGGCAGCATCACTCCGGAGACAGAGAACGACCCATGGTTCTGAGACAAAAGTGTGCTCGGGTTTCTCACAACAATATATTTTTGCAGGGCGCTGCAGCGTCGGCCAGCAACTTGTGCCTGCGCGTGACGGAAGTCCGAGCCGTTGCGGAGCTTTGTGGTGCGTCCCTTGCTGTACGAAGGGGCACAACCCGCGTAAGCAGTCATGGGAGCCGGACCTTCAGTGCAAACCCGTCTCGACCACGTGTTGGCTGTCGCGGCGCGTGTTATCGAGCAACACAAACGGGCTCCCTACTCAGCTCACGCGGGTTACTTCGTGCCGCCCAGACATGCTCCGGACTTCTGGGACAGCACGCGAGAGAGGAGCTCAGCGGAGATCTTCCGGCTGCGGTGCATTATTCATGAGCTGCATGACGTGTGCAGCCAAATTATTGCGCACACACGGTCGGTGCAAATTGGTGCAACAAGAGGCCCAGGTACTTTCTTGAGCCCGCACGCGTTTCACTGCGTCGTCCGTGAAACGGAGGCGGAGCAACAGCGTCAACGAGAGATCAAGCGACGTCGTGCTCGAGCCTACGGGGGCGCAGACGGCCAATATTTTGGGGATTCCGACTCGGACCTGGAACCCAGAACGTTTACGTCAGTTAGATCTGTTGGCTTGATCTCGTTGTTTTGCTGTCTTTGCATCCGTCGCGCAAACTGTTGAACCCTACCTAAATGCTGTGTTGCCCTTGTTGCTGCTGCTGCTGCTGCTGCTGCTGCTGTTGTCGTTGTCGTTGTTTCATTTTCAGAAATCAACAGCAGAACGTTGGTGTGCAGCAGCTTCTAGATGGCTCCGTCCCACTGCTTTCGCTGTCGCAGCAGGCCGCACTCCAACGTCAGGAACAACGACTGCGCGATTCGCATCGTCAGGAACAGCATCGGCATCAACGCCGAATGGACGGCAGCCACAGACGCGCAGATCACGGTTCACACTCGCACTCACGAAGCAAGCGCAGGCGCCGCCGCGATGAGAAGCGTCGATTGCTACTGGATTATTTGCAAGGACTCGAGGACCGACTGCTGCACCAGCAGCAAAATGATGAGTTCGTCGAAGCCATCGATCGAGGCGACGTCGCTGGCACTGGCGTCACCCGCGACAGCCCCAGGGCGAGGTCTCCACTCGTTGACCTCTCCATGTCCAGGGTGCAAGATGCCACCACATCACCAATGAGTATCCATCACATCTCGACGAGTCCGCGGCGAACAACTCTTGGACAAAGTTCGACGTTGCAGGCGTATCAACGAACAGCTAACTTGTTGAAGGACCGATTCACACAGTCTCGGGCAGGAACGATGGCCGCGTATGACTCATACCGTCCAGCATACACTGATGGCAAGCGTGGTGGCTTGGTGGTGCGTTGGATGTGCTTTTGTGCAATCGTGTCGCACGACTCTTTGTTTATGACCTCGTCCGAAGTTTGTGACGATTCACTCGTGCCATGTCCTCAATGCTTCAACAGGCCGGAGCAGAAGGTCGCTGGCGCGACTCGCTTCGGTCACCAAAGCCGCAATCCCTGCCGACAACAGCTCGACGCCCAACGCCTCGGCCTCATTATCCCAGCACCGTGCAGCTTCGACGGCCCCAGACGTTAGCCAGTGACTTCGACGTTGATGATCTCATTCGTCAACCGGATCCTGCCCCGCATCAGGGAGCGGACGACGGTAAGTTTATGTCTTGCACCCGCTTTGCAGACCCAGCCACGGTCTCAAGCCAGGTGTTTGTTCCGCTGCCCAGATCGTTTGGAGGAGCTGCAACACAAGATCGAGCAACTCTCTAACAGTATTTCTCAGATCCACGAACAAGGTTTGCAAACTTGAACGTGTTGTGCAAAGTTGTTATTGCGCCGACTGTTCACCCGCGTTTCCGTCAGCAGGAAAAGCTGCAGCTCCCCAGCCATCCACCAGCATTCAGCAGCTGAGGGAATTGCTCGAAGACTCGTCGAGCGACGAAATGTCGCTTGGCGAAGAGCTTACGCCGCGCACACCAACGACGCAACGCCACGAGCCACCCAAAGACGCAACTTCGCCACCCGTTTTTCGACAATCTTCTGCCGGTGCGGCCGATGTGCCGACATCATCGCAAAAAAATGCTTCTTTCGCTGTCGACGAGAGGGTCGAAGTTGATTACAAAGGAAACGGTGCATTCTACCCGGCGAGAATTGCCGCCTGCACGTCGACAGGAACGTTCGACATCGTTTTCGACGACGGTGACCGCGAGGACAACGTTCCGGCATCCCGAATCCGCAAGCCCAATGCGGCTAGTGCAACGCCCGCAGTTGACCAGACGCCCGAAGCACCCCTCCCACCCAAAAGTGACGACACTATGTCCAGAACCGAGCGTGGTTTAACGAAAGGTCAGGACGTCGAAGGAAACTTCGGTGGAAAGGGCAAATGGTACGCTGGGATCATCGAAAGCTGCCACGACGATGGCACTTTCGACATCCTTTATGCCGATGGCGATCGTGAGCGCGGCGTTGCGCAGATCAACATCCGCGCCGCAGTGGACACTTCTCGAGACAGCCACAACACGGCTGCTGGCGAAACTGCCGGCGATACCACGTCACCTTTCGTTGAGGGCGAGCATGTTGAAGTCGACTACCAAGGAAGTGGCAATTGGTACAGTGGCAAGATTGCTGCCGTCCGCAGTTCCGGGAAATACGACATTGCCTATGACGACGGGGACTCCGAGGTTGGAGTGGCAGCGACTCGAATCCGCCGGTGTGCTACCAAAAGTGATGGTGCCCAAGGGTTGAAACCCGAAGCTACCCCCGTCAACGTTACTCAGACCGACAACTCCTTCCGGGTGGGGCAGGAAGTTGAGGGAAATTATGGTGGGAAAGGTAAATGGTACAAAGGAAAAATTGAGTCATCCAACCCCAATGGCACTTTCGACATTGTGTACAACGACGGGGATCGTGAACGAGGTGTGGCCAAGGAGCACATTCGCCTGGAAGGAGGGGAGGTGCCGCGCCAAGCCTCGAGTAGCAATGTAGCAGCGGATAGTAGTTCTCCATTGTTTTCCGAAGGACAGCGTGTTGAAGTGGACTATCAAGGTAGTGGTAAGTGGTATGGTGGTAAAATCGCTGCAACTCGCAGTAGCGGAAAATACGATATCGCTTACGATGATGGCGACTCAGAGGTCGGAGTGCCTGCTACACGTATCCGAAACATCGACGCCGACGCAAGTGATTCCACGCAAACGGATGTCGCTCCTGTCGCCAACGACCACGAGCCGTCGTCATCCTCACACTTCCATGAAGGACAGGAAGTCGAAGGCAATTACGGAGGAAAGGGGAAGTGGTACAAGGGCAAGATTGAGGCGTGTCATGGCAACAACTCATTCGATATCTTGTATGCGGACGGTGACCGTGAAAGAGGAGTGAAGGCTGAGAACATTCGCTCTGCTTCAAATCAGGCCGCGGCAAGTGCTCCGACTGCCGCGAATGCCAACGCAGAGACTGCAAACTCGCAATCGACACAGCGCATGCCGGCGTTCACAGAGGGCCAACAGATTGAAGCCAACTACCAGGGCTCTGGCAAGTGGTACAGCGGCAAGGTTGCTGCTGTTCGTAGTTCAGGAACCTACGACATCACGTACGACGATGGTGATTCGGAAACCGCGGTGCGGCCAGAGAACTTGCGTGATGCCGGTGGTACTGTTTCCAGTGTGCCTGTGGGTGGTGACACCTCGGCGGGCTTCACTCTCGATGAACCAGTTGACGCCGATTACGGTGGCAAAGGGAAGTGGTACCCGGGCCGGATTGCCAAAATCAACAAGGACAACGGAACTTACGACATTTTGTATGATGATGGTGACCGCGAGCGCGGTGTGCCCGGAAACAGGATTCGCAGCCGTAACGACGGTGGCGGAGGTGGCGATTCTGACACAACCGCAGACGCCCCGGCCTCGCTGTCTCGTGGAGGCCGCAGTCAGTCCAACAACAGCGACAGCGACACAGACATGCCACCGATGTCTCGGTTCTCGAAAGGCGATCACATTGAAGGGAATTTCAATGGCGCTGGCAAATGGTATGGTGGCACGATTTCGAATGTGCGAAGTAACGGAACATACGACATCCGTTATGACGACGGTGATTCTGAGGTGGCCGTGCCACAGGACCGAATTCGTTGATTGTCTCCACAGCTGAGGTTTGAACTTGTACCCACAGGAAAGTCAATGTACTTCACGAAACACTTGAGACGCGTGGTCCATGCATGCATAACGAGCTTTATGAAAACACTAGTCAAATTGCAACAACCTACCCAGTCAAGATTTAGTTCACTCGCGCTGTGCTCGGGCGGAAGACCTTCAAGTCGTCCCAGAATTGCTTGGCTGTCACATTGTCAGTGTAATTCAGTCCACTTGCTGTCCACATTCCCACGCCCAATGCGCCTACGTTCCGCGCAAGTTCGTACTTCATGCGCAGACTTCGTGAGTTGTCGAAGTCGACCCGGTGCAACGCCCCACTGATGTCATTGTACCCGAAGTATGGTGTCGACGAGTTGTCTAACCAAAGTTCACCAGTGGCGGATTGTGCCAGTAATGACTGTATTTGCGGGGAGCTCACTTGCACTGCGGATGTGACATGGCATTCGTTCAGATTGGTGCTTCCAGGCGCACACGTGTAGTCGTATCCATACCACGGAAATGCCAGCACCAGCTTGTCGGCTGGCACAGATAAGTTCGCAAAGCAGTCAACGCCCGCGGACACGACGGGCAGAGCGGCGTTGGCAAAGAAGCAAGTCGAGCACGGCACACTATCTCCACCACCGCAACAGTAGGCCCCGGCAGGACCGGGCCCGTCCTCGTTGTAGCCTGCTTCTCCGCATCCTGTTTGCTTCGTTGCCATCCAGTAGCCCTTGAAATCCGAGCACCAGCCATCGGCACACATGCTAAAACCGTTGATGTCGTCTTTGCTGCACAGGCCCTTAAAATTCGCATCCACACACGCTTGCTCCGCGACAGAGCGGTTTTCGTAGATATACACTGGTGTAGTGCGTGGGAGAAAGTGCTGGTCGGCTCCAACAGCTGCGTGAGCGTCGTTGGAGTCGTAGTCCATGACTACAAGAAAGTCCAGTGCGTCTGCCAACCCTTTGAAGTCATAGTTGCGCCCATACTGCTGGCCGCACCCCTCCTGCACCAACCCCTCCGACGGGACGTCGAAGGTGACATGGGAGTGTGGGTTAACAGCGTGCATGGCGTCGGCAGCGCGCTTGGCGATTGCAGTCAGTGCTGCGATATCGTCGGGATCCGACGCTGCATATTCGATGTCGATGTTGAAGCCGTCAGCGAACGAAGATATAACCTTTGTTACTGATTGGTTTACCCAATCATCGACAGCAGTTTCGTTGCGCCATTGGTCAGTCGTCAGTCCACCACTTCCAAAGGTAACACGTGCTCCGTTGGCATGTGCGTGACACAATAGGTTTGGGTCGAGTTCACCAAAAACGCAGATAGTGGTGATGAGTGACCAGTCGTAGTACTTCCAATTTTCAGTGCCCGTGGTGTGGAAAGCGTAAACGTTTTCTGGTCCGGTCCGTGTCACCGGATCACAGAGCGACGGTTCAGTGCACGGGCAGTCAGCGCCCATGGCTGACACCGTGCTTGCGATTAAAGCTCCAAACGCGAGGCTGCCGGCCTTCGCCATGCTCATTTTCACCAGTAGAAGCACTGGTACTTGGCCCACGACACGGTACAAACGTTGTAGTTGCTCGAGGACACGTTCTTTTTTCCTGTTTTTATTTCGCCTCCGTTCTTGGTGTTGCTGGTGACTACCGCGTACTAGATTTACTCGAGCATCTTGTTGTGTTCGCGTTCCCTCTTTCCATGCTCCGCTCTTGTTCCCAGGACGCCAACATGTTTCCCGGAACCACGCACTGCCAACGCCGCCCCCGCCACCACGAACGTCAATGACAAGACCGCCGCCAAACACAGTGGGTCTGTCTGGCACCATGGGGGCGGTGATAACTCCAACGGCAGTCCGACGATTTGTCGACGACAACGAAGATGGACGACACGGCAACGATGACGACGACGGAACGGCGGCGACGACGACGACGGAGCAACGACGACGACGGCGGAGCAACGACGACGACGACGGAACAACGACGACGAAAGCGACGACGAAAGACGACGAACGCGACAACGAAAGACGACGACGACGACGAAAGACGACGACGACGACGACGACGGCGAAAGATGACGACGATGACGACTACGACGAAAGACGACGACAATTTGCTTCCATGCGTTCGTTTTGTTTCGACGTTGTTGTCAGTGTTGTCACCACTTCACTCACCTGGGACGTAAGTAATCGCTGACGTGAAGCCACTTTCAGGATTCGTGCTTGGGTTCTTTAGTTGTTTGCGGAGTACGCTGTGTGGTCGTGACGTTGTGCAAGAAAAGAAGAAGCACATCAGTTGGACTACCTCGTGAGAGAACAGTCCGACGGGCGCACATCGGCTTGGAGGAAGTATGCAGGCTTAAACATGCAAGGTCACGCCTTCTCGTTCTGGAGTGCTGTAGCAACGTTAAATTAAGGACACTTGTTGGACGCGGTGGGTCATTTGGCCGGGTGGTGTCTGCTGGTAACACGTGTGTTCGATGCGTGCAAACACCAACTAAAATATCGTTACTTTTTCTCTCTCCTTTTCTGTTCTTCCATCATGAAACTCGTCGCCGCAACTCTTCTGGCCCTCGCTGGCTCCGCAACCGCTGCAGCTGCAGTCTCCTCGGCCGAGTCGGCGCAAGACGTCACCCTCCCGCGCCGCTCCCTTGCAGAAGTAGTCCATCTGCCGGGCGACGATGCTATCTGCGACCCCAATGTCAAGCAGTACTCTGGGTACTTCAAGCTCCGAACTGGTGGTTTGCTGAGCAAGAACTACTTTTACTGGTTCTTCGAGTCTCGCAACGAGCCTTCCACTGATCCGCTCGTCCTGTGGCTGACCGGGGGTCCCGGGTGCTCGTCGGAAGTCGCCCTCTTCGGTGAAAACGGTCCGTGCTCAACGGATGGTGAAAACACCACGATCAACCCTTACAGCTGGAACAGCAAAGCCAACTTGCTGTATGTTGACCAACCCACCGGCACCGGTTTCAGCTACGGGTTAGGCATGGACCACGACGAGGCGCAGGTGGCCGCTGACATGTACGATTTCCTTCAGCAGTTCTTGGCTGAACACAAGGAGTACCAGGCCAATGACTTTTTCGCGTTCGGCGAGAGCTACGCCGGGCATTACATTCCCGCGGTCACTCACCAAATTTGGCAAAACAACCAAGATCTACCCTCCGGAGACGTGACCATCAACCTCAAGGGCACGGCGGTCGGCAACGGGTTGACAGACCCCGAAATTCAGTACAAGTATTACCCTGAGATGGCAGTGTCAACCAACGACCACAAGCCGGCGATCGGCAAGGCTGAGGCAGCGCTCATGGAAGCCGCCGTGGGACCATGTGTCGAGGCCATCCACGGCTGCCAGACCAACTCATCGGATTGCCTCGTTGCTACGGAGGTGTGCAACGCGGGACTCCTCATCCCTTACCAGTTGACAGGACTCAATCCGTACGTCTCTGCATTGACCGATGCCCCTTCTCTTTACGGGTGAGTAGTTCGGCTTACTTGTGGTTTGATTCGTGTTCTAAAAATGCAGATACGACATGCGCGAAAAGTGCCAAGTACCTCCATTGTGCTACGATTTCAGCAACGTGGGCAAATACTTGGCACAGCCCGACGTTATCTCGTACCTTGGAGTTTCCGGACATAAATGGACCGACTGCAACCACGCCGTCGCTGTTGAGTTCGAACTTGCAGGGGATTGGATGCACAACTACCAACAGCAGATTCCAGATCAACTGGCCTCCGATATTCGTGTACTGCTGTACGTCATTACTGCATGCTTGTGCCTGACTTTGTACTTCGATGTCGTACTCCCGCTGCTGCTGGCATCACTTACATGGTTGAATCCTACCGGGGCTTGTTGCAGGTACGCCGGCGACCAGGATTACATCTGCAATTGGCTGGGAAACCAAGCATGGACTCTGGCAATGGACTGGCCGCACAAGGATGACTTCAACAACGCGTCTTTCGACAACTACACTGCACCAAATGCAACTGCGCCGCTGGGCCAGCTGCGATCGAGCAACGGACTGTCTTTCTTGAGGGTGCGTGTGTGTTGTGCTGGCGTGCAGTTGTCGGAATGTGTTTTGCTAACTTGTTGTGCTCGCCTTCCCTTTCTACCGCTCTGGCTGTCGTTAGGTGTATGATGCAGGTCACATGGTGCCACGCGACCAACCGTCAAACGCCTTGGACATGTTGAATGCATTTCTTGCCGGCGATATTTAAGAGTGCAGCGTCAGCATCAGCTGGGTCACACACCACTTGCTTGTTGACGACATGTGGCAGTAATTTTTCATTTGAATTCATAATTTTTGAACACATTAGCTGCGTGCAACCTCAAAGTTGAGACCTTATTTTGGGCGGATCTGTAGGGCACAGGGAAGCCGTGACAGGAGCACCACCGCTCAACGTAACGAGCACGCAGTTTACTTGCTTTGCTGCACTGAACCTCCTGCGTCGATTATTGCGTTGGTATGCCGCCATATTGCCTGCATCGCCACAGCCACAACGGCACTCAACACTCACACAGGGAGCAAAGAAAAATAACTTGCAGTTGACAAACCGTTCGTGCGGCTTCATGGTCAGCAGCGACACTTGTGATTGGCAGTCCATATTGGTTGAGGATACGGAAAGAACCGCGTTCTTCTTCGCTGAGGGGGGCCGTGAGACCACGCACCATGTACTCTCCGCAGTCACTCTACCCGGCAACACAGGCACAAGAACAGTGAGGTTCACACAGGTGACAAAAGACACTCAGCTGTTGACAGACACGCTTGCTTCGTTGACATGCCAAACCCACTTACCGCCTTGCGCCCGAATAGCTGCGACACGCGTATGATCCACCGCACCACAGTCGGCATCTCAGCGCCCCAACGAGAAGCCACAAATCCTGGAGCGGCGTGCATGAACGTAATGTTGTTGCCATTTTTAGCATTTTCCCGGCTCATTGAGTCCCAAATGATATCGTTGTAGAGTCCTGCACTGTTGGCGGCGTTCTTCACACCGTAACTTCCTCCTGAGAGCTCAGGGTCAGCCTCCCAGTTGGAGTACGTGCTATGGATTCCTCCGCTCAGGACAGAAAACACGCGCGCATCCTGACAAGACAAAAGGTAACCAGCAACATTAGCAGACTCTCACAAAGAACAACACATGATGTTTGTGCTGCCTTGTAGATCAGGAACAAAATGTCGGCTTTTGAACAAACATGACAAACGACCCGAAACGAACCGAAGAATGCGCGAGGGCAGGGAGAAGGTGTCGCGCGAAGGCGGCCCGGCTCCACACGTGCAGGGTCAGCTTTTGGTCGAGGCCGTCCTCAGTTGGAGTGAAACCCTGAATCGTGGCCATTCCTTGCGACAGCACAAGGTAGTCCAGAACAGGAGGTTCACTTGACGACGAAGGGAGCGCGGCTAAAATCTCCTTTGAGCAACGGTCGACGTCGCGAAGAGAGAAGCAGTCACACTGCACGAACGAGAACGTTCCGTCTTCGGAAACAGCGCGCATGCTCTCGACAACCTTCTCCGCGCGTTCCTTCGAGCGACCAACAATGGTGACGGATGCGTTTGCTTGCGCTAGACGAAGGGCGATACTTGCACCAATACCAGAGGTTCCGCCAACTACCACCGCTTGCTTCCCCGACAAACGGAGAGCCGCGTTTGCAGCACGTGCCGCCTCCATGTCTACAGGTTTGCGCCAGAATCCAACCCCAGCAACGGCCACAATACCAACGACGACTGCAACTCTACCAAAGCGGAAAGACATCCAACTCGCGACGTCGTGCCGCGTCAACAAACTGAACGACGGCGGACGGACGTGGAAATTGGGAGAGACAGAAGTTCGCCTCAAAATCTAAACACGAGAGTTGCGTGGCAATTACGGACCACTGCGTTGCACACGCTCACCAGGGGAGGGTGTGCATGTCTCCGAATTGTTGACTGTCACCGCATGTCATACATTCCAGGCCAGGCCAGGCCATGGCATGACATGGAGGATCGTCCCACACTATGCTTTACTCTTGCATTTTTCATCGCTTCTGGCACCAATCGGGTTGTCTGTGTCGCACGCAAGTTCCCAAAACGGTATGGCCATTGTTCTTGCGGCAGAACGGTCGCATCGCAGCATCGGCGCGCGCGTACACCCCGGCGTACCTCCCAGTTTCCTGTGTTTCCATCTCCCAATATTATATATACCTGCACGTCTGCCACGTCCGGCAATAAGACACCCTCACGTCTCCATCACGTCTTCCTTGCACTGCCACGGCGATGCCCACGACTTACGACGTCGTCCGACGACTGCGGCCGCCGCACTTTTGTGGAAGCAACAACGACGAAGCAACGACGACGAACGACGAACGACGAACGGCGATCGAACGACGAAGGCAGTCGAACATCAATCAATCACAGTTTTGATAGTACGCGGTACTGTACTTTGTACTAAAAGTACTGACACTTAGTTGTACTGAAAGTATTGTAGTAATGTACTAGTACTGATAAAGTTGGCGTTTGCGTTCTCTTCACCGTTGGTCGTTCGTTCGTTCGTTCGTTCGTTCGTTCGTTCGTTCGTTCGTTTTGGGGCGCAACCGTTGCAACGAACGAACGAACGACGAACGAACGAACAAAGAATCGAACAATCGAACGAACGAAAAGAACGAACGGAAAGAACGCAGCAACGAAGGAAGAAGGAAGGAAGGAAGGAAGGAAGGAAGGAAGGAAGGAAGGAAGGAAGGGAAGCGAATGAACGAAACGAAGATTTACAATGAATTACATCGAAGGGAAGCGAAGCGAATCGGAACGGCGAATCGGAACGGCGAATCGGCTGAGGGTGTTTCAAGAGGAGTTGAGTATCATAATATTCAGTGCTCCCTGAGTCGTTCGAACGGGCCTGTCGGACGAAATAGTCGACGGAAGCGAAGGGAGCGAAGGAGTGGACTCCAAGGAACGAATTGCGACATAGTCGAAGGAATGAAATAATTCGAAGGATTTGGGGGAGGTCAGGAAGCAAACTGTTTCGGATACATTTGAGAGTGAATTTCAGTGCAACGCCACTATTTTATTTTGATTACTCCCCAAAGGCTTAAAGAAAGGGCTTCGGTCACATGTGGCAACCGGGCGTTGGAGACCGATGGAAGAGTGCTCGCTGAATTTGCGATGTCTGTGATGCAGGAGTCGGCGGTAGCGCTCGCCTTCCTCCAGTCCAAATTTGAAACTCTTGAGATCAAGAAGCGGGTCGTATCGATCGGAAGAGACGCCTTCTGTGACATCACTATAGATGACCAGTCGGTGTCTGACCACCACTGCAGCATTGCCGTAATCGATGCCAACAAGGCGATACTTACGGACTTGGACACGAAGAGCGGGACATTTGTCGGCGACAAATGTGTGCGCGATGGTGAGCTCAACATCTATCCAGGTGACACCATCCGATTCGGCAATCATAAGAATTCGTTCTTGTTCACCATAAGCCCAACCGTCACCGAAGTGGAAAACCTGGCACCAGCCCCACTGCAGGTCCGCACAGAGCGCAGTCCACACGGCACTCGCCAACCACTGCAAGAGACAGTCACGCACCACCTGTTCGCGCCAAGCGAAAAGGTTGATGGTTGGGGACACCCGGCGCCCCAGGATCGGCAGTTTCCCACAATTGATCCAGGGACCAACTTGTTCGACGCGCGAAAAACCGATCACACGCATTCTGCTCCACTCGGAAGCGGAGGGCAACTCGAGCAAAAGAAATTGGAAGCCATGCAGAAGCTAATTGAGGATCAACGTACCATCTCGGAGTGGGAGAATGTGCAACAACGCCACACATTGCGCCAAATTAATCTGGCACTAGCACAGATGAGTGCGACAGCGGCAGCGCAAGCTGCAGCGGTCACTCAGACCTCCATCGGGCGTGGGCTCAATCCTGTGGCTCCCCACAACACGCACTTGGACCAAACTCACGTGGGTCTCAACAAGACAATGCCGCAGCAGCAGCAGCAGTTTCCTTGGCAGTCACCAAGCAACATTGCCCAGCCGCAAGACGTTTCGCGAAAGAGTGAAGCGCAATTCCCTCCTGCTCCCATTCAGACCCAGCGTCACAATGCAGTGCCGCAATTGTCTCCTCAACAGCAGCAGCAGCAGCAGCAGCAGCACACTCAAAATCGGATGCAGCAGCAGTCACAGCAGCCACAATCGCCTTCACGCTGGCCACAGAATAATCAACCAGCGCATCAGCAGCACCAACATTCTAACGGACAATTTGGTTTCCCGGACACGGGGCATCACGACTCGGTGCAGATGCAGTCACAGCCACTGTCACAGCGTCAGTTGCAATCAAGTCCTCAAATGACACAATTTCCCCAGTCACCGGGCAGGGGGCCAACTCAGCCACGACAACTTCAGCCTGAAGATTTTCAAGATCCTGTCGTACAGTGGCCTCAGCCGAAAAACCACAATGCAATGTCACAGCCACAATTCGTCGACCCCACTGGAACAATCAATTCTACGCAGCCAGAGTTCGATCCAGCGCAGGAACATTTTGCTGATCAACAGGCTGCATGGCAGGCACATCTGGATCAGCCGAGTCAATACGTGCAACAACCCTACCCATATCAAGAGCAGTATTCTCAATTTCACCCCAGCAATCAATGGCAACCTGCGCAACAGTTGGGCAACGCGACGTCACAGTTGTTGCCAGAGAAGTTGGCAACCAACAACGGATTGGCAGTCGGACTTAATCAATCGCGATCTGACGAGCCTAGCGACGCACGCACAGTGCTTCGCAGAATCGGACGGCTTCTCCTCGCCCGTCGTGTTCACGACTTGTCCTCCGCGTGGATTCGGTGGACTGCCCACATCGGGAGGTTGGATTTTCCTGAGCCACAACCAACGCCTGTGGTAGACTCCGAAGAGATTGTTAACACTAGGTCCGCTCTGTTTCAGACGCAAGAGCGCCTGATGGCAGCTCAATCCTTACTGCAACAGGCGAAACGGGCGGTTTTGAAGGGTCTGCTGCGGGCTAGGCATCGCGCTGTGTTGGCGAATGTCTTTTGGCGCCTGCGTCGAGAAGCAGAAGCCGGAAGATTGGAAAAACATGAGGAGAAAGTTCGAGCTCTGGGCGTGGCAGCGAAGCAAACTGTGGCACTGCACGTTTGGCGACGCGCCGCCAGCTCCACGGGCGATGCTCCCACACTAGACATCGTACTGGCAGCGTGGAGGTCAATCACGGTGCAGCGGAAGCGCGATCGTCGGTTGGTTGCGTCCGCAGCTCGTATCATGAATCGTCAGACAAGATCGAAAGTTTTCCGGGCATGGCAAGCATACTATCAGAAAGCCAAGCGTGAAAGACGGCTGTTGGCTCAAATGAAACGCCGGCGAGATCACGTGCGGTTGTCACGGAATTTTGTTGGCTGGCGCGAGGCGGCAAAGCACCTCAAACGACAAAAGATGCTGATCCACGATACGGTGGGAGAATTTCGACGGAAGTCTCCTGAGGTGGGTGTTACATGACTCGTGGTCGTGCGAGATGGCATCCACATTGCGCTGTCGAGTGGCTAACTTGTTATTGTGTCGATCGTCTAGGCGAAGTCTTTTGAGAGATGGAAAGGGACTTCACGGAAACGAGGGATGCTGCGTGTTGCCATCGAAAGGTTCTTGTTGCGCCCAAAAGCGGTTATGCGGCTTCGTCTGAAGCAGTGGAAAGAGTACACGCTTCGAAGCGGTGCTGCATCGCGCTTACACAATGTACTGTCTGTACATTGGCGATGGGCACTGCACCAATCGTTTTCAATTTGGGCCTGGGTGCGTAAAACTGTGCTACATGTCAAATTGTCTGCGTTTTGCCGTTCCTCTTTGTCGGATGTTTGCGATGTAGCTTGTTTCGCGATTCGGTGGTGGCGATGTCTGACGATATGCGTTTGTGCTCCTTAGGCCTCACAAGAGGTTAAGTCGCGGGAGGAGCAGGCCGCGGAGCGTCATCGTACTCATGCGGTTGACCGAATGGTTGACGTTTTGTCGACGATAGCCTTCCGATCGATTGGAGCTGCTTTTCATCGTTGGGTTCGGGTTGCACTGTGGGAGCTCGGTGCTGCACCCAAGCTGAAAGCTCTCGCACGATTAGATAGTCTTCTTGTGGTTGGTGAAGCACAACGCAACATCAGCAAGACGCATCGCGCATTTGATAAATGGAGAGAAGTGGCGAGAACAGAAAGAGAAAGGGAGCACGCGCTGCTGCACGGGGTTATCTGGCGGTCTCTGTCCACACGAGCTGTTCGTCTTCAAGCTCAGGTAATGCAGCTTCGATGACTCGCCTGTTGTATAATCTTGCGTGCCGAAGCTCATGGTGGGTGACACTTTGTGATTTGGATATTCGTGGACGTAGGGATGGATTCGGTGGACATCTTTTGTTGCCGAAACGACGATTCGACACACACACAAAAGCATTGACCAACTGTTGGAAATAAAAGCACAACTCGAGAGAAGAGTGAATGAAACCGAGGGGAAGATCTCATTGCTGCGCGATGAATTGATGGCGTCGGAGAACAAACTGGAAGCAATGGAGCAAGACTACGAAGAATTAGTCAGACACAGGAGCGAAGCACAAAAGTTGGCCATGACACATCTCAAGCAACACAACGAGCACGTGAGGACCAAAATGGCGGTACTAAGCAAGAAAAACGAGGCTTTTCGGGACGAAATATATCGACTACGGCGTATGTATGTCGAGTAACCCATTACACAGATCAGGTACATGCCGTCTTAAACATGAACACCGGCAAATAAAGGAACATTCCGATTTCGATCCATCAACAGATGTGGCAGCGACGCAGCAACGCACGTGTGGTCAACACCAGCATTGTTGCCGTGGCAGCGTCGGTCGGTGGCCGTTGAGTCCTGGATTGAGGACATCCGAGGGAAGAACGGCTTCCGGTTCGATGATGCCAGACTCAATTTTGCCCAGAATTGCTTTTGCACACGTCGTGAACAACGAGTCAATGTTTTCTCCAGTAAAGGCACTAGTTTCTAAAAAAGCGGCACCCTCGTCTTGTGCAAACTTACTGGCTTCAAGAAAAGGGACGCGTCTTTCCGAGCGGAGGTCGAGTTTGTTTCCAGCAAGCACAATGCAAATGTCGGGGCTGCCGAGCGTGCGCGAGTCCGTGCACCAATACTTCAAATGCTCGAAAGTCTCGCGCTCAGTGATGTCGTAGACGATGATCGCGCCCTGGGAATTTCTGTAGTAACTGTGGGTCACGGATCGAAATCGTTCGTGGCCTGCAGTGTCCCATATCTTGAGCTTCAGAGTCTTGCCAGCAACTGTGACCACCCTCGAGCGATACTCCACGCCAATGGTGTACTTCGAAGCACCTTGTCGCCTGCGGCCGTCAATGAAGTGATAGAGAATACAAGATTTCCCGCATCCTGTGTCGCCAATAAGGATCAACTTGAATACGTAGTCGATGTTACCAGCCTCAAGGTCGGTCGCCATTGCGACGTCCGCGAATGGTGAGCAGCTGGGCTACCCACCCCTCTCCGCAGCACGAGTAGCGGCTGAGTTGAAAGGTTACCTGCACATTGCAGCGAACACGTTCTCGAAGACGCGCAAGGGGTGGGGAATAAAACGCACTTCCCGCGCGAAAATTGTGAAAGGTACGAAACCAGGGCAGGCAAAAAAGTATTTGAATCCAGGGCAGGCAACGCAGGGACGAGGGTTGTCGTTCTTCTTCCTCTCCGCCTCGTGCCCACGTCGCGAGGAGCATCGCCGAGTGAATGCATGAATTCAATGAACTTTTTCTCGCTGCGCGTCCGTGGCCATGACGATGATGAGAGACGCATCATTCATTCGCAGTGGGGACCTTTCATTGCATTTCCATTGGCCATCCCTTCACCGTCACTGCTATCATCACCACCGCCATCGTCACCACTGTTGTCGTGAAGTCCGCTTCCGTCATCACAACGAACGACGGTCGACGGTCGACGGTCGACGGGAGCGACGTAGCGACGGCAGCGACGGTCGACGTCGCTGCCGTATCTTTCCCAGTGGTCGGTATATACCATGAAAGGGATATAAGGACAACGATAAGGGATATAAGAACACATATATACCTCTAAAGGTATTTAACATGGGCCCAAGGGAATTAAATACCTTGAATGGGATGTAAAACATAATATACCTCTTATGGGATTCTTACATTCCGAATAAGGGATATAACATCATGTAAATACCTAGATCGGTACATATAATTCTGTAAATACCATAATAGGTACACAACAACTGGTAAATACCACTTTTGGTACATAACATCATGTAAATACCAAAATTGGCATTTAAGGCCTCACCGCCCGCCAGTGCGTCGGCGGGGTACTCAATCAGTCGCCTCGGCCCGCACTCACGCCCACTAAAATACTCTCACTCGGTGGATCATTCAGTGCTCTTCGCACAAACTTCATATATTACCCAATCAACTCACTGAGTTCCCACAACCACCCACTAAAATCTCTCATTTCCAGAAATGTTTCTCAATAATTCAGTGAACTCCGCCTTCAGTGGCTGTACACAGAGTAGGGACTCAATCAGTCAGTCATGGTGGCGGCTATGCCCACTGAAAATCGTTTGCATGGACGTAGGAAGTGGAAGAAATGATATTGGCCGTAGGGACCAACGACGAACAACGAACAACGAACAACGACGACGACGATGGCCACAGCGTTGGCCACCACCAACAACGAACGACGAACGACGAACGACGAACGACGAACGACGAACGACGAACGACGAACGACGAACGACGAACG
>ENA-OWNT01001380-OWNT01001380.1-seawater-metagenome-genome-assembly--contig:-NODE-1380-length-31195-cov-7.116749_pt1 | contig 31195 bp, 30 predicted proteins | sample MGYA00238136_ERZ651165 | MGnify/ENA primary metagenome ERZ651165 (study PRJEB26861, sample SAMN08777766) | seawater metagenome | isolation source: coastal seawater | place: USA: Florida | collected...
GGGAGTCCACAAATCCGGGTAGACAAACATGGTCTCCTTCAATATGGTGAATATCTACGTCACTGGATTTCAATTCGTCAAAAACTCCAATTTTAAGAGTTTTTCCATCAGACACCAAAATGCCTCCGTTTTCAATGATGGGCAGTTGCTCATCCTTGAGCGCTCCCTTTAAAGGAAGCCCTGTCATGGGAAGTAATTGGGTGAATGGCCCTATTAAAAGTGGTTTGTTCATTTTAATATGTTTCAAATTCATTGAGATGGGGTGCATCCCAAGTCAGTTCTTTTTCTTTCATGACCGATTCCACCAAATCAATGATTTCTCGATTTTGAATGATTTCAATTCCTTTTTCAATGTCATCACTAAAAACACGGTCGTTCTCGGCAAAAGCAACCTTGGTTCTCAGGAAAGTATGGATTTCGTCCAACAGAACACCTGATTTTAAAGGTTTTCTGTACTCAAATGCCTGAGCTGAGGTCAGTAATTCGATGGCAAGGATTTTCTCTACGTTGTTAATGATATTGAGTGCCTTTCTACCGCTGATGGAACCCATGCTCACATGGTCTTCCTGCCCCAATGAGGTGGGAATGCTATCCGCACTGGCAGGGAAACACAAGCTTTTGTTCTCACTGGCCAAGGCAGCGGAAGTGTACTGCAAAATCATATAGCCTGAATTGATACCCGTATCGTGCATCAACAATTTGGGAACTCCAGGGCTGTTGCCTTCCAATGCAAGATAGATGCGTCGGTCAGAAATATTTCCAATTTCCGAAGCGGCCAAAGCGGCATAATCTAAAGCCATGGCCAAAGGCTGTCCGTGGAAATTACCACCGCTGATGGTAAGTTCATCATTGATAATGACAGGGTTATCGGTCACTGAGTTGAGTTCGATTTCCAAAAGCTCTTTCAAATGAAGCCAAGCATTGCGTGAGGCACCATGCACTTGGGGCATACAGCGGAGGGAGTAGGGGTCCTGCACCCGTTCACAATCAATATGGTCTTCCAAAATTTCTGAACCTTGGAGCAATGTTCTGATTCTACCTGCCACATGTTGGTTGCCTTTAAAAGGACGTAATTCATGCAACTCTTTGAAAAATGGTTTCATGGAGCCTTGCAATCCTTCGAGCATCATGGCGCCGATAATATCGGCATGGCGTAAACAATGTTGTAGTTTGTGAACGACCATCACTCCATGGGCGGCAATAAATTGGGTTCCATTGATCAATGCAAGCCCTTCTTTTGGGCCTAATTCCAATGGTTGTAATCCAGTTTGCTTAAAAAGTTCCTGGGTTGGGATGGTCTTTTCTTGGTATTCCACCTTACCTAAACCAATCAGTGGGAGGAACAGATGGGAGAGGGGAGCCAAATCCCCTGAAGCCCCAACCGAACCTTGAGAGGGAACTACGGGAATGGCATCGTTTTCCAAATGCCATAGCATGCGTTGCAGGGTGGTTTCGGCAATGCCTGAATAGCCTTTGGCCAAAGCATGGATTTTAAGAATCAGCATGATTTTAGCCAATTCGGTGGAAATGGGGTCTCCCACACCCACACTATGACTTTGCAGTATATTGGATTGAAGGATTTTAGTATCGGCTTTGGATATCTTGGTGTTGCATAAAGGACCAAAACCCGTGTTGATGCCATATACCGTATCGCCCTTTTCCACGATACGCTGCACCCGCTGGTAACTGGTATTTACATTTTTTAGGCATTCATCAGAGAAAATGCCTTTGATGGAACCTTTGGCCAAACCCAAAGCTATGCTTGCAGTTAAATGGTCCTCACCAAATTGAAATGTTCGGTCTATCGTCATGCTTTTAAATTAATTCACTAACTGATTATTCGTAATCAATCCTATTGATAAAAAGGTGTCAGGTCGAGCGCAGTCGAGACCTTATTTTTAGGGCAGTGAGTTCAATTACTTTCCGACTGCGCTCGAAGTGACAGCGTATGAAGATTGATTACTGTCAATCAAATTTACAGATTAGGTTTAATAATTGCCAATACTTATTTTTGTATTAATCGATAAGTATGAATTATCAAATAGAGCTTCGGCATTTCATTTATTTTTTGGCTGTGGCCGAAGAACTCCACTACAGAAAAGCAGCGGAAAGGTTGTTTATCTCCCAACCAGGTCTGAGTACGCAAATCAAACAGATGGAAGAGATATTGGGGACCCAACTTTTTGTAAGAGATAAAAAGAAGGTGAGTCTGACCCCCGCGGGAGAGTTTTTAAAAAAAGAGGTGGAGTTTATCCTGAACCATCTGGACCAAACCAAAAAGCATGTAAAACTTATTGGCGATGGACAATTGGGAGAGGTGCGCATTGGCTTTTTGGGTTCTGCCATGCAAAATGTGGTCCCCAATTTATTATTGGGATTGAAGGAGAAATATCCCACGGTACACACCACTTTGGAAGAACTGTCCAACCGGGCGCAGATCAATGCGATTTTGACCGATCGATTGGATTTGGGCTTTGTTCGATTGTCCCGCGTACCCAAGGGACTGGACGTAAAACCGGTTTTTGAGGATACCTTTTCCTTGGTGTTACCCGAGGAACACCCTTTGGAGGCAAAGCATTTTAAGAATATCAATCAGGTAGCGGATGAAGATTTTATCCTTTTTTCCCAAGACTACAGCCCAATGTATTACGATACGGTGCTGAGTATTTGTGAGGATAGCGGGTTTGTACCCCATGTTTCACACAAATCGGTACATGCACAGACCATTTTTAAACTGGTGGAAAATAAATTGGGGATTGCCATTGTGCCGACTACCCTTCAACATGGGTTTCAGATGAAGGTGAAGTTCATAGAAATGAAAAAAATAACACAACGCGCGGTGTTGAGCATGGTCTGGAAAACGGACAATAGAAATCCGGCGCTCCAAAAATGTATGGATTTGCTCATGAAATTATGATGGGAATCTTTTGGGAAGTACCTTTGGATTTCATCTTAAAGAATAGCTATGATTTTTGACTTGATAAAAGAACGGAGAAGTATTTTTCCTGCCCAGTATATTGATAAGCCCATCGCCAAGGAAACCCTGGAAAAAATCTTGGAAGCCGCTAATTGGGCTCCTACCCATAAAAAAACCGAACCTTGGCGCTTCAAGGTGTTGACAGGGGATAAGAAGCAAGAGTTGGGTGTTTTTCTTTCCAGTAAATATGAAGAAACGGACCCCAATCCAAAGCAAATAAAGATTAAAAAGCTACAATTTAATCCATCCAATTCGGGAGCGGTGATTGCCATTTGTATGCAACGGGACCCAAAAGAGAGCCTCCCGGAATGGGAAGAGATCGCCTCCGTGGCCATGGCCGTCCAAAATATGTGGTTGTGCTGTACGGAACTGGGTATCGGCTGTTATTGGTCTTCTCCCGGACTTATTAAATACATGGATGAATTCTTCAATTTGAATGAGGGAGAACAATGTTTGGGCTTTTTCTATATGGGCCATTATGAAGGAGATGTGGAATCTTCCGATAGAACTCCAATTACAGAAAAAGTAGAGTGGTTGGATTAACTGAAAGTGAAAATATCACCCGCATATTTTACGGCAATGTAAACGTAAAATATAGCGTAGAAAACAGTCAGTACCAATTTCATAAAGGTGCCCGTTAAAAAACCCAAAAATGAACCAAAAGCCGCCTTAAGGGCGGTTTTTTGATTGGCCTTGTTCAATAATTCTCCCACCAAGGCACCAATAAAGGGCCAAATGATGATTCCGAATGGGCCAAAAACCGGAAAAAAGATGGCCACCAGTAACCCAACGATGGTACCCCACATGCCCGCCTTGCTTCCTCCGAACTTTTTGGTGCCCATGGCGGGAATCACGTAGTCCAGAACTGTGATAGTGATAGCTATGACAAAAGTGATTCCAAGAATCCACCAATTATCGGGGACTGCCTTGGTCAGATACAATAGCAATAGTCCAACCCAACTTATGGGCGGTCCGGGGAGTACAGGCAAAAAACTGCCCAATATCCCAACCAGCATCAGAACAAATCCCAAAATCAATAAGACAATATCCATGGTATGGTGTTTATGGTTAGACAAATGTAGGACACAATTGTTACAAAGAAAGTGGAATAAAACCGACTTGGTAAAGATTTCGTAAGTAGATTTGAAACGCCGGAAGTTATGCTTTTGAAACCGATACCGACATATTCCAAATCGAGACTCACACGAGCAAGCTGCCTTGCACTATGCCTATTTTATTTGTTGGGACTTTTCAATGGACTTTTAATTGAAGTATTGCACGAGGTATCCCATGCACTGGATGCCGGCACCCATCAACATGGGAATGAGGAACACCATAGCTTTTTTGTAGATCATCAAACCGTTGACTATTCGTCCTTGGAAGCCATGGCAGGCCACTCGCACGAAGCTTTGGAGGCCTTAAAGGATTTATTGGAGGCCAATCAGCCAGATGAACAAGAGTCGGAAGATGAAATCCTCTTTACATTGGACAAACATTTTAGTGAAGAAATCCGTATTACATCGGAAATAAATACGCTGCAAGTCAATAATAGAAATTGGGCGTACCAAGGCATAACTTCTTTTTGGCGCCAAAGTGTGATTACGCCTCCTCCTAAATATTGCTGAAAAAGGCTAGGCCAAATTTTTTTGAACAGGTTCCAATCTTCTTTGGAATGGGTCTAGTGTTCTTAAGGTTCAGATCTATTTATATAAATCAAATTAAAAAGACAACGACATGAAATATTTTATGGCGGTATGTTCCCTATTTGTCATGGGGGCAATTGCCGCGCAAGATTATAAGGGTCAATTGGTAACTGCTGATGGCTCCCCGTTGGAAGATGCGGGCATATTCAATAAGACCAATGGCCAACACAGCCATACCGATGGTACCGGACATTTTGTTCTGGACCGTACTTCGGTGAGCGATACCATTTATTTTTCACGGTTAGGGTATGCCACTCAAACTAGGGTAGTGAGTGCTCAAGATTTACAGCAACCCGTTCGGATCGTGCTCAATGAAAGTTCCATTTCCTTGGACCAAGTGGTTTTGGTTTCCGAGGTGAACGCTTTGAGCCGTTTGGTGGATGTGGATGTAAAGGCCGACCCGGTAAAATCATCACAGGAAATCCTGAGAAAAGTCCCCGGCTTGATCATAGGGCAACATGCCGGAGGTGGAAAGGCAGAGCAAATATTTTTGCGTGGTTTTGATGTGGACCATGGGACCGATGTGGCCATCAATGTGGATGGGATGCCGGTGAATATGGTATCACATGCCCACGGTCAGGGGTATGCCGACCTTCACTTTGTAATTCCGGAAACCATTGAAAACGTCAACTTTGGCAAGGGACCGTATTATATGGAGCAAGGCGATTTCAACACGGCCGGTTATGTGGATTTAAGACTGAGAAAAAGCTTGCAAAACAGTATGGTATCCACAGAAGTGGGACAGTTTGATACGCGACGGTTTTTGGGGATGTTCAATGTGTTGGAGCAAGGGAATAGCAGTGCCTATTTGGCATCCGAGCTGTATCTGACCAATGGCCCGGTGGAATCGCCACAGAATTTTAATCGCCTTAATATTTTGGGAAAATATCGCTATGCCTTGCCCGGCGATCAGGAATTGTTGTTGACCGCTTCGCATTTTCAAAGCAAGTGGGATGCCTCGGGACAGATTCCGCAACGAGCTGTTGATCAAGGATTGATAAGTCGGTTTGGCTCCATTGACGATACCGAAGGAGGGCAGACCAGCCGGACCAATTTTGTGGTGAACCACAATAAAAATCTAAACGATGGGAAATCGCTCAACACCATGGCTTTTTTGTCGCACTACGATTTTGAACTGTACTCCAACTTTACCTTTTTCTTGGACGACCCAGTAAACGGAGATCAAATCAAACAATATGAAGACCGCTTGATGCTGGGGGCCAGGACCGTATTTAAAAATAATACGGCGCAATTAGGGTCCACCAATTTCAAGTATCAGGCAGGAGTAGGGTTTCGGTACGACAATGTGGATGACAATGAACTTTCGCACACCTTGAACCGTCAAGAGCTTTTGGAGCGTTTGGCCTATGGTGATGTGGATGAAGTAAATACCTATGCGTTTGCCGGGGCAGCATTCAAATCCGGGAAATTTACATTTGAACCTGCCTTACGGTTGGATTATTTCAAGTTTGATTATGTGAACAAGCTCAGTGAACTGTATGATAACCGAAGTGAGGAAAAAGTAGCCTTCAGTCCCAAGTTCAATACTATTTTTAGCCCAACGGCAAACACCCAGTTCTTCCTCAAAACAGGAATGGGATTCCATTCCAACGATGCCAGGGTCGTAGTGGCCAATCAAGGCGAGGATATTCTTCCCACGGCCTATGGTGTGGATTTGGGAACCATCTTAAAGCCGGTGGATAGGCTAGTGTTGAATGCTACAGTTTGGAGCTTGTTCTTGGATCAAGAGTTTGTGTATGTGGGTGATGCCGGAGTGGTGGAGCCCAGTGGCAAGACGCGGCGATTGGGACTGGAAGTGGGGGCCAGATACCAACCTTTTGAGGGACTCTACCTCTATACCGATGCCAATTATACCCATGCCAGAAGTACTGAAGAGGCCGATGGGGAAGATCATATTCCTTTGGCCCCGGATTTTACCGTGGTAGGTGGATTTACTGCAGGAACCGACCAAGGGTTTTCAGGGGGACTTAATTACAGATATGTGGACGACAGACCGGCCAACGAGGACAATTCCATTGTGGCCGACGGCTATTTTGTGACCGATGCCACCCTGAACTACGGCCTCAACAATTGGACGTTCAGTGTGATTGTGGAAAACCTGTTCGACACGCAATGGAATGAGACCCAATTTGCTACTGAGAGTAGACTGTTCAGTGAACCTAGCCCCGTGGAAGAGATACATTTTACCCCGGGAATGCCTTTTTATCTTCGAGGGAAGGTCAGTCTTACCTTCTAAAGAAAAATCCGCTGGGGAGGTATACTTCAGCGGATTCTTTTTGAACTTTTTAACTATAAAATTAGTTTAAACTAAAAATTTAGTTATATTAGCAATGTCATTTCGAACTGAGCATAGCGAATGTGAGAAATCCCATGCCATTTTTGAATTGTCAGAATGAGTGGGGTAGAAGTGTGGATGGCCCCCATTTTGTTTATAAGGCTCCACTTGAATTAAAAAGTTGATTAATGGATTCCCAATTTCTCGGGAATGACAAAAACATATCAAATGAAACAACTCACCAAAGCAGAAGAAGAAGTGATGCAGTTGCTCTGGCAATTAGAAAAGGCAAATGTAGCGGCCATTCTGGAGGAACTGCCCGAACCCAAACCGGCCTATAACACCATTTCGACCATTGTTCGGATTTTGGAGGACAAAGGCTTTGTATCCCATGAAAAAGTGGGTAAGGGACATGTATATTTTCCCTTGGTACAGAAATCGGAATATAGCAACCAACGATTGAACACCTTGGTTGATGGGTATTTTCAGGGTTCCTTCTCCAGCATGGTCTCTTTTTTTATGAAGAAGAACGACATCAGCCTGAAGGAGCTCGAAGACATCATGAAAAACATTAAAGACAAGGAGCAATGATCACCTATATCTTGGAGTGTCTGATCTTTCAGTTGGTCTTTCTCTTGGCCTATGATCTTTTTTTGAAGAAAGAAACCTTCTTTCAATGGAACAGGGTATATCTTTTGGTCACTTTTGCCCTGTCCTTGGTATTGCCTTGGGTCAAGATAGAGGCATTTAAAACGACCATGCCGCAAGAGTTAGCCGAAATCCCGGTCTTTATGTACCAACTGGATGGGGTGGTATTGGGAGTGGAAAGCGCAACCCGGTTTTGGGAAGTGTTGCCATGGTACTATTGGATAATGGGATTGGGCAGCGTTGTCGCTGCAGGTTGGTTGGCACATAAGCTGTTTCAGATCATAAAACTGAAAAGGGACGGAGTTGTGGAGCATCACCAGGATTTTATCAAGATTACGGTAAAAGAAAGCGTAGTGGCCTTTTCATTCTTCAGGAATATTTTCTTGGGTGGAAATATTGAAAAAGAGAGGGAAGTCCGCATTATTGCCCATGAACTGGTCCACATTAAGCAATGGCATTCCCTAGACCTTCTCTTCTTTGAGTTGGCCCGAATCGCTTTTTGGTTCAACCCTTTGGTCTATGTTTACCAAAATAGAATGGCAGAATTGCATGAATTCATTGCCGATGCAAAAGCGGTGAAACATCATAAAAAAGCCCATTTTCAAATGCTGTTGTCCGAAGCTTTCCAAACACAGAACATCAGCTTTGTCAATCAATTTTTCAATCAATCATTAATCAAAAAACGAATAGTCATGTTACAAAAAAAACGATCCAAGGCCATTTGGCAGCTAAAGTATGTGGTATTGCTCCCCCTTGTTTTGGGGATGTTGGTGTACACTTCATGTGAAAAGGATTCCAATGTAGGGACATCAACAACGAATGAACTTTCATTAGAGGAACGGTTGACCATCCTAAATGAAGAAATAGAAAACAAAGATTCCTTAACAAAGAGTGAACAAGACCAAATTGCAAAAATGGCCCAAGTCATGGTAAAAAGATTGAATGAGTCAGCGAAAAATGTTGATGGTTGGAATGTTCGAGCGGGTATAAATATCTCTGAAGAAGTTCAAGTTCCTTTTGCCTTTATTGAAGAAGTTCCGATTTTCCCCGGCTGTGAAGATGCTACGGACAAAAGAGCCTGCTTCACGGAAAATGTGGAAAAGCATATCCGAAAGCACTTCAATTACCCAAAGGAAGCCCAAGAAATGGGAATTCAGGGAAGGGTCAGTTTAATTTTCGTCATTGATACCAATGGGGCCATCACGGATATCAGAAGCAGGGGACCCCATGAGTTGTTGGAGGCGGAAGCGGAGCGGATCATAAAAAAGTTGCCGGTCATGCAGCCCGGAAAACAAAAAGGGCATGTGGTAGGTGTTCCTTTCTCCATACCCATAAGCTTTAAACTTCAGTAGTCGGAATAGTTGGAAGTAGGGAGGCCTGAAACATTTTCAGGCCTCTTTGCTTTTACCATTCTTCGGTAAAAAGTCGTAATTTCAGCCAAATTCTCGGGGCTGTTATGCAGAAGTACATGTTGTTATCCTTTTTTGGTTTGCTGGTTTCCTGTGAACTCTTTATGTCCAAGGAAGAACAGACCCAGAAAGTGGTCAATGAAAAACTGCTGGCCATAGACTGGAACGATGTGGACCAATACCCTCTTTTTGAAGATTGTGATGAAATGGCCACAAAACCTGTCCAGCGGGATTGCTTTCAAAGTGTGATGTTGGACTATTTTTCCGAAGCGCTCTCCGGTTTGGAATTTCAGGTGGATAACGATATGAACGATACGGTCTACATTGATTTTCTCATTGATGAACATGGTTTTATCTCCGTGTTGAACGTGGAGGAAAAGAACACCGTGCTCAATGAAATATCGGATTTTAACTTACGGGTCTCCGAACGCTTGAACGATTTGACCACCGTGGCACCGGCCCTAAAACAGGGAAATCCAGTTGGTCTTCGATTTAGGCTACCTTTGGTACTAAATACCCAATAACGATTTGGCAACAGAAAAAATCATTTTAGGGATAGACCCGGGAACCACCATCATGGGGTTCGGGATCATCAAGGTCGTCAACAAACAGATGCACTTTGTGCAGATGAACGAGTTGATGCTCAAAAAATACGATGACCCTTATACCAAACTCAAACTGATTTTTGAACGCACCTTGGAACTCATCGATACCTACCACCCCGATGAAATAGCCATTGAAGCCCCATTTTATGGAAAGAATGTACAGTCCATGCTCAAATTGGGCCGTGCACAGGGCGTGGCCATGGCGGCTGGGCTTTCCCGACAGGTCCCTATCACCGAGTACATGCCCAAGAAGATAAAAATGGCCATTACGGGAAACGGAAATGCCAGTAAGGAGCAAGTAGCGCGAATGCTTCAAAGTGTCTTAAAATTGAAATCACTTCCCAAAAATCTGGATAGTACCGATGGTCTGGCCGCGGCTGTCTGTCATTTCTACAATGAGGGCAGGGTAGAAGTTGGGAAAAGCTATTCGGGATGGGAGGCTTTTGTGAAGCAAAATCCGAATAAAATTAATTAACAATCTACAATGGATATCAGATATCAGACATCTGAAATCTGATTTATAAGTAAATGATCATTGTAAATTGCTAATTGTTAATTGTCCATTGAATGAGCAGTATTTATATCCACATCCCGTTTTGTAAACAAGCATGCCATTACTGTGATTTCCATTTTTCCACACAATTGGGAAAAAAGGAAGCTATGGTACAGGCCATTGCCAAGGAATTGGTGTTGCGGAAATCGGAGGTCGATGACGAGGTGGAAACCATCTATTTTGGAGGAGGTACCCCCTCGGTGCTTTCCAACGAAGAGATTGAGTTTCTGATTCAAACCGTATATGACCATTACAAAGTAATGGACCGGCCCGAAGTCACTTTGGAAGCCAACCCTGATGATTTATCCAACCATCGAATCATCCAACTATCCAATAGTCCCATAAACCGTCTCAGCATCGGCATCCAATCTTTTTTTGATGAAGACCTGAAACTGATGAACCGGGCCCACAATGCCTCCGAAGCCGAAAAATGCATTCAAGAAGCCACCGAATATTTTGACAACATCACCATCGACCTGATTTACGGCATCCCGGGAATGGATAACAAAAGATGGAAGGCCAACATCCAAAAAGCCCTCGATTTTGGATTGCCCCATATCTCTAGCTACGCCTTAACGGTGGAGCCACGCACGGCACTCCAAAAATTTATAGAAAAGGGAGTGGTGCCCAATGTGGACGACGAACAGGCCCAAGAACAGTTTTATATTCTGGTGGATATGTTGGAAGCCCATGGTTTTGTGAACTACGAAATTTCCAATTTTGGAAAACCCGGTTTTTTTTCCAAGAACAATACAGCGTACTGGTTGGGGAAAACCTATGTGGGGGTAGGTCCGTCTGCCCACTCGTTTGATGGCAAAAACCGCAGTTGGAACATCCGAAATAACCCTACCTATATTAAAAAAATTACCGAAGGGATATTGCCCATGGAAATTGAGACCCTTTCCCAATCCGACAGGTACAACGAGGCTGTGATGACAGGCCTGCGCACCATTTGGGGCGTTGATTTGGAATGGGTGGCCTCCGATTTTGGTGAAAAATATGTAGAGTATTTGGTCCTTCAATCCCAAAAATATAGGGATAGCGGCCTATTGGTTGAAAGTGAAGGGAAACTGTTGGCCACTAAAAAAAGCAAGTTTTTGGTGGATGGGATTGCCAGTGACCTGTTTTTTGTTAAGTAACGGTATCCAGTTCAATCCTAACAATTGGGTGAGGTACACTTATCGGTTTGGCTATGCTGCGGGTCCCGTAGGGCATGCACTATAGTCGTTGTTAGCGGCTAGCTTTTTTATTTTTCAATTTCATAAATTCCTGTGTCAGTCACGATAAATGTTCCTAAGTCAGTTTCTTCGTATTGCCAAAGCTTTTTTTCAAAGGTTTCAATTAGTTCAAGTTTCTTAGCTTCATTGTCAAACCTGAATAGCTTGTTGTTTCCCATATTCGGGATAAAAACGAAATTTCCTTTTACAAACAAACTCTCAGGATAGCTCAAAGGGTCGTACTTATCTTCCCAAGTGTAATCTCCAATTTTATAAGTCTCTTTTTGTTCGGAAATTGAAACCTGAGCAACTGTCTGTCCTGTCGGAAATGCAAGCCAAAGAAAATCTGGAAATTGATAGTCAATATCGTAAATGGGGTGTCCTAGTCCTATTTCATCAGCTCCCCACTCAAGTATTCTTTCAGCGTTTTTGTCAAACCCGTGAATTATTCCTTCTTGGTAAAAACAGAAGTATTGATTTCCCTTTCCGTCTTTTGTCGATTTATAGCTTTCTATGTTTGAGGGAAGTTGTTCTTCGATTAGTCTATAGTTCTCTCCGACTGTCTCGATTGCAAAATATTCTTTGTCAACTTGTTGAAGTTCTCTTGATTCACCAAATGCAAAAAAGTCGGGATTTGTCCCGTTATTCCAACATATAATCAGAATTTCAGAATTACCAACATAGAAGTTTCCCGTCTTTCCTTTATCTGTGATTTTCTTTAGTTGCATTTCGTTTTTTCTGCTTGCCGCTAACGTCCTAAGATATGATTCGTTTTTAACGAATCATATCAACCGATACGGTAAGCTAGTAGATGTTCACCTGAAATTCCTGCCCAAATTGATCGATGCCCATGCTGGGTTTATAAAACCCGCTTCCCAATTGATATAAAATCTGTATTTATTGGATTTATCCAAGGAATTGACTTAATTACTACAATAAGTCCAGCGTACATGATTGCAACCATAAAACACAATTCCAAAAATTACAAGATAGATTTGGCCAACCCCTTGGATATTTCCATTCCCTTGACCGGGAAGAAAACCAATGTGAACGCCTGGTATTTGGGGCCACCCAAGATCAAGGCGCATCAAGAAGGGGATTTTGTGGGAAGTGTGGCCCAAGGGGCGCCAGTGAACTTTAACGATATCTGGTTCAACCCGCATTCCCATATTACCCATACCGAGTGTCTGGGCCATATCACCGAAACGTTCCATTCCATCAACCAGAAAATGAAACGGTTTTTCTTTCTGGCCGAGGTGATCACCGTGGCCCCGGAACAACAGGGAGAAGATTTTGTCATTTCCGAAAAACAGCTCAAATACGCCTTGGGGAACAAGAAAAGGGAAGCGCTGGTCATCCGAACCTTGCCCAACCTTGGGGATAAGCGTTCCAAACAATATTCGGATACCAACCCGCCATACCTTTTGGAAGAGGCGGTACAGTATTTGGTGAAAAAAGGAGTGGATCACTTGTTGGTGGACCTTCCTTCCGTGGACAAGGAACGGGACAACGGGGAATTATTGGCCCATAAAGCCTTTTGGAATGTGAATGGGAAGCAGAGAAAAGCGGCGACCATTACCGAGTTCATCTATGTGCCCAACACCGTATTGGACGGCACCTATTTTTTAGACCTTCAGGTGGCCCCTTTCGAGAATGATGCCAGCCCCAGCAGGCCTATCTTATATAAAATCGAGGACAAGTGAAAACAACATTGAAAATGGAAGAGGTGATGATGTTCGTTCTGGGTATCTATCTTTTCAGCCTTTTGGATTACGCTTGGTGGTGGTTCCCGGTCTTGATCCTGGCCCCGGACATTGGTGCGCTGGGCTACCTTTTTGGGAACAAGGTAGGGGCGTTTGCGTACAATTTCTTTCACCATAAGGGAGTGGCCGTTTTGGTATATCTGCTGGGAAGTTACTTTTCAATACCTTTATGCCAGCTCATTGGGATCATCTTGTTTTCCCATTCGGCCTTGGACAGGGCCTTGGGCTACGGATTAAAATATGAAAAGGGATTTAAGTTTACCCATTTGGGTGAAATAGGAAAAAAGAATGGGTGATATCATCGACGTACTTCTTGGATTGATACTGGGAGCCATACTCATGTATTGGCTGTTCTCGCTATTCCGGAAGAAGAGAAGTAAGGAACTCACCAAACAGCAGTCCACCGTCTTGCTGGACAAGATCAGGAGCGTCTGCAAACTGGTTTCGGTGGAAGGGGATTTCGCCGAAATCTACCATTACGAAAATACCAAAGACCGATTCATGAGCCTGTTGCGAAGCAAAAAAAAGGCACTGATCGTGGTCAAGGCAAAGGCACATATTGGGTACGACTTGACCAAATTGGACCTGAAGGCCGATACGGAAAAGAAGCGGATCATTTTAAATAATTTTCCAGAGCCCGAAGTGCTTTCCATTGAGCCGGACCTGCAGTTTTACGACATTAAAAATGGATTGTTCAATAGTTTTTCTCCAGATGATCTTACCAAACTCAATCAAGAGGCCAAGGAACACATCAAACAGAAAATTCCGGAAAGTGGATTGATGGATACCGCTCGCAAAGAAGCGTTGCAGGCCGTTCTTTTGGTGGAAAAAATTGTGGAGACCATCGGATGGAGATTGGACTACTCCGCTTTGGAAATCTCCAATAGGGAAAAACACTTTTTAGAAGAATAACAGTATGAAAACAAAAATTTTGACCCTGCTTTTGGTTGGGGTATTTGCTACGAGTTGCGTACAGATCAAAAACGGCGGGGAAAATTTTGACCACGCTTTTGCACACACCGTTTACTTCTGGTTTAAAAATCCGGACAGTCATGCGGAGAGGACCAAGTTTGAAGCTTCGTTGCAGAAGTTTTTGGACAACTCCAAATACGCGAAGACCAATTTTATGGGCACTCCGCCCAAAGCGGTCAGGGATGTGGTGGACGATTCCTTTACCTATTCCCTTATCGTGACTTTTGAATCTGCAGAGGCCCAAGAAGCCTATCAGGAAGAGGAGGCCCATCTGATTTTTATTGAGGAGTGCAAAGACTTGTGGGAAAAGGTGATTGTGTATGATTCCGAAGGCGTGAGACCATGAACATTGAAGAGTTTCGCAACCTGTGCCTGAATAAAAAAGGGATTACCGAAGAATTTCCTTTTGACGAGAGCACCTTGGTATTCAAGGTGATGGGAAAAATGTTTGCCTTGGTGGCCTTGGAACGCCTTCCGGCCCAGTGCAACCTAAAATGCGACCCGGAAAGAGCCATAGAACTTCGGGAAGAACACGATGGGGCCATTATTCCGGGCTACCACATGAGCAAAAAACATTGGAATACCTTGTTTTTGGACAATCTTCCGCCACAGTTGATCAAAGAATTGTTGGACCATTCCTATGATTTGGTAGTGGCCAGTCTTACCAAAAAACTAAAGCAGGAATTGGAGGATCTAGATTGATTTTTGAATGAGCAAAGTAAAACAGTTCTATACCCAACAACGGGATAAACATAGTGTCCATCTTCAACAAGTAAAAAAGCGATTGGGCCTTTTGGCCACTATTCGACTTGCTGTTTTTGTGGCCCTAGTGGCAGGCATCTATTTCTTTTGGGGGCAATCCGCTGTATTTGGAATTTTTGTGTTTGGCGTCACGTTGTTTTTATATCTCGTGGCCCGGTTTGTCAACCTGAAAAAGGAAAAAGCCTATTTGGAACGGTTGGTGGCCCTCAATGAGACGGAATTGGAGGTGCTGGACCGTAAGTTCCATCATTTGCCAGATGGAAGGGAGTTTTTACAACCCGAGCATCCCTATGCACAAGATCTGGATTTGTTCGGTAGGGGATCTTTCTATCAGTATGGCAGCCGAACCGTTTTGAAACAGGGGAGCGGCGTGCTGGCCCAACTGTTATTGGATGATAACCCCAAGGATATCCTCAAAAAACAGGAGGCTATCAAGGAATTGGCAGAGCTTCCTGAATGGAGGCAACATTTTTTGGCCTTGGCCGGGGAAACAAAGCCTAAAATTGCTCCTAATGTGGTTTCCAAATGGATGAAAGATCACATAAGGTTCACACCAAAGTGGGTTGGGATAGTGGCCCCGATCTTTGTACTGCTTTCCATTTTATGGATCATCTTGGCCTTCTTGGGTAAAGTGCCCGAAAGTTTGGTGCTGGTATGGTATTTTTTGGGGCTGGGAATCGTGGGAAGATATGCTAAGAAGATTCTAAGCTTTGCAACAAAGGTTTCGGAGGCACAGGAAACCATTCAGCAACATCAAAGGCTGATTTCCGAACTGGAAGGGCAGCAATTTACTTCGGAGCTTTTGCAGGAACTTCAAAAAAAGTTGGAGGTAGAAGGGGAGAAGACCTCCAAAATTGTAAAGCGCTTCTATCAAGATATGATGATGTTGGAACAACAGCAAAATTTGCTCATTTCAATGTTTGCACAAGGCCTTGGTTTATGGAGTCTTTACTACACCTATAAGGTTGAATCTTGGATAGAAAAATACGGCAAGGTTATCGAGGATTGGTTTGCTGCCATTGCGCAATTTGATGCGTACATCAGTTTGGGGAATTATGCCTTTAACCATCCCGACCATACCTATCCAGATTTGGTAGTAGGTGATACCGTTTTAATGGCCAAAGCTGTGGGACATCCGCTGGTAGACCCAAAAAAGAATGTACTGAACGATTTTGAAATAGGAAAGGGGCGTTTTTGTATCGTTACCGGAGCCAATATGGCGGGGAAGAGTACCTTTTTGAGGGCGGTTGCCTTGCAAATTGTTATGGCAAACATGGGATTGCCCGTAAAAGGAAAAGAGGTAAAATATGCCCCCGTCCGATTGTTGACGAGCATGCGTTCTTCGGATTCGTTGGCGGATGAAACCTCCTATTTTTACGCTGAACTAAAGCGCTTGAAATTTATCGTGGAAGAATTGCAGAGAGGGAATTGTTTTGTGGTACTCGATGAAATTTTGAAAGGCACCAACAGTGTGGACAAGGCCGAAGGCTCCAAAAAGTTTGTGGAGCGTTTGGTTCGGATTGGTGCCACAGGTTTGGTGGCCACCCACGATTTGAGCTTATGCACATTGTCCGACCAACTTTCGCAAGTGGAAAACAAATATTTTGATGCTCAGATTGTAAATGGCCAACTCTACTTCGACTACCAATTTAAAGAGGGCATTTGCCAAAACATGAATGCCTCTTTCCTGCTCAAAAATATGGGAATAGTGGATTAAAGTCCTTTTACCTGGACTTTGTGAAAAGAATCGGCCTGTAACCGGAGCAATTCCTCTGCCTTTTCCTTTTTGTATCGGTACAGTTCCTCTTCATTTTTAATGTCGGCGTAAATCTGCTGGTTGATTTCACCATCGGTGGACAACAGTAACTTTCGGTGTTCCACTTTTTGGGCCACCCATGTGGCCACTACACTTTCCTGCTCCTCAAATTTGTAATCGTACTCGCCTCTTGGGGCTAATAATTTGGCGATGATAGGGGCGGTTTCAATCGCCAGGAACAATAAAAAGATAAAAAAGGAGGGAAACCATGGTAATTTGCCCAAGGCATTGATGCGGGCCATCAAACCATCAAACCCATCAATAATGGGTTGTGAATGGGTCACTGCCGTATTGTAATCTGTATTTAAAGCAGCAATCTGTGCCTCCAAATCAGTGATTTTTGCACTGTTGGTTTCCTTCAATGTGTTGAGCTCCGCCAAATAGGCATCGTGCTTTTCGCGTTTCTCTTGGTATACGGGGCCTTTGCCCAATAGACCGGTTCCTGCCGTACCTTCCGCTTCGGAAATGTAAGTGTCGTACAGCGCGTTGGTTTCAGTTTCCTTCTGGACAATTTCGGATTTAAGGCCTGCTATCTCTTGTTGGAGTGCCTCTATTTTTGGAGTGTACTGAAGCGCCAACTGTTCCTTGTTGGCTAAGGTCATGCTATTTTTTTCTTCCAACAGCACTTGGTTGATCTCTTTCTCAAAAATCTTCATCTCCAAAGGTTTTGAGATGACCACTGCTATGATCAGTGCCAAAAGGATCCGGGGAGTGGCTTGGAGCAATTCACTTTTAATGTGGTCCCTCTTTTTTATGGTGGACACAATGTATCGGTCCAGGTTGAAAATCAACAGTCCCCAAATCAATCCGAAGAATAGGGAAGTGTAGATATTGTCAAAAACGGTGTATAGGGCATACCCACTGGCGATGAATGCCATGACGGCGGTAAAGAATACGGTGGCGCCAATTCCGGCATATTTGTTTTGTTCCCCATTGGAACAAGTGGATAGAAGGTCTGTATCTGCCCCAGAGCAGAAAATAAAAAAACATTGCAACATGATTGTGTTCTCTTTGATTGATAGAGTATTAGAACGCGATTTGTGGTGATTTGTTACACAAACAACCGGGAAATTGAGCATGAACCTCTGGTTGGGGTCATTTTAAAAACCTAAGTTTGCGCATCTTAAACAAAATAAAATGGGTCTTTTTGAGGATTTGCAACAAAGAAGTGGAGGTGTGTGCGAACTAAGTGGTGCTACCGACGACTTGGTTATTTATGAAGTTCCGCCCGTATCCACTGGAGGATTGGATGGCAGTATTTTGATAAGTGCCACGTGCAAAAACCAAATAGAAAACCCGGAAACCACAGATGCCAACCATTGGCGCTGTCTGAACGACAGTATGTGGAGTGAGCATGATGCCGTAAAGGTGGTGGTATGGCGCATGTTGAATCGATTAAAATCCGAAGGATGGCCCCAAGATCTCTTGGATATGATGTATCTGGAAGATGAGGTTCTGGAATGGGCCAAGGCTACCGGCGAAGGTGAGGAAGAGAGTGAACAGGTCATCCACAGGGATGTGAACGGGGTTGTTCTGGAAAACGGGGACAGTGTAGTGTTGGTCAAGGACCTGAAAGTAAAAGGCTCCAGCATGGTCGCCAAACAGGGAACCGCCGTTAGACGGATTTCCCTGGATCGCGATAATCCCGAATATATTGAAGGTAAAGTGGATGGTCAGCACATAGTGATCATCACCAAATACGTAAAGAAACTTTAAGCGTTCATTTCCGTAAAGTACTTATAAAAGTAAGGGATGGTTTCTATGCCCTTTAGAAAATTCCAAACACCAAAATGTTCGTTGGGGGAGTGTATGGCATCACTGTCCAACCCAAACCCCAGCAAAATGGTCTTGCTTTCCAATACTTTTTCAAAAAGTGCCACAATGGGGATGCTTCCACCGGTACGTTGGGGTACAGGGGTTTTTCCAAAAGTGGTTTCCATGGCCTTGGCGGCGGCTTGGTATCCTATGCTGTCTATGGGGGTCACATAAGCTTGACCGCCGTGGTGTGGTTTTACCTTTACCTTGACACTTTTTGGGGCAATGGATTCAAAATATTTGGTGAAGAGCTCCGTAATTTCATGCCAATCCTGGTCAGGGACCAAGCGCATGGAAATCTTGGCGTATGCCTTGCTGGCAATTACGGTTTTGGCTCCCTCGCCCGTATAGCCACCCCAAATGCCATTGACATCCAGTGTAGGGCGAATGCCAAAACGTTCTGTGGTGGTATAGCCTTTTTCGCCATGCACATCGCCAATATTCAAGGCTTTTTTGTATTCCTCAAGATCAAAAGGGGCTTTGGCCATCTCGGCCCGTTCCTCATCGGAAATGACTTCAACCTTATCATAGAAACCGGGAATGGTGATGTGGTTGTTCTCATCGTGCAAGGTGGCGATCATTTTGGCCAGCACATTGATGGGATTAGGTGCCGCGCCTCCGTAAATTCCCGAATGCAGGTCACGGTTGGCCCCGGTCACTTCCACTTCCACATAGCTAAGTCCCCGAAGTCCCGTGGTGATGGATGGGACATCGTTGGCAATCATTCCGGTATCGGAAATAAGAATAATGTCGTTCTTTAATTTTTCGCGGTTTTCCTTTAGGAAATCGCCCAAACTATCGCTGCCCACTTCTTCCTCACCTTCGATCATAAACTTGACATTGCAGGGCAATTGGTCGTTTTTTATCATAAACTCCACAGCTTTCACGTGCATAAAAAACTGTCCCTTGTCATCACAGGCCCCACGGGCAAAAATGGCACCATCAGGGTGCAGTTTGGTAGGTTTGATCACAGGCTCAAATGGAGGGGAGTCCCACAGGTCCATGGGGTCCGGTGGTTGTACATCGTAGTGCCCATACACCAATACCGTTGGTAGGTTTGGGTCTATGATTTTTTCACCATAAACAACAGGATAGCCTTTGGTCTCGCATATTTCGGTGTTTTCACAACCCGCAGCCAAGAGCGATGCTTCCACGGCTTTTGCCGTGGCCAAAACGTCCTCTGCATAAGCCGGGTCGGCACTAATGGAGGGAAGCCGTAGCAGGTCGTTGAGCTCATTGATGAATCGGTCTTTGTGGGTATTGATGTAGGTATTGATTTGTTCCATAGTTTTTTTAAAAAGTGCCCTAAAAGTACAAAAAACAAGTTTTTGCATGTAGTCCATTTGCAAATCGGAAAATTGAGCTATATTTGCACTCCAATTTCGCGGGTGTGGTGGAATTGGTAGACACGCTAGACTTAGGATCTAGTGCCGCAAGGCGTGGGGGTTCGACTCCCTTCACCCGCACTGAAAGCTAAGGCCTATTCGATGGAAAACATTGTCTAGGTCTTTTTTTATTCCCTGAATTTCCGAACATAACTTGAAACACCACTCTCCAAAAATGGTTAATTTTGGGTGTCTGCCATGAAAGAAATAGAAAACATATTGGAAAACAAACTGGTCCGCCCCACGGCCATGCGGATGTTGGTCTACCAATACTTTATGGGCCAGGATGCAGCAGTTTCATTGACGCATGTGGAAAATGCCTTTGATAAGGCAGATCGTACCACTTTATACCGCACCTTGAAGGTTTTTGAGGAAAAGGGAGTGGTGCACCAAATAGATGATGGTACGGGGACCAAAAAATATGCGCTTTGCGAACCTGGCTGCAATTGTGAATTGGAGCAGGACCTTCATCTACACTTTCATTGTGCCCGTTGTAATGAGACGGTTTGCCTAACAGAGCATAAGATACCGCATATCAATCTTCCCGAAGGCTTTGTGGCCGAGGATGCCAATGTGGTGCTCAAAGGCCTGTGCGATAAATGCAGCGAAAAATAAATGCACTTCCGTTGCATGGCTATTTTGGTGAACTTGCACCCATATGGCACAAAAGAAAAAAATTCAACCGCAAAATTTAGACCACGACCATAATCACGATCACTGTTGTTCCGGGGAGACCTCAGATTTTAGGACCTACCTGCCCGCACTTTTCAGTTTTGTAATGCTCCTATTGGGTATAACCGCGGATTATTTTGACAGTTTTCCATTTTTTAAGGGATGGATGAGGATAGTCTGGTATGTAATCGCCTATTTGCCCGTAGGATTTCCGGTAGTAAAACAAGGATGGAACAGTATCAAAAGAGGGAACTTCTTCACGGAGTTTTTCCTGATGTCCATAGCCACGCTGGGGGCATTTGCCATTGGGGAATATCCAGAGGGTGTTGCGGTCATGGTGTTCTATGCTGTAGGGGAATTGTTTCAGGAAGCCGCTGTAAAACGTGCCAAGGGAAATATAAAGGCCTTGTTGGATGTGCGCCCCAATGAAGCCTTGGTGTTTCGGGATGGGAATTTTATTGCGGTAAACCCGGAAATGGTGCAGATCGGGGAGCGCATTCAAGTACGTGTTGGGGAGAAAGTGCCCTTGGATGGCGTGTTGCTATCTTCCAAGGCATCTTTGAATACCGCGGCCATAACCGGTGAAAGCAAACCCCAGGCGCTTCAAAAGGATGAAGAGGTGTATGCCGGAAGCATTAATTTGGATGGTGTGATAGAAGTTCGGGCAACCAAAGTGTTCAAGGATAGCTCCATAGCACGGATTTTGGAAATGGTGCAACATGCCACGGCACGAAAATCAAAAACAGAACTTTTCATCAGAAAGTTTGCCCGGATCTACACCCCTATTGTGGTTTTTCTGGCCATTGGGCTTACATTTCTGCCGTACTTTTTTGTGGGCGAATATGTGTTTGGGGATTGGTTGTACAGAGCTCTGATATTTCTGGTGGTGTCCTGTCCCTGTGCATTGGTCATATCCATCCCTTTGGGATATTTTGGCGGATTGGGTGCTGCATCTCGAAATGGTATTCTTTTTAAAGGGGCTTCTTTCTTGGATGCGGTGACAAAAGTAAATACCGTGGTGATGGATAAAACCGGAACCGTGACCAAAGGCGTGTTCAAAATAAAAGAGGTGGTGATCTATGCTCCAATGCAGGAAAATGATTTTATGAAATACCTTATGGCCATGGAGAGGCAATCCACCCACCCCATTGCTAAAGCTATCATGGAATATAAGCTTAAAGGTGAAGCATATACCGCCACCGAAGTTGTGGAAATTGCAGGAAAGGGCTTGAAAGGTTTGGTGAATGGAGAATCCGTATGGGTTGGGAACAGGGCTTTGATGGTTTCAAGCCATATTGAGGTGCCTCAGGAAATGGATGATGTGGTAGAGTCCATGGTCTTGGTGGCCATTGAAGGTCGTTTTGCCGGATATGTCATCATTGCCGATGAGCTTAAGCAGGATGCCCATGAGGCCATTCAACAACTACGGAAGGCAGGTGTCCCAAAGATTGGGATGCTTTCCGGGGATAAAGATTCCATCACCCAAAAACTGGCCAAGGAACTCCAGTTGAATTGGGCCAAGGGAGGATTGCTTCCCGAAGATAAACTCAAAGAGATGGAACAGCTCAAGAAAGACCCAGATGCCAAGGTGGCCTTTGTGGGCGATGGCATCAATGATGCTCCCGTGCTTGCTGCAAGTGATGTGGGGATGGCCATGGGCGGTCTGGGCAGTGATGTAGCCATTGAAACCGCCGATGTGGTCATCCAGACCGATCAGCCCAGCAAGATAGCCAAGGCCATAAAAATTGGACGATCCACCCGCAAGATCGTTTGGCAGAACATTGCATTGGCATTTGGTGTGAAGGCATTGGTCCTTATTTTGGGTGCCGGTGGACTTGCCACCATGTGGGAAGCTGTCTTTGCCGATGTGGGTGTGGCCTTATTGGCCATTCTAAATGCGATTAGACTACAGCGTATGGAATGGAAATGATGTGCTTCAAGTCATTGATTCCCTTCGGATGAAACAGATGAAAAGTTCCATTAAAAAGTAAAAGAGAAGGTCTGTTTGGGTATTGATGTTGCAAAAAGATGAAGAAAAAATTCTTACAGGAAATGCATGGGTAGGCATTGCATATCAATGTGGTTTTGTATCTTTAGGTTGATACGATTTTTACCTTAGTTATTGGATGTGAGGTGATAAAGGGTTTAAAAAGAAAAAGGAAAGGGGACGTTTTCTTATGAAAATTGATATTTGTCAATTTCGTATCATTGTTTTTCTTACATCATATCGACAATAATTCCCTTCAAAAAATGTTCTCATAGTCGTGAGCTATCGTTTTTTTACGATATTTAACATGAATTACCAAAAAACCAAACTAACTGTTATTACTACCAAATCATGTACAAGGAAATTTATTTGGTCGATGATGAAGACCTAGTGAACACCGTGAATACAATCCATTTTAGAAAACTGGGATTGGAAGATAGGATCAAAAGTTTTACCAATCCAGAATTGGCTCTCGATGATCTTCGGTACAGGGAAAACCCAAATATCAAAACATTGATTCTCCTCGATATTAATATGCCAGAAATGAGCGGCTTTGAGTTTTTGGAATTTATGGATCTGGAAAGCTTTCCGGATACCAATGAGGTGCTCTTGGTTACCTCTTCAGAATCCGATGCCGATCGTGAAGAAGCCGATAAGTATAAAAAATACGTAAAGGAATTTATTACCAAGCCCTTGCGTATTGAGCATTTGGAGGAATATCTACAGGGTTCGTTCAATGCCTGAACGGTTCGGCAAAATATGACCCGAAATGCCCAATGACACAGTTCCCTCTGTGAAAATACGCAGCCTTGAAAGAAAAGCAGGTTAGGATCAATAATGATAAGGAAGCCTTAAAAGCAAAGAATGATGCTATTTGGGCCATGGATAAGAACTTCCTATTAACGGCTTTCAACAAAGCGTTCAAGGAAAGATTCAAAAAGGAATTTCAGGAGGACCCCCATGTAGGTATCAATTTAAGGGCCTATTATAAAAAGAGCATTTTTTTCAGGACTTGTGAAAAGGGCTGTGAGAGGGCTTTGGACAGATATGCCACTTCGGCAAGACAATCTGTTGGGGTAAATGAAGATGCAGAGGTCATTGAATTTTTCTTTCAACCTTATATGGATACATCTGGGGAGGTTACCGGATGTTGTATATGGCAAAAATGTCTATCCCATGAGGTCGAGAATATTCTGAGGCTAAAGGAAAGCGAACGAAAATACAAAGAGACCCAGGCCATTGGAAATGTAGGTCACTGGAGTTGGGACATGATCAAGGACGAAATCACATGGTCCGACCAAATTTTTAGTATCCATGGTCAAGTGCCCGGAAAGTTCGAAGCTACCTACGCGGCCTTGGTGGAATTGATCCATCCGGAAGACCGCGAAGCCTTCAATGAAGATGTACATCGGTGCATCAATGAAAAACTGCCACATGACTCAACCAATAGAATCATTGTGGGCGATGGGGAGATTAGGTACGTACAGCACAAAGGACGAGCCTTTTATGATGCCAATGGCAATCCAACAGGGATGGCGGGAATTACCCGTGATGTGACAAAGGATATATTGGCCAACCAACAAATTGTGCAACAGAACAATGAGTTGCAGAATTTTATCAGGATCATTTCCCACAATCTCCGGGGGCCCATATCCAACCTGTTGATGCTGTCCAAAATCTACGATTGGGGCAAGGATGAAATGAACGATGATATTGTACGTAAAATAGAGCAGACCACCGAGGCTTTGGACCAGACCATAAAAGACCTTAGCCTTTCCCTTTCCTTGAAGAATGCGGAAAAGGAACAATTCAGGGACATTGCACTGACTGATGTTATGAAAGACGTGGATGGGCTTTTGGCGGAAGAGGTAACCGATTCCAATGCAATCATACGCACGGATTTTTCCAAAGCGGAAACTATTTTGGGGCTAAAAGCATATTTGGTCAATATTGTATACAACCTAATTTTGAATGCCATCCACTATGGTAAGGAAGAAGTTTCTCCGATAATCAAAATCAGAACTCAAGCAACAGATGACGGTATAACTTTGGAGGTATCCGATAATGGTATTGGTATGGAGCTCACACCGGAACGGGAAAAAAAGATTTTTGACCTGTATGGCAGGTTGAGCGGCACCACTGAAGGAAAAGGGTTGGGACTGTATTTGGTAAAGACCCAAGTGGAGGCCATGGAAGGGAAAATTGAGGTACGGAGCCAGAAAGACGTGGGAACCACCTTTGCCATCCACTTTAAAAAATAAGCCTAGGAATTCATGCCGGAAAAAGGCAGGCGGCTTACATCCACATTGCCGCCAGAGATGATGATTCCAATTTTTTTGCCTTTTAACAACTCTTTTTCCTTGAGTATGGCGGCAAAGGCCACGGCACTTGAGGGCTCACAGACAATTTTTAGTCGCTCCCAAAGTATCTGCATGGCAGCAACAATTTCATCTTCGGTTACCCTAATGATGTGGTCCACATAACGTTGGACAATGGGAAAATTTATATCTCCCAGATGTGTCCTCAATCCATCTGCAACGGTATTGGTGCTGATATTGGTTTCAATGGTCCCGCTTTTTAGCGAACGATAGGCATCATCGGCTTCCAAGGGTTCCCCGCCAATCACCTTACAGGAATTTCCAAAATAATGTGCGGCCAAAGCAGTTCCGGCAATCAGTCCACCACCACCAACAGGGGCAAATACGTAATCCAGCTCCGAATGTTCTTCCAAGAGTTCCTTACAGGCGGTTCCCTGCCCCAAGATTACAGCATCGTCATTGGAAGGGTGTATAAAAGTAGCCCCTTGTTCTTCTTCTATTTTTTGGGCCTCCTTTTCCCGAGCTTTCAACGTGGATTCGCACTCAACCACAATACCGCCATACCCTTTAACGGCATTTTTCTTGACCTGGGGAGCGTTCTTTGGCATCACAATAAAGGCTTTAACCCCTAAACTCTGAGCTGCTAAGGACAAAGCTTGGGCAAAATTACCCGAAGAATGCGTCACAACACCCTTTTGCTGCAGGGCTTTGGGGAGTTGCATAATGGCATTGGCAGCACCCCGCATCTTAAAGGCCCCCATTCGCTGAAAATTTTCACACTTGAAGAAAACGGATGCCCCAACCATTTGATCAATAAGTCGGGAAGTGAGAACGGGAGTATTATGGATAAAAGGTTTTATCCGTTCATGGCACTCCTGAAGTTGCTTTTGGTCCATACGACTGCTTTAGAGGGAAACCGAATGGTAAATATAGGCAGGCGAAGGCAATTTAGGAAGAAGGTACCGAGTGCTCTTTGGCCTTGGTTCTTGGGGAACTTCCTTCCATGCCCAATTCAGGAATGACCAACAAGGGGATTTGGGTATGGAAAGCTGTCCTTTTTACGATAGGTTCCCGGGTCATTTTTTCCATATAGCTGTGCTGGTAATTTAGCATGGCCAGCAAATGGATGTCCAGTTCCTTGGAGAAGATTTCCAAGGTCTGTGAAACAGAATTGAGCTCGGATACCGTATGTACGTAATGTTCCACATCTTTAAGGTAGCGGCGGAGCATGTTTAGGTTGAATTGCTGTAATTCGGACAAAGCCTTGATGCCGTACTGTACGTGTACAATCCGTATGGTGGCCCTGAACATTTTGGCCATATCCACCAAAGGTGCCAGTTCCGAAGTGGTGTAAAATCGATTGAAATCCGTTGCAAATGCAATTTCAGTGGGGGCCACAAACCCAAAATTTCTGGGAATGGCCAACACGGGACATTTTTTAACGCTCTTTATAATGCGTACCGTATTACTTCCCATGAACACCTCATCTACGCCGGAAGCTCCCTTGGTGCCTGTAATCACCAAATTGATGCTGAACGCATCCACAATCTCCTTGATTTCTTCCGTTAAAAGATTGAATGAAGAGATGGTCTCAAACTCATGATTTGGATTGTTGAATTTCTTTTGGATACGCTCCACGGTTCTTTTCAACCCCATTTCAGAGGAATCCCGTAAGGCGTCCTCAATGCGCACACCATCTACCATTTTGGCCATAAATCGGCTGCTGGGAATCACCGGGGTATAGGTATTCAAAAAATAAAAGGTGCACGGTTTGTTGCGAAACAACTGCATGGCATACACTATGGCGTTCCATGCGTTTTCTGAAAAATCCGTAGGTATGAGAATCTTTTGCATCTGGGCAGCGATTAATGTGAGGTAAAATTATATTCGCAGCCTCGGTGATACTATGATAATTGTCAGGTTTTAAGAGGAGCTTAAAATCCTTCGACCATATCCTGGAGTTTTTTTTCGTCCTTGATGCCGATTTTCTTTCCAGAAGTGTGGATAAGTCCTTTTTTCTTGAATTCGGAAATAATTCGGATGGCAGATTCCGTAGCGGTCCCCACAACATTGGAAATATCCTCCCGGGAAAGGGTCAGGGCCAGAAACCCATCTTTGTCCTCACCAAAATTGTTCTTCAAGTATAGGATGGCCTCTGCAATGCGTTGTTTTACCGTTTTTTGGGAGATATTCACAATTACGTCATCGGCCTCCTTAAGGTCATGTGCCATGTGTCGGAGCACTTCCAAGGTGAAGTTTGGATTCTTCTGGAGGGTATGGGTAATGGTCTCTTTCGGAATAAAGCAAACCTCCATGTCGCTGACCGCAATGGCCGAAAGATTGGTATTTTCCTGGGCGATTACGGAGCGTTGCCCAATGACCTCTCCTTTGGATGCCAGTTTTACAATCTGATCTTTGCCGTTGGCACTGAGTTTGGAAAGTTTGGAAACCCCATTACGGACGCAATATACGCCATTGAGCTTATCGCCCTCCTCAAAGAGAGGTTCCCCTTTTTTCAGGATTTTGGTGGTTTTGGAATTGGAAACTTGTTTCAATTCTTCCTTGCTCATGGCGCGCAACGAATTGAATTGTCTTATAATACAATTTTCACATCTACTTTCCATACCAATCTATTTACCTGACTCCTCAAATTTAAGGCTTATAATTTTACAGACTACTGATAAATGTCATATTTTTAGGAAGAAGAGTATTACAAATTTGCATTAGGTAAAGCAAATGTAAATGGCAAACACAACCTGTTATCATTGTGGGGATGAGTGCGAAAAAAATGGGGTGCAGTTTGACGAAAAGGAGTTCTGTTGCAACGGCTGTAAGACCGTCTATGAAATATTTTCGTCCAATGGTCTGTCCACATTCTATGAGATAGAGGCCAAGGCCGGGACCACACCCAATGAATTGCGTGGTAAATACAATTTTCTGGACAACCAGGAGATTGTGGAAAAGCTGGTGGAATTCAATGAAGAGGGGGTACAGGTGGTCAGTCTGATGATTCCTTCCATACACTGTAGTTCCTGTATCTGGGTGCTGGAAAACTTAAACCGTCTGCATCCGGCGATTACGGTATCGCAGGTCGACTTTCCCAAGAAAACCATCCGGGTTACCTACAAAACTGGGGATTTCTCATTAAAGGCCCTGGTATTGTTACTGGGGAGCATTGGGTACGAACCCAATATATCCTTGGAGACTCTGGAGGGTAAAAAGAATACGGTAGACAGGTCACTTATCTACAAATTGGGGGTTGCCGGATTTGCCTTTGGCAACGTAATGCTACTTTCCTTTCCTGAATACTTTGAAGTGGAGGAGTTTTGGTTGGATCAGTACAAGGGAGTGTTCCGTTGGTTGATGTTCGCCTTCTCCCTGCCCGTTGTATTTTATGCGGCGCAGGATTACTTTGTTTCCGCCTACAAAGGGCTTCGCTCCAAACTGCTGAACATAGATGTGCCCATTGCCTTGGGAATCTTGGTGCTTTTTCTACGGAGTACCATGGATGTGGCCTTGGATTTGGGTTCTGGCTTCTTTGATAGCCTTACGGGTCTGGTTTTCTTTTTGTTGCTGGGGAAATTCTTTCAGCAAAAGACTTATGCCTACCTATCTTTTGAGCGGGATTACAAATCATATTTTCCCATTGCGGTGACCCGATTGGGTACGGATGGAAAGGAAGAGGATATCCAGATATACAAAATAAAGAAGGGTGACCGGATTCTGATTCGAAGTCAGGAAATTATTCCTGTGGACTGTATCTTGATCAAGGGCACGGCCGAAGTGGATTATAGTTTTGTGACGGGGGAATCCCAAGCGGTTTTCAAGGAATCCGGAGAGAAACTTTTCGCTGGTGGCAAACAACTATCTGGAGTTTTGGAAGTGGAGGTGCTCAAGTCCGTATCACAAAGCTACCTGACCCAGTTGTGGGGAAATTCCGTTTTCTCAAAAGACAAGGCAAGTCAGTTCCAGACCCTCACGGACCGCATTGGCAAGCGTTTTACCATTGCTGTGCTCACCATTGCGTTTTTGGCGACTGCCTTTTGGTTGTATTATGATTCCAGTATGGCACTCAATGTGTTTACGGCGGTGTTGATCATAGCCTGTCCTTGTGCCATTGCACTGGCAGCCCCTTTTACGTTGGGGAATATGCTTCGCATCTTTGGAAAGCACAGATTTTATCTAAAGAACACCAATGTCATTGAGCGATTGGCCCAAATAGACATGGCCATTTTTGACAAGACAGGGACTTTGACCACCACGAAGCGCGAAACTATTTTGTATGAAGGGGTGGAATTGACAACGGAGGAGACCGCCTTGTTGAAGACCACACTTAGGGCCTCCAACCATCCGTTGAGCCGTTCTTTATACGATATCCTGAAATCCAACGCCATAATGACCCTGGATGAGTTCCAAGAACATACGGGTAAGGGTATCGAGGGTAGGGCCAATCAGCATTCCATAAAAGTGGGGTCGGCCACCTATGTGGGAAAAGAAACAACCGCGGAATTGGCCAATACGGCAGTCTATGTAAGCTCGGATGAGGATGTGAAGGGTCGATTTGTATTCAAGAACACTTATCGGGATGGCGTAAAGGAAATCTTTGCGGACTTGGCCTCCTACATGGAAGTGGGAATCCTTTCTGGGGACAATGACGGTGAAAGGGAGCAACTGGAAAAGATACTTCCATCCCAAGCGCAACTGCTGTTCAATCAGAAACCGGAGGATAAATTGGAATATATCGGGAAAATGCAGAAATCCCATCAGGTACTCATGGTTGGGGACGGATTGAATGACGCCGGGGCACTGGCCCAGAGCAATGTTGGGGTGGCCGTTTCGGAGAACGTCAATGTGTTCTCGCCAGCCTGTGATGGCATTATGGATGCCTCAAGTTTGGGCAAGCTGCCCACCTTTATGCAACTGTCCAAAAAATCCATTCAGGTCATCAAGTTGAGCTTTATGCTCTCTTTGTGCTACAATATTGTAGGGCTGTACTTTGCCGTAACAGGTCAATTACAACCTGTGATAGCTGCTATTTTGATGCCGTTGAGTTCCATCAGTATAGTGGCTTTTACAACCGTTTGCACCAATATTTTGGGCAAAAGATTAAAATAAGACGAAAGCTGACATATGTCATTTTTTGCGCAGCGTCACCATAGTAGTTTTACGCCTAAATTAGGATAAGGTATGAGTGTTATTTATGTTTTACTGGCCATCAGCATCTCGGTTGCCGTCTGCTTTTTTGCCGCTTTTGTGTTTTCGGTGAAGAAAGGACAGTATGATGATGTGTATACCCCTTCGGTACGGATGCTTTTTGATGATGAGCTTCGCAAGGACACGGACAATCCCGATCAGAATAAAAAACAAATCAAACAAACAGAAAGTACAAACCAATAAATATGGAAATTCAACAGTTTCGCTACGATAACAAAATCGTGCAAAAGTTCTTGTACGCCACCATGCTTTGGGGCGTTGTAGGTATGGCCGTGGGGCTTTTATTGGCCTTCATGTTTTTATTTCCCAATGTCACGGATGGCATTTCGTGGTTGAGCTTTGGGCGTTTACGTCCGTTGCACACCAATGCGGTCATCTTTGCCTTTGTGGGAAATGCCATTTTTGCTGGAGTCTATTATTCCACCCAGCGTTTGCTAAAAGCCAGGATGTTCAGTGATGCCCTGAGCAATATCAACTTCTGGGGCTGGCAATTGATCATTGTGGCGGCGGCCATTACGCTCCCGTTGGGGTACACTACCTCCAAGGAGTATGCTGAGCTCGAGTGGCCCATTGACTTGGCCATTGCCGTGGTTTGGGTGGTTTTTGGTTGGAACCTTATCGGGACCATCCTAAAACGTAGACAACGACACCTGTATGTGGCCATCTGGTTCTACTTGGCCACCTTTGTAACTGTTGCGGTATTACATATTTTCAATAGTTTGGAGCTGCCCGTATCAGCATTGAAGAGTTACTCCGTTTATGCCGGGGTACAGGATGCTTTGGTACAGTGGTGGTACGGACACAATGCGGTGGCCTTTTTCTTGACAACGCCTTTCTTGGGATTGATGTATTACTTTGTGCCCAAAGCGGCCAATAGACCCATCTATTCCTATCGATTGTCCATAGTACACTTCTGGTCGTTGATATTCATTTATATCTGGGCTGGGCCTCACCACTTGTTGTATTCCTCACTGCCCGATTGGGCCCAAAATCTTGGTGTAGTCTTTTCTGTAATGTTGATAGCACCTTCTTGGGGAGGTATGATCAATGGACTATTGACCTTAAGAGGTGTTTGGGATAAGG